>Ga0247815_10002943_pt1 | contig 12421 bp, 10 predicted proteins | sample UWRJL194509B1_FD_181014 | JGI IMG/M metagenome (GOLD analysis project Ga0247815, IMG submission 181014) | Plant litter microbial communities from Arlington Agricultural Research Station in Wisconsin, United States - UWRJ-L194-509B-1 | ecosystem: Environmental > Terrestrial > Plant litter >... | reverse complement strand
CGCAATCCGTCACTCAGGTCTACGCCCTGACCACCGAGTACCCGACCAATCTACCGCAATCCGTCACTCACGTGTCGTATTACTTGCCAGTCGGTGACAATATCGAATTATCAAAGCTCAAAACGCGTGTAAGATCCCTGCGTTCGTCAGTAACGCACGTTGCCGTGGAGATCAACGAGTCGTTGGAGCTGGACGACGAAGATGCGACTGACCAGGTGGCTGTCGACATGCTGGTGTTGCTGAAGGATTTACTGGCTCGAAACTCGATAGCTCCAGTGGTTCTACGCCTTTACGCTGATGCGGTCGAGTATGACAGCGTCAAGATTATCCTGGACATTATATCGTGTCTCGAGTCCTCAGAGGCTCGTATGCGTGTGCATCTCTGGCACGATGAGCGCGACATCACCAATAACGAGGACATCCCAACATCAAGGCGAGATGCGATTGTTGGCAGGACTCCATGGAGCGAGGCAACAGTCACATTCGCCGATTTAATACGTCGAAGTGACAACGAGACTACGCGTCCACAGTGAGCTGTTGAAAGGATGACACTGCCAGAGTGATCTCGTTAAATGGAACGAATATGTGATGCATGCCTCTTGTACACAAGCTCTTATAAGAGTTGTATGTTGCATCTATATTGGTTGTCAAAACTAAAGGCTGCTGCTTGCCTGGTTCGCCTACTATACCCTGGGGTGAAACTGCCACCGGTCAGAAGCGGCCACTTTGGACTGATCAACATCTATAACACCGAGCCGCGGCGGGGAACTTTCTAAAGGTATGTCAGTCACTAGGATATATAGATATGTATCTTCTTTGCTATTTGATCGAGCCGATTATTCGAGCAGATATATGTTGGCCGGATGCGCAATTTGGTGCTTTGACAGATTTCAACCATCATTTGCCTCTGCCGGACTGACCGTGGGAGATTATCCTTCAAATCTCATAAAATAGACCTCTAAATTCCCCAGGAAGCTTATTTTAATTTCTCCGGGATAATATCTTCCAGAATGAGCGATCTCGAAAATGCGTGACATACTGCACCCCCGGAAGTTATGGTCGGCCGAGGGGTTACAAGCCTTTTATGGCAATTCTTAGCACTCTCAAGTATATTTAACTCTTCTAGGACAAATCTGCGGCAAATACCGGGGATGGAGGCACATTTTGAACCAGGTACGGCGCAATGCTCGTCGTGTAGGCGGTGCTTAGGAGTAGCCACCAAGCTCACATTCCAGCACACCAAACCTGTGCACCACGTTTCATTCATGCATTTTGAATGCTGGAAGAGCCTAATTTCAGCTCCAACGAGCGTGATTGAGGTGTCGCGGCGCGTTTGAAGCGCAGTCACAATCGGGTCACGCCCCGGATAAAGTGGCCGCTTCTCGCCGTGTGGCCGCTCGCCTCCTGTACCTCGAGTTCAGGACAGTCTCTCCTGTCGGTTCTACCAGATCATCCATCTATGTATTAGAACCAGCTGGTGTATTAAAATTGCAGGAAATTACAGGGAATAGCGTGTTGTCGCCAAGTGGCCGGTTCACCCCCGGGTATAGTACATACATCTTTCCCTTTTGCATCCTCACACGCTGCAGAATTGCGTCCCTATGTCCGCTGCGCCGGTCCATCCGACTCTGCCATCGCCAAATCTCACCGCATCTGCGAGTTAGGCCAGAGAGCATCCCGGCGACGCCATAGGCGAGCACAGACATGTCATACGCAATTGCTTCAAATCATTGGACATTGTCGAAGGCCATCGGGTGTAAGTGTCCTCCGGGATCTCCAAGCTGTCAATCCTGTGACGAAGGCAGTCTACCCACATGGAAGTTTGATCTACCAAACTGGGATCAGGTGGGGGATCGGATCCGCAATTCCTGCGCGAATGGACCTTCAGCTGGCTCATACTTTGAGTAGCCACGATTTCCTGAGACTTTACTCTCCAAATCAAATCTTCTGGACACAGAACTCAATGAGCTATTTCTATGCTACTAACTCAAGAGCTGCTTATTTTTCCGTGGGGTTTTTCTGGTTGACGACACGACGTCGCGGATCAAGCCGCAGGTGAACCCTAACCCTCGCTTACACTCTACCGCTTAAGCGAACGCGCCATGACTACGATTGAACAGCTTCAGCAGGCAGTGCGCTCTGATAAGGAGGCGCTCAGTACTATAGACGCGCACTTTCAACAAGTGGAGCGTCAACGAGAGGATGCGCGACGACGGCTCGCCGAGGTTCAAGAAGAGGTAGCGCAACTCGACCGCGACTTCGAACGACTTGAGCCTCTCAAAATGCAGATTTTAAAGGGCCTAGGTCTATCCTGCGCGTTGTACTGACGCCGCACTCTGGCTGATTTCCCGCAGGAGCTGCTGCGCGAAATTTTCATCCACTGCTCCAATGACGCGAGTTGTTACTAGTACGACGATGAAAATTGGGACGCCACCTTTTACGAACCAATCTTTCACAATGGCGCATGGGCCAGGTTGCCATACTGTCTTGCCACGGTGTGTCAGAAATGGCGCACCATCGCACTTGATACTGGTTGCCTTTGGGCATACATCGCCACCTACCGTGATCCCGATGAGCAAGATCAAGCTGCCTTTTGGGTCGGAAGTTGAGCGAGCCATAACAAGCCTTGCGCGCTCGGCAAGCGCACCTCTTCAGGTTCATCTGCCCTGGCGATCATTTGGCCCCCGCGACGACAGCATACCTCGCGCAACGGTCTCCCGTGTCTTAGAAGACCTCATCAAGGAGGTTTCACGCTCAGCGCATCGACTGGATTGCGTCTGTCTCGGCGTAGTCCCTCAGTTCGCGCGGGCCATGTACTCGATTTTCAAATCCCCAACGCCGTCATTGACGTTTCTCATCTTGGAAGAGTACTGTAATCTCGAGCCGGATATAGCGCCAATACTTACAGGCGGGTTTCCGTTGGCCACGAATCTCCGTTCGATGGAGTGCACGGAAAGGGTCGCCTGCAAAAAGCCATCCAGTGCGAGAGCCTCAGCGGTATGCACTCGCTCCGGCTATGGGAGGCCACTACATCCTCAGTCGAGTGTTATGCTCCTCGGTGCAGCTCACTGCAGTGCCTGACCTTGGACATGAGGGACGGCGAGCAGTACGGCGGACCTCGACTTGAGCTTCACCACCTTCGCTTTCTATCCTTGAGCGGCAGCATTTTCTTTGCATCTGAAATCAATCAAGAGCCTCTAATTATTGCCCCTTGCCTCCAATCTCTGCCCCTGGACAACATTGATGTCACTCCTGGACACCATCGTCTCGTCCAGAGTCTCAATCCATCTGAGCTAACGCTCCACTGCATCGACCTGGAGAGCTTTCACAATCTTCGCGGCTTCAATAACATCAGGCGGCTTGTCCTTGGCGCTCTGAACTGCGCCGAACCAGATACTTACGTGATAGAGGACGATATTTTCGATTACCTTTGCGACACCAATCCACCTGTCTGGCCTAAGCTCGAGGAGATTGTGATCAGGGAAGAAAGATTGGCTGAAATTGACCCGGAAGACGCCCCTCAGCTTGTTAGGCTGGCGAGGCCCTCGTCGTCTCGCTGAGTATGCTGGTGGCAATGATGTTGCAGTTGCAACGTTGGCGAGGATTGTGCTGGAGCACGATGCTCCTGCCTGCCTGCAAGCCGAGATCACACGCCTCCTTACCCCCATAGTGTTATGAGTTAGGTAACAAGTAGTCGGCACGCTTTTGAAATTGTCGATTAAATAGTATTGCTTTCTTGGCCATAGGTGAATGCTTGATAGTTGTTCCAGGACTTTTTGTACCGTAGCCTCCTGGAAGATGCACAGCTCTGATCAGACGACATAATCTTTAATTGGTACCGGTGGGAGTATGTCTGGATTTGCACCATAAAGAGAACACTAGTCGACAGAGTGAGAAAGTTTACATAGCCTTCCCACCTTCGCCGTCTTCTCTTCTGCTCGCAAAGCTTAGTTGATGGTCCGAATGGGTTCAAGTCGTTACCCAGCGACATGCTGCACTTCGTAGCACAAGAAGAACCCCCTGATATTCCGGCCTGGAACATTGGGCGGGCCACCCAGCGGTTATCGGACGATGAATCGTTTGGAAACACCAGTGGAACACTTACGAGACACCCAATGAATATTCAATCAGTGTACCGTGAATGTTCCCTGCATGGAACATCCACGAAAAATCCGATCAATGACTCGTGGATGTATTATCTAGTATATAGCTTTTCAATTGCGAAAATTACATCTATGTACCACCAAACGAATGCTTTGTGGATGTTCCATGCCGGGAACACTCACGGTACACTTGTGAAATATTCATCGGGTGTCTCGTAAGTGTTCCACGGGTGTTTCCAAACGATTCATCCTCTGATAAACGCTGGGTGGCCCACCCAATGTTCCAGGCTGGAATATCAGGGGGTTCTTCTTGTGTAGGTATCGTTTCCAATTTCGGCAACGACGATCTCAGCACTTCTGCAAAGCGCTCCTCCCGGAACAATCATGATCATTTGATTCAATGAATCCAGTAGGTGGAACTTGTGTATGGTGCTGCATGCGGTGGCTCGAGCTTTGGTCCGGTACGGTATATCGCTAAGAGTGGCCCTCAAGAGTTTAACACGCCGCGTCGATCCGTGTTGGCTGTTTGAACCTGCCATATAAGATGACCGCGTTCATTCCAGTATTCCCACTAATGCCAAAATATGAGGCTCGGATAAGACTTTACTTTGATCTGTGGTGACACTGCGTCGACCATGTCGTGTTCATTTCTCAATCCTACGGACCCTGCCAAAATTTAGACGTATCATCACACCTGTAGCACTTCCAAATCAATGAGGAGGTCATGTACAGGATGACGACAGCATTGACCCATGAGTTCGAGTGAGTTGCTCCTGCTTCAAACTGTTCGCCACGGTTGTTAGCATCACGGGGAACTGGTCGACCCACGAGAAAACATGGTATCACCATGTAAAATAACAGTACGAAATATGGGCTTCATCTGCCGGCTGTTAGTGCACGTTGAAGCAGGGTCTTGGCGGATAAAGCCGCAAGTGATTCTCAGCCCTCCTCCATACGCACCACTTACGCAAGGACGCCATGACCACGACCGAGCAGCTGCAACGGGCAGTTCACGCCAACAGAGAGGCATTCAATACTGTCAATGTCCACTTTCAACGAGTGGAACGTGATCGCACAGAGGCGCGCTTGCGACTTGCCGAAGTCCAAGCGGAAGTTGCGCAGCTCGATCGCGAACACGGACGATTTGGCGCCCTAAAAAATCAGCTACTAAAGGAGCTCGTACTGTCGCGCGCATTTTATCAACGCCATATTATGGCCAGGTTCCCCGAGGAACTGCTGCGCGACATTTTCATCCACTGCTCGAATGACGCAAGCCGGGACTGGTACGACGACACCAAATGGACCAGCAACTATACGACTCCAATCCAGGTCATTACCAAATGGATCATTATGCCATATCGTCTTGCCACGGTTTGTCAGAAATGGCGGACCGTCGCGCTCGAGACGGGTTGTCTTTGGGCGTACGTCGCCACTGACACCAGGCCTGGCGAGAATGACGACGAAGTGATGCAATCACAACTTTTGCGGGCTGCAACAAGTTTTCTGCGCACGAAAAGTGCACCCCTTCATGTTCATCTACCATGGCAGTGGGTCAAGCTACATGACTATAGAACATCTCGTTCTGTAAACCTCGCACACAAGCTCCTCACAGATATTCAACGATCAGCCTATCGGCTCGATCGTGTTTCGCTTGGAATAGTCCCCCAATTCACAGATACCATGTACTCGATCTTCAAGGCGCCGACGCCGACGCTGACTTTTCTCTTTATGGAAGAGAGCTGGGTCTCCGAGCAAGATCCTGAGGAGTCAATCTTCACGGCTGGGCTTCCATATGCCCCCAACCTACGCTCCATGGAGCTGTATGGCAGTGGCCGGTTAGAAACCGCCCTTCAGTGCGAGAGCCTCAACAGCATGCGCTCGCTTCGGCTATGGGCGGCCGACACATCCTCGGTCGAGTGTTATGTTCCCCGCTGCAGCTCACTGCGACACCTGACTCTGAGCGTGAACGAGGGCGAGCACTATGGTGGACTTCGACTCGACCTTCAACACCTTCAAGTTTTATCATTGACCGGCAGCATGTTTTTCGCATCCGAAGCCGACCCTGAACCTCGAATTGTCGCCCCTGGACTTGAATCTCTAATCCTGGACGAGCTCGATGTGACGCCTGGACACCGCCGTCTCCTTCAGAGCCTCAACCCATCTCAGCTAACACTCAGATACATGGGTCTGGAGTGGATTTTGAACCTCTCTTGCTTAAAGAACGTTCGTCGGCTCGTCTTTGGTGGTCAACGCACTCAAGGTGATGCCGCCCCCGTGATTGAAGATGCCATTTTCGAACTTCTTTGTGACACCAGCCCACCAATCTGGCCAAAACTCGAGGAGATTGTGATTGAGGGCGGCGGTGAACAGACCGAAATTGAGCCAGAAGACGCGCCTGAGCTTCTTAGACTGGCGGCGATGCGAGGCCCTCGTCGTCTTTCTGGACGTGGTGCGGACAACGAGGTTACGGTTGCGACGCTGGTTAAGATTGAGTTGAACCATGATCCTCCTGCCTACTTGCAAAGCGAGATCGAACGTCTGCTTACCCCTATAGCCTCATAAATCTATGTTACTGTCGCGAAGTAGGAATTGTAATTCCTAGCCCATCACATAAAAGACGCACGCTGCACAGATTATATTGGAACCTTTTGGCGGTCCTAACCGTTTGACCGAGCCGCCAATTTGCAGCACTGTCAACTAGCGTCGTCTATCTGCGTGTTGCCAAAAGACATGGCTACAGTTCAAGAGAGGTCTCAGCTGCAGTACCTGTGGCGCTCCTCGCGCTCGCATGCGTGAGCCTCACGTAGCGCTATCAAGTCAATTTATACCATTAACTCGGAATGTGGCCGAGGAGAAGACGTTTTCTTCAGTGAACAGGTACGCGTGAGGTATCGACGAATGTGTGCGACAAAGGAACCAGTATCATACAGAGTAAGCCAGCGACATTGCCATCTTAGCTTTATAAAGCTCAGTTGATAGTTCGCATGACTTGGGCGGGCGCTGCTCAGTGACGCGTCGCGCCATATCCTTGTGTACTCGCTCCCGACAACACCGGATATCCTTCATACGCTCCGCTCCCAATATCTGCAACGAAGGAGTTAGCATTCTCCGCGCTCCCCAAGCCGCGACGTCACGCTACTCACAGCGGTACCCTCCCGGTCCCCACTTCTCCTCGGCCTGCATGCGCCGATAGACAAGCCAGAGCGCATGCAAGATACCAGGCAGGAAGCCCATGAGGGTGAGCGCAATGCTAATGAAGAGGTCTGCGCTACATCCTGATATGAAGCCGGCAGTGATGGGCGGGAAGATGAACGCCGCCTGGATGAAAGCGAGGTTAGTACCTGAAGAGTTGAGGCTGGAGAGAGACTTACGATGGCGAGGATGATGATCTGACCTGAGGGCATGTTTCGGAGTGATATTTGACAAGTTTGGTAAAGTTGAGTCAGGAAAGTCGTGAGGGGGAAGAGAGAGTGCAGAGGTTGCGGAGCGGTCGTCATTTTGTCAAGCCGCTTCAGCACCCGGAAATGACGTCGGGTTTCTTCCAACGGCCAAACTGCGGGATTCATTCCAAGTGATTGAAAGATCTCTGAGGAGTACCTGATAGATTTGGACGTGACCCGTCGCTCTCCTGGAGGGAGTGGTTGGTTGAAATCGGTCGTCGCCGGCGTGACCCTCGGAATTAAACGTCTTATGCCGGCCTCATCCTCCTGCTACAAACCTACTCAAGTGCTCTAGGCGAGCTCAGAATGGTTCAATAATTCTTCCTGTAAGGTATTGGAGTAGACCTTTCAGCGACTGACATGACGCGCTGACTCTCCAATCTCACCTGAACAGAACGTCCACGGCGGCCTGCGTACAATTCTCGTGCATTTCACCTATGTAGCTGCGGAGAGAATCTAACAGGTCATATTCCGGCTCACAGCGGCTCTGAGTGGTTCATTGTGTGGCCATTCATGAAATTTTCCAACTCACGACATCATGCAGCGGCGGCCTTGACGTCTTATTCTATTTCAAGTCGTTTCACAAGAGTGAGCATGTACCAATAGTAGCTACGCAGTTCACAATTTACCGCTGATCGTGATGCGCGAGTTGAAGCGCGGTTCCTTCTGTTGATCGCGGTTGCTCTTGCTGAACTCCTTCGACGCCGTACTCGTTCTACCATGCTCAGCACTAACAGATTATCACCAGCGTTTGGGATCATGCTGTTCTAGCTTGCAGAAGACTGTTGACCATGAGTGAAGTTCAGATGAATTTTCGTTTGGCTCTGAGGTAGTTGAGGAAGCACAGCACCACCGCATCCTCGCTTATCCTTCTTGTTCTACTGTTACAATGGTCCCAATGCCACACCGCATAGCACTCGTTTCAACTTCACGCTCGAGCTAGAGCACAGCGCTGTGCTTCGCGTGGAGCCTCTCGTCGTTCCGCGTTACAATCGATAGCCGCGCGGCTGTGCCGTTTTGACGATGCTCCGCACGTCGACGCTTCTAGCACCCTGAACATGCACGCCAGGGTCGGAATATCGGAGCCTTACCCGGTCGAGCACATGCATGCCCGACAGATGCTCCACAACGGGCCTTGGACCTGTGCTAGCAAACTCGCAGGCACGGTGCGCACGGACGCGCCGAAGTCGGTCGGCTTGATCGGTTGCCATCGTCAGCTGCTCGCTCAGCTCCGGCACGCACGGACGTCGACTGTCGCGGGCACAACACCCTGGACTCTTTTGACTGGACGCCAGGACACCGCCCGTGCGGGCACTGTGCCTGGATTTGACCGGAAACGGCCACAATGCGCCTGTAGAGCGCTCATCCGTCGCCGTGATTTGCGGCCGCCCATCCTCTCTGGGCCAACCGTTCGTCCCTGCCCTTGTCTTCCTCCCTTTCCCCTTCGTTCGTTTATTCGTGCGCTTGGGCATCGTCCTCCATCCGGTTTGCGTCTAGAAGTTGTCTAGTTCCCCAGCTTGCTAGCCAGTGTCACTGCCAGCTTAGCCGACGCCTACCGCACATAACCGGTCGCCCAGCAACCGTTTTTAGCCAGTGTTTTTGTCAACAAGCGCGATGATTGACCAACTCGTGGGCTACAATGTGCATCGCGCTCTGGTGGGCCGTCAGAGCGACGACACTTCGACGATGCAGCTCTGCTTGACCAATTGCCTCACTACCGCTGTGTACGACTCAATGGCGAACTGCAACCTGTAAGCGCTCCGACTTGTTGCTTATAATATCTCATCGCTCATTACAATTTCTGTACAGCGATGTCACCTGCATGTGCAAGGACGATGGCTTCCGCAACTCGACCATTACCTGCGCCAAAGACAAGTGCGCTGTAGATGGCACGTCAGACGCAGACTACGAGTCAGCACTGAACACGGTTTTGGACTCGTGCGCGAATGGCGAGTTCAGCGTTCCGACGAGTGCAAGTAATGTCAACACCAAGACCACGACTTCCCGCCATCAGCCGACGAGCACGTCAACCATCAAAGACGACAGCGGACCCAGTACGGGTCTCATTGCTGGTGCAGCGATCGGCGGCGTTGTCTTGGTCGCACTGTTTGGTGTCCTCATCTGGTGGCTCGTCAAGCGCAGCAAGCGTCGTGCGGCACTTGAGAACAGACCTGCGTTCTACCCGGCTACCCCAGGACCAGTCACACCTATGGGCGACGATAGCAAACTTGGCGCTGGTCAACCCATGACCCAGACAAACCAGCCTGGCGGCTTTGCCGGCTACAACGGTCAACCTTATCAGCAGCAGTACAACAACACCACGGCATCAACCAACTACGCCAACTCTACTGCGACTGGGCCGTCTGCCTTCGGAGCACCTCACGCCGAGCTCGGATACGTACCGCCTAGCCAGTTCGACCAGTTTGGCGCAGGAGCGATGGGTGCTGCATCGTTCGCGGCCACCACTGGCACCTCGGGCCAGCAGCGCCCTCAGTACCCTGCACAGACTTCATCTAACGGTGGTTCGTCCAGCAGCGCGCAACTGCTTACGACAGCAACACCGCCCAGCCAGTCCGGAAGCAGCGGTTCACGTCCTGGTACCAGTGATGCGGGCGTTGGTGGGTTCAACCCTTACCTTGTGGGTCAGCAACAACAACAGGCACCACTGCAGCTGCACCAGGCGCAGTACGACCCGTATGCGGCTGCAGGTGGAAGCGCGGATAAGTGGCCGGCGGACGTCAAGAGGCCGCTGACTGTCATGAGCGCGGACGAGACGCCACACCCACAGCAGCAAGGCGATCTGCCACCGCCAATGTACACGAGACAGTAAACACCTCTACTGTGTCGGCTGCCCTGGAACCCTCCTCAAATCGCTGTGCGACCCGCTCTCCTCACGTCAACCCCACCACTCTTCAACACTGTGCCACGCCTTCATGATCTCCGTCCGCACCCAAACCATCTCTCACGGACTTTTATAGTTCTCGTCCCTCGTCTCAAGTTATCTCTCCAACTCATCTCTATCGAAGCCAAAGCCAATCTTCGTATCCTATCTCGCAAGAGTACATCATATGTCGTCTTTAAGACCCCCATCCCTCCCCTTCGTTCCCTATGCTAGGGTTTCTTGCGCTCGCACCGAGTATCGCTGCGAGCAAAGCCTTTTTTGCGATGACTGCATCCCCCTCTTCGTTGGGTCTCATCCTGTCTCTACTCGCTGTCGTCGTCAAATTTCCGTGCGTGTCGGTGTACAAGTATGTTTCGTTTGTGTTCCTTTTTCCTGCGCTGTGGCCGTGTACTTCGGCGTGCAGGGTTCAATATTGACGCTTTGTTGGCGTTTTTTCTTGTTCTGTGGTTTATGTTGCATGACGTTCGAGAGTGATGTCGTGGGCGGAGAATCTTCCGTCGTGCATTGCGTGAACGTATGAGTCTGTAATAAAGACCACAGGACGCCGGGCTTCATTGTGCGTTGTCAGTGGGGCTTTCCTGGTTCTATCATATGCGTGATGGTTATTGGAATGACCAATGAGATGGTTCCGGTGTCCTTGGACGTTTTAGTGCAGCATGGGCAGGTCCCATCGTAAAGAATGCGCGTTGTACCTCCTGTCAAGCCAAACGCGTAGTCCGATCGCGAAGGTCCCTGCTCGAACTGTACAAAGTGACATAACGGTGAGAAATATTATTGACAAGCAGATGATAAGAATCGTTGAGCTTGGTGCCGTAGGCTCAGATTGTGGTAGACGGAGGATTTCGCATCGGCTTCTTATATTCGCGGCTGCATCGCGAAGAGAAGCCAACAGTTTCAGTTTGCATTCACATTGCGAGTCCTTGCCAAATATATTGTTCCGTCGATCGGCTTTGCGAGGTAATTCAGAGCATCGGCAGGTTGTTGTGCCAGCTTCAGTACAGGTCACAGTATTTGACTCTTCCTTCCCTCGCTGCCGCTTGATGTTTGTTTTGCAGCTAAAACCCATGGTTACACATTCCAAACTAAAGACTCGACTAAGAGAGTATCTGCAACGCTATTTCTTACATCGTGCAAATACACTGTTCAATTCTTCCAGCATGCGGTCCATTTTGAGCCAGCATGCAAGCCCCTGTCACCCACCAGGACAACAACGCGGCTTCTGCCAATCAGCAACGTGCAGGGAGCCGTTTGAAGGTATCCACGGTACTCGGCCGGCACCCACAAGATGAGTTCACCGGATGATCCTACCAGCCATCCGTCATCAAGAGCGGCAAATGCGAGTGACACTAAGGGGTCACTATTGTGTTCCGAGGCTGTTCTGCAGGCCGTTTCCACATCCCACTTGCGGATTGTGGCATCCCTAGAGCCTGATACTATGGACTGACCATCAAACGCGAACGTGAGGGCATTGACTTCGGCGTAGTGTCCGTATAGTGTTGCAACCATTGTGCCTGTCATCACGTTCCATAGGCGCACTGTAAAGTCCCAACCGCCGGTGCCGATGAGACGTCCATCCGACGACCACGCGACAGAGCAAACAGATTTTGTGTGACCCTGGAGGACGAAAACGAGCTTACTTGCGCTCACGTCCCAAATACGCGCTACTCTGTCTGTTCCTCCCGAAACAATTTGCGCACCATCTGCAGAGAATGCAAGAGCTAGTATCTTCGTGTTCCCGCGGTGTGGCTCGTGCGCTTGTTTGCCCGTATCCGTCCGCCAGAAAGATATGCAACCACTCTGGCCTCCCATTGCGACAAGTCCGCCGTCAAGCGAAAACGCGACAGCGAAGATCTTGTCTTCGTAGCGCAGTGCACCAATGGATAAATTCTGCTGTGTTGCCACATCCCACATGCGGACGGTTCCATCTCTCGACGCTGATGCGAGCCGGTGCCCGTCGTGTAGGAATGTCACCGCCC
>Ga0247815_10002941_pt1 | contig 12422 bp, 8 predicted proteins | sample UWRJL194509B1_FD_181014 | JGI IMG/M metagenome (GOLD analysis project Ga0247815, IMG submission 181014) | Plant litter microbial communities from Arlington Agricultural Research Station in Wisconsin, United States - UWRJ-L194-509B-1 | ecosystem: Environmental > Terrestrial > Plant litter >... | reverse complement strand
AAGGTAGGTCTATACCCACATTGTTTTTTAGCGTTTTTTGCCATGCCAGGGTTTCATTTCCATAGCCAAGCAAGTAAGATGGTATTACTCCTCTGTATTCGACGTTGGTATAATATTGACTGGTAGTGATCCCCTTGTAACTTTCAAAACTTTGAGACCCGGTGGTTCCGATAGTATACCTTAATCTTGCTTCATTTACAATTTGACTCTCTTTAAGGAACTCCTCATTTTTAGCGTTCCAACCGGCACCTAACGACCAGAATGGTGCAAAACGTTTATCAGTCCCAAATAGTGAAGAGCCATCCAACCGATACGTAGCATCAAACAGGTAGCGGTTGTCATATGCATAAGCCGCACGGGCAAGCGTACCGATTGTCCTTGATGTACTTTCAAGTCCTGTAGGCTTGCTGTCAAGTTCGTAAGAATTGCCCAGGATCAGCTCATCCAGACTTGGATTTGGGAAACCAACTGCTTTAACATACTGAACATCGTAAGAATTTTCTTTCACATTCAATGTTGCAGAGCCGCTCAACATATGCTTATTGAAGCTCTTATTTACTTCTCCCGTTAAAAATCCTTCTAACATTGAGTTGTTTCCTGTTCCTCTTGTATAAGAACCTTTTTCGAAAGTTAGCGTTTCAGCGAACGAACTATGCTGAGCCGGAAGAAATATGTCTGATTGATTGGTTTGCTTATTATAAGCAATACGCGCTGTTAAACGTAACCAATCATTAGCCTGGAACCTGGTTTCAAAATTATTTGTAACTAAACTATATTTTGTTGCATCTCTAACGTTGAGGGAAGCATTATAGAGTGGATTAAGCGGCCTGCCGATATAACTGTTCAGGTTATTGTAATAGTCAGAAGACGTAATCCGTTCTCCGGTCGTTGTCCTTCGAACATCTTCCAGATAAACTTTAAGTTCGCCATTACTGTCATAAGGTGACCAATACGGATTTAATCTTGCATACTGGTTAAAAGAGCCGTAAGGAGAATTATTGGCGTTATTATAGGTAAGTGTAAGGTCATTCCTGAATTGAAACTTTTTAAGACGGTACGATAAAAATGAGTTGGCTGTGGTTGTTTTACGGTCTGAACCTTTCATTGCGCCGTTATTCTGATCGTATGTTAAGCTCATCCCATAGGTTACTGCATCTGCACCACCCTCTATATATATGTTATGTTTCTGACCAACTCCTGTCCTCAATGGTTTGGCAATCCAGTCTGTATTAACGCCTGAAGCAACCGCTTGCAATCTTGACTGTCTGATTAGATCCAGATCGTTTTGTTGGTTATTAAATGTGTGGCTAAATACACCCGATCTATCTTCCAGATCAAACTTCTCTCTTGCATTTAATAAATCGTATCCAGATAAATCAGGAGCTTCAATACTCATGCTTGCATTGTAATTGATTCGGAGTTTTCCCTCAACCGGTCTCGTTTGCTCAATGACAATTACTCCGTTTGCACCTCTTGAACCGTAAATTGCGGTGGCGCCAGCATCTTTTAAGATAGTGACACTCGAAATCCGGTTCATATCCAAATCATTGATACGCTGCAATGATGTTTCGAACCCATCTAAAATAAAGAGGGGGGCGTTGGGCTGTGACTGGTAATTGAAAGGATTAGCTGCCCCTGTCTGCCGAATGTCGACAAGTGTATTTCCGCCACGCAGAACTACATCAGGAAGAACATTAGGGTTAGAACCTATATTTAAGTTCTCCGGAATTTGAAAAGAAGGATCCAGCGACTTCAGTGCTGTTAATACATTACTGTTGGATACCTTTGAAAGCTCTTCTGCATTGAAGGTTCTTGCCGCTCCGGTGAAGGTAGACTTGGTTTGGTTTACAATACCGGTAACAACTACGCCCTCAAGCGACTGAGCTGATTCTTTCAATCTCACCTCCATTACTTTGTCTGTTACAGTTATCTCTTGTGTTTCGTACCCGATATAACTAATCAATAGAACTGCACCCAAGGAACTTGAAATTCTGAAACTACCCCGCGCATCTGTAAACACGGTGTTTTTGGTGTGCTTCACAGTGACTGTTGCCCTTACGATTCTGTCTTTGGTTTTGGCGTCAAAAACAGTCCCGCTAATAGTGGTGTCTGCCCTGGAAGTACCGGGATTGATTGATTGTAAGTGGTTGGCTACATCTACAGTGTTTCTGACAATGAGAATTCTGTCGTCAATCTGTTTGAACGTCAATGAAGAACCTGTTAATAGTTCTTTGACTAATCGATCTACACTTACGCCCTTCTCATTGAGTGTGATATGACTGATATTTTTCACATCAGCGGTACGGTAGAGGAAACGGAAGGGCGTGGTATTTTGTATCTTTTTTATCGCACTGATAAGGTCTTCGTTATCTAATTTGATGTCGACATTGACATTGGCCATGCTCTGCCCCTTTGCGTTGGAAGCAGAGACCATTTGAAGTGACAGGGAAAGAACGAAGCAGGTAAGTAGAGTTACACGCATACAGTAAATTATTGTGGTGTGGTATTTCCGGAATATAGAATCTCCCGTTCTTGCTGCATCTGCAGAAAAATTCATATTTTAGTTCTTTATGTGATTACTAAATTGTTTGATGGAATTACATGATGTCTTAGCCATTCTAAATGGCGAAGACTAAGGGTAAGGCTGATTTATTAATACTCGCAATATTAATTGACCACCTTACCCTTTGTTATGTTGAATTTTTCTGACTTGAGTAGAGTTTCTTCATCTTAGTTATTGGTTTAAAGGTTGAATTGATATGATTTTATTTTTGTTATCTATTGTATAAGAAGCGCCTATAAATGCGCACATGCCTTTAATGAAAGACTCCATGGCTTCTTTTTTTCGCATTGAATATGTGAATGTTGTATTTTTTAGCGCAGTATCCCCGATGTCCATCTTATAGCCAAACTGTTCTTCAAATCTTGGTTGAGCATCACCGAGAGAAACATCAGTAAACTCCAGGTCTGCTTGTTTCCAGGCCAGCTCCTTTGCCGCATTAACAGCAATTCTCCTTGGGACCTCTGTGTCAACAAATTCTACCTGATAGTTTTTAGGTAATATTGTCACCCAATGAGTATTGTTATCTTCTACTTTTACTCGTCCTCTGATTACATTGACCGTAACCTTGCGGGAGCCTGGTCTGGCCGTGACATCAAACGCGGTACCTAACACTGTGGTTTTTACATTGCCAGAATGTATGATAAAACGCCTGTTGGCATCATGATAAATATCGAAAAAAGCTTTTCCCTGTAAAACAACTTCCCTTGTTTTGGATTTGTTGAAATCCGGTGAGAGTGTTAAAGTGGTGCCTTTCTCCAAAATAACCGTACTGCCATCTGGTAGCTTCATCAAGCTATTCTCAACCTTTGATGCCTCTAGCAAAGTTCCTTTTAATATCGGCGCCGATTTGGAACTGACATTTGCAAGTTTTGAATGCGCAGATTCATCTGTTTTGACAGATTGAAAGAAGAATAAAGCTAAAACCGCCGTCAATACAGCTGCCGCGGCACTCCATAAATAAATAGAAGTTCTGAACGTTTTTACTGGCATGATCACCTTCCAGGCTTCATCCTTCGCTTTCTGAATTTTGACGTCAGATGGACGAGATGTATTTTCTTTCAGCTGAGAAAGATACCACGCTTCAACTAAAGCCTTTTCATCTTCGCTGCAATTGCCAGCAGTGTATTTTTTAAAAAGATCTTCTGGTTGGGTATTTTTCATTATACATCATATAAGCCTATTGCTTATGTGATGATGTCGGTTAGGAGCACCGATGGTAGTAGATAAATTGCAATTAATTAGAAAATATTTGAAATAACAGAAACAACTAACAAATAATACCCGCCAAACTTCGGCTTGAGCAATTTTATAGCGTTGCTTATCTGCTTTTTAACAGTCTTATCAGATATTTTTAATATCTCAGCGATTTCTTTGTGTGATAAATCAGACTTTCTGCTCAATTCAAACACTTCTCTCATCTTTTGCGGAAGGTTTTGAATTTCTTTTTCAATTTCAAGATTTATTTCTTTCTCCAATACCATTCTGTCGGTAGTATAACTCTGACTGTTCACAAAGCCGGTCATCGAATCTGCATAATCAGACCGGACTTTCTGTTTACTGATGGCATCGAAAACTTTATATCGTACTGCAGTATAGAGATAATTTGCAATGCTACCCTGGATTTCCAGTTGCCCAGCGTTGTTAAGCAATGAAATAAAAACTTCCTGTACAATGTCTTTTGCCTCATCTTCATCTTTGATTACCTTACATGCAGAGACATAAAGTAATTGCCAATAGCGCTCATAGAGCAATTTAAAGGAAGTTTGATCACCCCTTTTAAATGCCAACAGCAACTCATTATCAGTAAAGGAAAGTTTGTCAATCATTAATACTTAGAAGTCCCAATTCCACTAATTAAACATTACCATGCCAGAGCTATCGAATAATTTTTTGCTACTAATTAAGTCTCGTTAGCTATATCTGCAGACGCGCAGCAAATATAACAAAGTATACTAATTAAGTAGTATTTATTCTAAGTTGATGACCTACATTATTTGGTCGCCCATATTACAGAGTGCCCTCACAAATATGGAAGAAATTAGGTTTAGATCAAACTAAATGTAGCTAAATCGAAATCAATTGCGGAGCAGCTAAGCTAGCTGATACTCAAAATCCAAACTCAATGCCAAAAACTATGTACTGTTTGGCATTGGGTCATCTTGTTTCTCTGTTAGGATGTTTCTCTATTAGGGAACTTTGGTTAATTTGACAGGTGCAATTCCTTTATGGGTAGGTATCACCTCTTTTATGCTGCCATCTTCATTAAACTCTAACCGGTCAATACACAGCTCCCGGTTATAACCCGCAGCCTCGCCCATGGCAATTCCTCCCGGATAATTGAAGCGGTGATAAACAATGTACCACTCGTCGGTTCCCGGCAATTGTATAACCGAATGATGACCGGTTCCATAAATACCGGCTTTAGGATTTTTTGCAATCACAACGTTGTTTTTTGGAACTGTGATAGCGCCCAATGGCGAATCTGATGTTCCATAGTGTACTGTATAATTGGGGCTACGCGTATCATTTTCCGACCACATGAAATAATATACACCTTTTCTAAAGGCAACATAAGTTCCCTCTTTGTAACGGTCTTTAGGAGTAAGTATCCTGGTTGTACCTGGCTTTAAAGATATCATATCGTCATTTAACTCCGCTCCTGCCATATAACCGTTACCCCAATAGAAGTAGTTTTTACCTGATTTTGGATCGCTAAATACATCTGGATCTATCTGCTGTCCACCGTGGACGCCTTCTGGAAATTTATCAATGAGTGGCTTGCCCGAATCAACAAATGGTCCTGCGGGATCAGAAGACGTAGCAACACCGATTTTCTGTCCTGCGGTGAAGTAATAAAAATATTTGTAAGTCCCATTGATTTTCTTCTCGATGATACAAGGTGCCCAGGCATTTTTCTTTGCCCAACTCACATCCTTGGGCAGATCCAGGATAACACCTTCATCTTTCCAGTTTACAAGATCGGCCGACGAAAACGTTTTAAAGTATTTGCCCGACCAGTTATTATACCCGTCGCTGGTAGGATAGATATAAAATTTCCCTGTTTTTTCGGCATATAATATATCCGGATCTGCGTAATACCCTGGGATAGCTGCATTATGGTTTTCCTGTACAAAAACCTGATAGTTTTGCTTTTTACCATTAATGTCTACTGTATAGTTTACCGCGCCTTTGCTAAAATCCTGTGCCGCAGCCGGAGTTATGGTTACGCCCGGAAAAGTAGTAAAATCAGGATTAAAGGCATTTATTTTTGTGCCTGGCATAACTGGCAGATAGGCCTTCCGGCCCGCAGTATCAAAAGCTATATTGATTTTCTTTAGCTCTTTTGCCTGGGCCGCAAGGATCATATCATCGGCACTCATCCATTCTGCCGCCAGCGCTTTAGCTTCCTGAGCGGTAATAGGCATCACCGTGCCATGTCTGGGACGGAAGTTCATTGCAATTTCATCATCAATAGCGGCAAAATTTACGAGGTCTTTACTTCTGGTAAACTGGTATTTTCCTTCAGTATACCTGTCATACATTAAGATATATTCGCCACTGGTATTTAATTTAAAAACACCCGATCCTTCTACCGGAGAGGTGGTTTGCTGTACATACTTATCTACAAGCACATACCCTTTGGTTAACTGGTTTGATACCGCAATCTTGATCCCGGCACCAGATCCTTCAGTTTTGAAAAACAGGTGGTACTTGCCATCCTTATATATAATATCACCATCAATACAGCTACCGCCATCCGTTTTGTAAAACAGTTGTTTTGGAGTAGTCTCCAATCCGGTGAAATCTTTGTTGGCATAAGCATAGTAGATCTTATCCGATTCTTTTCCAACGCGCATTGACCAGTAGATCATATATTTCTTCTGCTGTGGATCGTAGATCGTTTGAGGTGCCCAAACCCTGTTTACACCGGCAAATTCTTTGAAAACCTTTGGCACATTGACCACATTTGAGGTCCAGTGTATCAAATCTTTCGACTTTAAAAGAACCATTCCCGAATCAGGAATATCCCATCCGTACTTTTCTGTGTTCATATCGGTAGCCACCATATAAAAGGTTTTACCATCTGCACCGCGTAAAATGTGCGGATCACGAACGCCACCGGTAGCACTTATTACCGCGGGGTCCAACACAGGTTTGTTCTGATTTAATGCCCTGTAATGATAGCCATCGTTACTTAAAGCAAACCGGATGCCCTCGCCGCCTTTACCACCTGTGAAATAGGTAAATAAATATGCAGAAGTTTTCATTTTCTGCGGCTCTTGCAAACCCTGTGCGGAGGCCATATTGAGCGTGCACAAAACAATAAATAAACAAGGTATGCTTCTTCGCCAATCTATTTTCAACATTATATATAATTTTTGGAACCTGATTCGTTAATTTTTTATTCTATTACCATTACAAAGCCACCCTGCGGGGGCATCACTATGTTTTGCGCGCCTGTTGTTTTTCCGGTCTCGCTATGAAAATCCAGCAGACCATCGCCATTGCCGATGAGCATACTTTTATTTCCGAAAGGTAATGTACTGAATTTAACAGTTTTCTCAGAACTTTCATTGTTGACACCGGCGATATACCATTTGTTACCTGCCTTACGGGCCAGCACTAAGAATTTACCCGGGTATCCATCAATAAACCTGACATCGTCCCATTTTGTGGGAAGGTCTTTAAGAAATTGCTGCACATTGGCGGGTACATGTGCCATTCCCTCGGGCGACTCAGCATAATGCTGAATACCACTTAAAAATATCACCGAAAGTGCCAGTTCAAAAGCACTGGTGGTTTTCCTTTGAATTTTATTATTCACCTTGTATAAATTCATAGGTGTATAATCCATTGGATCAAAAAGGTTACGGGCAAAGGGTACGGTTGTAGTAATTTCTGCCTCGCGGTCAGCTTCTGTCTGCTGGAAACTTACATTCTCAAAACCACGTACTGCCTCGGTAGTCATCAGATGGGGATAGGTACGCGCCCAGCCACGTGGAAGTGTTGCCCCATGGAAGTTAACCATCAATTTATACTTAGCCGCATCTTTTAATATATCTATATAATACTGCATCACAGATTGTCCGTCGCCTCCAAAAAAATCAATCTTCACGCCTTTGATGCCCATATCATGAATTCTTGAAAATTCTTTCTCCCGGCCCTCTTTTGTAAGCAACAAGTTTTTAGGGGTATATTTTACAGTGTTCCAGTCACCCGCAGAGTTGTACCATAACAGAATGCCTACATTTTTAGATTTGGCGTAATCAGCAAGTTCCTTTATTTTATCATATCCGATCTTACGGTCCCAGTCAGCATCTATGAGGCAGTATTGCCAATGCATTGCGGCTGCGAAGTCGATATATTTTTTCTGCTCGTCGTAAACAATAAAATTGTCTTTAGACATGATCCAGCTCCATGCTGCTTTACCTGGTTTAATAAATTCTGTGTCAGTTATCGCAACTTTTGGTGAAAAATCCGTCCCTGCAGTGGATTCCATAATGGTTTTCAGGCTTCCCAAAGCAAGCACACGCCAGGGTGAAGTGAAAGGCATTTTACCTGTAGGCAGATATCCTCTTCCTGTAAATATTTCGCGGGGATCGGGAAAACCGATGCTGAATTTATGATCAGCTGGGTGAGCCATTAAACGTGTTGCACAGTAAGTTCCGTCCAAACCAGCTTCAGTGATGGCTACCCAGTTATCCCCCGATTTCAATAATGCCGGGTATACCCATCCCCTACGCACCGAGTCTGGCACTTTAGTAATGGGAACAGCCTGATGGTAATGTTCTTCATAAGCCGGGTTGCTTTTTTCCCAACCTGATTTTGCTTCCTGCATAGGTTGCAACCAACTGATTGTATTTACCGGTAAGTTATATTCGGTTTTTTCTTCGTTGATTGTTATTGTTGCGGCTGCTTTTCCTGGTAAGTTATATCTGAAGGCCACAGCATCATTGCTTATGCGAAACGTGATATTTAGCAACTGCTGGTGCGCGTTGATTAAACGTACAGTACCAACATTCTGGACGGAACTAATATTTGATTTTTTACCCGAGGTAAGTACATATTGTATCTTTTCCCCTTTGCTTTCTGAATGGGATACAATCTTCATATTTTCATAAAAATCTCCCTGAGTTGTACTTAGCCCTAGTAAAGAGGGAAGAATAACAGGAATTTTATTGTGGGCAACCTGATAAAATATTTGTCCCTTTTGAGGGAAAACCTTTACAGAAATCTTTCCATCTGGACTATCAAACCCAACTTGTGCAGCGGCCTTATTTACCAAGGGCAGCATAAACACCAAAATCAACAGAATATTTTTCACCATAATTATTTGTTTGTCATAATATACGTCAATAAGACGTTTAACAAAAATACATTTGTGAATTTTAATAAAAAATAAATATGTCGATAAAGTAATAAATCCCACCGGAGTTATCCGGCCAGGATTTGACCACCGTGTCACGTTTGCTGATCGGCCTTGACGTTTTCATGCCTAAAAGTTGGTCGGCATTGATACGTTTGGTTGGGCAATGCTTTAAGTACGTTCAAATATTAAGGCTATTTTTCTTGTGAAAACTGAAATAAGAAATGAGCAGAAAAACAAGAATGACCAAAGGTGCCAATCTATTAGCAATTGGGTCTCCAGATATACTATGTGCGATACATGCAGTACTAAAAGTAATGGCAAATCCCGAGTAGGCCATTTCTTTGAACCTGGATGGAATGGGGGCTACCAGCAAAATTATTCCAATAGCTTTCATCATACCCAGCTGAACCCTGAAATAGCCAGGAAAACCAAGGTGGACGAAAGCCTTTTTTACCTCATCACTGAAGAGGTCTGAGTATGAAGAGAAGATCATTGCGAGACAAACAATAGCTGTTGATACCCAATAAATTATTTTAGTCTTGTTCATTAGCTTTTTTTAACAAAGATACTTGCGGAGAGTATCTATTATCCCGGAGTTACCTATAGGAAACTGGTATCTTCAAGGAAAGTCGCATCAACCCATCCGAATTAAATAAATAAAACTTCCAATGTTTTTTACTATTTTAACTTAGGTGAAAAAACGCGAGCTAATAACTGCAGATATTTGAGTCAACGAAACACTTAAAAATCATTATCATGACTTCAACATTTCAACAAACCAGTGGAACAGCCGGCCAGGCCGCTGACACTGCAAAATCATTACGTAACCTTTATCTTTTAAGAGCTGCATTTTCGATCATTTGGATAATCCTGGTTACAGTGGTCGCGAAAAACTTACCTGGAATTGCCGCTGTCCTGCTCATCATTTATCCTGCCTGGGATGTAATTGGAACTTTTCTGGACATTCGTGCCAACGGCGGTACCACATCTAAAACACCTCAATATGTAAATGCAGCGATTAGTGCAATTACCACGGTAGCAGTTGCGTTGGCAATTCAAAAAGGAGTTCCGGAAGCATTGATTGTTTTTGGCGCATGGGCAATACTCAGCGGTTTAATCCAATTGATAAACGGCTTAATCCGCAGAAAGCTGCTCAGCGGTCAATGGCCAATGATTATCAGCGGCGGCCAGTCAGTTCTGGCAGGTACCTCTTTTATTATACTAGCACATGATCCTACAAAGGGTATTGCAAGTCTTGCCGGTTACGCAGCATTTGGTGCATTCTATTATTTGCTAGCAGCATACCGTTTGGGCAAAACTGGAAATCAGGTTAATGTAGCAAATTAGAGATCACATGTTTGCGGGCTTTATAAAAGGGAAGGGTTGTTCATGGCTTTTCCCTTTTTTCAAACCCAATTTATTGTCTTAAATTCTTGTTGACTAACTCTAAAACAATCAAGGTAACTCGCAGTTGTTCTTCATCAGTATAGATAATAAAATTTAATTTCCCTTCACATTGGTGCGGATTACGGCCTCCCCTTTTACACCTGTGATAACAAGTCCTGAAAGATCTACATTGTGCGCATACCTGATAGTAAACCCCTTTTCGGCTGCGATATTGCAGCTCTGGAATTGTACTCCCTGAATGGGACTACCTTCCAGTCCACTCATGTTCCCGACGGCATTTGCAGTTCCGGAGACATTAATGATTTTGACGTTCCGCACTACAGGTAATACTTTTGCTGCTGGTCCGGAGTCAATCATCCGCCAGGCCATGTCAAATTCAAATGCCTTGCGGGTATTATTAAGTTTGATATTGCGGTAAGTTATATTTTCTACAACGCCACCGCGGCTGGGCTGTGTTTTAAACCTGATGGGTGCCCAGTTTTGAGAGTCGATTAAACAATCCCTGATTTCAACATTACGAATGCCACCGGATGTTTCGCTACCCATCGCAACACCACCATGACCATAAGCAAAATGGCATTTTTCAATCAGTATATCTTCCGATGGACGATTTACACGTAACCCATCTGCATCCTTGCCCGATTTAATGGACACGCAGTCGTCGTTTACGTCTATAAAAGTACCAGTGATACGGATGTCTTTGCTGGAATCAATATCAATTCCATCAGAACTTGGAATGTTATGCGCTGCCGTGATGTTTAAATTAGCTATGTCCACATCACTACTATATAAGACAAAAAGGCCCCAGGAAGCCTGATTATGTAATTTCAGCCCTTTAATTTTTATGTTCATGCAGTTTTGGATACCCATCAATCGTGGTCTCGGTAAACCGGTAGCTACGTTTACAGGCATTGATTTTTCTGTTTGCTGCTTACGCAGCTGTATACCCCTTTCTGTCCATACTTCACCTGCCCCATCAATAGTACCTTCGCCGCTGATCAAAATATTTTGCAAGTCAATAGCATTTACTAATGCTGCTATCCATTGTTTTTCTATTCCTTCCCATCTGGTCGCGATCATGGGATAGTCAGCAGATGCCGTGGATCCCTTTAACTTCCCACCCTTTTCAATAAGCAGGTTTACTCCTTTCTTTAAGAAAATTGAGCCACTGGTAAATACTCCCTTAGGGATAACAACTGTACCGCCACCGCTCGTGCTGCATTTGTTGATGCAGTTTTGTATGGCCTTTGTATTTAAGGTTACGCTATCCCCTTTTGCCCCAAATTTTGTAATCAAATAACGGTTACCTGATGCAGGATATTTACCGGCCCCAGTTAAAGCAATTGCCATAACGACAGCTAATATTATGGTCAGAATTTTTTTCATTTAGATACCTTGAAACATAAACTCTACGCTAATAGAAAACAGTTAACTCGAATGATCCACCACGATTTTCCAAAGCCCTTTTATTTTCTTAAACCAAAGTGTATAGTAGCCTGATAGTTTATCTTTTTTGCGGTCTAGTTTCCATCCGCCGTAAACAAAGGCATTTTCTTTATTAATAATCTCAACTTTCTTGATGGCGTAAGTAAGAGTGCCCATTCCCGTCTTGGTACCATAGGTTTGCTTATAATTTTTCAGCGTATTTTCGTAACCAAACGTTGGACCGCTTTGACCTACAAACATCACTGAGTCCGACTTCCAATAACATTCCATAAAAGTTTCGAGGTCCGCTTTGTTCCAGGCTTGGCGGGATGTTTCCATTACTTTTAGTATAGCCTGGCGGTCCTGCGCTTGTAGCTGGAATATTGAACAGACCGTAATAAGGCAGAATGTAATAATTTTCTTCATAACGCTAATATAGAAATGATAAGCGATTATGCGGTGTTTTCATTTTTCAGGAATTCGCCTACGAAGCTATCGAATATAGCATTACCTATTGTTATGGAAGATCATACTTTGATCAGGTAATCACTTTGGGTCAGTTATTAATATTTATATTTGACAAGGTATGTCAGCGATGAAAAAACAAAAGATCGAGTTAACAGGAATAAAGGAAATTGCCCGTCGGGCCAATGTGTC
>Ga0247815_10002940_pt1 | contig 12427 bp, 16 predicted proteins | sample UWRJL194509B1_FD_181014 | JGI IMG/M metagenome (GOLD analysis project Ga0247815, IMG submission 181014) | Plant litter microbial communities from Arlington Agricultural Research Station in Wisconsin, United States - UWRJ-L194-509B-1 | ecosystem: Environmental > Terrestrial > Plant litter >... | reverse complement strand
GTTGCGCGTAGTATCACTCACTATGCTAAGTGTTCAGCGTCGACAGTGACGTGCTGCTTGCGGCGCAACATCCCGATGTCTCACTGCTCAATCGACACGTAAATCAATCTGCACTCTCTTGGCATCATTGCGACTGTACACTGAGCAGGGTCATACCGTGCAATGGCGATGGAGGAAGCGGACCTCATCGCCCCGCGTCAACAAATCCCGGGATCCTACCTCGCTCAACTCCACAAGCATGATCCGACGCAGCTCAGCATGGTCAGCAAGCCGCTATATCCGACCTCGGCTTGGTCGAAGATCCGGTATTCGGCACCACAATGGTTGATCTCACCAAAATGCTCCAGGCTTATCGCACCTACTTGTGCCTTTCGGTGGACTCATCGACCCCTGCAGGTCCTGTACTACTGCACTGACATGTGAGATTGGAACTACAGTTCTTCAGCCCCGCCTTGCGGTGTCACAGGCAACCTTGCTTTGTTGGCGGACCTCGTTTTATCTTGCCATGACTAATTTCGCGTCGGCTCCTGAGAGGGACTATCTCTTGTCGGCCTGCCTCTGCCAGCATGCTCAAAGGCTCAGATCCCGTGAACAAACCCTGTGCGTTTTGTCGTGTTCCGTCGATCCTGCGGCCGTTCAGTGGGAATCGCGACGTCTCATCGGCGTGGCCCCGTGCGAATGTGCAGCGTCAAAACTGAATCCTGTCCATCAATGATCTAACAGTCGGCCCGGCTTTCAGAAATGAGCTGTGCTAGTTATCCTATCCTATCCCGACGAAAAGGGGGCTTGAGAAGAGGTGTTCAACAGCTCAAGATGTGTCACTAGTGGCCTCTCCGCGACGACTTATACGGGCGTCCCGTGATGATACCGTCTCGCACAAGCTCAATTCGGTTAATGAGGAGCCAAACTCCCTGATCGGTGAGGTTACCTCCCGTTCATGCTCAACAGGGGCTTGTGGGTGGAACATGTTAGCCACTGTCATCTGCTTGAAGCTTCTCGAGGATTGAAGGGCGGTCACCGGTATGCACAATCCTGATGTTCCTGCAGGCACACGCGGGCCGGTGGCGTAGAATAAATTCATTGGCGTCGAGGGGGTGACCTCCACGCAGGACCTTGCCCACCTCCCATCCGTTTGCCCGATCTTCACCATGGACAGCAAGAGGACGTCTCTCCCTCACGATGCGTCTGCCGACGTCGACATGAAAGATGCACATGAATTCAGGGACGGTACGAGCTCGACCACTGCGGTCGACCTGCTGTCAGCGGAGCATACGGATGGTGTACTGGAGGCCAAGATGCGCCTCGTCAACAACGCGATAGACGAAATTGGCTTCACCAACCACCATTGGAAGCTGTTTTGGTGCGTCGTGGACAAAAAAAATCTGGAAAAGTGACCTAATGCCCTTGTGCAGCTTGAACGGCTTCGGGTCAGTACTCTCTGAGGGCGAGGGATGGTCGCGGAACTGACGGCGCATCATAGATACGCCGCGGACTCGCTGATCTTGATCGTTCAAAGCGTCATTGCAGGACAGGCCGTCTTGGAGTTCAAGCCGTCCTACCGTCATGCCAGCGTGATGGCGGCCTACGGCGGCAGCCTAGCAGGCGCACTTTTCTGGGGTTCCTTCGCAGATGCCGTCGGTCGCAGAAGCGCGTTCAACTTCTCGCTCCTCATCTGCTCCGTCTTCGCCATCATCGCTGGAGCCTCTCCAAACTGGAGTGTGCTGAATCTATTCATCGCGCTCACCGCGTTCGGTGGCGGCGGAAATCTCGCCCTCGACACGACAATCTTTCTCGAGTATCTGCCAGGAAGATATCAGTGGATTTTGACGTCCATGGCACTGTGGTGGGGTGTTGGACAGCTGTTCACTGGATTCTTCGCCTGGGCATTTCTTCCACGGTTCTCGTGTACCGACGCCGCAACTTGCACGCGGTCCAACAACATGGGATGGCGTTACGTCTGGTTCATTTCCGGTGCCTTCGTCCTCCTGATGTCGATCTTGCGTGTTACCGTCATTCGCCTGCAGGAAACACCCAAGTACTTGGTCGGCGAGGGCAAAGACCAAGAGGTCGTCGACACGTTGCAGACCATCGCCAAGAAGTATAATCGCCCATGCTCTCTGACAGTCGATCAGCTCAAGGCCTGTGGCACAACAGACGTGACACGCACGCACGCCAGCCGCCGATTTTTGCCCCGTGAGGTTTGGGGGCATATTCGTGGGCTATTTGAGACGCGCCGCATGGCTCTGTCGACGGTGCTCATCTGGTTGTCGTGGACGATGATCGGTCTGGCTTACCCACTGTTCAACGTCTTCCTTCCGAGCTACCTCCAAAGCCGGGGTGCCAAGTTTGGGCAGACAAGCAGTGACATACAGTGGCGCGACTACACAATTATTAGTTTGTGCGGTTTACTTGGCCCGATCCCAGCTGGCTTCATGTGAGTCCGATGTGTCAGGAGGCGGTCGTCTGATGCTCCTTCATCTTCATCACCACTCTACTTGCACAGAGCTGACGGATTAAACAGGTGCAATACGAGGCTGGGTCGCAAGTACACGATGGTCATCGGTGCTCTCATCAGTGCTGTGTTCTTTTTTGCGTACACTCAGGTCCGAAACAACGCGCAGAACCTTGGGTTCAGCTGCGCGGTCAACTTCGTCCTCAACATCTATTATGCAACGTTGTATGCGTACACGCCAGAGGTGCAACCAACCGCGCATCGCGGCACAGCCAATGGCATCGCCCTCTCGTTCAACAGAATTATGGGCATCCTCAGTGCCGTGGTCGCCACCGAAGCAGATGTGCGTCCGAACGAGCGTCTCCCACGCCTTTCTCCTCGCTCATCTATGCTTTCTTTTAGACTACATCCTCCGTTCCGCTGTGGATCTGCAGCGCGCTGTACATTGGGATGGCGGCTGTTGCAGCTGTCTTCCCGTTCGAGCCCTATGGTAGGCGTAGCTCTTAGAGCACATCAATGCACGCGAGCATTTAGCTGTTGTTGCACACGTTTTTATCACACACTATCACGCTACCACACTCTGTAACGAGCCCGGATCAATCTGAACTCCGATTATGCGCAACATTTTGGATCACGTGACCCAAATCCTGCCCTCAATGCAGCCGCAACACGAAACGCATACATGGTCTATAACCGACCTGTGAGATGTTTGCCGTCATGAACGTTCCTGGGTTTCGCGAGCCTCGAGGTAACAGGTTCAAAACTATGAAGAGACAAGTGACGCGAATCCATAAGTTATCAAATGTTGCCGCACTGCTTCTGTTGCTGTCCGTGGTTCTGTGCTGGAAGCTTGACCTGCGCTTGAAGCTTGGAGGTGAGGTCACGCGATTGTCGCTCCGCATGCAGTCCTCGGCCACTCTCTTGCTTCGGCGTGTCGCGTCAAGACCCCTCTATACTCTCGCGCCGCGCACACGCATTGCTGCGCAGTTTCGACCGTTTTATGTGCTGCATGGCGGGTTTGAAAGACGTCCGCGCACGACTGTAACGGCTAGTTGGCGGCGCGCCTCGTCGTCGGTACCTCCACAGCACGAAAAGCCCACTGCAGACGAGCCAGCAAAGCCAACCGTCCGCGAGAACATTTATACTATCCCGAATTTGTTAACATTGTCGCGTATCGCGGCATGTCCAGTATTGGCATACAGTATCATTCAGGGCGACTTTGCGACCGCGACTGCCATTCTGGCGTATGCTGGCACAACGGACTGGGTGCGCGCTGTCCGGAATGCTTGACCTGAAGCTTACAGAGGGTGCAGGTAGACGGTTATGTTGCGAGGAGGTGGCCGAGTCAACGGAGTGTGCTAGGCACAATCCTTGACCCGGCGGCCGATAAAACACTCGTCACGACTCTCACGCTAACTCTCGCGTATAGCGAGTTACTACCTCGTACGTCTTGAAGCATTGATGTGAGTGTTCCGCGCTGACGGTACTCGTGTTCAGTGCCGCTTGCCGTCGTCATCATTGGCCGCGACGTTCTCCTCAGCATCTCCGCGTTCTACTACCGCTACATCTCATTGCCTCCACCCGTAAGCCTTATTGTAATCCTCACTTATATGGACGGCTCTGACGTTCGGTGACATAGAAAACATTTGCGCGATACTGGGATTTCGGCATTCCTTCTGCGGAGGTACGGCCAACCCAGATCAGCAAGGTGCGTTCTTACCAGCGCATAATTGTGTGATGACAACGCTGAAACGTGTGTGCAGGTCAACACGGCGCTTCAGCTGCTCCTGATGGGCCTAACTACGATTAACCCGGTCTTGCCGGTTGACCTGGGTATGGCACTCACAGGGCTTCAGTAAGTTCTTCCATACATTCGGCATGACATGTTGGTTGACCCATCGCTCCTAAAGATGGACAGTGGGCACGACGACGATTTGGAGCGGCCTGAGTTACGTGTTCTCTAAGGACGCGGTCAAGATTTTGGCCAAGAAGGATCAGGGTGCAGGAAGCGGTGGGCAACAGTAGTCGTCACGAGCTGGTGGCGCGGATTCGCACTAGTAATCACAATCACGATCTTGGCTGTTTGCCGTCGGTGTCCGCATATGTCTGGCCAGTCGGCAAATGTGGACATTTGCTTCCAGAGCTGTGGTAGTTAGTTATATATGCGCGATAGTCCTACGCTCGATCTTTACTCAACGCTGTACTCCCGATGTCAACCGGTGCTTCGTTACCGTGACCCCTGGTACTCACGGAACCGCGAAGATTTCGTTTGACCAATGATGTTTGCGCAGATTAATATTCCGGCAGGCGATGTCATGTTCACTGTCAGTGTCTCACGGACATCAAGGACATCAGCAAGACGATACCTGCCGAAGATCGCACCCTTCTGCGACTCCACCGTGCTTGTAAGATGAAGAGTCGCGCCGACGGGTCCGCCTGAGCCCGCAGTCTTGCTCAGTAGGTTATGCAGATGGCGGTGTCTTTATGTTGGCATTCGCGACCAGCAACTTGTCGGCTCTGGCTTCTCATGCGATTGCGACAGTTGACCACCTGACGATGCAATTTCGACAGGGAAGGGAGGAGGTCAGGGCGAACCGCGACGCTTGACGCGCTTGACGCCCTGGATGAATATTTGCGATTCCGGCGTCTTCTCGCTGCTGTTGGGGTTAGACGGAGATGGCGCGTATAAAGCCTCCTCCACGGCCTTCAATCTAGGCTTGCATCCCCGCCTCCTCTTTTTCCTCCCTCTTTGCTCTCTCCCCTTGCTCTCACTGGCCTCCATTTGCTACAGGCCAGGTCCGACAAACAAAACGCGATGAGCTTCGCAGCTATGCCCCCGCCACACGTACCACATGCTCTCTTCGCCAACACCGAACGGATGTTCGAGATTGGAGGCATGCTTTGGATGGTGGCGTACTGCACACTCATCCGGCAGTCATGGAAGCAGAAGACGTACGGTGTGCCCTTCGTGAGCTTCGATTCCGCGTGGCGGTAAGCTGTCACTAACAGCCCCTCAGGTCATCCTGGCATCCAACATCGCCCACGAGGTCGCTGCAGTGACAATGTTTGCTCAGAACACCTTCGAGCGCGTCTCATACTTCATTTGGTTTCTTCTCAACCTCGTAATCGTCTTCGTCACCCTGCGCAATGCGCCGCGCGAATGGTCGCATGCCCCGCACATTCAACGCCACCTGACCCCGCTCTTTTGTCTATTGGTCCTTGCGTTTGGCACTCTGCAGTTTGCGCTTCCTGTGTGGTTTGTCGACGCTGGGATCGGTGCCCACCGGGGTGTGAGCCCACCTGGAACGGCTGACCGGAAAGAGCTGGCATTCTGGAGCAGCGTGCTCACACTTATGCCTCTCAACCTCGCATGTGTCATGCAGCTGATCGTGCGCTGGGATTCTCGTGGGCACGGAGTTTCCGTGTGGGCACTACGTGCCACAGGCACTTTCATCGGCATCACGAGTTATTTTGGTGTCAGATGGTACCTCTGGCCGGAGGCGTACGAGTATGTGGCGAACCCGCTGGCGATCGCGATGGTGTCTATCTACACCTTCAGCGACATCACATACGGCGTGGTGTTGTATCTTATCCAGCGCTCGCACAGAGAAAAGGAGTTTCAGGGCGTCAGGGAGAAGCACTGAGTAAGTAAAACGCGTTGGGGTGGTGCTGAGCGCTGATTAACGGGCTCATTTACAGGCACAGGCACGCTGAGGTCTCGCCTTTCAACGCAGGGGAGTGTAAATGATGTAAATGCGGTTTCACGAAACGACGAAGGCGACGACGTTTCTAATACCTTGGGAAGGACTCGCCAAAACGGTTAATCGTCTCGAACTCTGACGACGGAAATGTATCCACAATGTACCTACCTTGTATTCTCTATCCATACCCAGACATATGCACGGTCAGTCTGTATGATCACGGCTACACGTCTGATGCCCTTTGCGGAAGGTCCGTCGCCCGATCGGGGTGCAGGAGCCGGCAACAGACCGTCCTCTCGCTTTACCTGGACTTACAGAAGAAACACAAATGGATAGAGGTTGACCACACTTGCACCCAGGATGGCTATGGAAGCGTGTCGTTGGGTCGACATGGGAGGCAATCACCAGACCAATCAAAACGTCGAACTCGGCTGAGCTGCCTGGATGCGATAACTTACTCCCGATCGCGTCTGCACTCGCTTAGAGACCCAGTCGAAGGCACGTGTTTCGGTAGTTCGCCGCAACTCCAGAGCGAATAACCGGTAGTTGAGGGGCTGCACCTTGTGCACGGATCCGAAGCGTAAATACTGCCTATCCTAAGTAGTCCGGCTGGGCGACAGACCGAGATAAACCTGCCGGCAGACTAATTGAAATCCTTCTGTCAGCGCTTGCAGTTGACGCCATGAGGCTCATTTGGCTCTTAGCGGGCCGTTGTGGCAGGTTGGTCCCGGCAGGCGAAAGCCGGATTTGCATACTTCGCACCTTGCTTCTGCTCCATCGTTTCACCCTCGCGCGCCCGCGGCGCACTCTCTTCGGAGCTACAATGGACGCTCCAGATAGCAGCGATGCGACCGAAATGCTCGAGGCTTATGGTCAGCCAGTCCTGGCGCGGCTCGGTTCGGGCGGAACTAGCACTGACTCCTGACTGCGCGCACTCAGACTTTCTGCTCAAATTTATCGTGATCGGTATGTTGTATACTCTGAAGCGAGGTCTGGAAGCTCAGCGATGTATATGTGCAGGCGAAGCTGGGACTGGGAAATCATGCCTGCTGCATTATTTCATGCACAACTCTTGTGCGTTCCGCGCAGCCCTTCATATGTGGCGCCACCGCTGACAATCACGCCTTCACTCCACCCCGACACGTACAACCACCGCTGGTGAATAGTCAAGGGACCTTCACAGCACACTATTGGCGTCGAATTCAGCAGCCGTACGATCAGGCTTGGCGAGAAGCGCATCAAACTACAGGTCCGCTCTCATCTCATTTCCAAATCCACGAGTCGGTCTGACGAAGGACCTGTATCATAGCTGTGGGACACGGCAGGTCAGGAACGCTTTCGTAGCGTAACTCGGAGCTACTATCGCGGCGCTGCAGGCGCGCTCCTCGTCTACGATATTACGAAGTACGCATTATATCTGCTAGGTGCCTGGATACTGACCTCTGCTTGTTCTTTTTGCTCTCGTCCCATACAATGGCCTTTGTGTGTCTGTTTGCTCTGATGGCATGCTCGAACTCTTGGGTCTTTGTACATTCAGTCGCGACACATTCACCTCGCTTGGTCGCTGGCTTGCTGATGCGCGTGCACTTGGAAGCGGCAATCTCGTCACCATTCTTGTAGGCAACAAGGCCGACCGCGAAGACGAGCGGGAAGTAGAGTGGGAGGAAGCTTCACGTTGGGCTGCCGAGAACGGTTCGCCATCGATCCAAACGCATCTTGTGACCCTCCCTGACGCCCGACTTTGCAGGTTTACACTTTATCGAGACATCCTCGGTGACGGGCGACAATGTCGATGCACCATTCCGGCTAGCCGCGCGTGCCATCCTGTTGGCCATCGAGAGCGGCCAGCTAGACCCAGAAAAGGCTGGCAGCGGTGTATCTTACGGCGACCGCCAACTGCGGCGTATTTCGTCCGCGTCCCGGTTCTCGTTTGGCGGCGGTACAAGCGGCTCGCGAAGGCGAGGCATTATACTCCGCGCGCGTGATAGCGTCCAAGGCCGCTGCTGTTAGCATCCCGCTCGACGGTCTGTGCCCTCTCCGGCTACACAGACACACTCGACCTGTGCACTCCGCCCTCTTTCACCGCTTGGACTACAGCAACGTAGACCCCTCTGACAGTTCGTCGTGAACGTTCACGTCTTCCTCATCCCCATCCTCCACCCCTTCGCAATATCATCGTCTGGCCCTAATCCATCCCACCCACATCAGCCTCATTTCACCGTGCATTTTTATACTCTGGTTTCGCTCTCATATGCTGCCCTCATCGCCTCTCTGTTTACTCTCATGTGTGTTGCTTCCTTGGTTGTCACGACTGTGCCACGAGTCTTCACCTAACGTTTCACAATACGATCCCGCGACGCCCCTTTACATGCCAAGAACAATGCCCGCTACGATTGGTCCCATCTTCCCCTGTGTCTCGTGCATTTCATCTTGATTGAGGTTGATGAAATTCTTCGTTGACGGGTAAGATTTGGATCATCCACATGGGCAAAACGGGCAGTTGTCGTCGTTGAAAGTGATGCGCACAGGTGCAGCATACACGATGATTTCAAGTTTTACAGCTCTGTTCGAATTTCCACTCCTTGCAGTGGGACTCTCGTTCTCAATTGGACGTGCTTCGCGAATCCAATCGCGAAAACCGGCACCGGCGTTTACAGCTGCACTATGAATCCCTTGGCTGTGGCGCTCCGCAGTTGCATCTTGACCTTCTAGTGCCACATTCTTCATCTTCTCCTTTCTGCAGCCGCTTGCTTTAAAGGTTCCCAGCCCGGTTGTCCTCTTCTCTCTTTTCAGTTGATTCTTTTTAAATGGCTTCGTTTTTGGCCTTGTTCATTCTCGCGCTCGCCTTGGCAGTGCGCGGTGCAACACCGTTCAACCCTCCAGCAGTCCCGCTCGCCGTGCGCTCGCCATTCCATCACATATGGCTGAACAATGGCAATGGAACAAGTCTCAACGGCGCGAACTGGCCGACTTTCTGGAGTACGTTGTCTCGCGCCACCGCCGTGCACCAATTGACAATACTCGTGCGCAGATACAAAAGTCAACCCTTGGACCGCCTACGCCCGCGTCGACGGCAAGACTTACCGTGAGAAACAGCCTAGCGTCCTGCCGCGTACATTCTGACACGCCATGAGACAGGCACGATAGGTTCATATCCGCGTGGAGATCCTGCGGAGCAGGTCGATCTCAAGGTACATACAGTGCAGATAACTCCGAGTGTCCAGCCACTCATTTCCCGCGCCAGTTCACTGCAACGTCGAGCACATTCACCATGAAGGCGGGTCCAATAGACCTGTACTACAACTTTCTCTCGCCTGTCGACGTGCGTATTTGGCCCTGCTCGCTATCATTTACGGTGTCGCTGATCCATCTTTGGTGCCCCAGCCAACCGACCTCGTTCGTTTCTCTTTGCCATTTTCTTATGTGATTATTACGGCCTCGTCCAATGACGGGAAGCCGCACGACGTCCAGCTGTATATGGATATTTCAACCGAGTGGGTGAACGAAGTGCGCAGCACGCCGGTCGAGTGGAAGACACGGCAAACCGAGCCGACCGAGGCGGGCCAAGACGCGTTGATCACGCATCAGGCGTGGCTTGCGAGCCCAGTCAAATATACACAGACCCAGAACAACAGGATCCAAGGTACGTGGGTGGTTGCGCGTTGCTTTGAAACTACTCATGTGGCTGTAGATGGCTCGGTCTTCTTTTCGGCGTTCAATGTAAGTCTAGGCCACGATGGTCCAACTCCGGACCGCTCTGACTTCTCCGCAGCGACCCGGACTCACGTACGCTTCGGGCTATGCAAACGACCTGCGCGACGTCTTCATCATAACCGGCGCTCTCCCCGACACGGTCGACACTACCTTCCGCACTGTCTCAGACCGCTGGCCCGCGCTCGCCTTCTCACATCAACTCGGCCCCGTCCTCACCATGTCTGCGCCAACCGTGCTTGCTGTCGGTCAGGCGCGCGAGAACATCGCACTCTATGCGCAAGGCGAGAACCAGCAGATCCGCGCCGCCTACTACCTGAAGAAATACGCCTCTGCCGAGTCAGCGTGCGACGCGTTTATGCGTGACTGGCAGCATATGTTCGACGTGTCGAAGGATCTGGATGAGCAGATTTTACGCGACGCGGGTCCAGAGTCAGAGGCCTATTCAGGTCTCGTCCAACTATCTCTCCGCCAGGCGATTGCGGGAATGGAGCTGACGATAGCTCGGAAAGCGGACGGTTCGATCGATGCAAATGATGTGATGCTGTTCACTGCCGGTGAGTTTGGATCGTTTCTCGACGAGAGCATGGTGTTGAAACCTTTTCCGTCTAGAAATGGGTGGGGAGAGGTACCGCACCAGCGAGGTTGATCAGATGCATTGGATGAGTCCTATGCTGCTGTACCTGAACCCGGAGCTCGTCAGGTACATGTTGCGGCCGACGTTACAGTTCCACAAGGCTGGACTCGCTCCATCCAAATCCGCTGTGCACAACCTCGGTGAACCGTATCCTCAAGGTTCGCTCGTCTCAGCGTCTCAGAGTTGATGTTGCGAAACTGATGACGAGTGCGTAGCTCTCGGTCCGACGGGCTCGTACGAGCTGCCTATCGTGGCGAACGCGTACATGATCAACATGGTTCTCGCCCATTTCCAGTGGACAAAGGACCCTGCCCTCATCGATAACTATGTACGCCATCGCCCCATGCTGTCTCTCTCCTGGAACTGACATTTCTCATGTACTAGTCAGATGTGCTCTCGGGCTACGCCGACTACCTGGTCGGCGCGACACTCACTCCCGCATTGCAGTTCGTCATGCCCGATGGGAGAGTCATCGGCACAGCAGCGAATCAGACGAACGTCGCGCTAGCAGGAATCATCGCGATCCGGGCCATGGCGGAGCTGTCGGCCGCGAAAGGCGATGCGACGGCAAGCGCAAAGTACAAGGTCTGCATTGTTTCTTCTCATGTGAAGAGCAAAGGTGCTAATGGTTATGCAGGAAATTGCGGAGAATTACATCACGCAGTGGCAAGGGCTCGCTGTCACGACGGATGGATCGCATCTATCGTTCGTGGTGAGTCTATGGTGGCCCTGCTTGTTTACTGATGGCACTGATATAATTCCACGCAGTACGATGATGATGTAAATTACACGATCGTGTACAACCTGTACGACGACCAGCTTCTGAATCTTACACTGGTACCGCAGCACATCCTCACCATGCGTGAGTCTTGATTATCTTGTCTCGGCACTCGCGTATTCATCTATTCTTCAGAGGAAAGCTGGTACGGGAGCGAGCGCCCCAAGTATGGACCGGCCATCTGGAACTCGCGTGGCTACTCGCTCACCGAAGCAACCATCTGGGCCGCCGCAACAGTTAAGAGCGCATCCCTGCGCGAGCGCATGTACCAGGGCATTATGGCTCCGCTCTCTTCGGGTGTCATGGACAAGCCTATGCCGGACGTGTTTGACTCGGAGAAGTTGATTGTCAACGATCGGTACGGTGCGCGGCCCCATGTTGGCGCGCATTTCGCCAGGCTCGCCTTACAGTACGTTCATTACTTCGACTTGCGTTTTTCATCCTAACGGTGCCGATCTTTTCAGAGGCAAGGGGTATAAGTCGAAAGTAGTCGATGCGCCGAATGGTACGGAGAACGTCCCCGAAGATAAGCCTGAGGATGCTGGCGTTCATCTTGCACCGTCGTTGCATTTCACCACTGCCCCCTTATTATTTATCTTTCTTTATCTTTTCCTTGGACGCTTATTGTAAACTATTGTATTCTCCCTGTATTTTCTCGGATCGGTTCAACTCATTTGTTTCCCACTCTCACACGCTGGGACTTTCGGATGCGGTGGTACGATATGGATTCATCGCAAAGCACGAGTGCAACGGGCAAGGATGGTTCCTCTCCACCTCTCTGTTTACTCTCATGTGTGTTGCTTCCTTGGTTGTCACGACTGTACCACGAGTCCTCACCTAACGTCCCACAATATGACCCCGCGACGCGCCTTTACATGCCAAGGACAATGACCGCTACGATTGGTCCCATCTTCCCCTGTGTCTCGTGCATTTCATCTTGATTGAGGTTGATGAACTTCTTCGTTGAGGGGTAAGATTTGGATCATCCACATGGGCAAAACGGGCAGTTGTCGTCGTTGAAAGTGATGCGCACAGGTGCAGCATACACGATGATTTCAAGTTTTACAGCTCTGTTCGAATTTCCACTCCTTGCGGTGGGACTCTCATTCGGACGTGCTTCGCGAATCCTATCGCGGAAACCCGGTACC
>Ga0247815_10002938_pt1 | contig 12433 bp, 18 predicted proteins | sample UWRJL194509B1_FD_181014 | JGI IMG/M metagenome (GOLD analysis project Ga0247815, IMG submission 181014) | Plant litter microbial communities from Arlington Agricultural Research Station in Wisconsin, United States - UWRJ-L194-509B-1 | ecosystem: Environmental > Terrestrial > Plant litter >... | reverse complement strand
CCTGATGGAAGAGAGGAGAAATACTGACCGCTGATTGGGTCCTGCTTTCTCTCGATGGCGATGCGGTTGGTCTCTTCCTGCCACTCGCGGGTGAGCGTGCGTGGCGCAGGAGGAGCTATAAGCAAGCAGATGCGGGGTTAGCGAGGTCAAGGTGGCAGACGGCAGCGACGAACCGAAGGCGCGGATGGTGAAGAAAATGAGACCGCTGACGCCAATTAGGCCAAGGGTGGCGAGGGTGACCTTGGTGCCAGTGCCAGGCGGGTTGGCGGGTGTGCGCGGGCCATGAGGACCGAATGCAATGTAGTATGCTGCGGTGCGTGAGGTGTGAGGATGACGGCGGCCTAGGCCCGTTTGGAATATCACCAACCAGCTTTTTTCTCGTCAAGCGAGAGGGTCTTCCAGTCATGCTTCTGCAGCACTTCGAGCTGGCGATGGACCTCGAGCTGCTCATCGCTGGATAGAGCTTCCCACTGCGCCTCGACGTTGGACAGCGGGATCACGCTTGCTGAGCGTACGCGCGATGTGGTGGATGCAGCCGACGCGGCCGGTGCATGTGTTGAGAGCCGGAAAAGCTGCTGCAGCGTGCCTCTAGGGCGGACCAACCGCAGAGACTGCATCGTGTATCGGTATCACGTCGAAAGTGGCGGAAACAGTAGACAGGAAAGAGGCGGATATACCCGGATCTTTCAGCTCCGAACCGACCTCGAGGTCTCGAGGCCTAGACTTAACTCACTCGCTCACTCAACCAATCAATTCAAACGATTCGCGAGAGACGCGGTGTATTTTGGTGCGCAGTGGCGGGAGACACACGGACGAAGCATTACAGTGCAGTCAAGAACAGCCAGCCAGCAAACTTGGCGGAGAACATGCAGCAGCCAGACAGATCCATAACACAACAAGATCACGGTCAGCTCACAGAGCACGACGAGGGAGACAGGTCATCTCCTCAGGCGGCATCTGTCGCCGGGCCAGGGCAGTCACGCGAGATGTGACCCTCCTCACCACCTGTGACAGCCGTTAACGCTCGACAGCAATTGAACTGAGAGGGGTTGTACGCACAAGTGTAGCATGCGCGCTTCTGCGGCAGCGGGCACTCCTTCGAGATATGGCCCTGGAGAGTGGTCAGCCGGTGCTGTCACGTCAGGTGCTAAGGAGACGAGATGTTCGTACCGACGCGTTGCAGTTGTAGCACTTGGCGCCCTGGGTGCAGTCGCGAGAAAGATGTCCAACGCCTCCGCACGTGTAGCTGGGGTTATGGTGAGTATTGGCTGTCAGAAGTGAAAGAACAAAGGCTTACCAGGTACGGCTGCTGGAGGAACTTCCTCCGTAGCCGCCACCGGACCCTCCAGATGCCTGCGCATCGGGGCACGCACGCGCAATATGGCCGGTCTTGCCGCAACGGTAGCACTCAGTACCACTGCCGCTGCGCTCGCCGCCACGGTCGTTACGTTCGCTGTAGCCACCACGGTCGCCGCGGTCACCGCGGTCACCGCGGTCGCCACGGTCACCACGGTCACGGCCGCCGCCGGTGGTAGTGGCATCCGGGCATTCACGAGACTAAAGATGGACAACGCGATTTAGAGGATCAGACTTGACCAGCAGCTGTGACTACTTACGATGTGGCCCTCCTGGCCGCCTGTAGAGCACACGACAGGTATGAGCGGGAGTTGGGCAAGGAGACGCAGCGAACTGACACTTGTAGCAGCTCTTTTTCTGCTCGCTGGTGCATTCGCGCGAAAGGTGGCCCTCGCCACCGCCTAGATGAGGTAAAGAAGTGCATAAACGATCTGGCTCGCTGATAACAAGTGATCCAAGTGATCTGCACACGCACAGTTGTAGCTGCAATCGGAAAATTAAAAGCGGTCAGGTAAACTATTGAGCGCTGGTGTTAAAGTCACACGCACCAAGTAGGAGTACCGGCCTTGGGGCAAGCGGCCGCCTGATGACCGACTAGAGGACGTGTGAGTGTACTAGATCTCGTGCAGGGGCGCAGGAAAGGCGGCGATTGCAAGGTCGCGCAGGATTTCATTCGGTTACGACAAGCTCGCCCTAGTACTCACATCCACCACAGTTGAAGCAGCCGCGACCAGACATAATGTCTGCAAAAACAGGTTGATAAGCGTGGCAGGGTCATTTCAAGTGGCGGCGCACGTACGTGAGGAGGGAGTTTTGGAGAGATGCGCGATCGAGGAGAGTTGGCAAAGAGAGGAAACCGACAGCCGGCTGAGCTGGAAAACTGCATCAGCTGGGAAGGCTTCGAAGGCTCATTTTGCTCGACACGGCGTTTAACCAGAGTTCGACGGGCGCGCGACGTGGCCCCAACTTGTGGACGCAGTAAGAGCGAATGCGAGAAGCCCGAGGGGCGAGGGTGAGGATGTGCGCCGACACACTGGCATCAGGGTCTGGTCCTACCACCGTGGGAATCATATTAAACGCTGTTCTACGGGCGATGGAAAACGCCGGAGGAAAGCGACAGGGCGTCTCGCCAGGTTCGACTACAACAGATGGTGATGTCAGGATGCTCGCACGAGGAAAAACGTGCTCGCATCAACTGAGACTCGATCGATAAGGACTTTATTGATCACTGGTGTGCTACTTTGAAGACTTTCATATGTCAACTGTGACTGGATGAGGGGAGTGAGGGTCTGGTTGAGGAGGAAGAGGCGGAAGCAAAAAGAGGATCCGAGCTGGTGTAAGCGGGGGCAGCCGACGCTTTTTCTTCGACCCACGTTCACCCTCTTCTCATCGTCTGAGTCGCGATGCTCAGCTCCCGCGGGGTCACTCGCCTGACACGAAGGGCTCTCCACGCCTCGCGGCCGGCCGCGCTCTTCTCGGTCGCGCCTACGCTCGCAAAATGCTCCCTTTCTTCCCTCGCTGCCCAGCAGTCATCATCCAAGCGTTTCCTGCCTGCCCAAGGCCTTGCGTCGCGTGAGTATAGCCTCAAGGCCGCACGGGCCACGTACTGACCACAGCGCATAGAACGCTCGTATGCGACTGAGGCCAAGGCACAAGTTGGCGCAGTCAAGACGGTTATTGGTGCCGTTGTCGACGTCCAGTTCGACTCGGAAAACCTGCCGCCTATTTTGAACGCGCTTGAAGTGCAGGACTTCAAGGGTGGCCGCCTCGTGCTCGAGGTTGCATCTCATCTTGGCGAGAACTCTGTCCGCACCATTGCCATGGACGGTACCGAGGGTCTCGTCCGCGGCCAGAAGGTCATTGACACCGGCGCACCGATCAAGATCCCCGTCGGCCGTGGCACTCTCGGTCGTATCATTAACGTTATTGGTGAACCCATCGACGAGCGTGGCCCCATTAAGGCCGAAAAGTACCTCCCGATTCACGCCGACCCCCCGGCATTCGTCGAGCAGTCAACCACCGCCGAAGTTCTCGAGACCGGTATCAAGGTCGTCGACCTTCTCGCACCGTACGCTCGTGGTGGTAAGATTGGTCTCTTCGGAGGTGCCGGTGTCGGAAAGACCGTGCTCATTCAAGAGCTCATCAACAACGTTGCCAAGGCCCATGGTGGTTTCTCCATCTTCTGCGGTGTCGGCGAGCGTACCCGTGAGGGTAACGATCTGTACCATGAGATGATTGAGACCAAGGTCATTCAGCTCGACGGCGACTCCAAGGTCGCCCTTGTCTTCGGTCAGATGAACGAGCCCCCGGGTGCCCGTGCTCGTGTCGCCCTTACCGGTCTCACCATCGCGGAGTACTTCCGTGATGAGGAGGGCCAGGATGTGTTGCTCTTCATCGACAACATTTTCCGCTTCACCCAGGCCGGTTCGGAAGTGTCCGCACTTCTCGGTCGTATCCCGTCCGCTGTCGGTTACCAGCCCACCCTGTCCACGGACATGGGTTCCATGCAGGAGCGTATCACCACCACCAAGAAGGGTTCCATCACCTCCGTCCAGGCCGTCTACGTCCCCGCTGATGACTTGACGGATCCTGCCCCGGCCACCACCTTCGCTCACTTGGACGCCACGACTGTCTTGTCTCGTAGCATTGCCGAGCTGGGTATCTACCCCGCCGTTGACCCGCTCGACTCCAAGTCGCGCATGTTGGACCCGCGTATTGTACGTTTATCCTTATCTTGATTTTAGCAAATCGGCTGACGCCCATCAAGGTTGGCAAGGAGCACTACGAGGTTGCAACCGCGACCCAGAAGATCCTCCAGGACTACAAGTCGCTCCAGGATATCATCGCCATTCTGGGTATGGACGAGTTGTCTGAGGAGGACAAGCTCGTCGTCGAGCGTGCACGCAAGATCCAACGTTTCATGTCGCAGCCCTTCCAGGTCGCTCAGGTCTTCACCGGTTACGAGGGCAAGCTCGTCAAGCTCAAGGACACCGTCCGCTCCTTCAAGGAGATCCTCGCTGGCCAGCACGACGCTCTTCCCGAGTCTGCCTTCTACATGGTACGCTGTGCTCGTGTTCCGATAACGCCCGAACTCGCCATGCTGACACGTGCTGCGCGCCTTTCAGGTCGGCACCATCGAGGACGCCAAGATCAAGGCCGAGCAGCTCGCGAAGGAGATGGGTGCATAGAGGATAGAGCCAGCCCTTCGAAATATCCCATCGCCCATAACCAATTCGCAATCTCAATCGCATTCTTCTCTCACTCCACCCACTCTTTCCGTTCATCCGATGTTCATTGTTCTGCCCCAGCTAAACTATACGAGAACACGTGCAAAGCGATGCTAGGCTACTGAGCTTTGCGATGAGCGAGGTGCTTGAGCGAAAGGCAGTAGATGCCCAGCTCCTCGCAAAACCGATTGCAGAGTGTCGTCCACCACCACAGGAACTCGGTCGATGAAAAGTACAGTCCGAGATGAAGGATGACCTGTTCGGTAAAGTTGACATCCTCGCTGTGAAGGAAGTGAGTGGTTGACGTGAGCCAACACGTTGAAAACACGCACCTGCGGAGTCCGAGCCATGGCAGGAGATATAACGCAGCGACTCCTACGATGAGGGGCAGGAACGCTCCGTTGTTGTACCCAGGGAACTCTGATTTTGTCAGATAAGACAAGATAATGCGCGGACCGAGTTTGCCAAACGTGAAGGTCTGGAGGAGGGCAAATTCGAGGAGACGACCCTCCTGCAGGATCGATGAGAAAGGCGCAAACAGCCAGCCAAGAATGAGGGCGTTGTATGTCATGAACCATAGGTTCTGAGTGCATGCGGCAAGGAATCCCTCGCGAGAGTTATACGCCCGCTTAACGTTGATGAGGCAGGCAGGAGTGTGGATAATGACGGCTGCGAGAACGACGCTGTGTGGACAAAGTGAGAATGAGAGGCAAGGGCAGAGATAAGACTCAACAATGCGATAAAGAGGTCATCCGCGCCAATGGTTTGCTGGCCGATGGCGCGTGATAGTGCGTTGTCCTTTGGGAGGTCGAACTGGGTCTTCCAGATGCTTGGACCTGCTCACAGTTGAGCAACGTCAATAGTACACTGAAGGGTACAATGCTCACCCCAGTATCCAGCGATGAAGTGCATGAAGACAGCAATGAGGATGCCCTCCGTTGGCCCGTTGAGATAGCCCAAGTACAGAACGTGAGTGTGGTACTCTAGAAAAGCGTCAAGACAAGCCCCAGTCCTGAGTGACTTGCCCACCTTCCCATGTGCTCTGCAATTTCCCTCAGTACTCGGAAACAACGGAATATGTCTCACGCACAAACCACATTGCCCAGGACCCTGTGACGAGAATGGCGACGCCTCGCCACGAGTTTCCTGCGCCAATCGCTGCCACTTGGAGAATGCCGCTAAGGACGCAGTTCAGACTGTCGATTGTATGGTCGAACGCATGGCCGAGTGCAGAGGACGAGCCAGTGCGACGAGCCTGGCGCCCGTCAACGTTGTCGAGTGTTTGATAGAGAAAAAGGCCAATGGCATGGCCATAGTAAACCCAGGACGGAGCGGTGCCCTCGAGCAAAGGGTCATAGTAGACCTGCAGCCCGAGGTTCGCGACGATGAAGCCAAGACCTAGCAGAGTTATGACGTTCGGAGCAACCCAGAGTGGAAACAGTGTAGCGGAATAGTCCCATACTATAGCGCTGTTGGCAAGCATATCAAATGGAATCGGGGGCAGCACGCACTATGTCTTAGGACTGCACCGCGCGTCAGCAGTGACCTGGCCTATTAGAAAGGACACGCACAGTATTTCGAGGTCGGAGACTTGTCTACCGACGCGTACTTGTAGTGCTTGAGATTCTGGAGATGTTCATGAGCGAAGAGGGGTTCTCTGAACATGGTGTGAAGGCAACGCGCTCTATCGGGAATTCCCCGGCACGCGACATGGCTTACCTCGATCCACTCCCGCCGCTGGTTCTTCCCACCTTCCCTACAAAGCCAGAGCCTAAATTTGAGCAGCCAGAACTTGATGATGTATGGTCACAGGTTCGCGCACATCCACCGCCGCCTAAGGTGTGCCTGCTTGGTTCAATTTCGTGCCACTCGCTAAACGCGCTATAGAACGGTCTTTTGACATGGGACGCGCTCGAACACCCACATCTGCGCAAGCCAACTGCCTCTTCGTATGCCACGGAGCAAACCATTTCCGTGTTCGATGCAATCATCTCGCAGTGCGCTAATTTCGATTGAGCACCGTCGCGCGCACACTCACAGCTGTGGCGCGCAGTGTCGATGGAGGACTTGGTCCAAGCCACTCCGTATCGAGCAGCGAACTCTTTCATCATCTTACGAGCCTGATCATCGGATGCTCGTCCGACATGTTTCTCTGGTCAGAAATAACCGCATCGTTCTCAGTCGCGTACGCCGGCAGCTCGATCCGCCAACTTCGCATCGAGGGTCTGGATACTACAGCATCGCATAGGTCCGTAGCGCGATTCAGTGACTCGAATTCCGACTGACGCGTTCCAGCGTTCTCAATCGCTTTATACACACCGGCACTCGACTTCGACGTCTCGAGCAGTATGTCGCAGGCAACACCGAATCCTCGTATGTGCTGAACGTGTATATGTAATCATCTCAGCCTATTGACATCCAAATAAGCTCGCAGCTGGCCTTCTATGAGTTTCGGCACGCGCTCAAGACCGCGGTGGCTCGTCTCAAGCGACAACTGAATACTCCTGTGCCATGTTCTCCAACCCACCTGATACAAGTATGGAAGTTCTACGCCGAATCAGCCACCGTTTTAGAAGCACTCGCCCGTTTCTGCAATATGGTTGGTGCCTGCTTTGCGTTGCCACCCTCCTCTGACCGTAACTGCAGGATCCATCTGCACATCCAAGCCCTCCATACACGCGCCTGCCGACCACGGACGTGGAGCTGCTCAATCTGATCTTCAATCAGCTTGACCAGCACATAAGGCAGCAGTCTCCGCGTGTCGTTTGCGCTATTTTCGCATATCTGCTCCAGGAATCGGCGAAAGGCTATCTGATCAAGCTGGAAGAGAAGGTCGGAATGAAGTCTCCACCATTGCATCAAGCAACTGCAACTTTACTTCACCCGGGACTTGCATTCGACGAGCTTGATCCAGACGAGCCACCACCACTTGAAGATCAACAGTCAGACGTCTTTCCTGACTTTGTACCTTCGGCTCTGGCGGCTGCCATTCCACTAGCTCGACGCAGTATCCGTATCTTGGAATCATCTGAACTATCCATTGACCTAACACGTCTATCGGATGGGTCTTCATGTTCGTGGTCATGGGGCCGGCCAGTCAGTGCAGCAACCGGTGACATCGTGTCACCGCGACTACCAACGCAGTCAGCAACATCTGTAACGCGATCTTATGAACCAGAGCTTTCCGGCTTGGGCATATTTGACCTCGAGCCTGGTTCGGCTGAAGCGGTACTCCCGGATCGCCCAGACTTCCGCGAGCTGGACGCATTCATCGATGCGTTCCCTTCGACAACAGCACTGGTCTCCCCGACACTCAGGTTCACCGCCGAAGCAACAGTTCGGCCTGTTATCGACCACACTCGTATGCTATCCCGACAATTACTTCTCCTCTTCCTACAGTCGTCCAACGTTCATGGTCATCTCTGCATCCTCCGCGACTATTTGCTCGCCGCCAACCACAGCTTCAAAGATCTTCTCGTCAACGCCCTCTGTTCGACGGCTATCCAGTCCAATGCAGTCCAACAGGCGAACAGGTTTATGCAGATCCGGCGAAGAACGGTTCACGTTCGACAGAAGCGGTCGGAGGAGGAGCAGGCGTTTCATGGTGTTGGCTTGAGCTTGGGCGGATACAACATTGCGCACACAGACTGGCCTCCCGGGGCCGCAGATATCAGCTTTAGCCTTCGGCGCGTGATAGTGGATTCGTTGGATGCGTCTGGTCAGACGCTGGACGAAGACAGCCCTGCACTGCCTGCGCAGTTGGAACGAGGAGGCGTCATCTGGTCAGAGGCGGAGGCACGCCTAGGATTCGGCTTGCGCGACATTCCGAACGATGCGGTGACGGAGGGATGGTTCAACCAAGATGGTTCGTCGCCTGCGTTGCACTATTGTGCTGTTGCTAATATTTATTCTAGAGCTCGAGTTCGTTCGATGCACGTTACATACCCCTATAACCTACTGACGCTCTGGCGCAGGGCTTTGGACTTCCTGTATCTCACATACCGTCCACCGCAGCCTTTGGATCAAGTCATGCTCTCTGCAGATATTATGTCCAAATATCAGCGTTGCTTCGCTTTTCTATTGCGGCTCTTCAGAGGTACGCCACCTGCGACTCATGGTATTATCACGTCTAACAGCCCCAACAGTGGAACAAGTGGCCCGGCTCATCCACCAACATGCCAACGTTCGACCATATGCTATGAACGAGTCGCTATTTGCAACGGACCCGTCAGCACGCGTTCTGCTCTCGCGGTTTTCGTTCCAGATCCAAGCATTTATCACCGCATTCTCCAACTATGTGTACGACATCGCCATCGGGCGTCCCTTCGACCACTTTCTCTCCAGCCTAGAGCGGCTTCGCCTTCACGTCCTCGAAGCAAGCGAAGGCTCGTCACAGGGGATCAATACAGCGCTCGACGTCTTCGCCCTCGCGCAGATCCATTCAGACGTAATGGACTCGATTCTCGCGTCGTGCCTTCTCCGATCCAAGCAAGGCGCAGTATCGGAAGCTCTATGTGATGCCATGCGAGTCATCTTGCACTTCGGCCGACTCGTAGTGCGGACGGCGTTGAAAGAGGTTCCAGAAATTCAGGCGTCAGAGGAGATGGAAGATCTGCATCAGAACTTCGAACGCTGTATCGGCCGTTTCGTTCGTCCCCCTTTGATCTTATGCACCTCGCTTCATTCTGACCCTGCTGTTAAAGATCACGCTTCTTGGTGTCCTCGTCGTCAAGATGCAGCGTAAAACCGGGAGAGCTGCAGATCGTACCAGTCTGTCAGACGACTTCGCTGAGGACGCGGACAATGAGCCGCCACTAGCTCAGCTCCTTCTGCGTATGGACGCCAGCGGTTGGTGGAAACGAGCGGCGGCGGCGGCGGCTGGTTCAAAGAAGGTGAGGGATATTACACGCTCGGATTGGCTCATAAACAGTTGCTGAGGTGAACTTGACAGAAATCACGCGAGAAAGGAGCTTCGTGAAATGACGGGGCTATGGTGCGCGTATTATCCTTGGCATGAGCCGGTGCTCTGGATTACCGGTAAAACACGATTCTGCTATTGAGTGGAAGATCGGGCGACAAAGCGACCTTCGACTGCACGCACAAGCGACCGCACATCCTCTCGAACCTGCTCGTTGGTCCTCGAGTCACCATGCCTCCGTCGTCTTCCGACGATGGCCCAATTGCGTGATGATGGTATCCTCAGATTGTCTGCCTCGATTTCAAACCCACAAGCGATCGAGAGGCGGCCCAACCAGACGCGGTATGCCTCATAAGAACTGTGAGAGTTGGTGTCAGACCTAGGCAACCATAATGTTTCCACGTCGAGCGTTTCTGCAATGTCTGGCAAAGGAGGTGGTTCGCTGCGTTTGAATTTGGAGTCGAGCGTCCAAGCACAGCATGGAATAGAGAGGTAACCCGTTGCCGAAGTCAATGTTGCGAGCACGGGAAGCCATGGGGTTAGCTCGTCCGACTGCAAATGTGTTAATGAGCGAAAAATTCTACGTGCGACGCCAGAGAAACTGACATGGTTGCCGATGAGAAAAACGCCATTGGGAAAGTAGACTCGCGAGTCCCATTCGTCACCCTGCAGGACACCAGGAGGATCGAGAGCATGCACACGAAGACGAGTGGGAGTGACTCCGGAGAACGCAGTCCAAGACCGTCTAGAACGCACGTCAATTCCGTACCCTTCATAACCTTCTGCGCTGAGGATATGTGTGAGGAGACCGGCACCGCAGCTGCGTTTCAAGTTCATCCAGGTCCACCCTAACACAGAGACGCAGAACATACCCGAGATCCAGGAATGCGGGTGGACGTGCCCAGAGTCTCCATGGCTCATTCGGCTGAGATTCAGAGCCAGGATTCGGGGGCGAATAAACAGAGTCATTCTTCCAGAGCAGCATCAGGTAACAGGCGATGGCTAACTCCTCAAAGACGTGCTTCTGTGGGTCTGTTTCTTCAAGCCATTCGCCAACCAGAGTCTGATGACGTTGACGCATAACTAGATAGAGATCCTGAAAAGCGTCTCGAGCAACTAGGATGTCGTGATTGACTCGTTTCTCCCAGCTGGTGATTGTACCCCAACAGTATCTGTGGACGTTGTCGAGTAGCGATGTTGACGTGCGATATAACCGCGATTCTAGAGTAATAGGAAATGCGGATGGTAGCGGAACAGCTTCTACCCGAAGAGAAGCGTCGTTGAAGCGGATCGCAAGGTGGTGTACCGCTGGGTGGTAGTATGGTAACTCGGCATTGTCGGTGAGAGGGGTGATGATGAGACACGAGGGGTCTGCGTCATGTAATCCAGACGAGTAGAATGTGCAAAGCTGCTCGACACCACCGTCTCTCCCTGGTCGGCGAGGAACCAACGTCCGTCGGATGACTCGGCAGACCTCAAGTGCTGTGTCACGGTGTAGCCGAGGGCACTCATCGGGCACATCGTCGCCTGGCTCGTAGGCTACGTCCGAGTGGATGTCTGCGCGAAGAATGAGAGTCGAGTTTTGCTCCGGTTGGCGGATGAGCGACAGGGCAGCGGTGGCAAACGAGTCTGCAGGGAATGGTGCAGCACACTGCACGATTGGAATCCACGATTGAGAGGAAATTGACTCCTCAAATGTGAGAGCAAGGGGAGACACTGTAGCCGGCGGTGCGTCAAAGCATGGTACCGGGTCAAAGCGAGGTCGTTGAGGTCGCGACATGACGGCCTGCAGGAAAGGCGCGTCTCCGGTGCGTGCAAAGTCCGCCTGCGCGACTCCTCCTTTCGATGTCATCTTCGAGCCCTGTCAAAGTGTTAGTAACACTTCTTCTTTCGCGCACTTGCCTTACTTATTCATCCTGGGCTCGCGCAGGCTGGCTGTTGGGTCACCACTCGGCGCCATAAAAGACCTGTTCGCGCGCGTCAAGGTCATCCACGACAAGCACGGCCCGTTCGCATTCGTCCTTTGCGTAGGCGACTTCTTCGGTCCACAGGAGAATGAAGACATTGCAGAACTATTGGCAGGCACATTGGCACCACCGCTGCCTGTCTATGTCATGCACGGCGAACACACCTTCCCGCCTGCCGTGCTTCAGGCTCTCGCCGAGTCCACAGACGGCACAGCCAGCATTTGCCCAAACGTCACAGTGATTGCCAAAGTTTCTACCGTGACAGCACCTGGTAACGTGCGAATTGTGGCTTGCGGCGGCAAGTTTGACGCCACGGGATACAAGTCAGAGGCAGAGGTGCGTCTACTGTTCTGACTACCACGTCCACTAACCCAATCATTATCATAGGTCAGCCCTGCACTCTTGACCTCTGCAGACGTCCAGACGCTGCACGCTAGCAACTCCCTTCCCGCCGCCGGTGTTGATATCCTTCTCACTCACCACTGGCCAATCTCAGTATCTCAACACTCTGCCACAGCCCCTGCTCTCGTCGAGTACATCTCAAACACTGCTCCTCCGTTGGATGATGTGGTGCGTGAGAGCACCACCCCTCGCATTGAGTTCTCGTCTGACGCTCGTATATAGGTTCGCCTCACTCGACCTCGTTATCACTTTGCGGCGGGCGGGCGACCCTCGCGTTTCTGGGAGCGTGAACCTTTCGTCTGGGAAGCACCTGGAGAGGCTCCCCGGGTAACCAGATTCATTGGTCTTGGGTCTTTCGGAGAGCCTGAACAACCAGGCGTGAAGAAGGCTCGAGTGAGTTGCTCAGTGCGAATGTGTCTCAGCGTCTTATCATCCCCTTGACAGTGGTTTTACGCATTCTCAATCTCTTCTGGAGCCCAACCCATTCCTGCCAAAACAACGCCAAACCCGTTCGCAACGGCTGCACCCCAGCGCGTTCCCGCGAAACGCAACCTTGATCACCT
>Ga0247815_10002937_pt1 | contig 12433 bp, 19 predicted proteins | sample UWRJL194509B1_FD_181014 | JGI IMG/M metagenome (GOLD analysis project Ga0247815, IMG submission 181014) | Plant litter microbial communities from Arlington Agricultural Research Station in Wisconsin, United States - UWRJ-L194-509B-1 | ecosystem: Environmental > Terrestrial > Plant litter >... | reverse complement strand
GCTCGCCGGCATAGACGCTATTGCAGTAGACGATTCTTCCAACGATTCTGTGAGCATTAAATCGACAATTGTTTCCCATTGATTTGATCCTGCGGCAGCCCATGTCCACCAACCATCCTCGATGCCGTTCCATTCGGGATGCGGGCCATTGACGGCGACAAAATTGGGGTGATAGGCAAAAATGGAGTGGACTTGTGATGAGGAGAGAAATTCGAGGAGATCGTCCGCGTATTCCGCAAGCGATGATGACTCGACGGCGGAGTAGGTGGGCGGTAGAGTGATTGTCATTCCAGAGTCCGTTCACGGGATTCTCCGCACAGGCAGACCAAGTTATAATACAACCGCAAGCGAGCCAGGTAAAATAACAATGCCGACATTCAACAAGGTATTGCTGCGCTTTGAGCTCTGGGTATACCAGACCGTAGCTTTTGATTTTGTGTCAAACGATAGTGGAAGGAGCACTCCGCAGACTTATGCGGGCATGAAGAGCATGAGCGAAAGCTGTCGGGCGTCAGTGCACTGCGCGGCTGAAGGGTAATAATGATCTTACTGGCAGAAACCAGAATAACCCAGACGAGCGAGCCGTTGAAAATCCGCGACTCCAAAGAGAACGCATATAGACTGGTGCCGAAGGCCGGGGCTATGGCACTCGGCACAACAGTTGCAAGTTGAGCAACAGCTGCTGGAGAATGAGAAACTGGTCACAATGATTGAGAAGAACGGACCGTTAAGTCGTGATCGTGCCTCTGGAAAGGGAGCGAGGTCGTTGTTGAGGATGCCGAGCGCCGCTGCAAGTACTGTTAATGTGTTTGCTGCACACAGTGTGAGGCTCGTGCTTACCCCAGCTGAAATTGTTTAGCGACCATACGGTGAACTGTGTCATCAATATGATCCGTACTACCGGAGCGTTGGCGTCATCAAAGTGCTTCGCGCACGCCCCGGCGAGCCACAGCAGTCCCATACACGCCGGCCATAATGCTGTCGTAACATGGTACAGGGTCATAGTACCCCAGCGTCGGTTCAGCGAAGGAAACCAGAACAGAAGCACGAGATGGAGGACTGCGCGAATGCTGAGGTGGACGCCAATGTCGACTGGTGCTAGACCAAGACCACCAGATTCACGGTTGGTGAATGCAAAGAGCGGGTAAAGTGCGAACAGTAGTTCGGAAAAGAAAGCGCTGAAGAAGTTGCTGATGAGCAGGTGGACGACTTGCGGGGTAAGAATCTCGCAGAGGCTGATCGGTGCTTTTTGTTGAGTAGATGTACCGGCGACGGCGGTGGCGGCAGGACGTTTTGACCGAGCGCATCCTACTGGACGCCATGGGTTCGGCAGTGTCTGTGGAACGAGGTTGAGTGTTGAGCTACACCGAAGGACTTGAATGCACCTCTTTTACGTATATTTGGCCAAAGATTGCAATTATCAGGGCCAGGGCACCGCCCACAAAGCAAGGCAGCGCAAATGGATAGTCTTCAGCCCAGAATCGCCAGCGGAACACGCCACCAATACTCTTGTCCGGATGTGCGAGGAATCCGCCCAAGGGCAAACCTGCTCGCGCAATCAGCAGATACTCCCCAGTGAGCTGCCATGCGCACCTATTGTCTGTCCGATTCGGTACGCTGTCGGTGGCATGAGCAACAGGCTAACGCTCTCGCAGGCAACTCACGCACCCATTGAACTCCCCGAGAAAGCCAGTCCATGATGCTGTCGGTCCACACTTTCAGCCAACATCGTCCTCATCGCGGCCCAACTTCCGCAAAGAGCTCCGCCAAGACTCCTAGCAAAAATCATCTGACCGAAAGACCTGCTCAGTCCAAAGAGCGTCGTTCCTACGGCGACACCAATTGTGCCCATCTGCACGACGGGTTTGCGGCCGATAGCATCGCTGAGCCAGCCGCAAGGAAGGCTAGTGACAATCTGTACGACGGCGAATACGCTTTCCTGCAGGCGGTAATCGTTGGTTGAGGTTTGCGCGGTGCTTTACTACAAATACGCACGACGATGCCACTGTAAAAGCCAACGCGTCCGGGTTCGTCCGTCACCCCAACGTGCAGGATCATCTAGAGCAAGTCGCGTTGGTCATCACATCTAAACCGAGAATGGTGGATCGTCACCTCGTTGATGAACGGCATGATAACTAGGGACAACTTGGTATCAGTGCCGTAATGATAACGATTCGAGTTAGGGCTGACGTTCGAACGCAAGTCCTGCAAATTTTGTGTCAGTTATGTTTTCGCCATACAACTCGAGAGAACGTACCCGGTACGAGCTGGGAGGACCAGATCACTATATCGCTAGTTCGTTAGAGTCTAGCTGTAGCATAGGGAGAACAGCGAACCGAGCAGCAAGCCCCACGGCACCGGCTTAGGTTTTTCATCCCGAGTTGGGCTGAGTGGCGATACAGCAGCTTCTGCCCGTTTGCTACGGCTCCCTCCCAGCAGTGGGACCCGCTCATCGGATGTGCAGTTGCTCGTCCTTGTCGTCGTCGTCGTTTGGGGCATGAGTGCAACAAAGCAAGACAACGACTCGAGCAGCTATTGTCCGCTGATAAGGAATCGAGGGCGCCTCGTACAAAGGAGAAGGAGAAGGAGAGCTTGTGTAGGCGAGGAAGATATGCCTGGGCCTCTAACCGTGCTCTCCCCCGCGCCAATGGAATCCAATCCGATGGACGGCACACGGGACGTCCACGACAACGACAGTCATGCTGGCCAGCGGGTTTACCTAAGAATTCTGTCGGGGAACTGTCGCGCGGAAGGAATACGCGGTCAAACATTTGCTAAAGAGTCATGGGATTGAGGAAAAGCGGAAGAGAAACGTCTCGGAGTTTCAAGGTGGCATTCAATCTGATTGTCACTCCGCGAATACCTTCTCAACGCGGATGTAAGATGTAAGTAACAACAGGAACTGATAGAATCAGTTAATTGGATCGTCCCTGTGTGTGTCATCGAAGGCGGGCTGAGAGCGGCGGCTTGATACTGAGGAAGGCGTGGGCGGTGAAAAGCACGGCTGGTGACAATGGCTGCCTTGTTAGTCAAAGCACATCTGAGGGCAAGTGATACGTACAGAATGCAGTAAGTATCACCCATACCATGTACCCGCTGAGAAACGCCGTTTTTATTGAAAGGGCGAAGAGCGCAGTTGAGCATGCAGGAGCGACACTCTGTGGAGTGGTGATGGTCAACTGCATAACGGCTGCAAAAGCATACGGTCAAGGTGCGTTCGCGGGTTTCAAACTGGGCTGCATACCGTTGAGGCGTGATCGTGCCTCGGGGAAGGGCGCGGCGTCGTTGATGAGGATGCCCAGGGCAGCTTTGTTACACGTCAGCCACCGGTGCGGTAGCGGAGCAGGTTATTACGCACTCCAGGAGAAGCTAGTCACCGACCATACTGTGAACTGGATGACCAGAATGGTCCAGACAACAGGTGAGTCCGCATCGTCGTAGTGTTTCGCGGTCACGCCAGCTAGCCAGAGCAGCGCTATCGACAGTGGCCAGACAGCTGTCGACCATTGGTAAACCTTCCGTGTTCCCCATCTTCTGTCAAGAGCAGGGTAACAAAGCATCGCAGCAAAGTGGATGGCGGCCCGAATGCTCAGATGTAGCCCGATCTGGGCTGGTGTGGCACCTAAACCACCCAAAGATCTGCTCGTGAACGCGAAAAGAGGGTAGAGTGCGAACAGCATCTCGCCAAGAAAGACGCTAAGAAAATTGCTGGTGAGAATATGGACCGCTTGGGGAACGAGGGCCTCGCGATAGCTGACGGAGCGCTGCGGTGTAGAGGAACCACTAGCGACATCGCTATCAGCAGACTGTCCACTTCCTTTGCCATTACGCCGGCGGGCACACAAGGTTGGTCTCCAGGGGTTCTGCAGTGTCTGTGCAAGTCGATCAGTACCCTGGTGTGCACCAAGGATGCAGCACCAACCTCCTTCATAAATATCTGGCCGAAGATCACCACAAGGATGGCAATGGCGCCACCAACGATACATGGGAGTGCGAATGGGTACTTTTCGGCCCAGAATGGTGAGTTGAAGACGCCGCCGAAGCGCGCTGGACGCGCGAGGAACCCGCCTAGTGGCAGACCTACAGCAGATCTCAGTCTCTTTGGGGGTCAACGGGCCGGAAGACGGACCGAGGATCTGTCCCGTCCGGTACGCTAACCGCAACAGTGGTGTGAGCGGCAATGCTTACGGGAGGCCGCCGATGCTGACTCACCAAGAGAGAGGCCTGAGAACGCGATGCCGTGGTGTTCTCGCTCGACGGCTTCTGAGAGTATGGTTCGCAGTGCAGCCCAGCCGCCTCCCATCGCGCCACCCAGACTACGCGCTACTAGCATCTGTGGGAATGAAGTGCTGAAACCAAAGCATATCGAAGAGATAGCAACGCTAATGCCACCCAGTTGGACAACAAACTTGCGCCCGGCGACGTCTGCAAGCCAGCCAGCGGGAAGGCTTGTGACGACTTGTACTGCAGCAAACAGGCTCTCCTACAAGTCAAGGTTCATTGGCGTCGCTGGATCTGCTAAGCCCCCTTTGCGCCGACGCACCACTAGCCCTGAATAAAAGCCAACACGACTTGGGTCGTCTGTGGCACCGACGTGGAGTATCATCTCCGAAATAAACGGGAAGATGACTGGCGTCGACACACGTGAACAACAGATAATCTACGCAATTCATGTCGAACCTTCGAAGGCCAATCCTTCAACAAAGAATTAGCCTCAAGTAAATCTGAAGTCGAGAAAGGGTGTGCATACCTGGCGTTGTTGACGCCAGCCATGTTGCTACGTGGATTGAGCGAGCTGCAAAATAGCCAGCATTTTCGCAACCACTCACCAAAAAGCAAAGCCCATGGAACAGGAGATCGCGGTGCGTCCGTTCGTTCCTCACTGGCTTCACGAGAAGACTCTGAGTCTGGCTGTTTGCCCCTCTCATCAGCCAGCAGAGGTGCGTGCTCGTCGACCTGTGCGCTTGACATGGTTTAACAGCGGCGCGAGGGAGCGCAAGAGGCAAGGTGACTCGGGTGCCGATATGCGCGCGCCACCTTCGGCCGCACTTGCGTCGGTGATATGAGAATGCTGCCGTACTACTGGCGCGGCCATAGAACGCAGAGGGGCCTTTGCGCACATCTCCGAGTAAAAGTGCAGCAGCCTGAGGCATTCAGGGCTGAACGGCGTTGGACCGCTGGACTAGTGGAATATGGACCTACATTCGTGGCACCTGCCACAACCAAACGAGCTAGTCCGTGCCAGCGAACGAGATTCAACCCTTGAACTCATTGCTTGGGCACGGCTCGGTGGCTGAGCTTGGGGTGGACAGCAATCGAGTGAGTCTAAGCACTACTAGCTAATCCGCGGACCGAGGGTCCTTGCGCTTTTCGGCACGTGGAAGCGAAGATCGACCCCCATCAGCAACTGAGGCATGCACCTTTGCGGAACGGGCTCCGACCTTAGCTCTGCCCGAGGTTTTGTGGAACATGTGCTCTCGAACAGAAACTCGCCACTTGGGAAGTGGAAACGCTACCACAGCACAGCCGATCGTGACAACGCCGCCACCTGTGTTGACGTTTCGCAGGTGGTGCGACCTGCAGGGTGAAGCGTGCGAAGGCAGCGAGTTCGGTACCTAGCTCGCATCACGCAGCGGCGACTTGCGAGAAAGATGAGAACTTCGACAGCGCAGGGTTGCGCACGAGGTGATAGGCAGCAGGGCTGGCGACGCCTCGTTACTCATGTTGCTGTGCACGGTGTGAGGGCAAGGAGTGTGTCGGGGACGGCCGTCGTGACGTCCGCCAACTGCCTGAACCTTCATAACATCCAGCTTCTGGACTTGAATCCTAGTAAAACCAGTAGCAGTGATATATGGTAAAGGTGGTATCGCGTCGCGTCTTGCGCAAACGTCGTACTCGTGCACTCCAATCGGAGGTAATATACATGCTAGAGCTACAAAGTCCTGTCATCGTCGAAGTCCTCGGGCACGTCGTCGTCAATATATATCCAAGCATGGGCGGAGAATGCGCAGGCTGTTATTCGAGTCAGCTGACTTGTTTTGGTCCTGTGACCACAGCATCGAAAACACTCACCACCAAGGAAGAGCAAACCCCAAATCAAATTTCCCCCGAGAATGTTTGACCTCACAGAGATGGCGAAAAGTGATGTCCCCGTGGCTGTAAGTGCAGCGCGTGAGCGGTTGTTGCGACGACGACATGGACAATCTATCCTCCGGGTCGGGACTTTGCTGACGCGCAGCCCTCGACACTCGGACTACATTCAACTTGGACTTACCGGGAGCAAGAGCCTGTGGCACAACTATACTCAATTGCGAGATGGCTGAAAACGGCTTCAGTAAGATGCAGAGCGATGGATTCCATTACTCAACGCACCGTTTAATCGCGACAACGCCTCTGGAGATGGTGTTGCGTCGTTAACCAAAATCGATGCGCATGACCACGAGAGACCCGTGATGCTCCAGACAATGAAAAGCAGGAGGATGGTTGCCCACACAACAGGATGATTCGGGTCGTCGTATTTGTAGGCATAGTAGCCCGCAATTGGAAACAGGCAGACATTGAGCGACCAGAGCGAAGTGACCAGCTTATACAGCTTGGCAGTGCCGAGTCGTCGTTCGAGAGTTGGAAACAGCATCATTGCGATGACGGCGATGACGGCGCGAATGCTCATGTGGCTCCCGATCTGAGCCTCGCTTAACCCAAGCCCACCAGAACGCCGCGGCGTGAAGCTGAAGAGAGGGTATAGAGCAAACAGAACCTCGGCGAAGAATGCGGTCAGGAAGTTGCTGACGAGGATGTGAATCGTCTTGCGGGTTAGGACCGAAGATAGCGAAACAATGGACTTCGCCTGTCCGTAGTCGGACTGGTCGGATGGTGTCGAGTAGCCAGAACTGCATTCTTTCCGTTGGGGAAGAGACGGGCGCCACGGGTTTTTGAGAGTCTAGGAGCCGTTCCACGGTTAGCCGAGGCCACGATGCAACCCCAACATGCAGTCTACATACCTCACGCAAGGCAATGAGTCCATAGACGCCAGTGAGAATCGCGAATGCGGCGCCGACAAAACAGGGTAACGCGAATGGATACCGCAACCAGAATTCCCCGGCGAACTGCGGGAAATGACGCTCGGGATGACTGAGGAAGCCTCCCAAGGGAAGACCTACTCGATGTAAGCTGGCATGCCCGATTCTTCAGACACATGAGGAGCTGACCGAGAATTTGACCCAAACGGTAGCACATTCCAATTCCACCAAACGCGGTCGCTGTCGGGGAAGACCCGTTAGCAAAGGAACGGTCGAGAGCACGAGGACCATCAGCTGCTCGAATAGCTCACCATGAAAGTGTTTGGGCACCATTTCTGCCAACATGACTCTCATCGCAGCCCAGCTTCCACCGAGAGCGCCACCAAGAGCGCGGCTGACTAACATGCCTTGGAAGGTCTTGCTGAGGCCAAAGCATGCTGTTGAGACGGCGACACCGAAGTTGCCCAGGATAACAATCGGTTTTCTCCCGACCGAGTCGCTGAGGTAGCTGAATGGTACGACGGTCAAGACCTGCGAGAATGTAAACAACGGGCTGAGAACGTTCTCAGGAGGCGGAGACGTGCCTGGACCACTGCGAAGAGACTCTCCTTAAGGAAGGCACACACACCCAGTGTCAGCGCGCCTGCCGTGAGAATTCTGCGCCGGCACGCTCACCGTAATGCCTGAATAGAAGCCAACTTCTTCGGGATTTCGCGCCACGCCGTTCTCCATGAGCATGGCATTGACAAAGGGGAGGATGATCTGGGCACGTCGCAAAATAAGTGCTCGGCAGCCACTCACGAGACCGACCGACGGAGCGCGCACTCACCTCGAAGGCAAGTCCAGGAACGATGTTCATGAGCCACAGTGCTGCGAATGGGGTCGTCAGCGCGGCTCTGGGCCGAAGAGTGGTGTTGGACTGTGCTCACCCCAGAGGGCTGCCCATGGCACTGGTGCAGACTCATCGCGTCTTCGCCGTCTGCATTCAGGTTCTGGTGACTGTGTATGGTCGTCACGGTGTTGGAGAAGGGGAGTACGTTCAATGTCCTGGTCGCAGGCCATCGAGAATAAGATCGAGAAGGGAAGAAGGCAAATGAGAGGCCGGTGCAGTCATGCGGGGGTCACGAAAGGTCTCAACTTATACTTCGGCGCGGCGCGGCGCGATCAACAGGGGAGCGCGCAGGACCGTATCCGCGTTCGGCAATCAACGTGCAGGCGCTCGTTGACGCCGCGTTCACACAGGTAATGCGCCGACGCAACGCCCCGAGTCCGCGCTGCAAGGGACCACTTCACTCAACCCGTGCTCACCTCACGACCCTCAAGTTCTCCATGCGCAAGCAGTGGACGTGAGACAGGCGCGGCGATCCCAGGGCTTCTCGGGATCACCGATTGGCGCCGGCGCTGTGGCCGCTTTGACACTCCTGTCACCAAATTGTCCTCATCGATGACAGGGATATACACATTCAACTCTATTTGGGCCGCCAGGATACGGGCTCAACGCTCCCACGAGCCATTCTCGGTCCGCGGATGCTCCTCGCCCTCGGGCTTACGAGTCGTGCTGAGATGAAGTACGGATGGTAGGCGTGTGTCTTCCGTAGCAGAGCATCACAAGCGCACCTTGTCCTCCCCAAAGGACTCCCGTGGACGTGCACCACTGCCGCAGAGTGCGAGCTTACATTATGACGCATTCCCCTAACTGTCAGCGTGCTCGCGAGGGCCGTGCACTATCACAGCATCGGCAGTAGTCCCCGCGTCCGGCGCCTGGCGGGGCTTTTCTTGCTCAATGAAGAGCCACGCGTGCAAAGTGAACAGACATGCTGCGGACGGGCGTCAGGACCATTTCCTAGCTAACAAGATGGCGATCAGGCTTGCCGATAATGAACAGTACTGCCCACACAAGGTTACCGCCGAGCAGGTCAGTCTGCAGAGACAATGCAAACAGCGCGGTGCCGCCCAGTGGTCCCAGCGCTTGGGGCAAGACAATCGTAAGTTGAGACAATGCTAAGTAATGTCAGTGCATTGTGTTTCGGCTAGACGGGAGATGACGCGCCGTTCAACCGGCCCAGCGCTTCTGGCGATGGCGCGGCCTCGTTGACCAAGATCATCAGGCAGGGCCAGGTCCACACGGTGAACATCCAGACGATGAACAAAGCCAGAACTGCCACCAAAACTTGAGGAGCGTCCGGCTCGCCGTATGCGCCGGCGAGTCTGCTGACTACGGGGAAACCGAGAACCGTGATCGGCCACGAGATGCTGGCCAGCTGGTACAGCCGCTTCGTTCCGAGTCGGCGGTGGAGATGAGGCATTGGAATGAGCGCCAGAATCTGAGTCACCGCCCGAATGCTCATGTGGATGCCAATCTGTGCCTCGTCGAGACCCAAACCGCCAGACTCCCGAGGGGTGAATGCAAAGAGCGGGTAAAGCGCAAACAACGCCTCGTTGATGGTGCAGACTAGAAACGTTGCGAACAGCATGTGCACAGCACGGTGGGTCAGCACGGAAATGAGCGAAACGGTAGCTCGACGCTCTCGCGCCGAGTTGGCGACTGGGCGCGTGGTGTCGCGTTGGAACGGGCGCCACGGATACGGGAGAGTCTGGCGTGGCCTGGCATTAGTTCCAACCCTGGAGCAGCCTCCTTGCAGCCCACCTCAGCCAGGAAAAGTTGACCCCCAATGCTCGCCACCAATGCAAATGCGGCGCCAACGAAGCACGGTAGAGCAAATGGGTACCGCAGCCAGAACGGCCCTGTGAGCCCAAGGTGTCGCTCCGGATGAGCCAGCCAGCCACCCAGTGGCAGACCTGCAGATCGCCGTGTCACGGAAACCCGTGCCGAGTCAGCCGTGATGATCAACAATGCACAAACAGGGAGAACGGACCGATGATTTGGCCCAAACGAAATGTGATTCCCAGCCCGCCAAACGCCGAGGCTGGTCCATTGTGATCGAGTGAACGGTGATGAACAAGGATTAAGGTGTGAGCCTGGAGGCACTCACCGTGCATCTCCCTGCGCGAGTAGATGGAGGTTAGCTGCATGCCGAAAGGTGCGTAGGCACCGGCACGAAGACACTCACTTGGGAACCAATTCGCTGAGCATCACTCGCATGGCTGCCCAGCTCCCTCCCAGTGCACCGCCAACGCTCCGGCTCAGTAACATCCCGCGGAAGGTCTTACTGATTCCGAAACAGGCTATGGATACTGCCACGCCGATGTTTCCGAAGATGATGACTGAAGCGGATGATGAACGGGGTTGCTAGCACAGGCAGACCCTCGATCAACTCACCAGGCTTCCTTCCGACAGTATCCGCGACATGGCTAATCGGAAAGATGGTGAGAACCTGCACGCAACAGGGTAAGAAATGAATTAGTGACCGCACGACCCTTCGAGCTGAAGAGCCAAGCCTGCACGACCGCGAACAAACTCTCCTGCAAAAAGGCATTCATCTCCACAGGTTTAACCTGCCGCAGAGCGGGAACTGACCACCACGCCGCTGTAATACCCAACTTGCTCTGGGTCGTCCACGATGCCATTCTCGAGCAGCATTTGATTGACAAACGGCAGGATCACCTGACCGCGGTTACAACGGGCAAAGGATCCAAGGCGTCCGGATCGATCCCAAGTCGCATGTTGTGTGTCGCGTGAGTTGGAGCAATTGGAAGATTTTACACACGACGGCGAGCAGTACACACGTGAAATGCAAAACCGGGGACCAAGTTCATTAGCCATAGGGCTGGAAAGGAGAGCCGATAGAGTAAGTGTCGAATTGCATTCAAGCAGTCACCGCAGAGCAGGACAGACCCCAGACCGCTGCCCATGGCATCTTGGTCGGCGTGACCTCCGCGCGCGCCTCGCCATTGTCTTTCACCCAGGAGCCCGGGTGCACCTGACCAGTTGACTCTTCATCACGCCCAGCAGCGCGCGCATGTAGCAGTGGAGTGCGCTCGACATCCTCGTGACGGGGCATGGTCGATAGCAAGAGAACAACAGCCCAACAGCAGCGCTTTGGGAGTTAAGGCGTTGACAGACGCGCAGACCTAAGGCGGTCAGTCGCCACTGTTCTCGAGGCGCTCTCGTGTCCAATCCAGTAGATCAAGTCCGGAAAGAGTCTGCATGCTATCTGGCGCCAGAATTAGCTAATATGATGCGCGTCGGGGAGGCGGGCGGGCACGGTTGGTCGCAAGCCGCGAAACTCGCCCGCTGAAAAGGGGGAGGAAGCGGTCGGGTGCTCGCCGTGGACATCGAATTCAAGCGCGCCCGATCGAAAGACCGAGGGTGGTTCGGCGTAGCGCATTGCGCGCAGCGCGACATGCGGTACCGCAGCTTTATAAAAGGGCGCAGAATGGCAATGCAACGGCGCAAGGTAAGCGTGGTAACATCCTTGTTGAGCCTCGGACTGCCCGAACTACCGATCGCAATACAAGCTAGAGCGACAGCCATGCCCGTTAGATGCCATATGCACCGGCTCTTATTTCTGAGGTTCTGTCGTAAGACGGGGCAGATCCCTCCATGGTGAATACTTCCACGTGGACGGTCATCAGGAATAGCAGGGGTAGGCAATAAGTAAGCCGAACAAGAAACACAGCTGAACGCATGGTCACACTGCCAGGTCTGCAGAGATCCAATCCGTGCAGGTTTCGAGAACGAGAGCTTGTGGGGAGGATGTGTTGGTTTGAATTCAACCGGGACTTGCCCGGTCGGATAGCGCCGGCGCTCATCTGCCTTCATAAATGCAGAGACACGCGACGAACGTACATTGATATCAGCATGGCTCATCAGGCCAGTGCAAGCCTTGACAACCATGCAATGATGTGCTCTACCAGCGCGTGCTAAACAGCAATGCCAATCTGAGATGAATTTCCTAGCTACACCATGGTTCCAGTACCTCATGAATCTAGAAAATCAATCTCCGTGAGCTATTCTATGACATTATGAGCGCCCAATTGTCAAGATGATGCACAAGCGAGAACCACAGCAGACGTAACACTTGGCCAATATAGCCTCCACGTCTAAAGCTTGATGGTCGTGGGAATCTCTTCCATGAGCGAATGTGCCTGACTATGGTATGAAGGGGAGAGCGTCAAATTGGCTTCGGAGCTGCACGAAGGCGCTGGAGACCAACAGCTGACACCGTGGATCGAGCCCCCCTTGGTCGTTATACTTTTGCTGACGGCGTGAATGAGGACCTGTTTCGGAGGGGGATCTTCGGCATTGTAATCATAGGTCTCACGGGGAACATGCGGTGAGTTTAAGAGAAAGAGCATGGGCGTGAGTGCAGCTAATGAACACAGCAAACCCTGAGCCAGTTCATCAGCCAGACAGACCTCCCCTTACAACGGCATGGCGCACGTTTTGTTGTCCTTGACAGGAACACAAACAACCAAGATCAAAGGCTCACGCCTGCGGAGCCGCTTGTCAG
>Ga0247815_10002935_pt1 | contig 12434 bp, 11 predicted proteins | sample UWRJL194509B1_FD_181014 | JGI IMG/M metagenome (GOLD analysis project Ga0247815, IMG submission 181014) | Plant litter microbial communities from Arlington Agricultural Research Station in Wisconsin, United States - UWRJ-L194-509B-1 | ecosystem: Environmental > Terrestrial > Plant litter >... | reverse complement strand
CCACCACGCAGGCGGCGCGGCCGCCCCAGTCGTAGCCGGCCAACACCGCCTCCGGTATATGCAGCGCGTCCATCAACTCCAGCACATCTTGGCCGATGGCCGCCTGCTGACCGGAGCGCGGCGCCGCCGCGTCGAGGAAGCGCGTGGTGCCGTGGCCGCGCAGATGCGGCACGATCACGCGGTAGCCCTGCGCCGCCAGCATCGGCGCCACCTCCACGTAGCTGTGGATATCGTAGGGGAAACCGTGCAGCAGGATGACCGGGCGGCCGTTTTCCGGGCCGGTCTCGTGGTAGCCGATATCCAGCGTGTCGGTGCGCACCTGGCGCACCGCCATCACCGGCAATGGACCGCGATCCGGCTTGACCGGCGGCGGCAGGTCCTTGCTTCGCTTGTCGGCGGCGGCATTGGCCACGCCGCCGAGCGACAGGGCGGCGGCGCCGGCGGCTGCCGTCATCAGGAAACCGCGGCGGTTCAGTATGGAATCAGACATGATGAAGCTCCTTGAAAAATGTGGGGCGCGGTCAGGCCGCGCCGATACCGGTGATAAGTTCGCTGGCGAGCCAGCCGGCCAGCAGTTCGCCGGCCTTGGCGACGCCGTCGGCTTCGCCGAGACGTTCGACCAGCCAGTCGCACAAGCCGGCGAAACCGCCGTCCGCTTGCAGTTGCAGCAGGGCTTCGCGCTCGATGGCGTCGACCTGCTTGAGACAAGAGACATAGCCGCGCCGCCAGACCAGCAGCCCGGCCGGCCGCTCCAGCATGGCGCCGTCGGGCGGCGTCTGGCCCTCCCACAGCGCGGACCAGATTTGCTCGGCGTTGGTGGTGACGGCCATGCTGCGGAACGACGGCGTGATGCTCAGCCGCGCCGTGTCCCAGTCGATCCGGGCCAGCGCGTCGAGCGGCACCGGCTGCGCGTCCGCCGCGATGAAGGCCGCGCCCAGCGCATGCTCCAGCCACGCCAGTTCGTGCACGTCAGGGTTGTCCGGGAACAGCGCGACCAGCGTCCGGTCGAAGCCCTCGGCGTAGGCGTCCAGCGTCCACGCGTGCGGCGGATGGGCGTCGATATGGGTGATGGCGGCGGCACGGAACGCCTCGTCGCCGATCCACGCGCGCAGTTGCGGGTAGCTCTGCTCCAGGCAGCCCACCAGCTGCGCGCGGTAGTTGTTTTGGTAAACCGCCAGCCCCGCCATGGCGCGCGCGCCGCTTCGCAGCGAGGCGCCGGCGTTGGCTGTGACCAGCCAGGTCTGGAAATCGCGTTGCAGCTCGGCCAGCGTCATGCGGCCTCCGATTCGCGGTGATACGCGCGCAAGGCGCCCAGCGAGCGCGCCGTCGCCAGCTCCGCCATCAGGTCCGCCAGCGGCGGGATGTCGTCGTCGCGCTCGATCATCGTCGCCACCGGGCCGGCGCGGCCCATCACCTGCGAATACAGCTTCCACACCGCCTCGCTGACCGGACTGTCGTGGGTGTCGATCAGCAGCTCGGCGCCCTGGCTATGGCCAGCCAGGTGGATCTGCCGCACATGCTCGAACGGGATGCCGGCGATGAACGCCTGCGGATCGAAGCCGTGGTTGGTGGCGCTGACGTAAATGTTGTTCACGTCCAGCAGCAGCCCGCAGCCGGTGCGTTCGGCCATCGCCGACAGGAATTCCCACTCGGTCATCTCGGCGCCGTCGAAGGCCAGGTAGCTGGACGGATTCTCGAACAGCATGGCGCGGCCCAGCACCTGCTGCGCTTGATGGATGTTGGCGCAGACGATGTCCAGCGCCTCGCCGGTGTAGGGCACCGGCAGCAAATCGTGCGAGTTGAACGCGGCGTAGCGCGACCAGCTCAGATGGTCGGAGACGAACAGCGGCTCGATCTCGTCGGCCAGCGCCTTCAGGCGCCGCAGGTAGTCCGCGCGCAGGCCGTCGGCGGAACCGATCGACATCGATACGCCGTGCAGCGCCACCGGATGCCGCTCGCGGATCCGCCGCAGGATATCCCGCGGCTGACCGCCGGCGATCATGAAGTTCTCGGAGATGACTTCAACGAAGTCCACCGCCACCCGCGTGTCCAGGAAATCGCGATAGTGCTCCTTGCGCAGGCCCAGGCCGTAGCCGGAGAATCGAGTGCTGTTCGTGCTCATGGCGTCGGCCGCTTATTTAGGCTCGGTCAGCGTGCCGCCTTCGGCCAGGCAGGCGGTCTTGGTGCGTACCAGCACGCCCTCGCCCTTGCAGGCGTTGAGGCCCTTGCAATCGTTCTTGGCGGTGGCGCACAGGCTGGTGCCCTTGCAGGTGTTGATGCCGTAGCAGCGGCCGACGGGTTCCTTGGCGGCGGCTGCCGGTTCGGCGGCGCCGGCTTGGGCGCTGGCGGCCAGCGAGGCGAGCGCCATCAGGGCGGAAGCGGCGGCGAGGCTGACACGGGTGGTGACGGATGGGTTCATGATTGACTCCTTGAGGTAAAAGTTATTGCGCGTTTTGCGCGGCTTCGATGATGACTTTGGCGACTTGCTCCGGCTGCGAGATATAAACCGCGTGACTGGCTTTGATCTCGGTGACCTTGGCATTGGCGCGTTTGTACATCCAGCGCTGCAGGTCCGGGTTCAGCGCGCGGTCCTGGGTGGACACGATCGCGTAACTCGGTTTGCTTCTCCATGCCGCCGACCAGATTTGCGTATGGAAGGCGGCGGTGGTGGCCGGCACTTGGGCGGCCGCCATGAAGTTGGTGCGGTTCTCGGCCAAGTCGGCCGCGAAGTCGTCGTGGAATTTGGCGCGGTTGAAGAACAGATGGCCGTCCTGCGTCGCCACCACGGAGTCGCTCGGCGACGGCATCGAGCCGAGCACCTGCGCCAGGCTCTCGCCAACGTCGGGCAGCAGCGCGGCGACGTACACCAGCGCCTTGACCTTGTCGCGCGCGCCGGCCGCCGAGATCACCGCGCCGCCGGAGCTGTGCCCGACCAGCACCACCGGACCGACCTGCTGGTCGAGGATCTCGCGGGCGGCGGCGACGTCGTCGTCGAAGGTGGTGTGCGGCTGCGAGGCGATAGTCACGTTGTAGCCGGCGTGGAACAGGATGTCGAACACCACGCGCCAGCCGGAGCCGTCGACGAAGGAGCCCGGCACCAGCACGATGTTTTTCGCGCCGGCCGGGCCGGCGGCCTTCGCCATGTCGGCCGTTGCGGCGGGTGCCGCCGCAGCCGCTGGTGCGGCCGCCCAGGCCGCCGAGCAGCCCGCCGATGCCGCCAGCAGCGCGACGGCTGCGGCGATCTTCTTCAACGACTTCATTTGGCCGCCTTCGCGGTCAGCGAGCCGTAGCCCTTCGGCGTCTTGATCTTGGTGCAGGTGCCCTTGTCGACCAGGGTCCAGGCGTCGCCCTGGTAGTCGGTGACGGAGGTGCCGGCGCAACTGGTGCCGGCGCCGGCGGCGCAGTCGTTCTGGCCGGCCTTCGACACGCCGAAGCATTTTTCGGTCGGCTTGGCGGCGTCGGCGGCGTGGGCGGTGCCGGCCGATGCGGCCAGCGCGGCCAGGGAGAAGGCCAGCGAGGCGGCCAGTGCGGAACGGGTGATGGTCATGGTGAGTCCTTTCATTGGTGGTGGGTGGGTGCGGCGCTTATTTTTTAAACAGGACCCGGTCGAGCGACCACGCGCCGCCGCCCTGGGCGATCAACGGCAGCAGCACGGCGGTCCACAGCAGGTGGGTAGGCCAGGCGTTCGGGTAGACGAAGATCTCGATCACCGCCGTCATGCCCAGCAGCGCCAGCGCGGCGTGGCGGGTGAACAGGCCGAGCACCAGCAGCAGCGGCAGCAAGTGCTCGGCGTAGGTGGCCAGCGGCGCGGCCAGTTCGGCCGGGATCAGCGGCAGGTTGTACTCGGTGCGGAACAGCTCATAGGTGAACGGCTTGAGCGTCAGGAAGCCCTGCACCTTGGTGCGGCCGGACAGGAAGAACACGGCGCCGATGCCGATCCGCGCCAGCAGCAGTTGCAGGGCCGGCGGCAGCAGGCGTTGGCACAGCGGGTCGGGGGCGCCGGCGGGCGCGGTGGTTTGCTTGGTCATCATCACTCCGGATTATTAATCGCATACGCTTTAATCGAATGAGATAAATATAGCAGGATGTGCGCAGCGATGTATTAACGTTTTCGTGATAATTTCACGGTGGACGACGGCCGCGCCGACGTGCCGGCGCGGCGATGCGGGGCGTACGGCGGCATCGCCGGAAAGCGCGAGGCGCTTCCAGCCGATGTTAAATTTTTCGTTAGATTAGAACAGGGCGCGGCGGAACCGCGCGCGCCCTGTTATTTCGGCGCCGCCGGCTGGCCGATGTCGAGCTGGCGGATGTCGAGCCGCAGATTGAAGATGGAGTAGCTCGGCGCGTCCGCCGTGGCGCCCGCCGCCGCGTAGCCAACGCTGTCGCGGGTTTTGCTGAAAGTGAACTGGAAGCCCAGCTCCGGCAAGGTCGCCTGCGGACCGCTGGTGGCGATGCCGATCGCCTCGGTGCGGCGGTTTTTGATCAACTGCTCCATCAGCTCCACCACCGCGTTCTTGCCGAGGATGTCGGCCGAGAACACCGGCTGCGGCAGCGTCACGGTGGGTGCCTTCAGCCTGCCGCCGGCCTTGGCCTCGGACGGCGCGACCATATGCGTCACCAGGTCGTAGCGGTCGCCCCGGTCAAGGTAACTGATCACCGCGTTGGCGACGTTGAAGCCGGGCCGCGAGGTGTCGGTGGTGGCGCGCGACAGGTCGACCAGCAGCGCGCCCTTGTGGCCGATGATCTCCACCCGGCGCCGGTTGTCGACCACCATCGCGGTGTTCTCGTCGATGCCCAGGCCGACCTTGAAGCCGGTCTTGAGCATCGCCGGGATCATGCGGGCGAAGCGGCCGCGCACCAGGAAGTGCTGGTCGACGAACACGTCGTCGCCGATGAAGCCCAGCCCCGGCGCCACCTCGCGGCCCTCGGTCACGCCGCCGCGCAGCGTGGCGAACACGGTCGGCGGCGGCGCGTAGAACATGGTGCGGCTCATCACCGCCGCGCCGGCGCTGGTGCCCGCCACCACGCCGCCGTCGCGGTACAGCGCCCACACCGCGTCCAGCACCGCGCTGCGGCTGCCGTCCGGGCGCACCAGCGCCTCGGTGATGCGGGCCTGGTCGCCGCCGGAGAAATACACGCCGCCGGCGCCGCGCACGTCGGCGACGATCTTCGGATCCTCGGCGGCCTTGCGGAAATCGCTGTCGGCCAGCGTCACCGCCAGCGGCACCAGGAAGGCGTCGGCGCCGTAGCGCTGCAGCGAGCCGACGATGGCGCCGCCGACCGCCGTCGGATCGCCGGCCGCCGACGCGAACACCGCGATGCGGGCGCCCTGCCCGCCGGCCAGCTTCACGATGCGCTGCCAGACGTCGGCGTTGTCGGGCCGCAGCGCGCCGCCGATGATGACCAGGTTGCCCTTGGGGGCGTCGGCCGCCAGCGCCGATCCCGGCGCCGGCAGGATCGCCAGCAGCAGCGCCGCGCGCAGCAGCGGTTTGAAAAATTTGATGAGCATCGCTTGCGCCTTATCGGTAACGGTACAGCGGTTGCTGCAGCACGATCGGCCGGATGTCCATGCGCAGCTTGAGCACCGAGTAGGCCTCCACCTCGGTCGAGCTGTAGCCGACGCTGTTGATGGTTTTACTGAAGCGGAATTCATAACCCTGGTCCGGGCTGCCCTCGCGCGGATTGCCGAAGGCGATGCCGATCGCCTCCTGCTGGGCGTTGTCGATCAAATTGATCATCAGGTCCAGCACCGCGTTGTTGCCGAGGATGTCGTTGGTGTAGACCGGGGCGCGGGTGTCGGGCTGGTTCGGATCGAGCTTGTTGTCGGCCTTGTCCGGCGACGGCGTGAACTCGCGCGAGACCAGGTTGAACTTGTCGCCGCGGTCCAGATAGCTGATGGTGGCGTTGCTGATGTTGAAGCCCTTGACGCCGCGGTCGGTGATCGCCGCCGACAGGTCCAGCAGCAGCGCGCCGCTGTAGCCGATGATCTCGACGTCGCGGCGGGCGTTGACCACCATCGCGCTGTTCTCGTCAATGCCCAGGCCGATCTGGTAGCCTTTTTTCAGCATCACCGGGATCATGCGGGCGAAGCGGCCGCGCACCAGCAGGTGCTGGTCGACGAACACGTCGTCGCCGATGAAGCCCAGGCCGGCGGCGATCTCATGGCCCTCGTTGACGCCGTTCTTCAGCATGTCCAGCGTGGCGCGCGCGTCGTAGAACATGGTGGTGCTCATGATCGCCGCGCCGGCGCTGGAGCCGGCCACCACGCCGCCGTCGCGGTACACGTCCCACACCGCGTCCAGCGCGGCGGTGTGCTTGCCGTCCGGGCGCACCAGCGCCTTGGTGATGCGCGCCTGGTCGCCGCCGGTGAAATAGATGCCGGTGGCCGAGTGCACCAGCGCCACCACCTCCGGGTCCTCGGCCGCCTTGCGGTAGTCGCTGTTGGGCAGCGTCACCCCGAGCGGGATGAAGAAGGCCTGGGCGCCGTATTGATTCAGCTTGTTGATGGTGTTCTGGGCCGAGTTCTCGGGATTGATCGAGGCCGAGCCGAACACGCCGATGCGCGCGCCCTTGCCGCCGGCCAGCTGCACGATGCGCTGCCACACTTCGGCGTTCTCGGCGCGCAGGCCGCCGCCGATGATCACCAGGTTGCCCGCCGGCGGCGCCAGCACCGGCTTGGGCGGCGGCACCGCCTTAGCCGGCTTGCTGGCCTTGACGGTCACCTGCGGGGTCTTCGTCACCGGCGTCGTGGCCGCCTGCGCGGCGACCTGCGCGGCGGCGCCGGCGACCACCAGCAGCCACGCCATGCAGAGGCGCTGGAGCGTAAAACCTGTTAATTTCATGTTGCCCTTCCGATGAAAACCGGCGCCAGGGCTCTCGCCGGGCGCCGTTGATAATGCAGATGATACCAATCAAATCCTTAAGATGGGATTACATTATTTGAAAGCGTAGTTCGCGCTCGCGTAAAAACGCCGGCCGCGGACGTCGGTGTAGGTCGGATCGTAGCCGGAGATGAAGTGGTAGGCCTGGTTCGAATACGGCGGCGTGCGGTCGAACAGGTTCTGGATGCCGGCCCGCAGCTTGAACGATTTGGTCGCCTGCCAGGCGCCCTGCAGGTCCCACAGCGAGTACGAGGTGACCCGGTTGGCCGCCACCACGCTGCCGTCGTCGGTGTTGATCGCCGAGTTCTGGTCCTCGTAGTGGCTGGAGAAGGTGTTCGACAGGCTGGCCGCCAGCGGGCCGCTGTCCCAGTCCAGCGTGATGGTGTGGCGCCAGCGCTGCACCACGCCGTCGGTGACGAAGCGTCCCAGGTTGCTGACGTAGGCCTCGCCCTTCTCGTTCTGGATCTTCGAATCGGTCACGTAGGTGCCCGACAGGCGGCCGCCGAAGCGCCCGGCCCAGGTCTGCACGCCCTTGTAGTCCAGCGTCAGGTCGATGCCGGCGGCCTTCTGCGCGCCGCGGTTTTCCTTGTACATGTCGATGTGGTCGATGTAGTCGTCCTCGTCGCGGTGGATCAGGGCGGCGTACTTGGTCGGATTGGCCAGGATGATGTCGTCGCCGATCTCGGCGATCAAATCGGTGCGCTTGATGTTCCAGTAGTCGACGGTCAGCATCACCTGCTTGCTCGGCTGCAGCGCCATGCCGACCGAGAACTGGCGGCTGCGCTCCGGCTTCAGGTTCGGGTTCGAATAGCGGTGCGCCTCCCAGGCGTTGGCGCAGTCGGCGTAGTTGTTGTCCACCGTGGCGCAGTAGACCGGGTCCGGCAGCGTGGCGGTGCTGCCGATCTGGGTCGGGCGGTACAGCTCCGTCATCGACGGCGCGCGGAAGCCGCGGCCGGCCGAGGCGCGCAGCAGCATGCTCTTGGTCGGCGTGTAGCTCAGGCCCACTTTCGGGCTGGCGGCGCCGCCGACCACCTGGTAATGGTCGTAGCGCGCAGAGACCTGCGCCTCCCATTGCTTGGTGAACGGCAGCAGCAGCTCGCCGTAGACCGCGTTGATGTTGCGCGCATAGCTGGTGGCGTCGCCGCCGGCCGGCGCGCCGTCGTTGTTGATGTTATCGCTCATCAGCAGCGCCGACGGATTGAACTCGGTCTTCTCGCGGCGCACCTCGCCGCCGACCGCCAGCGCGGCGTCGCCGCCGGCCAGCGCGCCGACCGTGTGCGAGACCTTGAAGTCCAGCGAATCCATGGTGCCGCGCGCGTGGCGCACCTCCTGGTTGACCTGGATGCTGTTGATCAGGTCCACGCCGGCCTTGCTCGACGGCCCGAACGGGTTGATGCGGCCGTCGGCGATGCCCTCCATCAGCTGGTCGTACAGCAGGTAGCCGTGGGTGTCGCGGTCCTTGATGGTGTTGACGCTGTGGTTCAGCGCCACGTCGTAGTCCCAGCCGTTGCGGCTGCCGGTCCAGCCGACCACGTAGCGCTGGCTCTCGCTGATCAGCTCCGAGGTGCGGCGGCCGGCCTCGTTGAGGCGCACGTTGACCTGCACCTCGCCCGGGATGTCGTCGTCGGCGCTGGCCTCCTCGGACAGCAGGTCGTAGCCGGCCAGCGCCGGGATCTTGCGGTAATCGAGGTAGCCGGTGACGCGCGCCGACGACGCCGCGTACCAGGTCTTGGAGCGGCTCAGCGCCACCTCGGCGTACAGCTGGTTCTCGGGGTTCAGCTGCAGCACGCCGCGCGACAGGAAGTTGGCCTTCTCCGACTTCGGATACAGCTCGGTGTCGCCCATGTAGTTGTAGGTGCAGGCGTCGACGCCGCCGGTGCCGTCGGGCAGGTACAGATTGGCCGGCGGCGAACAGTTCGGCACCGACGGGTTGATGGTGCGGTTGGTCAGCGGCTGGCCGTTGATGGTGAAGCCCTGGTCGTTCAGGTAGTCGCGCTGGGCGCCGGTGAGGCGGATGTTGGCCGGCGCGGTGAAGCCCGACAGCAGGTGCGGCAGCCGCTCGGGGATGCGCAGGCCGTCGACGAAGCGGCGCTGCGAGGTGCTCAGCGCGCCGGTGCGCTGCACGTCGGCCACCGCGAAGATGTTGTAGCCGTCCTTGGCGATGTCGCCGTGGCCGGCGGTGATGCTGGCGGTGCGCTTGCCGGCGCCGCCCTCCTGCGTCTGCAGGCCGTAGACGTTCAGCTCCAGGCCCTGGAAGTCCTTGCGGGTGATGAAGTTGATCACGCCGCCGATGGCGTCGGTGCCGTACAGCGCCGAGGCGCCGTCGAGCAGCACCTCGACCCGCTGGATCGCGGCGGCCGGGATGTTGTTCAGGTCCACGCCGGTGTCGTCGCCGGGCGAGGCGAAGTTGGCCATGCGCCGGCCGTTCAGCAGCACCAGCGTCGAGGAGGTGCCGATGCCGCGCAGGTTGGCGCTGTTGAAGCCTCGCTGGTCCTTGCCGTCGCTGATGCTGGCGGCGTCGGTCAGGCCGCCGACGTTGGCCGACAGCCGCGCCAGGATCTCGGAGGCGGTGGTGACGCCGACCTTCTCGATGTCCTCGCGGGTGATGACCTGCACCGGCAGCGCGGTCTCGGATTCGATGCGCTTGATCGCCGAACCGGTGATCTCGACCCGCGCCAGCGGCGCGCCGGACGCTTGCTGCGCCGCCGCCTGGCCGGCCGCGCCGATCATCCCGGCCGCCGCGCCCGCGCTCAGCGCCAGCCGCACCGCGCGCGCCATCGCGCAATTCCGTACCCGATTCAATTCGCTCATATACTCTCCCCGATGATTGTTATGCAAAAATTCATTTCGACCAACTGTACGCACATGTGGCGTAAAACTCAAGGAAGCGCGCCCCCTTTCGCCCCACACGATTTACTTTGTGAAAATACTGCTACATACTCGACGCTTATTCGACACTCATTCGACACCTATTCCCCTCCATGCAAGCACACAAACATCCCCTCTCCGGCCCCCATGCGAGCGCCGCCTACGAACTGACCAGCTTCCACTTCGGCACCCCGGGCGCCGGCAAAAAGGTGTATATCCAGGGATCGCTGCACGCCGACGAGGTGCCCGGCATGCTGGTGTCGCAGTTCCTGCGCAAGGAACTGGCGGCGCTGGAGGCGGCCGGCAGGATCGCCGGCGAAGTGGTGCTGGTGCCGGCGGCGAACCCGATCGGGCTGGCGCAGGCGATCCACGGCGCCGCCTTCGGCCGCTTCGACCTGACCACCGGGACCAACTTCAACCGCGCCTACAAGCACGTCGCCGACGACCTGAAAAAATCGCTGGACGGGAAGCTGGGCCAGGACGCGCAGGCCAACGTGGCGCTGATCCGCGAACACGCGCGCGCCTCGATCGCCGACTGGAAGCCGGCCACCGACGCCGAGACGCTGAAGAAAACCCTGATGACGCTGGCGGTCGACGCCGACATCGTGCTCGATCTGCACTGCGACAACGAGGCGGTGCTGCACATCTACGCCGGCACGCCGCTGGCCGACGCGGTCGCGCCGCTGTCGGCCATCCTCGGCGCGCACGCGCTGCTGCTGGCCTACCAGGCCGGCGGCGAGCCGTTCGACGAGGCCTGCAGCCGGCTGTGGTGGGATCTGGACAAGCACTTCGAACAACGCTACCCGATCCCGCCGGCCTGCCTGTCGGTCACGGTGGAGCTGCGCGGCGAGATGGAGGTCAGCTACGAGCTGGCGCGCAAGGACGCCGCCGGCCTGCTGCAGTTCCTGACGCTGAGCGGCGTGCTGCTGGCCGAAGACGACGCGGCCGCCGCGGCCGCCGCCGTGCTGCCCGCGCCGCTGTGCGCGGCCACCCCGCTGGAGGGCGTCGAGCCGGTCTACGCGCCGCACGCCGGCATCCTGATCTACACCCGCGAACTGGGCGCGCGCGTGAAGGCCGGCGACGCGCTGGCCGATTTGATCGACCCGGTCGGCGGCGAAACCACGGTGCTGCGCGCCGGCGTCGACGGCGTGTTCTTCGCGCGCAGCGCGCACCGCCACGTCATCCGCGGCATGAACGTCGGCAAAGTCGCCGGCGCCCAAGCCTATCGCGCAGGCGACCTGCTGAGCCAATAAGTCCAAACCGATGACCACTAAAAAATTCAAGCTGCCGCACACCTTCGTCCTGCTGTTCCTGATCCTGGCGATGATCGCCGCCGCGACCTGGCTGGTCCCCGGCGGCAAATACGACACCCACCTGGTCGACGGCCGCAACCTGATCGTGCCGGACAGCTTCCACTACGTGCCGAGCGCGCCGCAGGGACTGGTGGCGCTGATCAAGGCGCCGATCAAGGGCTTCGTCGAAGCGGCGCAGATCATCGGCTTCGTGCTGATCGTCGGCGGCGCCTTCGCGGTGCTGCAGAAGACCGAGGCGGTCGACTCGATGATCAAGGCGCTGGCGCGCGCGCACAAGGATTCGGTGTTCATCCAGAAGGCGCTGATCCCGGTGTTCGTCACCATGTTCTCGATCGGCGGCGCCACCTTCGGCATGAACGAAGAGGCCATACCGTTTATATTGATCTTCGTGCCGCTGGCGCTGGCGCTGGGCTATGACACCATCACCGGCGTCTCGATCCCCTTCCTCGGCTCGCAGGTCGGCTTCGGCGCGGCCTTCCTCAACCCGTTCAACGTCGGCATCGCGCAGGGCATCGCCGGGGTGCCGGTGTTCTCCGGCTGGGGCTACCGGCTGATCGCCTGGAGCATCGCCACCGCCATCACGGTGCTGTTCCTGATGTGGTACGCGGCGCGGGTCAAGAAGAATCCGTCGCTCAGCCCCACCTACGCGCTCGACCAGGAGAAGCGCAAGGAACAGCCGCACGGCCTGGGCGAGTTCCACGGCATGACCGGGCGCCACAAGCGGGTGCTGTGGATTTTCGTCGGCGCGCTGGCCATCATGGTGGGCGGCGTGGTGCATTACGGTTGGTACATCGACGAAATCGCCGCGCTGTTCCTGACCATGGGCGTGGTGATCGGCCTGGTGGGGCGGCTCGACTCGACGCAGATCGTCGAAGGCTTCATCCAGGGCGCGCGCGACCTGGTGGGCACGGCGCTGGTGATCGCGCTGGCGCGCGGCACCATGATTTTGGCGCGCGACGCGCAGATCATCGACACCATGCTGCACGCGTTGACGCCGCTGGTGCAGTCGGCGCACCCGATCTTCACGGCGTGGAAGATGTTCGGCATCCAGACGGTGATCAACTTCTTCATCCACTCCGGCACCGGCCAGGCCGCGCTGACGATGCCGATCATGGCGCCGCTGGCGGACCTGGTGGGCGTGACGCGCCAGACCGCGATCCTGGCGTTCCAGTTCGGCGAGCTGACCACGCCGATGATCCCGACCTCCGGCATCACGGTCGGCGTGCTGGCGCTGGCGCGGGTGCCGTGGATCACCTGGGCCAAGTGGATGATCCCGCTGCAGCTGATCTACGCGGTGATGGCGATGGCGCTGCTGGTGCCGCCGGTGCTGATGAACTGGCAGTGAGCCTTAATTCGCGTAGATATTCGGGCA
>Ga0247815_10002932_pt1 | contig 12437 bp, 21 predicted proteins | sample UWRJL194509B1_FD_181014 | JGI IMG/M metagenome (GOLD analysis project Ga0247815, IMG submission 181014) | Plant litter microbial communities from Arlington Agricultural Research Station in Wisconsin, United States - UWRJ-L194-509B-1 | ecosystem: Environmental > Terrestrial > Plant litter >... | reverse complement strand
TGACGGTCACTTTCGAGGCGTCGATATTGCTGACGGACGCCACCTGGCGGTGCATGTTGCCAGATGCCGACGGCGGGACAAGGCTAAGTTTGTCTGTCATGACTGCAACAGCGACAGCTCCGAGATCGGTGGACGCGACGATCGGGATCGCTCGGGCCAAAGGTGACGACATGGACGAGGGGGTAGATGACCGTGAGCCGACTCCAGCGTACGTCGCGGGAACCAGTGGAATCGGCACACTCGGTGTCCCACCGATGGATGTAGTCGATGCCTTGCGCAGAAGAGACGAGGTAGGCTGTTGACCTGGTGCTGTCGATGATGCAGCGGTACTCTGCGACGACGGTTCTCTTCCTCCGAAGTCGTACTCGGACGTCGTACTCGATGGCGGGCATTCAGGATCTTGATCGTCCTTGGATTCATCGTCGCGGGTCCCTTGTTCTTCTGCAGCAGCCGCCTCCGCCGCCTCCGCCGCCGCCTCCGCTTCTTCCTCCGCCTCACGCTCCATATCTTCTCTCTCCTCCCTCTCCAAGTTCGCCAGTGTCTGCTCAACTCGTTCCTCCCACTCCTGCCGCACCTTCTCCGAGTATCGCAGCGTATTCTGCATCCGTGCCACGTTCTCGAGCTTGCTTCGAATAAGCAAGTCCACGTCAAGCACCATCCTCGAGATGCCCGCATCCTCTGTCGCCGGTTTCGGCCAGAGCCTCAGCTGCTGGATGCGTCGATCAGACGAAGGCGAAAGCAACCGTTGCCGCTCAATTGGCTCGCGGGCCTGGTCCTCCCGGAGCGACGGTGTGCCGACATCTAACAGCACCTGCAGAATCTCGTCGAGTGATTCGATGACGCGCAAATGCACCTTGCGATGATTCGGCTTCTGGAACTGCTTCGGGAGTGCGGGCCGGAAGACTTGTAGCGGCGAACTCGAACCACCACTGCCGACGTATACAGGCGAACTGCGGTACTCGATAACCTGTTGCGGAACCGGGTTCTCGAGTTGACTGGCAACCTCTCGGATGAGTTTGCGGACCTCGGAGATACTCTCGTTGCAGTCGCCGATGTCCGCCTCGAGTTTGTGCACCTCGTGGCACGTCTCAGTGTGCTTCTCGAAGTACCACTCCGGGATCTGGAGCTCGCAGATGCGACAAAGGATGCCTGTGGTCGAGATGGGCCGGTTGAGCGGGAAGGCGATCCCAAGACCAATATCGGACATGTCCAGCCCTGTCATGTTTCCTGGTTCGTCACCAATCTCGCCTGTCTCCAGTGCGGACTCGGGCGGTGCGATCTCTGGCTCGCCAACTGGCCTGAGAACCCACATTGTGTGCGAAGGAGTGCCGTCACCACGGTCGAGCATAAGCATGCCCTTACCAACCATTTCACGGTACATCAACGGGCCGCCGGCGTTGTACTGGTCGATGCAGACCTGCATACGGAAGCGGACCTCAAGCGTGTGCGAATCGTCCTCCTGTAACCTGTCGGTCGCATCGCGGAAGACGTGCATGTCCTCGGCGGCCAGGAACGCGGAGATGGAAGTGCCTGTGCACTCCTCCGGGTCGATCCTGCCACACTTGTTTGTCAGCCAACTGGGGAGACGCGCGAAGGAACGCCGAAGACTCACCCCACAACTTCGTGCCAGGTGTGGTTTATCCAAAGGAGTTGGTCACCGTCGAGTGAAAGCTCGATGACAGTGTTGAGGCGCAAGGCTTCGTCAGCCTTTTCCCTGAGGTGCTCGGTCGACTGGACGCGCGAGTTCTCGACCTCCTGTATCCTCGACGCCTGACGCGCCGCCTGCTCGACCGTGCGTTGCGTATGTTTCCTGCGTCCGAATAGCGACGGCCGGGATTGGCGGCGGCGCGAGCTGGTGGACGAAGGCTGCTCGGCATGCGGCTGAGGAGCTTCCGGCTTCAGAACGAACGACAGCGGCTCCGAGGACTCGTCGTCGTCGTCCTGGAACGTCCAGAACTGCTTTTCGGCCTGCCACCATTCGACAACACGGGCGAGCTTGGCTACCGACAGTAGCGCTTGAACATACCAGCCACGACCGAGCCATTCGGGATGCTCGTCCCAGCCTTTGCCGATTGTCTGAATGCGGTTGACGAGCTCGTTGCAGACGCCCGGCTCGGCGGTCAGGGCCTGAATAGACATGTCGTTAACCTCAGTGGCGATGGAGGTGATGCCGTGAAGCGCGGTCATGAAGGGATCGAGGGGTTCGTCCAACCAGATGCGGGACGAGCGGCGGTTTGGGTTAGAGGTGCGGGGTGAATCGCCGGGTTGGCGAGCGGCAGGTAGGGGAGAACGGGAGCGGGAGGTTGATCTCGAGGACGTTTCAGAAGGTGGAAAGACTGGGACACGGATGGCGCGGGAAAGCCGGCGGTTTGCAGCGGTACTTGTTTGCGCGACTGCTGAGCCAGTCACTGGAGACGAGGTCGATGCAACGACAGATTGAGCAGGCTGGAGAGAGCTCTGCGCGGACATGCCACCGGTACTGGAGGTGCTAGTCTTGCGTGGGCTGATTTGTTCGGCATGGCGAGAGCCTGAACCAGGGTACCGCCTGATGGCACCGGGCGAAGATGTGACGGAAGGGATATGGATCTCGGGGGACGTGGAGCGTCTGGAGAGGAGAGGGAAGGACCTTGCAGGGGCGAGGGTCTGGTTGGAGTCGAGGGCATCGCCTTCGATATCGTCGAGAGCAGATTCGATGTCTGAGACGAAATGCTCGTCGCCCTCGAGTTGGCGAACGGCACGACGAAGCTCTCCCGGACGGACAGCGGCAGGTGCTTGTACGATGTCGACTGGCTCTGCGTCTCGTATACGCTCTTCGAAGAATGCGGTGATCATGTCTGTGACCTGGAGTATGCGGGACAGCGCGAGGCATGCATGGGTCAGCGAATGCTTGGTCGCGAGAGGGAGCTCGAACAGACCTTCATGAGCTCCTTGTCGGATTCTTCTTTGGCAAGCTGTGAGTGGGTCTGGTGTTAGCGAGGGTGCTGGCGGGTACTGATGTGGTGGATGGGCTCGCCTTGAGACGGCGTGTGACATGCCGCTTGATGAAGGGCATCGAGACCTGGTTTTGGTCCTTGTGACCAGCAGTCGCGGGATTGCTTTGCATATTGGCAGAGCCTGCTGGGGTTGGTGCAGTTGCCGTTGCGCTAGCCGAGGTATTGGGCGTTGTAGTTGCCGATGAGGGTGGGGGTGTTGAATCTTGTTGGCTGCCGATGTTGCTGAATATGAGAGGGCTTGGAGCAGCTCTCCTGTGAGATGAGGAGGAATTGCCGTCACGGGAGTCCATGTGTCGAGCTGACTTGCAGGACAAGGACGAGGTGAGCTCACGAGCGACGCATGAGGCCAACCCGCGTCTCTCTGCCTTCTACTCCGCCCACATCCCATCCCAGGTAATGACCTCCAATGCCGCCGCCAACGCCGGCCGCGCCCTTCTAGGCATAGGCAGTATGTCTATTGTTCGGCCTTTTATATGCATTTATCTAAATCGTTGCAGAACGCCCACCAGCACTGCGGCCTGGAAATCCCATAAACAAGATTGTAAACGACCTAATCGGTGGCACCACTCCCCCGACCAACGCAGGTACTGCTGCCGGGGGTGCGCCCTCGAATGGTCCTGCAGCCGTGGTCTCGACAATCATTCCTTCACCGAGACCGACATTCTCGCGCAACCAGGTCCGTGTCTGCTGAGTTCGCGCGTGCACCGGCTCATACCCGCACCCGCTCTAGTTCTACTACGCCTCACAGTTTGTTCGCGACAGACGGCCACCAATGAAGCCTGGTGTCACCAAGTATCGTCGTCTTGGTCCTGGTGCAGAGGAATCCCGCGCAGAGGATCCTTTCTACCAGCTCAACATCGACCCCCTGCGCGAGTTCGAAAACTTCCCGCTACTCAACAACTTTACGAGTCGCATGGCAAAAATCAAAGGTCGTGATCAGACCAAGCTCACGTGGAAGTCCCAGCGTAGAATTGGCAAGGCCATCCGCCGCGCCAAGGCTCTCCAGCTCATCCCATCGCACTCCCAGCGAACCAGGTAATAACTGCGCTTACCCAGCGCCGCCGCTCTGTACTCTATCCTCGTCAATCTAGTCAACACGTTCGATCCTATGCTGCTGCTCGGCCTGCTCTCTGACCTGTCGACGCCACTCTCCGTCGCGCCTCCTCTTCCCTCTCTCGCCAGAATGCAATCTCTGCCTGCGCTCGAGGATGTGTTGTCGGAACTGCCGCACCCTGTCCATGTCACCATCAGTCAACATCCCTCATAGCCATAACCAGAACCAAGACACGAACCGTGAGCGAGGACAGCACAGTCTCGTAGACTGTTGACTGGTACGACGCTTGCTGGACCGCGTCCCTGCCCTTGACCGACTGTGTTGTCACAAGCCGCACAAGTTCCTTGCGCAACCGTGTCACGCTGCACAACCCTGCAGTCAATACACCGCCCTGCCCGAGTTGTACACGGAGATACTCACTGCGAAAACACCATCGCCTCATCCGCCTCGTCCTCCGCTAGGCTCACAAATCCCAAGAAGAGTCCACAGAACCTGCGCACGATCGTCACCACTGCACTGTCCTTGACAGCGCCCCGTGATAACAACCCTCCTGCCGCTGAGTCTGCGAGCTTCTTCAACCCGTCCACGTGCGCGTTCATACCGTTCTGGAACACGGGCCACATCGCCAGTCGCTGCCCAATGAGATACGACTCGAGCGGCCCGCACCCGCCGCGCGTTTGGACCTCGCTCAGAACGGCTTCGTTCAGCCGTATCATGGCGAGAAGCGAGAGCGAAGGTGGTGGTCGTACAAATGCTGCCTGTCCAAACGCCTTGCAGTATTCGAGCACGGGGTCAAGAACCGCCTTCCAAACCGCCTCGACAGCAACCTTCTGTTCCCTGTTCTGCACTGTAAGCTCCGCGATGTTGAGACTGAACCGTCGTGAGGTTGGCGTCCGTCCACTGAAGTCGGACATCGCATCGTCTGGTTGAGGGCTGAACAATGGCGAAACAGCCTCGCGGAACGTCGCAGATAACGGTGTCGCCACAGGTTGTGGCGGCGGCGGTGGCAGTTGGTTCGCACCGAAAAAGGCCAGATCGAATGAGTACTCTGCGGTCGCGTTGTCCAACAGCACCATGTGCAGCGAGCGAAACAGTGCCTCGACCGTTACTGGAAAAGCCTTGTCCTCAGCTTGGTACGCCAGTGTCACGGGTGGACCCTCGAGCAATGCGTTCGACAGAAGCTCTTGGGGCACACTCGGCACCTTCTCCTCCTGTGCTGTCCCTCCCGCGGCCACACTTGCAATGTTGGCCACCAGATCTTGCTTCTCGGCTGTCCGCGCCAGTGCCTGAGTGAGGGTGCGCGAATACCGTCGAAAAGCGGTCTCGTAATAGGTGCGCGTGACCGAACAGTACGCGCGCTGGATTTCGTGGGCGACCGGCGCGGCCTGCCGCTTGACAAAGCCAAACAGCGGCTGATATTTCAGCAAGACGCTCGTTTGTAAGACGTGAATGTTGGTGGTCACGCTCGCACGGATCGGTGTCAAGAGTGAGAGGAAGAGGCTGCGAATCTTTGTAGCCGCCTGATATTCAAACAGTCAGAAGTGAACTCTCGTGCGCATAAGATCGGCACGCACTGCTATTCGAAGACCCTCTGCTACTTCTGCGAGGTCGCGGGCCGCCTTGACCTTTGGACGTGCCTTGAGAGCAAGCAGCTTGCGCTCAAAGTCGGTGATGACGGGGATCCACTCGTCAGACACGTCGGTGTCGAGGATGAGCAGCGCGTGTGCTGGTGGGATGCACAGGTCGCCAAGTAGGTTGGCTAGGGGTTTCTCTATTTTCTGTAAACAAAGCGTTGACACGCGAAAGGAGAACAGGTGTCAATGCGCGACCGCGACTGCAGATGCACCGAGCGCAGTCCATACCCTGCGGCCTCTGAGACGATAATCTATATCTTTACTGCGCTCCTGTAGGTTGGATATCTGGCCAGATACGTGCGAAAGATCGGTTTGGAATGTGGACAGAAAGTCCTGCAAGTTGTCGAGCAACGAAAGCGCGCCTTGGACTTGGCCATGCAACTCGAGAAACGTTGACATCGTGCGTGGAATATAGCTGGCTTATGCGTTGAGATGTGTGTGGTGCCGCGAGAATACGTCTCCGGTAGGTCCACTGGTCGCGGTCGAGCTGGCGAGAGGCCAAGTTACGCGCGCTGCGGCTGGCTTGGGCGCTTCTCGCCTCTCCCTTTCTCATCACACACAGGCCTTCACCTTGAACCAGTCTCCCTTGTACACTCACTGTCGCACTGCCTTGGATTATGGAGGATTCGTTTGAAGCGCTCTCTGAGGCGATGGACGTTGACGCTACAATGGATGCTGATCATGAAGGCGCGCGGTATCTAGTCGTCGACACCAACGTCCTCATCTCTGCACTCGACATCCTGATCAGCGTTGCTGATGTGATTCAGTCACGCGGTCTGCGTCTAGAGTTTCTGGTGCCAGGTAGCCAGAACATCGTCCACCGTGGACGGCGCGACTAATGAACCTGTCCAACTTGCCACAGGAATAATTATTGAAGAGCTCGACGGCCTCAAGCTCAAGGCCGGCCATACCGATAGGTTCACTGGGCAAGACGTTGGCGTTTCTGCGCGTAGAGCATCCGACTTTCTACTTGACCACCTGCGGCGGCGACATCGTACAGGCAAGGGTTGCGTGCGTGGTCAGTCGTACCGCGAGACACTGCAACCCGGCCAGAACTGGAAGCGACGGGAGAATAAAGAGTCGAACGATGAGCTGTGAGTACTGTGACAAGTGTTTCCAAACATTTGCGGCATCACACCTGTCCACGCCTCAACTATGCTATTCCTAGGATCCTCGACTGTGTGTTGTTCTTCGTGGCAAAACGACCTGTGACAATCATTACGATGGATCGCAACTTCTCGGTCATGACTCTCGCGCAAGGTGCGCTCGGTATATCAAAAGAAGATGCTTGGTCGAACTGACAGTTGGTCACAGGTCTACCAACCGTCGTCTTTGAGAGGAACATGAACGCTGTACAACTGCTCTCACAATGCGTACCACAACTTCAAGACTCCATCTACGCCTCTCGCCATGCCTCCGACCGCGTTCTGCGTCAAGCTCCAGCACCACCCAACCCAATCAATAACTCGGCACCACCATCAGTCGCATCGCGACACGCTGTTACGAACAGCGCTGGAGACACCATGATGGTCGATGAAGAACAGGCTCCCATCAACATTCTCGACGTAGCACACACCCAGCTCTGCCAGATGGCAACCCCACTCGTCCGCGCCGCAGCACAAGACGTCGTTGAACGCGAGCGTGGACGCCTTCAGCGCGGCGGTTCCGACGCAAGCATTCATTCGCGCTCGCGTAATCAAGGCTTCGGCTATGTTAAGGACTTGCCCTCTGCGGATTCCCTTCAATCTGCGGACCTCAAGGTGTGCCTCAACCTCTGCTGGAGGCTGACGAAAGCCGAACGCCCATGGAGCACGCTGGTTGGGTTTTTGATTCCGTTTGGCGAGCGCGGCGCAAGGAGGGGACGGGACTATACGAGAGGCGATTGGGTGTCGAATGCAGAGGAGCTTGTGCGATTGGGGGAGGCAGTCGACTTTGACGATATCACGAAACTGGGGCGCGAGGTACAAGCATATTTTGCTGTTTCGTAACACGCAGAAAGGACATGATTCGTCTCGGTCAAGCACGCGTCTATGTATAGCCCCTAGATGCCCAAGTCGTGGTAGCAAACAGTACATGGAAGAAACTCTAAAAATCGCGATTCATATCACAAGCTCCGCGTGAGTCGCCTCGCTGGGCTGGACACGAGCTCTCGGAATAGCCTCAAGCTGTCACGGCCGCAACCACCGGAACAGCAGGTACCTCATCCATCGGGCCTGCCGCGTTTTCCAGCCTCTTGCGTACCGCGTACCAAAAGAACATCTGGACCGGCGTATAGCACTGCCAGCTCGTCCAGAGGAATGTGCGACTTCCATGCAACGCAAGCGTCCCCTCATAATCCTTGTCCATCGCCGCCCTCAGGTCCAACCATGTCTTCGTGACGTCCGTGAGGATGGCATCTACACCCCAGCGCGTCGCTTCGACCATCTGCTCGGGTGTGTTGACGGTCCAAACCATCACGCGTTTGTTGGCGGCTTTGCATTCCTCCAGGAAGCGCGCGCCTTCGGTTGTGCAGAGGGCAGACCAGGCCATGCTAAAGCTCTGAACGTCGTTGAAGAAATACTGGCGAGCAATGTGCGGCGACAACCCGATATGCGAGCGGAGGGCGTAGGGAAGGTGCTCGCGCGCAGGACGAATGAATCGGGGGTGCCACAGCCCTACAACACCGGTGAGGCAGCTGCGGCAAAACGTCAACGCGGCCAGACGCACCCAGAATAATTCGAGGCGCAAGGTCCGTCTGCCAGTTCTCCTGTAACTCAACCTCGGCCTTCATGAGTTTGAACAGCACATCGCCGTCGTTCCAGACCTTGACATCGACCTGGACAAGCGAGGTGTCAGCGCCGGTGACACACCAAACGCGAGCGTCTCCTTACGTTGAACTCGACGTGCCGATGTTCCGGCTACGTGGAATTGTGAGTGCCCAGCTGGGGCAGTAAGAGATATGTGCCATGTACCTGCATGAGCATTGCAACCGTCTCCTTGAATGTTGGGATTGGCTGATGTCTGCGGCAGTGGTGCGGTGGCGCAGCGTCAGTGAATGGCACTGTGCAGTCAGTGACGACGACAACACGACATACGGAGCCTTCGTGGTCCTGAGCTCGTGCATGCCACCCTCTCCGTAGTAGTTCTGTTCGCGGATAAGGCCGTGGCCATTGGTGGTACGGGTGAGGTCGGGGTCTGGTGGCAAGAACGTGCGTTACGATAACACAAAGATAAGTGAAAGTTGCCAGCAAGGCAGCGAACGCAAAGAGCCCGCGCACCATGGAACATGAGAACGACTCCGTCTCGTGAGACGTGGACGTCCGATTCGATACCCTCAGCGCCGTCCTTGATAGCCTGTGTAAAACTTGCCATGGTGTTCTCTGGGAACGCGGCCGAGGCCCCGCGGTGACCAAAGCATAGGGGAAGACGTGGCTTTCCGAGCAGGCGGGACTGCATAATGAGATAAAGGCTGCGGGGTAGACGAGACGGCGGCAAGACAAGAGAGTGACACGCCAGGCTGTGGCCGAGCAATGCGCGCCATATTTGGGCGTCTAAATGAGCAGATGATTCTTACGCACGTGCAAGCATTACTCCGTGGAACAAACGGCCTGGCCATGGTGGGCCCAGCATGAAAACCAAAACAAAGCGTCCAATTTCCAGTCCACGAACACAATGTTGTGTCGATGGAGTTGAATACATTGTACCGCGAACCACTGTAACTGGATGCGCCGACATCAACTCTGCGCCATTTACTGTCCAGCGACTTTTGTCCACCCCTCGTCCTCAGTCTCGACACCCGCGTCGCGACCTGAAGAGCTTGCGGTGCTAGTTGTCCGACGACGAACACTGTCAGCGTCTTGCGCTGACGCTGGCACAGAGGCTGGCACGGGCAGCTTCGCTGCGGGCGCAACACGTGCAGCTGGCTTGGACACCGGCGCTGGGGCAGCAAGGGCTTCTTGAACGAGTGCCTTGGGCGGGTTCTCGAGACGGGCAGAGGGACCAGTGGAAAGCTCGCGCAAAGCCTTGAGCATGAGCTCACGGACGTTCACGCTGAGCATCTCAACATCATCCTCAGAAAGACCTGTTGTGGGAATGGGAGGAAGGACTGTGGGAGGAGTGGGTTGAATTTCGTGTGTCAGAGAACAGGCGCGTTTAGATGGCCAACGTGATTGAGCAAAGCGCACCTCGCACTTTGAGCGTGCCGCCCTCGAACACGCCTTTGCGGTACAACCGCCAGTAGTTTTCGTAAACAACAGGAATGATGGGCAGGCCAGCTTGTACGGCGAGATGAAATGCGCCTTTCTTGAACGGCAGGAGGTCGTCGTTCTGGCGCATGGATCGTGTGCCTTCAGGGAAGATCCAGAGTGAGGTGTGCTGGGCCTTCATGACCTCGCCGACATGAGTAAGGGTATCGACAGCCTTGCGCCTGTCTTTGCCGCGGTCGACAAAGATGGTACCCGCGATCCACATCCATTGGCCGAGCAGTGGGAGGAACTTGATTTGGGACTTGGCCATCATGCTGGCACGTTTTGGGAACATTCTGCACGTCGCGTTAGCGGGAAGATACAGACCAAATCTGTTTCAACTGACCTGCCGAGGAGGATAATGTCGATAAAACTCTGGTGGTTTCCAACCATCACCGCAGGGCAGACTTTGAGGTGCTCCTCACCCTCGACGATGATTTCGATGTCGAGCAGATTTCCGGCAAGCAAGTAGAACGAACGCGCAATGTAGTACTTGGTGTTGAATCTCTGGCCAATGGCTGCCATCCAGAGGGCTACGACGATGCCCTCGGCCGACACGATGCCAAGTGCAGACAGGTAGAGGAATAAGCGAACATAATAGCGCGTGAAGGGCAGGGCCCTCGCGACGTATTTGAGGGTGAATAGAGGAAGTGCGGTGTACGCGACGGGCGTGAGCACTCGCTGAAGCCAGCCCATTGAAGTGCGTGGAGACGAAGACCGGGAGTAAGAGGATCGGAGCAGCATGCGGCCGGATGCAGTTGCCCATTGGGGTCGCGCATGTTCCGTCAAGTGAGCCCGGGTCTCTCGTCAAGATGTCGGGGTTCAGCCTCGCTGTTAGTCTCGGGTTCTCTTTAAGATGACTCGCAGATGGGGTGAGGTGCTGAGTAATAGTTAGTTAACCGGCGGAAGGATGTATCAAGAGGTCTCGGGACGGATGCTTCACACAACGCGATAGGGCTACGAGCAATCTTTCGCCACACAGAAGCCATGCAGGGTCAAGGGTATTTTGGTGACCTTGACCTGCGAGGTAGCGCATGAGGCCAAGGGGAAGCCCCTATGTCGGGCCGTGTGTGACGGCAGTGATCGGCACATTGCGGTGGGTGGTGCATCTTGACTTGTTTCTTGTTGGCGGGCCCGCGCGTCTGTGTGGATTGGATCTTCGCAGGAACCTATTCGTGTCGCCGGCTCCCCGCCACCGTGCTGCCGGTGACTCAGTCCTCGTTGAACAATGGACCATTTAGGGCGCAGGGCTTCGCGCAGGCGCTCCCATCGCCTCTCCACCGACTCGTCTGTAACGCTTCCCTCCTACTCTCAGTCTGCACATTCGCAACGTCGCACAGGTGGCTCGGTTTACTCCGATAAGCCCCCAGATTATCACCAGAGCCAGAGTGCGGACGAGGCGGACCTAGACGAGTCCGACGACAACCGCGACTTCCTTGCAAGTCCCTCCTCTTTCAGGCAGCGACAGTCCCCCAGCTACAATTCGCGCAGGCCTCACAATCAAGCTTCTTCATCGACCGTAGACCCTCTTGACGCGCTCTTAGCCCGAAGCGTGCACGCACTCGAGTTATCCAACGTTCTGCTCCAGTCCACTATGACCACCCGCTCAAACCTCTCCGCGTCCATGGCCCATGACCGCATCGTAGACCGCAACCTCGAAATGTCAGCCGCAGTCCTCAACAATCGCATCAGAGACACCTCAAACTCGCACGCAGACTGGATTGACGGTCTAGACGAAGTCGTTCGTGACGTCCGTGACCTGTATGGTGATACAGACTCTGTCAGCCGAAGCTTGCCATCAGGCAGTATGAGTGCTTCGTCCCCGCCACTTCGCTCCCTCGGCTCGCGCGTCGGCCCGGAAGAAGTCGATGGTCATCACCGCAGGCGGTCGTCACACAGCCACTACGACGACCCTCGTCCTCGCCTGCGCCTCTCGTCCTCCCCGCCCCGTGGTCCCCGCCAGTTCATGAGCCCGCCGCCCCGTGCCATGACACAGTATGTGTCCATCACTTCCGAACGTGGTGATGCCGAAGAGACCACTGCCGACGACCACACCATCTTCATGCCTTCCACCATCGGCTTGCAATCATCGTCCCATTTGTCTTCTTTCCGCGCTATCAGTGGCCAGCGTCGCCCCGAACCGCTGCACCTTCATCACACAAACTCTTCCTCACCCGGACTGATGCAATACGGTCGTCGGTCATCATTCGAGAGTGCTGGTGGCGGCGCACGGAACTCAGCTAGCCCGAGGAGAACACGACCAAGTCTCACTTCTCCGCTTTCTGCAGGGTCGTCGCGACCCTCCTTCGCATCTTCATCGCCATCTAGACGCAGCGTGCGGTCGGCCTCGGACTCGCAAAGGCATCCACAGCGCGAACGCACGAACCTCAGGACATCATTCTCTCCGCGAATCGCGCGGTCACGGTCGTCGTCGGACAGTTCTACACGTGGTCGGTCGCGCTCGCGCTCTCAAACTCCGAGCGCACGTAGCAGGAGCGACAGTGCCAACACGTTGCTACACGTGCCCGTACTG
>Ga0247815_10002931_pt1 | contig 12440 bp, 8 predicted proteins | sample UWRJL194509B1_FD_181014 | JGI IMG/M metagenome (GOLD analysis project Ga0247815, IMG submission 181014) | Plant litter microbial communities from Arlington Agricultural Research Station in Wisconsin, United States - UWRJ-L194-509B-1 | ecosystem: Environmental > Terrestrial > Plant litter >... | reverse complement strand
GTTGCCGAGCGCACGGTAGCCCTCGGGGAACGATCCGATGTTCGAGTTGCCGAGCACGACGAGCGCGAGTCCGCGGAAGATGAGCATGCCGGCGAGCGTCACGATGAACGCCGGTATACCCACGTAGGCCACCCAGAAGCCCTGCCAGGCTCCGACCAGCGCACCGATGAGCAGCGAGATGATGATGGCGATCCACCACTCGATGCCCATCTTCACCGTCAGCACACCCGAGACGGCGCCGATGAACGCCGCGACCGAACCGACCGACAGGTCGATGTGGCCGGCGACGATCACCATCACCATTCCGATCGCGAGGATCAGGATGTACCCGTTCTGCACGATCAGGTTCGAGATGTTCTGCGGCCTGAGCAGAATGCCGTCGGTCAGGATCTGGAACAGCACCACCACGGCGATGAGCGCCAGGAAGATGCCGTTCTTGCCGAGGTCGGTGACGATGTGGCTCAGCGACGAGCCGACCTTGCTCACCGCGCTGGGCGCGGCATCCGGGGTCTTGGTGTCAGTCATTGGAGGTCTCCATGGTCATGAGCTTGATGAGGGACTCGGGGCTGGCTTCCGCGATGGGCAGCTCGCCGGTGATGGTGCCCTCGGAGAGGGCGTAGATGCGGTCGCAGATTCCGAGCAGTTCCGGCAGCTCCGAGGAGATGACGATGATGCCTTTGCCGGATGCCGCGAGCCGGTTGATGATCGTGTAGATCTCGTACTTCGCGCCGACGTCGATGCCACGCGTCGGCTCGTCGAGGATGAGCACGTCGGGATCCGAGTAGATCCACTTGCTCAGCACGACCTTCTGCTGGTTTCCACCCGAGAGCTTGCCGGTCTTGGCGAGCACCGTGGGGGCCTTGATGTTCATGCTCGCGCGGTACTCGTTGGCGACCTTGAACTCTTCGTTGTCGTTCACGAGTCCGCCGCGCACCAGCTTGCCGAGCGAGGCCATCGAGATGTTGCGCTTGATGTCCTCGATCAGGTTGAGGCCGTAGGTCTTGCGGTCCTCGGTGGCGTACGCGAGGCCGTTCTCGATGGCCTCGGAGACGGTGCGGGTCTTGATCTCCACGCCGCTCTTGAATACCTTGCCCGAGATGCGCGAGCCGTAGGTGCGTCCGAAGAGGCTCATCGCGAACTCGGTGCGTCCCGCGCCCATGAGCCCGGCGATTCCGACGATCTCGCCGCGGCGCACGTTGATGTTGACGTTGTTGACGACGACGCGCGACGGGTCCTGCGGGTGGTGCGCCGTCCAGTTCTCGACCCGGAGGATCTCCTCGCCGATGTGCGGCGTGTGGTCGGGGTACCGGTGCTCGAGGTCGCGGCCGACCATGTCTTTGATGATGCGGTCTTCCGTGACATCCGCCTTGGCGATCGTCTCGATCGTCTTGCCGTCGCGGATCACGGTGACCGTGTCGGAGATCTTCTTGATCTCGTTGAGCTTGTGGGAAATGATGATCGACGTGATGCCCTGCTCCTTGAGGTGCAGGATCAGGTCGAGCAGGTGGGCGGAGTCCTCGTCGTTGAGCGCCGCGGTGGGCTCGTCGAGGATGAGCAGCTTGACCTCTTTGGAGAGGGCCTTGGCGATCTCGACGAGTTGCTGCTTGCCGACGCCGATGTCCATCACCTTGGTGGTGGGGTTCTCGCGCAGGCCGACCCGGGCGAGGAGCTTGGCCGCTTCCTGGTTCGACTTGTTCCAGTCGATGAGTCCGAGCGCGCCCTTGACCTCGTTGTTGAGGAAGATGTTCTCCGCGATCGAGAGGTAGGGGCTCAGCGCGAGCTCCTGGTGGATGATGACGATGCCCTTGGCCTCGCTGTCGCGGATGTCGCGGAACTCGACGGTCTCGTTCTCGAAGACGATGTCGCCGTCGTAGGTGCCGTGCGGGTACACGCCCGACAGGACCTTCATCAGCGTCGACTTGCCGGCGCCGTTCTCGCCGCAGATCGCGTGGATCTCTCCCCGCGCCACCTCGAGGGTGACGTCTTGCAGCGCTTTTACGCCGGGAAAGGTCTTGGTGATCGACCGCATTTCCAGGATGTTCGTGGTCACTGTGTGTGCCGGCTTCCTTGAGCTTGAAAAGTGTGGGGTGGATGCCGGTGCCGGGAGGTCGCCCTCCCGGCACCGGCGGTGAAACGTGACTGCTGACTAGCCGTTGACCTCGGCGTCGGTCCAGTAGCCGGTGTCGACCAGTTCCTTCTGGATGTTGTCCTTGACCACGATGACGGGCTCGAGGAGGTAGGAAGGAACGTCCTTCTTGTTGTTGTTGTACGTGCTGTCATCGTTGGTCTCGACGGTGTCGCCGTTGAGAGCCGAGATGGCCATGCCCGCAGCCTTCTTGGCCAGCTCGCGCGTGTCCTTGAAGATGGTCGCGTACTGCTCGCCCTTGTTGATGGCCTTGACCGAGTCGATCTCGGCGTCCTGGCCGGAGATCGTCGGCCAGCCTTCGCCTACGGAGTAGCCGGCGTCGGTGAGGGCGCCGATGATTCCGCGGGAGATGCCGTCGTAGGGCGAGAGGACGGCGTTGACCTTGCTGCCGTCGGAGTAGTTCGCAGTGAGGAGGTCCTCCATGCGGCTCTGAGCCGTTTCACCGTCCCAGCGAAGCGTCGCCGCCTGCTCGATGGTGGTCTGGCCGCTCTTGACTACGAGCGTTCCGTCGTCGATGAACGGCTGGAGGACATCCATGGCGCCGTTGAAGAAGAAGAACGCGTTGTTGTCGTCGAGCGAGCCGGCGAACAGTTCGATGTTGAACGGGCCGGCAGGCGCGCCCTCGATCGGGGTGCCGTCGAGCTCGGTGAGACCGAGGCCGTTGAGCAACGACCACGCCTGCTGGTTACCGACGAGCTCGTTGTCGAAGGTGGCGTAGTAGTCGACGTCTTCGGTGTCCATGAGCAGACGGTCGTAGGCGATGACGGGGATGTCGGCGTCCTTGGCATCCGCGAGGATGTTGGTCAGCGTCGTTCCGTCGATCGAGGCGATGATCAGGGCTTCGGCACCCTTGGTGATCATGTTCTCGATCTGGCTCACCTGGGTGGGGATGTCGTCTTCGGCGTACTGAAGGTCGACCTTGTAGCCCTGGTCCTCGAGCGCCTTCTTGACGGCGGCGCCGTCGGCGATCCACCGCTCGGAGGACTTCGTGGGCATTGCGACGCCGATGAGGGCGCCGTCTCCCTTGCCCGAACCGCTGTCGCCCGAACCACCGGAGCAAGCCGCGAGGCTCGCAACCATGGCGCCAGCGGCGATGAGCGAAAGAATAGCTCTCTTCTTCACTGTGTGTTCCTTTCATTGATGGACATCGTTGTCTGGTGCATCAACCCGGTTTGTCCATTACAACCGGGTCCCACCGCGGCACGAAAGGGCCGACCGCGGTAAGTCTTCGTTTAGATCGATTGGGCCAAGCGATAGTACGCGGAGTTCCACTTCACCTCGTGCGCGAACGAACGCTTCGTGGTGTTCTCGTCGATGACGAGCAGCTCGGTGCGCGACATTTCGGCGAAGTCTTCCCACGTCTCGACGCCGACGGCGGTCGAGAGCACGGTGTGGTGCGCGGCGCCGGCGGTCAGCCAGGCGGCCGCCGACGTTGCGAGGTCGGGTGCCGGCTTCCAGACCGCCCGGGCGACCGGGAGGTGCGGAAGCGGCGCGGGCAGGTCGATGACCTCGACGACGTTGGCGACGAGGCGGAAGCGGTCGCGCATGTCGGACAGGGCGACGACGACGCCCGCTCCGGCGTCGGTGTCGAAGACGAGGCGCACGGGGTCTTCGCGTCCGCCGATGCCGAGCGCGTGGATCTCGAGGCTCGGCTTCTTCGTGGTGAGCGACGGGCAGATCTCGAGCATGTGGGCGCCGAGGATCGACTCCTCGCCGGGCACGAGGTTGTAGGTGTAGTCCTCCATGAGCGAGGCGCCGCCGGGGAGGCCGGCACCCATCACCTTGGCGGCGCGGATGAGCACGGCGGTCTTCCAGTCGCCCTCGCCGCCGAATCCGTAGCCGTCGGCCATGAGGCGCTGGACGGCGAGACCGGGAAGCTGGCGGAGCCCGCCGAGGTCCTCGAAGCTCGTCGTGAACGCGGTGAAGCCGCCCTCCTCGAGGAACGAGCGCAGGCCCAGCTCGATGCGTGCACCGTAGCGCAGCGACTCGTGGCGCGCGCCGTCGGGACGCAGCTCGGGCACGACGTCGTAGGCGTCGAGGTAGATGTCGATCAGCGCGTCGACGTCTGCTTCGGCCGCGGCATCCACTCTCTCGACGAGCTCGTTGACACCCCAGGTGTTGACGCTCACGCCGAACCGGATCTCCGCCTCGGTCTTGTCGCCCTCGGTGACGGCGACGTTGCGCATGTTGTCCCCGAAGCGGGCGAGCTTCATGCCCTGCGTGGCGACCCAGCCGGAGGCGGCGCGCGACCAGGTACCGACCTGTGCCGTGACGGCGGGGTTGGTGGCGTGTCCGACGACGGTCTTGCGCGGGATGTTCATGCGCGCGGCGATGTAGCCGAACTCACGGTCGCCGTGCGCGGCTTGGTTGAGGTTCATGAAGTCGAAGTCGATCTCGGCCCAGGGCAGCTCGATGTTCGACTGGGTGTGCAGGTGCAGGAAGGGCTTGCGCAGGGCGTCGAGGCCGTGGATCCACATCTTGGCGGGGCTGAAGGTGTGCATCCAGGCGATGACGCCGACGACCGTGTCGTCGGTGGTGGCGTCGAGCATGGCGCGGCGGATCGCGTCGGAGCTCTTGAGCACGGGCTTCCAGACGACGGTGACCGGGATGTCGCTCGACTCGTTCAGGAGTCGCACGACCTCCTGCGACTGCTCCGCGACCTGGCGGAGGGTGTCGTCGCCGTAGAGGTCCTGGCTCCCGGTGAGGAACCAGACCTCGTTCGCGGAGAGGTCGGGGATGATCGAGGTCACTTGAGTGCTCCTGTGGGCTTTTGTCCGTAGACGTTCTGGTAGCGGTCGAACAGCGAGTCGATCGCCGCCTGCGGGATGGGCAGCGGGGCGCCGAGCTGGCGGGAGATGTGCACGGTGCGGGCGACGTCTTCGGCCATGACCGCGGCCTTCACGGCGTCTTTCGCGTTCTTCCCGATGGTGAAGACGCCGTGGTTCTGCATCAGCACGGCGCGCGAGCGGTGCCCGGTGAGCGTCTCGACGATGCCGTGCCCGATCGAGTCGTCGCCGATGATCGCGAACGGACCGACGGGGATCTCGCCGCCGAACTCGTCGGCCATCGCGGTGATGACGCACGGGATGGCCTCGCCGCGGGCGGCCCACGCGGTGGCATAGGTGGAGTGGGTGTGCACGACGCCGCCGACCTCGGGCATGTTGCGGTAGACGTAGGCATGGGCGGCGGTGTCGCTCGACGGGCTGCGCTCCCAGCCGGGAGTGCCTTCGATGACGTTGCCGTCCAGGTCGCAGAGGATCTGGTTCTCGGGGCTCAGGTCGTCGTAGCTCACGCCCGAGGGCTTGATCACGAACAGGTCGGCACCGGGCACGCGGCCGGAGATGTTGCCGCCGGTCCAGACGACGAGCTCGTAGCGCACGAGCTCCTCGTGCAGGCGGGCGACGTCGTCGCGGGTGCGGGCGATCGCCACCTGGATTTCGGGCGAGAATTCGGCGGTCATGATGCGGTTCCTGTCAGCGAGGCGCCCGTCAACGGCAGGGCGTCGACGGCGGCGCGCTCGACCGTGAGGCCGGCGCGGTAGCGGTCGAGGTAGGCGGTGAATCCGGCCACGTCGGCCGGGTCGGGCGCGACGGTCTCGAAGCTCGCGCCGGCGAAGACACGGTCGCGCAGGTAGACGTCGAGGCCGACGTCGGTGCCGGAGTCCCGGGTGGATGCCGCGTACGAGGCGAGCACCGCCATCCCCCAGGCGCCGCCCTCGGAAGCGGTTTCGGCGACCGAGACGGGCGCGTCCAGGGCGCCGGCGAGGAATCGCTGGGCGACGCCCGCGGTGCGGAACATGCCGCCGTGGGCGAACATACGGTCGAGCTCGACCTGCTCGCCGGAGAGCACCCGCATGCCGAGGCTGAGGGTGCCGAACACGCCGTAGAGCTGGGCGCGCACGAAGTTGGCGAGGGTGAGGCGGCTGTCGGGTGCCCGGACGACGAGGGGGCGGCCCTCGACGAGACCCGCGATCGGCTCGCCGGCGAGGTGGTTGTAGGCGAGGAGCCCGCCCGCGTCGGCCTCGCCGTCGAGCGCCTCGCGGAACAGCACGTCGAACACGGCGTCGTCGTCGAGAGGGGAACCGGATGCCGCGGCGAATCTGCCGAACAACCCGGCCCAGGCGGCCAGTTCGCTCGCGCCGTTGTTGCAGTGCACCATCGCGACCGGGTCGCCGGCGGGGGTCGTGACGAGGTCGAGTTCGTGGTGCACGCTCCCGAGCGGGCGCTCGAGCACCACCATCGCGAAGATGCTGGTGCCGGCGCTCACGTTGCCGGTGCGCGGGGCGACCGATCGGGTGGCGACCATGCCGGTTCCGGCGTCGCCCTCGGGCGGCGCGAACAGGGCGCCGGGAGCCAGCGCGCCCGACGGGTCGAGCAGCGCGGCGCCGTCTACGGTCAGGCTTCCGGCGTCGCGGCCGGCGACCAGGACCTCGGGCAGCAGGTCGCGCAGGTTCAGGGAGGGCACGAGCCCGGAGTACTTCGCGAGGAGCGCGGCGTCGTAGTCGTTCGTCGCGGCGTCGATCGGGAACATGCCCGACGCGTCGCCGACGCCGAGCAGCGTGCGGCCGGTGAGGCGCCAGTGCACATAACCGGCGAGGGTGGTTACGTGGTCGAGCCGCGCGACGTGCGGCTCGCTGTCGAGCACGGCCTGGTGCAGGTGGGCGATCGACCAGCGCAGCGGGATGTTCACACCGAACAGCTCGGTCAGCTCGGCCGCGGCGGCGCCGGTGGTGGTGTTACGCCAGGTGCGGAACGGCACGAGCAGTTCGCCCGCGGCGTCGAAGGCGAGGTAGCCGTGCATCATCGCGGAGACGCCGATCGCGCCGACGCTGTCGAGCCGCACGCCGTGGCGGCGCTCGACGTCGGCGACGAGGTCGGCGTAGGCCGCCTGGATGCCCGACCAGACGTTCTCGAGAGAGTAGGTCCAGACGCGGTCGACGAACTCGTTCTCCCACGCGTGGCTGCCGGCCGCGAGCACGACGGAAGGGTCGGAGCCGACGAGGCAGAGCTTGATGCGGGTGGAGCCCAGTTCGATGCCGAGGGAGGTGTGCCCGTTCAGGATGTCGCTCCTGGCGCCTGCGACGATGTTCTCGTCGGCGGCTGTCTCGGGCGCTGCACTCACTGTTCGGACCTCATTGTCGGATTTCTCTTGCCGGTACTGCTGGGCGGAACCGCCCGGTCTGTCCCGCGACATCCGTTCTCGGAATCTCGCGGATGTGACCGTTCACATTCGATTCCGCCATGTTACATGCGAAACGGTCACACGTGTCAAGCCGCAGAAGGTCACGGGTCGGTAACCCGCGACCCCAGTGCTGGGGGCGGCCGCGGCACGCCCCTACGCGAGCCGCTTTCGGCCCCACGAGACCGCCGCGGCGGCGTCATCCGTCCGAAACCGGCTCGCGTGCGGGCGGCGGCTACCAGGCGGGCGGGGCGGTGGACGAACGCACGATCAGCTCGGCCGCGATCTGGTCGTGGTTCTGGCCGACGCCTCCGCCGAGCTCGGAGAGCAGCAGCGAGACCGCGCGACGCCCGATCTCCGCGAAGTTCTGCCGCACCGTGGTGAGCGGGGGCGAGAAGTGGGCCGCCTCGGGGATGTCGTCGAACCCCACCACGCTGATGTCGCCGGGCACGTCGAGCCCGAGCTCGCGGCACGCGTGCATAAAGCCGAGCGCCATCTGGTCGTTGCCCGCGAAGACGGCCGTGAAGTCTCGGAAGCGCAGTAGCTCGAGCCCCGCGTAGTAGCCGAAGTGCGCGCTCCAGTCGCCGAGGATCGGCGCCCGCGTGCGCAGCTCGGCGTCGTTGATCTCGTGGAGGAACCCCTCCATACGGGCATCCGCCTCGATCCAGTCCTGCGGTCCCGAGATGTGCGTGATCTCGGTGTGGCCGAGGTCGATGAGGTGCTTCGTCGCCATGCGCGCCCCCGCGACCTGGTCGACCGACAGGCTGTGACCGAGGTTGCGTCCGGTCGACTCGAGGGTCACGTAGGGCACGCTGATCGAGAGGTCTTTCAGCGCGTCGAACACCCGCACCTGCGGGGCGATGACGACGAGCGCCTCGACGGCCTGGCTCAGCAGGTAGTCGATCGCCGATTTGATCGAGGCGTAGTCGCCGGATGCCACGCTCGTGATGCTCAGGCGGTAGCCGGCCTCGCGCGCCGCGACCTCGATCGCGTTGACGCTCGTCGTGGGCCCGTAGTGGGCGTTCTGCGACGACAGCACCCCGATGGTGCGGGTGCGGCTCGTGACGAGCGCGCGGGCGGCCTGATTGGGGCGGTAGCCGATCTCGGCGATGACGTCGAGCACACGCTGCCGGGTCGACGCCTTGATGCTGGGGCTGTCGTTGAGCACGCGCGAGACCGTCTGGTACGAGACCCCGGCGAGGGCGGCCACGTCGCGGATGTTGGGCGCGCGAACCTTCTCCGGTTCCATAGTCACTCGAGGCACCCGACTCCGTTGGCGATGTGTACGTTCACATTCTGAATTGCTTCCCATTATGCACGGAAGCAGATAGGCGGAAAGGCCGACCGCACCCGAGGGTGCGACCGGCCTTCCGTGGTGAAGCGGTGTTACAGGAGGTGCGGACTACTTGGTGAGCGCGAGCAGCTCGGGGTTGTTCGCGTACGCCTCAGCAGCGTTCTCCTTGGTGACGATGACCGGCTCGAGGTAGAGCGTGTCGACGTCGACGTTGCCGTTGTTCGTCGTGGTGGTCGTGTCGGGCTTGTCGCCCTTCTGCAGGGTGGTGGCCATCTCGATCGCGGTCTTCACGAGCTCGCGGGTGTCCTTGTAGATGGTCGAGTACTGCTGGCCGGACATGATCAGCGGGATCGAGGCAGCCTCGGAGTCCTGACCGGTGACGATCGGGAGATCGGCCTGTCCGGCATCCTGCACCGACGTGATGATGGCGCGGGCGAGGGTGTCGTTCGGCGAGAGGACGCCGTCGATCGTGGTGCCCTGGTAGAAGCCCTGCATGAGGGTGTCCATGCGCTTCTGAGCGTTCTCCGGCTTCCAGCCGTCGGTCGCGGTCTGCTTGATGTCGGTCTGGCCCGAGACGACGACGAGGGTTCCGTCGTCGATCTTCGGCTGGAGGACATCCATGGCGCCGTCGAAGAAGACGGGAGCGTTGGCGTCGTCGGACGAGCCCGAGAACAGCTCGATGTTGTACGACTTCTTGTCCGGGAACTTCGCGGCGAGACCGTCGAGGAGCGCCTGGCCCTGGAGCTGGCCGACCTTGAAGTTGTCGAACGCGACGTAGTAGTCGACGGCGTCGGAGTTCAGGATGAGGCGGTCGTACGCGATGACGATCGCGCCGGCGTCGTGGGCTTCCTGCACCTGGGTGCCGAGCTGAGCGCCGTCCTTGGCGCCGATGATGATGACCTTGGCACCGTTGGTGACCATGGTCGAGATCTGCTGCTGCTGGTCGGCGACCGCGTTGCTGGCGCCCGCGTACTGCACGTCACCCTCGAAGCCGGCGTCCTTGAGGCCGTCCTCGAAGAGGCCGCCCGCGAGGACCCAGTTCTCACTGGTCTTGTCGGGAAGGGCGACACCGATGAGGGAGTCTGCGGCGAATCCGCTGCCGGAGTCGGTCGAGGCGTCGCCGCCACGCGAGCTGTCGCTGGCGCAGCCCGTGAGGCCGAGGGCGGCCACGGCGACGAACGCGCCGGTGGCAAGAAGGATCTTCTTCATTGGGATCTCTTTCTTTCTGTTCTGTGTTTGGTGCGATGGGTGGAGCTGATTCTCCGGTGATGGATCAGTGCGGTAAGTCTTACTTGGGGAGGTCGGCCGGCACGGCGGTGTCGGGGGTTCCGCCGCCGGGGGTGACCTCGGCCGTGGTGGCGTCGTCGGAGCCGCCGGTCGAGCCGCCCTTGTCTTTACGGGTCATGAGGCCGATGATCGACGGGCGTCCCTGCGTCTTGTTGTAGACATCCACGCCGACGGCGATGAGGAGCACGAGGCCCTTGATGATCTGCACGAGGTCGGACTGGATGCCCTTGAGCGCCAGGCCGTTCGACAGCACGGCCATAACGAGACCACCGATGATCGATCCGGCGACGGTACCGATACCGCCCGAGACCGCGGCGCCACCGATGAACACGGCGGCGATCGCGTCGAGTTCCCAGCCGGTGCCGTCGAAGGGGCCGGATGCCTGGGACCGGGCGACGAAGATCATTCCGGCGAGGGCGGCCAGCACCGACATGTTCATCATGACGAAGAAGTTGACGCGCTTCGAGTTGACACCCGAGAGCTCGGCGGCGTGCTTGTTGCCACCCACGGCGTAGATGTGGCGGCCGATGATGGTGTTGTTGGTGAGGAACGAGTAGCCCACGACCAGCAGCACCAGGATGATGCCGGAGACCGGGAAGCTCGTGCCGACGCGGCCGGTCGCGAACAGGTAGGCCGCGACCATAACGACGCCGCCGAGGATGACGACACGCAGCACGCTCAGCCACATCGGGTCGGAGCTGGCGCCCATGACCTTGCGGGTGCGGCGGCCGCGGAACTCGAGGCCGATGAGGATGAGGACGACGAGCAGGCCGAGCAGCATCGTGAGGTTGTTGAAGCCGAGGTTCGGGCCGATCTCGGGCAGGTAGCCCTTACCGATCGTCTGGAACGGGCCGTTGACCGGCACGGTGGCCGAGTCGCCGATGAACTGGTTGCCACCGCGCCAGATGAGCATGCCGGCGAGCGTGACGATGAACGCCGGTACGCCGATATAGGCCACCCAGAATCCCTGCCACGCGCCGATCAGCGCACCGACCACGAGGCCGAGCAGGATGCCCGCCCACCAGGGGAAGTTCCAGTCCTTCATCGCGAGGGCCACGATGATTCCGGTGAACGCCGCGACCGATCCGACCGAGAGGTCGATGTGGCCGGCGATGATCACCATCACCATGCCGATCGCGAGGATCAGGATGTAGGAGTACTGCTGGACGATGTTGATGATGTTTCCGGGCTGGAGCGTTTTGCCGCCGGTCCAGATCTGGAAGAAGATGACGATGACGACCAGCGCGCCGAGGATACCGAACTGCTTGAGCGATCCGCCGCCGCCGAACAGGTTCTTCAGGTCGCGGATGTCGAATCCGCTTTTTTTAGCAGGTGCGGGAGCGCTCATTACGCGACTACTTTCTGTGAGGACGACGTCATGCTGCGCATGAGGGTTTCGGGATCGGCCTTGTCGACCGTGAGTTCGTTGGTGATCTTGCCTTCGAAGATCGTGTAGATCCGGTCGGAGACGCCGAGCAGTTCGGGCAGTTCGGAGGAGATCATGATGATTCCCTTGCCCTGCGCGGCGAGGTCGCGGATGATGCCGTAGATCTCGGCCTTGGCGCCCACGTCGATGCCGCGGGTCGGCTCGTCGAGGATGAGCAGGTCGGGGTCGGTGAACATCCACTTCGCCAGCACGACCTTCTGCTGGTTTCCGCCGGACAGCTTGTTGACGCCCTCTTCGACCGTGGGGGTCTTGATGCGCAGGCTCTTGCGGTACTGCTCGGAGATCTGGGCTTCCTGGATCTCGTTGACGACATCGCCGCGGGAGATCTTGCGCAGCTTCGCCGAGACGATCGACCGCTTGATCGTGTCGAGCAGGTTGAGGCCGAGCGCCTTGCGGTCTTCGCTCACGTACGCGATGCCGTGCTCGATGGCCTCGGAGACGGTGCGGAGCTTGATCTCCTTGCCGTCTTTGAACACGCGGCCCGAGATGAACTTGCCGTACGAGCGGCCGAAGATGCTCATCGCCAGCTCGGTGCGGCCGGCGCCCATAAGCCCCGCGAATCCGACGACCTCGCCGCGGCGCACGGTGAAGCTGGAGTTCTTCACGACGAGGCGCTCGGCGGTGAGCGGGTGCTGCACCGTCCAGTCGCGCACCTCGAAGAAGACGTCGCCGATCTCGGCGGTGTGCTCGGGGAACCGGTTGCCGAGCGTGCGGCCGACCATGCCGCGGATGATGCGGTCTTCGTCGACGCCGTCGGCCTTGACGTTGAGGGTCTCGATCGACTTGCCGTCGCGGATGATGGTGATCTCGTCGGCGATCTGCTCGATCTCGTTGAGCTTGTGCGAGATCATGATCGACGAGATGCCCTTGCTCTTGAGCCCCAGGATCAGGTCGAGCAGGTGCTGCGAGTCGTTCTCGTTGAGCGCCGCGGTGGGCTCGTCGAGGATGAGCAGCTTCACGTTCTTGTTGAGCGCCTTGGCGATCTCGACGAGCTGCTGCTTGCCGACGCCGATGTTCTTGATCTGCGTGTCGGGGTCGTCGTCGAGACCGACGCGCGCGAGCAGCTGCGTGGCTTCCTTCTGGGCCTC
>Ga0247815_10002929_pt1 | contig 12441 bp, 18 predicted proteins | sample UWRJL194509B1_FD_181014 | JGI IMG/M metagenome (GOLD analysis project Ga0247815, IMG submission 181014) | Plant litter microbial communities from Arlington Agricultural Research Station in Wisconsin, United States - UWRJ-L194-509B-1 | ecosystem: Environmental > Terrestrial > Plant litter >... | reverse complement strand
CCGCACCAGCGGCAAGAGCGGTCTGAGAAGTAGACAGCATGCTGGAGAGTAGGACGAGAAGGAAAGCCGTGTGCGGTGTGGATCATCCAATTATGCGAAAGGAGATTCGGAAGCCGGTAACTGGTCGGTTTTCGCATGGTGCCCGTCGGCGGCAAGAAGGCGTTTGGGTAAGGCCGCGCCAACATTGAACGGGAGCAGTTGGCACCTAGACAAACAAAAGACGGACCCCTGTTCAGCTAAGACCTATATTAGGCCTTGGGTGAAAATATCTCCTGATCAAGGCAAGCAAGCAGTAGAGAGGTTGTCACCCCGAGTGCGAGGTGAGAACGATCTCTGCAATGGAAAGACCTCAGTTCGCGATTTCTTCGTGTAACTCAATTGATACGGCAGTTTTGTCATTTTTGCATCGACCACAGGCACAGGGTGTAGAAGGAGACGAGCAGACGAGCTCAAAGAGCGACGCCGGCTAAGACCGGGTTGAATCATCGATCGCAAGTGGCACGAACATTACGACGATCACAACCTTCTATCGTTCTTCGTGCGTGCCCAGAATCATGTGGATCTTTGAAAGAATCCGGCGAACATTTGTACTTGCAGCCAAATTACGAACTCGAGCTCGTTCATCAGCGAAATGGTTTAGCTCTGACTGCTCTGGTTGCTCCGCGTGCATCTGGATTGCTGGAGACGCCCGCTTCGGCCGCTCTGGAGCCTAACTCCAGTCCTCCGTGATTACGCTGAACCAAGTCCGTTACTGCTGATGTCAACGAATTTAAGCTTGGCAAGATATCGTCACCCCAACTGCTCAGTGTTTGCAAATGTGATCAATTTTTACGTTTGCAAAGACCAGGGTCCGATACAGGTTGAAGGAGTCAACGTCATCGCGGGATATTCCTCGCTTCTCAACTCGATGCTGCTTCCTCCGCAGCGAGAAGTGCCTCAGCTTTAGGTGAGCGGAATTCCACTGTGCAGGAGGACATCTCGGTACGCCTGCAAAATCGATTGTGGGTCAACTTCCGTACGTAAATGAGCCCACACCATAACGCACCCGACGAATCCAGGCAGTGGCCCTTGAAGGTTGTCCAGCATGATGCCTGACCCGTCCTCGCGAACAGGATCGCGCACGTTTACAGTGACCAGGACATGAGTGAGCAGTAGCCAGATTGTTGCGTCAGCCATATGTCGGCCAGGACATTGGCTGCGTCACAATAGTCAACAACTGCTGCGGTTCTCACGTGGTCAGCGGGCAGACTCACCGTAACCCGAAACCAAAGATGTATTGCCATGGATCCTCATTGATCATATCCGGGTTCATCGCGCGACTGTCGCCCGTGCTAGCCCCACCATCGCGCTGCAAGAACCGCTCGGGGTTGAATCTCTCGGGCTCGGGATACTTCTTCGGGTCGTGCAGGATACGCCAGACGTTCGCGATGAATACTGCGCCAGATGGAATGTGGTACCCTTTATATTCGTCGTCGTTGATGGCCACATGAGGGAGAGCTGGAATGATTGAGGGTCAGCACGGAGGAACGCAGAAATAGTCCGCATGAGGCGCACCGAGGTTGGTAATACTCTGCCAACGGATGATCTCCTTGAGAACCGCTTCCACGTACGGGAGACGTGAGCGGTCATTAATGACTGGCAGCCTCTCGCCTTGGGTCACAGCGTCGATCTCTTCTTGCGCGCGTCTCTGAACATGAGGATGAAGGGCGAGGGCAACAAAGATGTACTGCGAGATCGCTTGGGTCTACCACGATGAACCAAGGAACTGAGGAGGCGACAAAAGCTCGGTTGAGAATGACGTACCGTGTCCGAACCAGCAGCGTACAGCGAGCTAAGAGTGTTGCGAAGAAGGTCGGGCTCAACGGCGTCCTCGGGGTCGGTAAGGAATGTACGAGTGAACGAGGGCGCCGCAGTTCCTGAATCCTACAGATAGGTTATTGATATAAGAGTTGCGCAGCGTCGGAGACAGCAGTGATACTTACGATCTGCTGACGCGCCCAAGCAAACGGCATGTAGTCTGCGGCTTCGACGATTTTCCTCCACTCGCGAACTGTTTGCTTCCAACCTGCTCCTGGAAACCATGATGGAATGAATCGGGCTATAAAAGGAGGTTAATTCAGTGTTTACTTCAGGAGTGGTATGACTGACCGAGGGGTATTGCGTTGACCAACCAGCTGGGATTATGTGCGTCGAGGTAGTAAGTCAGACTCTTCTCCGAGATGTCGACAAAGTAATCGTCCTTCTCGCGAGGTGTGTACCCGTATGCGGTCTGCACAATGATGTAGCCGGACATACTGTAAGGGAACCGAGGAAGTTGAGCATTTATCTCCGCCGGGAGACCGAGCGGTAGTCTTACTACTTGATTCCTTCCTTCAAGCCAACTTCACCAGAGGCAACCCGACGCACGAGGTAACGCACGGCATGTTCTTGTACGTCGACCACCGACCGTGCGCCACCCACTCCGGATCCGAGCATCTTGTTCATGAGGCGACGCCGGGCTCGGAAATCATCGCCAAGCTGCTGGGCACCAGTCGAATTGGACCAACCGATACTACGCACAGAGAATGTAAGTTCTAGATAACGAGCTGCGTTTGGAAGCAACGACTGGTACGCACAGTCCAACCATATACATGGACATGCGGTTAGAGTAGTTAGAGCTTCGTGTCCAGAAAAGCTGTTTAACATCTTCGGCGTTATCGAGAATGATAATCGTCTGGCCAAGCACGTCGAGCCTGATCATTGGACCTGCGAGCATTATCAGCACGCACATATAGGGGTTGCGAGAGCCTTGAAACATAAAAACATGTCGACGTACCGTACTTGTCGCACAACGCGCCATATACAACCCATTCACGCTCCCCGGGTTGGGGTAGGTCCGCAAGGTTTCCCACTACAAGTTGACCTGGTGGACCTGGAAGCCGTCGACCTAGCTGGGGCTTCCGCCTGAGCCAAACCGTGACCGCAACAGTTGCGGCTGCCGCGCCAGTTGCAAGAGCAGTTTGCGAAGTGGACAACATGCCGAAGAGCAGAGCAAGAAGGAAAGCTGCGTGCGGCGCGGATTGTCCGATGATTCAATTGGCCAAGGAAAATGGGACTAGAAGCTGGTGGCGGATCACCACGACCCGGTACCTGTCCTGCATCGTGCCCGGCGGCGGCAGGATGGCGTTTGGGCATGGCCGCGTCATTATTGTACGGAAGCAGTAGCCACATCAACAAACAAAGAGAAAGTGCCACCCAGTCGGGACCAGTAACCAGCGCGCGGGGCCGTAGTTGTGTTGAAGAGTTGATATGCTTGCACAGCGCCTGGCTCCCAGTGCAAGCCGCGAAACACTCGAATTTGAGGAACTCATTGCTCGTAATAGCGATTTTTATCAATCCGAGCGCAACAATTTTGATAGGGCTCAATCTAGCGCAGAGAAAGTTGGCACAAGAGTGTCCGAGGAGTTGGCCAGGAGACAAGATCCAGACATGTCACGACTTCGGCCAACACCGAACGGACCTTTCACTTAGACCCCGGCTCTGCATGTTGTCTCTTCTCAATTGAGCAAGCCGCGCCTCAATAGGCCTTTGCATCGCCTGCTTACTGCCATCACCGATCTCCAGCTCTAATTCTGATCGGAAGCTGAACCGTGGACTTCGTCGGTCCGGGTCACAACCGCTTGATTGACGTGTAGGCGCTCTGTGCAGTTGCTGTCCACCCTCGACATGAGTAAATCGCTCGTTGAGCTCCGTGTAAATGCGCCCTACTCACTTGACTACTTATACGGCAAGGGCCATCATTATTCTCTACTTATTTAATACGCCAATGAGTTCTGTTCCCCAAACATCGCTGATAACGGCGTTCAGGGGCCGATCTGTGCAAATCTGTGCAGGGCCTGACTTAGGGGTCATTTGTGTCTTTTCCTTTGTCTACGCCAATTCTCTTTTCCTTTCACCTTTCTTTCTTATCTAACTTTCACCTTTGCGGAACCACTACCTACATGGCGCTTTTACAGATTGACGACCTTTCGCCTGTAATTCAGTACGACGCAAGCTGGCACATGGGTGTGCGCGGCGACGATGATCGTTTCGACCGGTACGTCCTTAACTGTGCAAGCAGTCTCGCGATCTCACGCACGCTGCAGCTATAGCAATGGCGGGACATTTCATGCGACACAAATTCAGGACGCGCGAGCAACTATTCATTTCAACGGAACGGGGATCGCAGGTTCGTGTTCTACACTTGCACCAACGGGATACCAGATCATTCATGCCAGCCACCGTCTTCAACTACCTTTAGTACATGGCTCTCGTAGAGAGAATCATGGTACGAGGTCATTTAATCTCACAAGCAACTCTGACGCGTTCGACCCAGACGCATTCTCTGTTCGACTCGGTGACCGCGTCACCGTGTTGAATGGCAGTGGGGACGACATTTTCGGCGGGCCAATCTTCAGCCAAGAATTAGAAGAGGGCGAACATACTCTCGAGATTTGGAATTCAGCCAATCGTCCAGACCGACGTTGGGCGTGGCTGGACATCGACTATGTGCGTCGGGACAAGACCTGGAGTATCCGTACTGACTATCTCGCTGCCATTCGCAGGTCATTATCAAGTCTATAGTGCCAGCCTTTAGCTACGAGATGAACCACGCTCAGTTTGAGGTTCGCATGCCCGACCAATCGCTCCGTACAAGTCGTGACGATTTGCAGTACCTGCCGACAAATGCCTGGTCAACTGGCGATACACTCGCGACTGAAGTGGGAGCGAATTCCGCGAGGTACGCCATAGCGACCATGACAGTGACACATGACTTGCGTTCGTACTCATCAATGTCAGGGTTGCGCGTTCATCGTCGGTGCAGGCAACCATCAACTTCATTGGGTCTGCGATTGATCTTTGTACGTATCACAACGTGCACATCTTCGTGCCTGCGCTATCTGACAAGATTAATTTGGTCCAGATGGCGTGGCATGCCAAGCATGTGGCGCCTTCAGCATCTCGTTAGATGGGGTATCACAGACATCGGCGGACCAGCCGTTCAACGCGTCTACGGGCAACGGACAATGGGTTAAGCCCAATACTCTCCTCTTCTTCGCTAGAAATCTCGCCGAAGGCCGACACGCTCTTGTTCTCGAGACTGTCGGTTTAGAAGCAGTTGCACTACAAACCGCAATGGTGTATTCTACGTGCGTTCTGTCTTTTCAGCGATGTGGGATCCACGTTAACCGTTCCCTCTTGCAGTTCATCTCCGCCACCAGAATTTGTGACTTCCTCGTGAGCCTCTTCAGCCTCACTTTCACCTGCAGCAAGACCGTCTGACCGATTTGATTTGCCTGCCACGTCTATTGAAACATGCAGCTCAGGTCCACGACCAACTTCTTCCTCGGGCCCCGCTCCGTCTAGCTCTTCCTCATCGATGACCGCAGCTATCGTTGGTGCATCCCTAGGTGGTGCGATTTTCATTGTTCTTCTTGTCGCACTCGTCCTCTACATCCGTCAACTACGCCGTAGGCTGCACGCTACACGGTCCGCGCAGATGGATGAGCCCGTGTGGCATCCACAAACCACACTCGCGGGCCAGCTTGTCACGACGGGCTCAACACAACCGTACATGCTCAATCCCTCGCTGCCCACCTCAAACCTTGAAACTCCGTGGGACAGCAAGCTTCAGCACCTCATGGGCCCTTCTATGGTAGATGCTAGAAAACATCAAACAGGGAGTGCGATCAGACCACTACACTTAACTCCATTTTCGCCGACAGCACCCCCGTCATATCGATGACCAAGTGATTACAGAGAAGCGTCGTTTATATTTGGACATTATTACTGGACTATGTACTTTGAACTGTATAACACAATCCTTTCATCAAGTCATGGTGTGACCGCGCCACTTGGTTCACAGCGGGCCAGCAGGTTTCGAGGTTGCGAACATTCCTGTCTTGCCAGCCAGTTCAAGATCAACAGAGTCTCAGTTCTTATTGCGATTTATCAAATTGTATATCGGAAGAAGCTCGCTCGATCGCCCATTGTATGTTCCGCCAACCGTTCCTCATCCGTGTACTCCTCTGGCGGTTTGTAATTGCGATCCCGTTGCGCATTCTCCCGACGAAAGTATATCGTCATGATGATGGTGAGAACCGTGCTCATCGAAAGTGTCGCAATGAGCGTCGAGGAGGCTGGGATGAAACGAGGTGCGTCTTTCACAGGATACAGGTAACTTGGAATCGTGGCGACGAGGTTGCCGGCGAAATTGTGCATGCCCAATCCAACCGTGCGTTTGGATCTTCCACCTGATAGATGGAGTTAGAAGCATGTCTGTTTTCCACAGCGCACCAATCTACCGATGTTATTGCCGGTCCACGCAACAGATTGTGGGATGTTGGTGAATACACCTGAGTCGTCGAATGAGTCCGGTGTACGTGTGTTGATGGTAAGAACTTACCGGCAGCCGCTAGGAAGGTGCCAACATACTTTACGACACTATTGTCGGTAGATACGAGTATGGTAAAGCCAACAATACCAACGGCGCTCGATCCAATGATGAAGATTCCGCGTTCACGTTTTCGGTCTGGAACGTAATTATGTCAGTCAAACGCTGCTGCGCTGTGCGCTCCACGTGTGACATGTGATCAGAGTTTCTCACCTGCCATGTATCCCGTTATAACGCAGAAGAAGCATGCCACGACGTACGGCGGGGCAGTCATCAGCTGCGCGAGATTATTGCTGTAGCCCATATCTCGCACGACTGTTGGTAGGAACAAGGAGATCGAGTACAGAGGAATGACCATACCAGCCTTCGAATAATTGATGTTGGCTACGACAGAAGCCTATAGATTTGACGCACCGAAATTAACATCTGGACCCAGATCTGCCGAATGTCGCGTTGAGTAACGCGAGGTCACAGGGACGGATCTGACTCGCCTTCCAATCCCCGACGGCGTCCCAGGCATACTTGGAGTTCCATCCTTCGTCAAGTGCACTTCGATCTTCTTCAAGCCGATGCAGAACCATCGCTTTCTCATCAGGCGTGAGAAACCTGGCCGCAGCTGGGTAGTCGTCAAGGACGGCAAAGGCCACAAGACCACCAGCAATAGCGATAATGCCTTCAATGATGAAGATCCAAGACCAGCTGAGAAATGCAATAGCTTAAGCATCGAATGGTATTTCGGAGCGAGCGGTGCGTACCCAGGTCGGCCTTGTATATCATCCAGTTCGACCAGGGACCGAGCGAACAAACCACCGAACGCGCCAGCAGCAGTGGCAGCCGAGAAAAAGATGGCCATTCTAAGACCGATTTCATGTCTGCGATACCTGCAACGAGTGGTGTTAAACAGTGAGATGTTCGTTCAAATCCTCGCATACCAAGCTGCAATGTAAACGGAGACTCCAGGGAAAAGGTCTGCCAGCGGTCACAATTCAGCGTCGTTGAAGAACGTCGCCTGTCCTGGTAAACAGACCTCCTTGTGTGAAACCGAGAACGCCACAGGCCGCCGCGAGTCCTCCAAAGCTTCGAACAAAGCCCATCATGCAACCAACGAGGCCGAATGCAACGGTAATGCCTGGGATCCAGAGCGAGGGACGTGCACGCAGCATGAGCACATTGCTGCAAGGGTCAGCATTTACAGCGTATCAGCAGGACGTCACACGGTATCGGTCGGTAAGTCACTCACCTGGGCCACGCAGCTGCTACATAGCATGGAAAGTAGAGCGAGACGGCAATCTGCAGTAGGCTCGATAAGGCACAATCCGCAGGGAATGGTGCCGAAGAGCGCTTTTCGTGCACCACGGGGCCTGCTGAGCGAGCACTCGTACCCTGAATTGCATATCTGTCAATTTGAGGTCGGCCTCGAGGTTGGCCAGTCGTGCATTTCCAACGTTCTATGCCATGAGATTCAGGCCACCCGCGGCAGAAGCGAGGCTCACAATAACGCACAGAGCGGACCAAGAAAGATAACCTGCAACCAAGACATAAGTCTGAAGCAAGAAAGGGACAGTATTGTACGCACAAGTAGAGCAGCGCCAGGAGAGGCATCAGTCGGAGGTCAAGCTTCCGAAGCAACCGACGCGTCGCGTTTGGATCCTCGAAAATCGGACTTGTCACGGTTGTTGCAGACGAAGGACGGCCATCTGTCTCAGCATTCTTCTCCGCGTCTAACTCCATGTGAGCTCATGAGAAGGGGCAAGTCCTACATTGGCTTTTAAACCCCGTCTACCTGCATTGATACAGGCGCCGAAAGACGGCAGCCCGCTGACTCAAGGGCACTCTGACCCTGAAGACTCCACGGGTATTTTTAGCCGAGGGAATATGTCGGCCGACAGTTGTCGCCTAACTCTGAGTTCTGGAGCCTCATGTACTCGACGCACGTACTCGAATGGCTAAGAGCAATACTGCTGATCTCTTAGGTTCAAGTAAATCGGAATCATGTGCGAGTTTCTGGATGGTGGGTAAAGCGAATAGTCGCTGATTCAGAGCTTCACGCGCCACAAGTGGCGTCATGCAAATGTCGGTGAATAGCGCCGACAAGGTGACGGGAGCCCGCACTTGCCGTGTATCGCGTTTGACAACTTGAAGTGACCAGTCTATGCCGGTGGAAATGTGACGGAGCATATTATGTAAATGACCGAGATACGGAGTGGTCCCTCACAGTGCCAGCTGTTTTGCTCCACATGAAACATTCGCACAGGTAAATCAGATGGACCATACGCAAACCAGAACGAGAAACACGGTTAGTGATGAAGTCTCAAGAATGAGAAGATATTTGACTACGAGAGCCGGCAAATTTTCACTTATCGACGACGTTTGCGACGCCTGGAAGACGTCGACAACTTGTATGCTCAGAATCACTTGATGCCGCAGCCGTCACGAATCTTAGCGTGCACATCTCTTTGAGTGCCGCTAGGAATGTCACGCTGAGCCATAGCTGAGATATCCCTTGTTTCGCCTATTTTGACCCCTTGGTAGTCAGTCAGGCGTGCACCAAGCGACGCTTCGCGAGCACTTGAAATCCACACGGGAAGGTGATCAACTCTAGGTTGCTTTGCAGTATCTTTTGATGAAGTCGCTGTACGTGTACAACAATCATGTTTCAGCATGATAGATGACCCCCCTGATTGGAGAAGCAGTCGTCTAGAAGTATGACATCAGTGAAGGACTGTCTATAGAGGAAGGGACTCACTCAACGACAAGGAAGTGGCTGGCCAGCCGCCAACACCGTCTCCGCAAGAGCAACCGAATACACCCGTACTGTTGTCGTAATAGCAGTTGTTACACGATCCAGACATTCCGTTGCTGTGTGTGTATGAGCAATCGAGCTCGACATGTAAAGCCGGACGTGCGCCACATACTTGGGACAAGCGAGGTGACCATTGATATTCCCTATGCAGCTATCGAGGAACACGTCTCCAGTATCAAGCCAGCCACCGGATCCGTTCCCACATGTAGCACGAAGGACCCAGGCGAGATTCGTCTGATTGAAAGGCACCTTCAGGTTAGCCCTGACGTCGTAACAAGTGGCGAGAAAACCGCCTGCGAGGGAGGATGGCAGAAACAAAACAAGAGTCGCAGTCGGGAACAGCAATGTGGCAAGCTTCATCTCTTCTCGTAGTGAAACTTGACGGGGAATTAAGTGAAAGTCGACGTTGTGGAAGGCATGACTCTGGGGAGCTTGGGCCTATTTATGAGATGGGCAGTAGCGTCAACAGTCAGGCAGCTGTCAATGCTCTCCAAAACGTCAACATATAGGGGCGAATCCTTTGGCATGCCCTCATCCCCTGATACTAAAGACATCATGATGTCACAACTATGTCCAAAATGCATACTTGCTCATCGTTCCTAGTGTTCTTTGCCAAACCATGCATATAAGCCAAGCCAACTATTGCCACAAAGCTTTCACTCGACCAACTCCTCAAACTACCCTCTCGATCTCAGCCAAGCCTCCTCTAGTCTCACGGCAATCAGATCTACGTTGACTCGGTTTCTGCGCTTCCATCTTTGGGGATGGCATACGTCGACAGATTAATAGAGTTCATGACTGCAAGGCATGAGAACGCATGGACTGACGTGAAATGGCAGCTATCATCCATGTCAATGTCCTGGATGACCTATAGCTCCTAACCCATTGCCTCGCGTGATGGAGCCGCCCTTGCCCGATCAAGCCCTTCCCAAATTTCCTGCGGCCACGAATACGCAAATGGAAGTTCCGCAAGCGTCATTTCGACCACCGCAAGTTCTCTCATTGTGGCATCGAAGCGCTCGAGCTCGGCTTCCGATATCAAACCATGTCCTCGCAGGAGGCGCGTCACCCATTCTCGTGCGCTGACCGCTTCTATGGCGACCAACGCGGGCTTGCCTTCGACCTCACCCGCTGCACCAGAGTCACTGAACCCCCAGCGCACAAACGCATATCGGTTGGCAAAAAGGCTTGCATCACCGGCGTTGTCTTGGAGTCGTGATCGCTGTCCACGAGGGGAAACCCCGAGCGGATAGTACTGGGGCAACATGGCCCTAGTGTCCCAAACCAAAGCCCAGCCTGGCGTACGAGGTATCGGTGGTACGGCAGCGTCCGCACGGATGTCAAATCGACCCCAATCTGTCCCGATGTAGGATTCCTCTTGTTTGTTGAAACGCTCCTCGGGCGTGGTCCGACGCATTCCAGGTCGGCTGGAGAGATTGCTAGGCAGACAACCCAAGTCTACGCTCGCGTGCGAGTGGATACTGGTATCAGCTCCTGGGTTCTGGCCGAGTGATTGGAATGCTGCCCTGAGCGCAAACTGCGGACCGTACATTGAGAAGTCGCGTTCCGAAGATACGCTGAAGACGCGGATAATGTACTCGAGAGCGTCAAGTACCCCCCGCGCGGAGAACTGTGGCAGCTCGAGACCGTACCGGCGTGCTAACCTATCCCGATTTCCACGACCGAAGCTATGTAGATATGCGAAAATGGTCAGGCTAGGTAGGGGGTCTGCATCTTCAACCCAGCAAACCGTGTCGCCGATTACGCTGTTGTCATCGTTAATCAACTCCGTGGTCAGAGAACGCTCGAGAATTGACGTGGTGAGAAGCGACGAGATTGGCAAAGGTTCGGTTGAATGAGTCAACGACACGCAGTTGAACGCGAGTATGCGTTCAACGTTCGGTACACAGTTGACCAAATCACGAAGGAAATCTACGTTCACGCCGCGACATCCAGAGACATCGATGGTGACGGCAGTCTGGGGAGATACGGCTCGTAAGATTTCAAGAACTTCTGCAGGGCTCACTCCCTCAGTCATCCATGACCGGAGGTCGAGTGTGTCATTTGCCTCCATAGAGATGAGAGCTCCCAGTAGTCGGTGGTGGCTCGGCGAGTTGAAGCCGCCTCTGAGTAGTTCCTGGCGCAGAGCTTGAAGCCGCTCTGTATTTGTCATCTGTTGAGGCAATGAATCGACTGCTAATGTCTCCAACTCTGCGCTTGTGGCAAGCTCCCGCACCATCGTTGCAATGGAAAGACTAGCGAGGCTGGGTACGACCTTGGGAGACAGCAATGCTTCAGATGGTCTAGTGTCTTGGGCTGTATCGATCTCATCTGCGTCTATCGTGTGCGTGAAGTTGAAGTCGCCGGGCCATGTCTCTGCCAGCGAGCGTAATTTGACAAGTGGTATGGCGAGCAAGTATTTGACTTCAACTGCGATTTCCTGCTCCTCATTGTAATCCGTTTGATAGCAGCTTGTAGGGTGAGTTAGGGCAAATACCGTCCGATGTAGTGGCGAGGACATACCGGAGGTACTGTTCGGCAGTAAGAGGGTATCTATGCTGGATCGCCGATTCGTCGCCTTCCAAACCGGTGAGAGATGCAAAGCAGTATTGAGGATCGACCGGATCGGTGAGATCGAACACAGTGATGCCCTGGATAATCAAAGCGTTAATATACCCACAAGACAACCGGAATGGCTTCAGAGCACCCACATCGTTGTTATCGTAGTTCGACGGAGATGTTTCTCGATCCAAAATTGAAAGACCGAGGAGGTTTCCACGTTGTCCAGGCTGCGTTGCAAGCTTCATCCGGAACGCCGACATGAGCACGCCAACTGTGTACGGGGCGTGGATCCGAGCTGGCTTATTGTCTGTGGTGACTCTGTCGGAAGCGAGTGTGTCCTTATCTGAGAATATGTCGAAGCTCCTGACGGGGATCGTTGAGATCTCGCTTGCAATAGCGCGCGCGTTGAAAGGATTTCGCAATGCCTTGAGCACTCGGACAGCAGCCTGAAGTGCAAAGCCTCCATAGAGCCATTGACAGTGAAACCCTGCGAGGACGCGATAGTGGCCGTGGATGCGGGCGATGAGAAACAACTGGTGACGTTGACCCATCTGGCGAGCTGAGACTAGCTAGACGACGGGTTGCACCCGGAAGAAACACAGCGGGCAAAAGGCCGTTCACATCTGGTAGGTGAACGGCGCGTTCACCTCTTTGTTCACCTGAT
>Ga0247815_10002928_pt1 | contig 12442 bp, 9 predicted proteins | sample UWRJL194509B1_FD_181014 | JGI IMG/M metagenome (GOLD analysis project Ga0247815, IMG submission 181014) | Plant litter microbial communities from Arlington Agricultural Research Station in Wisconsin, United States - UWRJ-L194-509B-1 | ecosystem: Environmental > Terrestrial > Plant litter >... | reverse complement strand
CTGCGGAACTTTCCGGAGGAATGAAAAAACGTGTGGGTATTGCCAGAGCGATCGCCATGAATCCAAAATATTTATTTTGTGATGAGCCAAACTCAGGTCTTGACCCAAAAACTTCTATCGTAATCGATGAGTTGATTAAGGAGATCACTGAAGAATATCATACGACTACGATTGTAGTAACACATGATATGAACTCTGTAATGGGCATTGGCGATTACATTATGTTTTTACATGAGGGTAAAAAATTCTGGGAAGGATCCAATAAGGAAATTGCCCATACCGACATCACTGAACTGAATGACTTTGTTTTTGCCAGCCGCTTTATGAAAGCAGCTAAGAAAAACTTTTAATCTATAACACTAAGAATATGATAAGCCTGCTGAGTCCCACACATTGGAAAGACTATGAGTTGATTGATTGTGGAGATTTCGAAAAACTGGAGCGTTTTGGGAACCTGGTTTTATCCAGACCAGAGCCTCAGGCCGTTTGGAAAAAAACACTTTCTGAGCAAGACTGGAAGAAAAAAACACATATTAAATTCAGAAGTCGCTCGGCAACTTCCGGTGAATGGGTAAAATCTGCAGCGCAGATTCCTGACAGATGGAATATCAGTTACACAAACGAAGAGGTCACTATCCACCTGCGTCTCGGACTAACCTCTTTTAAACATGTTGGCGTTTTCCCTGAACAAGCGGTAAACTGGGACTACATCTCGTCTTCGATTAAAAAATTCAAGACGCCTCAGCCTAAAGTTTTAAACCTTTTTGCGTATACGGGAGCCGCTTCTTTAATCGCTAAAGCCGCAGGTGCCGACACGACTCACGTAGACTCCATCAAACAGGTAGTTAACTGGGCAAATGAGAACCAGGAGCTTTCCAAGCTTCAGGATGTGCGCTGGGTGGTGGAAGATGCACTAAAATTTGTGAAGAGAGAATTGAAAAGAGGAAAGAAATACAATGGAATCATTCTGGATCCACCGGCATTCGGCCACGGTCCTAACGGAGAAAAATGGAAACTGGAAGACCACATTCAGGAAATGATGCAGGAAGTAGTACAATTGCTTGATCCGGAGGAGCACTTCCTGATCTTGAATACTTACTCTTTAGGTTTCTCTTCAGTGATTGTAGAAAACCTCATCAAAACATCCTTCCCTGCTGTTAAAAACCTGGAAACAGGAGAACTCTACTTACAGGCCACATCAGGCATTAAATTACCCTTGGGTGTGTTTGGTAAATTCAATACCTTCAAATCATAAAAAAAGAGCTGGACAAACATCCAGCTCTTTTTTGTTTTAAGCTATAACTGCCTTTTCATTGGCAATCATTCTCCATTGTTCATTTTCAGGAATACCTGGTTTTCTTTTACCAAAAAGCTGAACGATTATACCTCCCTGAGCATCGAAGACTTCAATGCTGGTTACAACACCATCTTCAGTTGGCTTTTTAACCAACCATACCGATTCAATAGCATCCATACGCAGATGCAGGTTAAATTCAGGATCAAGAACATTAAACCATGGCCCTGTTTCAAGTAACTTTTGGATTAAACCTGTGTGGATCTGAATGCAGCCTGCGCTGCCGACAAACACCATGATCTCCACATTCGTTTCTGAAGCTGTGGTCATAATAGCTTTAAGCGAATCCACAGTAATTTCAACAGCATGTCCGTCCGGAGCCAGACGCAGTCCCTGCTTACGTGAAACCTCAAATTTGCGTAACAGACCATGAAAGGCATGGGTATCTTTCAACGTCAACCATGCTTCCCTAAAACCATTAATATCTATATCTGAATCCGCCTTTTCTACAGGAGTTGCCGCAGCGGGTGTGATTTCAAGCACCGCCGACTGATCTTCTGCTGTATAGCCTTTTACCAATGCGTCATACTCAGCAGCATTACTTTGCTCAGTTAAATAGATCTTGTGCACCGCCGTCCCATCTTTGCCGAAAAACTGCAGACTTTTACGTCCTTGTTCATTCACGGCAAAAGCCGATTTCCATTGCCCCATAAATAAACGCAAATCGATATCAGGATTAACAGCTAATCCCATAGCCCCCATGAACGATACATTGTGATAAACACCTTTACGCTCATGCACACAGTTATCATTGCGCGTCAAAGCCATTACATGACCTATTGCTTCAACTCCTTTCAGGATATCCTGAAAATTGTCCTGCAACCTGGTCGCAGATTCATTTACCGTAGTTGCAATTAATTCTGCTTCTGTAGTACTCAGTTGTTTGGCTGCATCTCTGATCCTTACTTTAGGGTTTTCAGCTTTGTAGTTTTCCCACTGACTTTTTAATTCTGCTACTTTTTCCATTTTTTATAATTTAATAAGTTAATTCGATTGATTGTTTGTTCAGGCAACGCTGCTGGCCGGAATCACCAGCGGACAGCTGAAACCCTCACAAGCCATTAATTTTACTTTGACACCAAAAGTCTCATGAATAGTGTCACAGTTAATAACCTCAAGGGGGCTTCCCATTGTTACTTTTTCTCCATCCTTCAGCAAGAGTATATGATCCGCGAAGCGGGAGGCAAAATTAATATCATGTAAAATACAGATTACACAATATCCCCGGTCTGCAAAATTCCTGGCCAGTTCCATGATCTGTTGCTGATAGCGCAAATCCAATCCCGTGGTCGGTTCATCCAAAAACAAACAGGAGCCCGGTTGATCATAAATCTGTGCAATTACCCTGGCCAGCTGAACGCGTTGCTGCTCTCCGCCAGATAGTGTATTGTAATCCCGGTTAGTGAGATGCGTAATGCCAACTTCTTCCATAACCTTTTTGACGATCTCAATATCTGCAGCAAGCGGCTGATGATCAAAATGAGGATATCTGCCCATCATGACAAGTTCATGTACAAGGAAAGAAATGGAAATGGTATTGTGCTGAGAAAGTACAGCCCTGCTCTTTGCAAGTTCCTTAAGTGTAAAACTACCAAGGCTGATCCCGTCAACTCTGATCTCACCAGCAGAAGGATTAAGTTCCCTGCACAACAATTTCATGAGCGTACTCTTTCCGGCACCATTTGCACCGAGTACAGCAAGTAGCTCACCCGGCCGGGCCTCAAAACTGAGTTTCTTTAATAACTGCTTTTTCCCGACAAAAAAATCAATGTTTTCGATTACGATCATAGCAGGTTTCTTTTATTACGTTCAGAAATAATGATATATATAAAGACCGGGGTTCCAATCATCGCTGTCAAAATTCCAATTGGCAATTCCGCAGGTGCCACCATAGTCCTTGCTATCAAATCTGCAATGGTAAGTAATGCCGCACCCAATAATGCTGAGCCTGGAATTACCAGACGGTGATCTGCTGTAAACAGCATCCGGAGAATATGGGGGATGATCAGCCCGATAAAACCTATCATTCCCGCTACCGCCACCGACGCACCAACCGCTATTGTAGACAAGATAATAATTAATCTACGCACAACCACCACATTAATCCCCATATGTAAAGCCTGCGATTCCCCAAGTGCAATAGCGTTCAGAGATTTTGACAGAAAGGGCAATCCGATTACAGGAACAAATACAAAAGGTAATAACCAGGTAACCGTATTCCAGCTGGCGCCACCCAGGCTCCCAAGGCTCCAGAATGTAATACTCCGCAATTGCTCATCGGTAGCTACGTATGTAAGCAAACCTGTAAAAGAACCTGCAAGTGCATTGATCGCAATACCGGAAAGCAGCAGCGTTGTGATCACTGTTTTACCCTTTGATCGGGAAAGCCGGTAAACAAGCATGGCCGTGATACAAGCCCCAGAAAAAGCAGCAATCGACAATGCATAAAAGCCAAATGTTCCGGTAAGCATTTTAAAAACTTTGACCTCAAGCACAATCATCATCACAGCGAATAACGTAGCACCGGAGGAAATCCCAATTAAACCGGGTTCTGCAAGCGGATTACGGAATAAACCCTGTATCGCTGCACCGGAAATTCCCAGAGCTGCTCCAATGAGTAGTCCCAGTACCACACGCGGTAAACGGATTGAATATAATACGGCTTCCTGCTGGGCTTCCAGCTTTCCAGAAAAGAGCTCAGCGAAGGTAATTTTAACTGCGCCGATGCATGATGATAGCACAGTGGCGGCAAGCATCAAAACAGTAAGCGCAATTAGAATCAAGCCAATTTTCTTCATCTATTTGATCTTCTGAGCAAGCTCCTGGATTGCTTTTCCAAGGCGCGGACCAAAACTACTTAGCAGTTCTCCGTCCATTTCAATAATTTTGTTATTTCGGCCGGCATTAGTTTGTTTAACACCTTGCACACTCATCAAACCTGCTGGCCCGCCAAGACTTTGCAAGCCACTTGAAAACAACAGGATTACATCCGGATTCGCCTGAACAAGCGCCTCAGCAGTTAAAGGTTTATAATCTGTAAAATCAGTGACGGCATTTTGACCACCGGCCAGGATAATCGCCTGCTCAACCTGGGTGCCCGTCCCACCAACCATCATAGTACCTGTACCACGTGCGTAAATAAATAATATCTTAGGTTTCTTAACGGTACTGTCTGTTGGTTTAATCTGAGCAAGGTCAGATTCAAGAACCTTAACCAGAGAATCTCCTTTTGAACTTTGTTTCAAGCTATCTGCTACAGCATGAATCAAATTTTTCGCACCCGCTACTGTGAATTCCTGATCCAACAGGATCAGCCTGATACCGGCAGCTTTAAACTGTCCAACCAATGCTGGAGAAACTTCCTTTTTGATACCGATCACTAAATTTGGCTTTAAGGCCAGCACACCTTCAGCGTTAATATTCCTGTTATGCCCAATCTTAGCTTTTTTCTTCAGACTTTCAGGATAATTGCTGGTTACGTCCGTTCCAACAATATTCTTTTCAAGACCAATTTCTGCAATGATCTCACTTATTGCTCCATTTAAGGAAACAATTTTTGTACTGTCTGCAAGCTGCTGATCAGCGACTTTGTCGTGGTTACCTCCGCATGAGCAAAGGAAAACGATTCCCAGGGCAAGCAATGAAAAGCTTTTTATTCTATTTAACATATCTATCTGTATTATAAAACTTTATCTAATTTACTATTCTTTTATAAATAGGGAGTTTCCGGATAAAAACCGGAAACCCCTTTCACCATAAACTAACCAAGTTTATGCCTTTTTAACCAGTTTATATTCAACAACCGGTTTACCGCGAACTCCACCATCAGAAGCGATGAAACTCACAAATTTCAGTTTATAGATGTTACCAACACCGTCCTTGATCAGGTAAAATCGATCCGTTCTAACAGCCGCACTTGCCGCAGGAGATGTAACTCTCCAGTTGCTGCCAACTGCATCTCTTTTAGCCGAGAATGTGATACCAGTCAGATTGCTTTCTTTAAAATCAGCGTAATTCACAGTCGAATTGGCATCAGTACCAGAGAAACGAACTTCAGCAGCAGTTACACCGCCCACAAAGTTGGTTAGTACAAAATCAGAGAACGTATACGGAATTGTTGCACTAGCTTTATAGGTCGTTAATGTCCATTCGATGTCCCAGTCGGCCTTTGCTGGTTCAGCTTCCACAGCTCCCGTTACAAATGATACATACTTGAAGTTAAGAGCCGCGTCTTTAGTCACAGTCATAGTTTTGAAAGTAGTCTCATTGATTTTTGCATATTGCAATGTGTAACCCGCTCCTGAACGTAAAACACGAATTTTTTGCCATCCTCTTACTTCAGATACGCCTGTAGTACCTCGGTTAATAATATATACTTTGTTTTCAGCGTCAGTTGCAGAAACAGCCTTGATCACAGTGCCAGCAAGATAAGCAGTTGGCTCACTATCAACAGGGTCTACAAGGGAGAAGGTACCATTCCCCAAACCGATGTTCAATGTTCCATTAACGGCCAATGCAGTAGTATCTGAAGCTGTTACCTGGCTAAGGTCCGTTTTAGATAGTTCAATCGCTGAAGCACCTACCGTATGGTTAAGAATTACACGAAAATCAGATCCTGAATAAAACCCAAGATCCCAGGAATTACGCGCAACACCACTTTGCTTGTCCTTACTAAAGTCTACAAATACGCTGTTACCTGCACTGGTTCCAGCTTCAGCAGCGATTATTCCATTTAAGGTCAGACTGCTTCCTTCTGAAGGAGGTATTACAATGGTTGGCTCATCATCTTTCTGACACGCCGTAAAACAAGCCGCCAGGCATAAAAGTCCAATGATTTTCGAGAATTTGTTCATGATTTCTAAATATTTACTGTTTTATATGAATTATTTAAGGTTTTGATAAGTTGAAGCTGAGACCTAAAACATATGACCTGCCGTATGTTAAAGGAACCGGACCGCTGCTGGTGCCGTGAGGTGATCCGGTTGCAGCAGCTGTGTTGTTCAGTGTAGTAAGATCGAACAGGTTTTTTACCCCTGCATTTAAGCTCAAAGATTTAAGTATCTTCTTAGTGATCATCAGATCTGCCATGCTGAATCCGGCGGTACGTGATAAACGCAGCACTTCTACAGCACCCACTGTATTGATTTCATAAATAGGCCTCTTGCCAGTATATTTATAGGCAAGATTCAAGGTTGCCCCCAGCTTATTGAAGGTGTAGGTCAGGTTGCTATTTACTTCAGGCGACCATACAAATTCCGGGGATTCGCCATAAATACTTTGTGATTCGGAATAGTTGTTGTAAGTACCAACTAATGAAAATCCGACTGAGCCCTGAAAATTTCCAACACTCAGGGAATTCTCAAAAGTACCCCCAGTTGTTTTATATCTTGCAATGTTGATCAGCGTCGTGATGGATGAGTTGCCGCTATAGACCCCAAATTCAATACGGTTCCTGAAGTTGTTGTAGAAACCACTTAAAACGCTTCGGAAACTCACGTCGGCAAGTGTTGAATTTGCCCAGCTTAGTGAGGCGGTATAACTATTAGACTGCTCAGCTTTCAGATCAGGGTTTCCCATAATCGAGTGACTGGCGTCAAAGAAATCGTAATATAATTCACGGAGTGCAGGGGAGCGAAAACCGCTTGCATAACCTGCGCGCAGGTCAAGCTTTTCGCTGAGCCTCAGTTTAGCATTAAGAGACGGAATAACCGGGGGAGCATCATAAACAGAATTGTGAATAAATCTTAGTCCTGGTCGTACAGACAAATCTGTAAATAGTTTGATCTCAGAGGAAACAAAGAAAGCGTAGTCATTAATTGAAGGTGATCCTAAAATACGTGCGCCACTTGAGCCATCGAGGTTAATTTCTAAACCTGGCTGAAAAGAGATATTTTCTGAAAATTTATACTGTGCAGTACCTCTAAGTGCAGTTGAATTGAATTTGGAAATATCCTGTTGTCCGGCCTCGGCAGATAGCGTCACGGTACCTAAAGCGTAATCGTGAACTTCAGTAATCGTTGAGCGTTTCAGACTGGAGGCAGCCAAAGAGCCATTAACCTGTAAACGCTCGTTTATAATATAGCTTCCCTGTAACTGATTTGTGTATCTTTTAGTGGCGTATTGTTGAGTGATTGACTTGTAATTATTCGGATTATAACCTAAGCGGGTATCAATGTGCTCATCCACATAATCAAGTCTGTACCAAAGGTTCAATTTATCATTGACGTAAGCAAGTTTCGTATTCGCAAGCCACTGAGATTTTGGCTTCCAGCTATTGGCAACACCGGCGATATCAGTAGCAGTTGCTGTGCGTGCTGGCACTTGAAACCCGCCAAATTCATTATGTGTTGCTCCGACAAGTGCCGAAAATCCCTTTTTCTGCCAACTACCACCAATGTGCTGAATGTGAAGACCATCTCCCGTAAATGGGTTGTATTCATTGCCGACAGTCTCTTCCTGTATTCTTGCATTGATATTGTACGTCTCTTTTCCTGGTTTCTTCGTGATAATGTTAATTACGCCTGCCAAAGCATCAGTCCCATACGATACGGATAATGGCCCCTCTACAATTTCAATGCGCTCTACGGTATTGATATCAATCTGGTTTAGACTTTCACGTGTGTCGCTCCGGTCAATCATAGGTACCCCATCCAGCAGTATCTTTACGTTCCTGCCAGTCATACCCATGAGTTGGATATCGCTTGTTCCAAGCGTAAGATCATTTGAGAATCGGAAGCCAAGCTCAGTACTTAATACCTGTTGTATATTAGTTGCTGCGCGTAACCGGATTTTCTCACTGCTGATCACTCTTGTCCGATAGACAGAATTCTTTAATGACTGAGGCTGATACTCTGCAGTCACTACGACTTCATCAAGTTGATTGATTTTTTTATCTTTAGTTACATTACTCTTTTCCTGAGCATGCAATGTACACACAGAGAAACAAAAGGTAAGTAATGGTAAATATATCTTCATTAATAAGCTTTATTTAGACTTGATTTAAATAGTGATACAAGTATACAGACTTATTTAGAATAATTACAAACAATCATTAAAAAGAATTTACGGTCATCGCAAAATCAGTTTTTTTATCCCCGGAAGATTGGTATACTTGTACCATTAAGATTTTACCTCTATTAAGAACTATGAAAATACCTCAACTGGCAGGCACGCTTTTAATTGGGCTGGCATCTGTCACCCTATTTGCGAATTGCAGCTCTGACGCAAAAAAAACCGGTGCACAGGCAAAGAGTACCGGAGACTCCACAGTATCTGACACTACCATGCAGACTACTGTTGATCGCACTCCTGTAGATACAGCAAAATATAACCTGTTGATCAAGAAATTGGCTAACGGTGATACAACTGGTAAATGGCCAGTAAAAAAACAACCTTACCCACTTGCCGGAGCAATTTTACCATTCAAACGTGTGGTTGTTTATTACGGAAATCTCCATTCTAAAAAAATGGGCGCTCTTGGTGAATATGCACCAAAAGAAATGTGGAGCCGTCTAAATGCAGAAGTTAAACGTTGGGAAAAAGCAGATCCGTCAACTCCAGTACAGGCAGGTGTGCATTACATTGCTGCGGTAGCAAGTGGTACGCCGGGTAAAGATGGTAAATACATCAACCGCATGGGAAATAACCAGATCGATTCAGTAATGAAGATTGCGAAGATGCATAATGGTATTGTTTTTCTTGATATTCAGGTTGCTTTAAGTAATATTAAAGACGAGTTGCCAAGAATTGAAAAATACCTGATGCTGCCAAATGTGCATCTGGGTATTGATCCGGAATTTAGTATGAAAGGTGGTGATAGACCCGGTAAGAAAATTGGCACATATGATGCTGCAGATATCAATTATTGTTCAGAATATCTGGCAAACCTGGTTAAAAAATATAACCTGCCTCCAAAAATCTTTACTGTGCACCGTTTCACTAAAAAGATGGTGACAAACTATCAAAACATCAAGTTGAGACCTGAGGTTCAGATTGTCATGCATATGGACGGATGGGGAGAACCAGACCTTAAACTAGGTACATACAGATACTTTATTCAAAACGAACCGGTACAGTTCACAGGATTTAAACTGTTCTACAAAAATGATCTTAAAAAGGCTCCAAACCGCCTGATGACACCTGAAGAACTGATGAAACTAAGGCCAATCCCAATTTACATTCAGTATCAATAATATTCCCGGCCCGGTATGTTCAACATACCGGGCTTTTTTGTGCTTTAAAAAGCACTGCTTATCTGCAACAATTTGACGCCTTTTTTGGAATGCAGATCCAAAATTGGCAATTTGCGATTATGCAGGATTTCTCTTTATATTTTCAGTTAGGCTGGCAACATATTCTGGACTGGAAAGGCTATGACCATATACTCTTCGTCATGGTACTGTGTGGCACCTATGCCCTCCAGGATTGGAAAAAGGTATTGATTCTGGTAACAGCGTTCACTGTGGGTCACAGCATCACCCTGGCGCTTAGTGTCCTTTCAATTATACGGGTAAACACACCTTTAGTGGAATTTCTGATACCGGTAACCATACTGGCCACTGCAGCATCGAACATATTGATTCCGGTAACGAAACAAAAGGGTGTATCCTTCAAGTATCTGCTGGCCTTGTTTTTCGGACTAATTCACGGGATGGGCTTCTCAAATTACCTGAAAAGCCTGCTTGGTAAAAGCACAAACATCATTGCAGAACTCTTTGCTTTTAATCTAGGTCTGGAATTCGGACAGGTAATTATTGTCCTTAGCGTATTGGTCCTGTCTTTCGTTTTTATTGGTGTAATCAAAGTTAAAAAGCGCGACTGGAATTTATTTCTCTCCTCCGCAATATTCGGAATAGCTTTCATCATGGCCGCAGAAAGAATTTCTGCAGTCTTCTAGAACAAGCCTAACTGACCCGTGTCATCTATATCCAGATCATCGGGATTTGTGATTTCCAGGTCTATTTTCTTTGCCGGCTTAACTGGTTTTGGCGTTGATGACCAGGCCTTTTTCACTGGTGTACTTTTCGGCGTTTCAACAGGCTCACTTTCCACTGGTTTTGTTTCCTCAGATACTTCATCAGAAGCGGCCGTTTCCTGTTCAGGAACTTCAGGAACAACAGTAACTTCTGCTATTTTCTCAGTCTCATCTTCTATAGAGGTAGCTGCAGGTTCCGCGAGTTCCGGCACCTGATTCTCTTCATTTACCTCAGCAACTTCATGATCTATATTCTCGACATCCACCGCAGTTGCGGCAACCGGAGTTTCTATAGTAAGCTCCTCTTCCTCCGCATCGCTGATCACCATGTTTTTGAGCTCGTGCTGAGTAAGCCTGTTACCATTCGCCTTCAATCCTTTAAGATCAATAAATTCTGCAAGTACAACCTCCAGGGTCTCCGGAATTTGTGTCTTTCCTTTAAGCACATCCAGCGTCAGCTTCGCTGCAGGATTACTGGTAATATACATCAGTCGCGATCCTGCCTCCTCACTGATAAAGCCCTGCTTTTTACCAACGGCTATACTTTCAAAAACAAAACGCTTAACAAACTGATTCTTCGCTTTCCCTTCATATTGTACCACCGCAAAAGCGCGCTCAGGATCAAATTTCTGGATAACCAGCAGATCAGCATCAAAATGATTGCTCAATTCAAAGGTGCTTAACTCATACCACCCTTCTTTATGAACCTGCAGAATCTTATCATCACCATCAAACTCTCCGAGGTATTTTCCTCTTCCGTCAACATTTAGCCTCCTTAACAGGGAGTCGTACCAGATCTTTAATCCGGAAAGTGTCGAAACACCTTTGCTTTTCAATAAGATCTTCTTGATCGGATATTTGGAAAGAATGTTCCCCTGAGAAGCACGCCCTTTGATGGCCGTTTCAGCAAAATCATGATCAAATTGCAGTTTCTTAAGCTTAGTATGTGGCTTCAACTGAATCGTGATAATTTCAGCTTCGCCATTAAGGTTAGCCGTGAAATACAATATTTTCGATCCCTTTGTGCCCTTAGTCAGATCATAATCCTTATCGCGGGTTACGCCCATAACAGCAAAGCGCTTAATGTAGGAAACGCCGCTGCCCCCATCCTTATAGATCAGGTTGTAGATAGTTCGCTCATCATTTTTCTTGAAAACCGCAGCATGAATGATTCCTTTACCAACAAATGTCTTGTCAGCAACCTTCGTGATCACACATTTACCATCTTCTCTGAACACAATGATTTCATCGAGATCAGAACAGTCAGCTACAAATTCATCCTTTCGGAGGCCGGTACCGATGAATCCGTCTTCGCGATTCATATACAGCTTCACGTTCGCGAGAGCGACTTTGGAAGCCTCGACCCTGTCGAACAAGCGAATCTCCGTTTTACGTTCGCGACCTTTGGCATATCTATCTTTCAGCCGCTGAAACCAGGCGATAGCATAGTCTGTAAGATGGCGTAAATGGTTTTTAACGACTTTAATTTCATCTGCCAGCGCCTTCATTTGATCATCCGCCTTTTTGACGTCAAATCTGGTGATGCTGCTCATCGGTTTATCGATCAGCTTCTTGAAATCCTCAGGCATGATCTCCCGATATAACTGCGCCTTGAATGCATCAAATAATCTATTTAATACAATGACTACCGCATCAAAATTACTGGAATTTTCATAGTCAGGGTGTTTGTACATGCCCTCCTGGATAAAAATCTTCAGCAATGAGCTGAAAAAGATCTTCTCCTGCAGTTCATGAAGTTTGATCTCCAATTCCTGTTTCAGCAAACTCTTCGTTTGCATGGTGTTTTCAGTCAGGATATCATTTACACTCAGAAATTGAGGTTTATCATCCTTGATGATACAAGTGTTGGGTGATATGGAAACTTCGCAGGAAGTAAAGGCGTATAATGCATCTATGGTCACATCCGGCGAAATGCCAGGTGCCAACTGGATGACAATCTCTACATACGCAGCAGTATTGTCTTCAATTTTCTTGATTTTGATCTTTCCCTTTTCATTCGCAGAAAGGATACTGTCAATGACAGAACCCGTAGTGGTACTGAACGGAATTTCTGTGATCACAAGAGTCTTCTTGTCTTTCTCTGTAATTTTTGC
>Ga0247815_10002926_pt1 | contig 12444 bp, 9 predicted proteins | sample UWRJL194509B1_FD_181014 | JGI IMG/M metagenome (GOLD analysis project Ga0247815, IMG submission 181014) | Plant litter microbial communities from Arlington Agricultural Research Station in Wisconsin, United States - UWRJ-L194-509B-1 | ecosystem: Environmental > Terrestrial > Plant litter >... | reverse complement strand
TGCGCTCGAGGTTTTCCATTACTTTTAATGCTTTTGTCGCCGCATTTGCACCCATGCTCACGTGGTCTTCCTGTCCGTTTGACGAAACAATGCTGTCGACACTGGCCGGAGTTGCGAGTTGTTTGTTTTGGCTGGCGATACTTGCGGCGGTGTATTGCGGAATCATAAAACCGGAATTCAATCCGGGATTGTCAACCAAAAATGCAGGAAGTCCGCGCAATCCGGAAATTAATTGGTACGTTCTTCTTTCGGAAATGCTTCCCAATTCCGATAAGGCGATCGCTAAGAAATCGAGTGCAATAGCCAATGGCTGTCCGTGGAAATTGCCGCCGGAAATGATCTGGTCGCTTTCAATAAATATATTTGGGTTGTCGGTAACCGAATTGATTTCGGTCTTGAATGTTTTTTTGACATAATCGATCGCGTCTTTTGAAGCGCCGTGAACCTGCGGAATGCAGCGAAACGAATACGGATCCTGAACGTGCTGTTTTTTCTGGTCGATAATCTGGCTGCCATCGAGAAATTCGTTCACGCGGTTTGCCGTTACAACCTGTCCTTTGTGTGGACGAATCAAATGAATCAGTTCGTTGAAAGGTTCTTTGCGTCCGTCAAAAGCTTCGAGCGAAATCGTCCCGATCAAATCGGCCAGATAGGAATATTTACACGCTCGGATCAAAATGTGCGCACCGTAAGCACTCATAAACTGGGTTCCGTTGAGCAACGCCAAACCTTCCTTGGATTTGAGTACAATTGGCGCCCAGCCAAAATGATCCAACACGTCCTGAGACTGGATTTTCTTTCCGTTGAAATAAACTTCGCCTTCGCCTAATAACGGCAATGACAAATGTGCCAGCGGCGCCAAATCGCCGGAAGCGCCAAGCGATCCCTGCGTATAAATGACTGGTAAAATATCGTTGTTGTAAAAGTCGATCAATCGGTTTACGGTAGCAAGTTGCACGCCCGAATACCCATAACTCAAAGACTGTATTTTTAAAAGCAGCATCATTTTTACGATCTCCTGCGGCACTTCATCCCCGGTTCCGCACGCGTGTGATTTGACGAGGTTTTCCTGAAGTTTGGTAAGATTTTCTGTGGAGATTTTGATGTTGTAAAGCGAACCGAAACCCGTGTTGATTCCGTAAATCGGATCGCCATGGGATTCCATTTTTTTATCGAGGTAATCGCGGCATTTTTCTATGTTGGCAGTCGCTTCTTCCGACAAAGCAAGCGTTTTGTTGTGAGAGATAATTTCGTGCAGATGTTCCAATGAAAGTACATCAGTACTGATATAATGTGAATTGTCCATTTTGATTGGTTTGTTGTGTGCCAAAATTCCGACAATACGCATAGATATGCAAGGTTTGTTAATAATATTTAAAATAATATTAACCTTTAAAAATATTGGCTACTTTTGGGAACATCCTAATAAAATATCATGAGAAAACTCATTTACTTTTTCGTTCTTTTTGCGTTCTCCACATTGGTGGAAGCCCGCGAAACCGTTACCATTTCCGGTAAAATAACCAATACTGTTGACGGAAAAATTAAGATCCGCGGCGAATCATTCGACAAGGAAATCACACTAAAACCTGACGGCAGTTTTTCTGAAACTTTTACAGTCGATTATGACGGCGGTTATTTGTTGGCCACGGCCCAAAACCGCAACACGATTTACCTTGGAAAAGGCAGCAAACTGGTCATCAACGCCGACGATAAGGATTTTTACAAAACCGTAAAATTCACAGGCGCCGGAAGTATTGAAAACCAATACCTTGCAAACAAAGCAGTCATTTTAAACGGTGTTTCGAATGAAGATTTGTTTAAAATGGACGAGCCGGCTTTCCTGAAAAAAATCGGTGAAATTAAAACTTCTGTACTTGCAAATTTCAACAAGACGAAGTTTGACAATGCCAATTTCAAAACGTTGGAAACCAAAAGCATTAATTATCTGGAACAGGTTTATCTGGTAAATTATCCTTCGTACCACCAGCATTACGCGAAATTGGAAGCATTTAAAGTTTCGGATTCGTTCCCGGCTTTCGACGCCAAAACTGATTTGGATAACGAGTCAGATTATCTTTTTTCAAATGCTTACAAGCAATTGGTCAATGCCAAGTTCAATGAAAACGTTCAAAAAAATGCGACTCCGGAAGACATGTATATGTCGGCGTTAGCACTTCCTGAAATCAAAAAATACAAATCGCCAAGCATTAAGAACGGACTTGCCCAGGCTTTGTCTTTTGAAATCAGCGCAGGAAATCCGAACTCTGCGACATTATATAATGACTTAATGGCTTTGTCTAACAGCGAAAAATTTAAAGCAGATATTACCGAAAAATACAACAAAATCAAAAGTCTGGCTGCGGGAACACCATCACCGAAATTTGATTATGAAAACCACAAAGGCGGAAAAACGTCACTTGAAAGCCTCAAAGGAAAATATGTTTATATCGACGTTTGGGCAACCTGGTGCGGACCTTGCCGTCAGGAAATCCCATCGTTGCAAAAAGTGGAGCAGCAATACCACGGTAAAAATATCGAGTTCGTGAGCATTTCGATCGATGCCAGAAAAGACCATGAAAAATGGAGCAAAATGGTTACAGAAAAACAACTTGGCGGAACGCAATTGTTTGCCGACAGCGACTGGAGTTCGCAATTCATCAAAGACTACGCAATTGACGGAATTCCGAGATTTATACTTGTTGGACCCGACGGAAAAATTGTAAATGCCGATGCACCGCGGCCTTCAGATCCGCAGCTCATTGGTTTGTTCACCAATTTGAAAATATAATTTTTATGAAAGCCCTTTTTAACGAAGGGCTTTTTTTATGGACTATTTTGCAGATTATACAATCGTCAATACTTTTAAAACGTTTATTTTTTATTTGACAATCATATTGGTCTATATTTTAAAATATTCGCAAAAATTTCACACAAGCTTTTATGTTTTAAAAATTTGGCTACATTTGAAAAATCACATGTCAAACAAAAACACTACATACCAATTCTCCTTGAACGCCGCAACTTCGGCTGTGTTTTCTGTTGGCACTACAGGCACTTCTACAACCCCATTGGGGTAATCATCTTTACATATCATCCCGTTAAGTGGTTTTTCGAAAGAAAGACAGTGAGCCTTTATACTTGAACACTACAAAAACATTAAAATGAACGTATTAAAATTTGGTGGAACTTCAGTAGCCAATGCAGAAAATATAAAATTAACCGTACAAATCATTGCCCAAAAAGCCAAAGAAGACCGTTTAGTCGTCGTGGTTTCCGCTTTAAGCGGCGTCACCGATTTATTACTTTCAGCTTCAAAAAAAGCAGCACTCAAAGATGCTGAATACAAAGAGATTGTTGCAGAGATTGAAAAAAAACATCTTTTTGCCATTCGAGAGCTGATTCCGGTAAATGACCAAAGCGCGATGCTGAGCCATGTCAAAAGAATCATCAATCATTTAGAAACTTTACTTGACGGATGTTTCCTGTTAGGAGAATTGTCGGATCGTACATCAGACACCATTATCGGTTTTGGCGAATTGCTATCTTCCTGTATTATTTCAGAGACTTTAAAACAACATATTCTGGACGCTGCTTATAAAGACAGTCGCGAAATAATTAAAACGAACAACCAGTTTGGAAAAGCCATTGTAAATTTTGCAGATTCCAATTTACTGATCCACAATTATTTTGACACACACACTTCAAGCGTAACCGTAATTCCAGGATTCATTGCTTCTTCATCAGACGGACACAATACAACCTTGGGCCGCGGCGGTTCAGACTATACGGCAGCAATTGTCGCAGCGGCATTAAACGCAAAACAACTTGAGATATGGACTGATGTCAACGGGATGTTTACTGCAAATCCAAGACTCGTCAAACAAGCCCATCCGATTGAAACCATTTCGTACCAGGAAGCAATGGAACTGTCGCATTTTGGCGCAAAAGTGTTGTATCCGCCAACGATTCAGCCGGTGCTAAATAAAAACATTCCGATCCTGATCAAAAACACTTTCGAGCCTGATGTCGAAGGAACATATATTTCGGCTACAGCAAAAGAAAGCGAAAATCCAGTAAAAGGAATTAGCCATATCGACAACATTACCTTAATTACGCTTGAAGGCTCCGGAATCATTGGTGTTTCGGGTTCGTCAAAACGTTTATTCGGAACTTTGTCGAATGAAAACATCAATGTGATTTTCATTACTCAGGCTTCTTCAGAACACACGATTTGCATCGGAATCCAAAACAGCGATGCCGAAAAAGCCAAAATCGCCATTGACAACGCATTTGAGGTCGAAATTTCGCAAAGTAAAATCAATCCTTGCATCGTTGAAAAAAACCTTTGCATCGTTGCGCTCGTAGGCGAAAGCATGAAAAACCATCAGGGTCTCAGCGGGAAAATGTTCAGTACTTTAGGAAAAAACAACGTCAATATTCGTGCGATTGCTCAAGGTGCGTCTGAACGGAATATCTCTGTCGTGATCAACGAACGCGACGTCAAAAAAGCGCTGAATACTTTGCATGAACGATTTTTTGAAGACAACACCAAACAGCTCAATTTGTTTGTCATGGGTGTTGGAAATGTAGGCGAAAAATTCATTGAACAAATCCATCAGCAAAAAAAATTCCTTAAAGAAAACCGCAAAATCAACCTTCGCGTGATTGCGATTTCGAATTCGAGGAAAATGCATTTTGATGAAGATGGTATGGCTTTGAAAGATTGGACAACATTGTTAGAAAATGGAGAAGCAGCCGACAAACAGGCGTTTATTGCAAAGACAAAAGAACTCAATTACCGCAACAGCATTTTTGTGGATATTACTGCGAATGAGGCGGTTTCCCAAACTTACGGTCAATATCTTGAAGAAAATATTGCTGTGGTAACCTGTAATAAAATCGCTTGCGCTTCTGCCTATGAAAATTACAGCCATCTGAAAAATCTTTCGAGAAAATTCAATGCGCCGTTTTTGTATGAGACCAATGTTGGAGCCGGACTTCCGATTATTGACACACTGAAACACATGATTGCTTCCGGAGACAGAATCCATAAAATTCAGGCTGTATTGTCGGGAAGTTTGAATTTCATATTTAACAATTTTGACGAAAATAATAGTTTTTACGATGTAGTAAAAGAAGCTGGTGTACAAGGATTTACTGAGCCTGATCCGAAAATTGATTTAAGCGGGATCGACGTCGCCAGAAAAATTCTGATCCTCATTCGCGAAAGCGGCTACCAAATGGAAATCGAAGATATCGAAAACGAATCGTTTCTTCCTCAAGTCTGCCTTGATACCAAATCGGTTCCTGAATTTTTCGAGTCGCTAAAAATCCACGAAAGCCATTTCAGGAATTTGTATCAGGATGCCACCGCAAAAGATTGCAGATTAAAATATGTAGCGCAATTCGAAAATGGGAAAGCCAGCGTCGGCCTGCAACTGATTCCTAAAGACCATCCCTTTTACAACCTTGAGGGAAAAGACAATATTGTGTTGTTCTACACCGACCGTTACATCGACCAACCGCTACTGATCAAAGGAGCCGGAGCCGGAGCCGCGGTAACTGCTTCGGGAATTTTCGCGGATGTCATCCGGATTGGGAACGTTTAAATAATTTCAGATGAAAGAAATAAGAATTTTCTGTCCGGGAACAATTGCCAATATTTCTTGCGGATTCGACGTACTCGGATTGTGCCTGGATAATGTTGGAGACGAAATGATCATCCGGAAATCAAACGAAAAAGGCGTTCGCATCACAAAAATTGTCGGTGCCGATTTACCTTTGGAAACTGAGAAGAATGTGGCCGGCGTTGCCGCTTTATCGATGTTAAACCAATGGGAAACCGATTTCGGATTTGAAATAGAAATTTATAAAAACATCAAAGCCGGCAGCGGGATCGGAAGTTCGGCGGCGAGTTCGGCCGGAGCCGTTTTTGGCATTAACGAATTGCTCGGACGCCCGTTTGACATTAAAGATTTGGTTCAGTTTGCCATGCAGGGCGAAAAACTCGCGAGCGGAAGCGCCCATGCCGATAATGTCGCTCCTGCCCTTTTAGGCGGATTTACTTTAGTGCGCAGTTATGATCCGTTGGATATTATAAAAATACACAGCCCGTCAGAACTTTACGCAACCGTAGTTCACCCACAAATTGAACTTAAAACGTCTGATGCGAGATCTGTTTTAAAGCAAACGGTGTCGCTTCAAAATGCGATTATTCAATGGGGAAATGTAGGCGGATTGATTGCCGGATTGTATACACATGATTACGAATTGATCGGACGTTCGCTGCACGACCAGATTATTGAACCCATTCGAAGCGTCCTGATTCCCGGATTCGACCGTGTCAAAAATACAGCAATTCACCACGGCGCATTGGGTTCCGGAATTTCAGGTTCCGGGCCATCGATTTTCGCACTCAGTAAAGGAAAGGAAATTGCCGAAAACGTGGCAGCGGCCATGAGCCGAATTTACGACGAAATGAATTTACCTTACGAAACCCACGTTTCAAAAATTAATGACAGCGGCATGAAAATCATCAGCCACGACTAAAATGCATCCAAATGAAATTCTACAGTTTAAATCATAATTCGCCAAAAGTCAGTTTTGAAGAAGCCGTCGTTCGCGGACTCGCGCCAGATAACGGTTTGTATTTTCCGGAAAATATTTCGCCATTAGCAAAAGATTTTTTTGAAAATATCGAAACCCTCACCAATGCGGAGATTGCATTTGAAGCGATCAAACAGTTTACAGGTGACGAAATTCCTGAAAACGATCTTAAAAGGATTATTACCGAAACTTTAAGTTTTGATTTTCCTTTGGTTGAAGTCGAAAAAGATGTCTACGCACTGGAACTTTTTCACGGACCGACAATGGCTTTTAAAGATGTTGGCGCACGATTTATGTCTCGTTGTCTCGCGTATTTCAACAAAGATAAAAATCAGGAAAACACGGTTTTAGTTGCGACTTCCGGAGATACAGGAGGCGCAGTCGCAAGCGGATTTCTTGGTGTAAAAGGTGTGCAGGTTGTGATTTTGTATCCAAGCGGAAAAGTGAGCGACATTCAGGAAAGACAACTGACGACTTTAGGGCAAAACATTACAGCGCTCGAAGTCGATGGCGTTTTTGACGATTGCCAGGATATGGTGAAGAAAGCATTTTTGGATAACGATTTAAGCTACAAAAACCTGACATCGGCCAATTCGATTAATATTGCGCGATGGCTGCCGCAGATGTTTTACTTTTTCTTTGCATACAAGGAATTAAAAAAACACGGTAAGCCTTTAATCGTTTCCTGTCCGAGCGGGAATTTCGGAAACATTTGCGCCGGGATTATGGCGAAAAGATTGGGTTTGCCAATTGCACATTTTGTTGCATCTACAAATATAAATGACACCGTTCCCAAATTCCTTGAAACCGGAAATTATGATCCGAAACCTTCGAAAGCAACCCTTTCCAATGCGATGGATGTTGGAAATCCGAGCAATTTTATCAGGATACAGGAACTTTACAACAAGAATTTGGAGGAATTTAGTAAGGATTTTTCGTCCTATTCTTTTGACGACGAACAAACAATAGCAGCTTTAAAGTCAATTTACGAATCCAACAAATACATCGCCGAACCGCATGGCTCCGTAGGTTATTTGGGTTTGAAAAAAGAACTGGAAAACCATTCTGGCGCAATTGGTTTTTTCCTGGAAACTGCGCATCCGATCAAATTTCTGGACATTATTGAAGAAACATTACATATAAAACTTCCGGTTCCGCAGCAAATTGAAAGTGTTTTGGACAAGGAAAAAATCAGTATAAAAATTAAGACTTACGGTGAATTGAAAGCATTCTTAACTCGTTAACAATAATTTACAACACCAAATCCCTAAACAAACGTTCAGCAGTTTCTTCCAGATCAAAACACATTCCCGGATGCGGACGCGAGGTTTGTATCACCGAACTTCTGATTGCAGTCAGCCAGCGAAAACGCTCGGGAAAGTCAAATCGGCCAATTGGGCCAGCTTCCTTGATTCCGAGGCTGATTTTTTCAAATGCGATCAGGTTCAGCCGCAATTGATCGAGATCGAGATCATTGCCAAAAAGCGACAACTTTTCTTCGTTTACAGCAAAGCGCATTTTTATAAATTTTGACTTTTTACAAAAAAGAACCACGCCAACGTTCAGGAATTCCTCGCGGTCAACCCTTGGCACTACGCGGATCACCGCATATTCATATAAGTGTCTTTCTTGCATTTTCAGCTTCTTTTATAAAAATTTCAGAATGGTCGAGTCGTGATTTCAAAAAGTTGAAATAGACTTGGCGTATTTCTTCCGGCGTTTCTTCTGTTTCTTCCCATTGCAGCCAGTCATTCGGAATCAGCGCAACAATTTCACGTATTTTTTCTTCAGTCAGAATGTTTTTAAATGCGGCGTCAACGGCTGTGATTTCTGCTGCTTTTGGAAGTAAAACATGGTCTTTAACAAGTGCAAACGGACTTTTGGAATGGTTGATCCATTCGGTAAACGAATGGTGAAAATACAAACATGCGCCGTGATCGATCAGCCAAAGTTCTTTGTGCCAGATCAGCATATTGGTGTTGCGGAAAGTCCGGTCGACATTGGTGATGTAAGAATCCAGCCAGACAATTTGCGACGCCAGTTTTGGATCAACATCGGTAACCACAGGATCGAAATTGATGGCTCCGGAAAGATAATGCAAAGCGAGATTCAAACCCTGGCTGTTTTGCAGCAGATCCTGGATTTCTTCGTCGGCTTCGGTGCGCCCGAACGCTTCGTCTAGATTCGCAAAAACAAGTTCTGGAACGGGCAAACCAAGCGTACGTGCGATTTCGCCGCCGATCAGTTCAGCGATCAGCGCTTTTACGCCATGGCCAGCGCCTTTAAATTTGAGTACGTATTTAAAATCGTCATCGGCTTCAGCCAAAGCAGGCAGCGATCCGCCTTCACGAAGTGGCGTGATGTAACGCGTGACGTTTATGGTCCTGAGTTGTTCTTTCATAGTAGCTGAGTAACTGAGTGTCTGAGTGCCTGAGTGCCTGAGAAACTCTATCGCGAAGTTAATACTTTTTTGAGTAGCTGAAGATTGTGGTTCTTAAAAACTCAGGTACTCGCAACTCAGGCACTCAGTTACTTTTCTAATAATAGATAAGCTTTTCCTAGATTTTTAATAATATCCGAAGCGGTAAATGCATGTGTTCCTGTTTTTGGCAGTGCAATATCTGCGGTTAAACCGTGGAGATAAACGCCGAGAATTGCAGCCTGAATTGGTTCATAAGCTTGTGCCAATAATCCGGTGATGATTCCTGTTAGTACGTCACCGGTTCCGGCTGTGGCCAATGCGGCGTTGCCGGTTGTATTATGATAGACATTTTCGCCATCGATGATTCTTGTAGGCGCGCCTTTCATGACAATGATAATTTCGTGTTGCAACGAAAATTCGGTGGCTTTTTGTAAGGTTTCTTCTGGCGTTTCGAAATGTCCGATGAGGCGTTCGAGTTCTTTGGGATGTGGCGTGAGAATGGTGTTTTTTGGAAGTAGTGAAAGCCATTCTTTGTGTTCGGATAAAATATTCAGTGCGTCGGCATCGACAACCAACGGCGCTTTTACCGTTTGCAGGAAATGATGCAGCGCGTTTTGTACCAACTGCTCCTGCCCGATTCCCGGTCCGATTCCGATGGCTTGCGGAATAATTTCAAATGCGATGTCCGACAAATGTTTGCTTTCTTTATCAGAAATTACCATCACTTCAGGAACGGCAGTTTGAACGATTTCGTAGCCGCACTCAGGAATAAAAGCCGTTACGAGGCCGCAACCGGAATGCAAGGCCGCTTTTGAAGCCAAAGTGACCGAGCCCATTTTACCATAACTTCCACCGATTAAAAGCGCGTGGCCTTGTTTGCCTTTGTGGGTTTGCGGATCGGTTTTTTTGAGGATTTTCTGGACAAAAGGTTTTGTGATTCTTTGCATGGCGTGTTGTTTTTGTAAGAACTTTAAAGTTAAGGATTTCAATCGGGACGAAAAAGTTAATCGTTTGCCAAAAGCCCTAGCCCTGATAGTAGCGGAAATCCTTTTTATTTCGGCGAGGCACGAGCGAATAAAAAGATTGCAGCGGATAGCGGGAATCAGCTCCTGAAAACAAATATAATTTGCATAAAATCACTATTAAATTTGGTAATTTTTGAATAAATTAGCGGCTTTAAAATTAATCACTACGAATAATGAAAAATACTGCACTGACGCACATTCACGAAAATTTTGGCGCAAAAATGCTGCCTTTTGCCGGATACAATATGCCGATAACTTACGAGGGCGTGAATGCCGAACACGAAACCGTACGCAATGGCGTGGGCGTTTTTGATGTGTCTCACATGGGTGAATTTTTACTCAGTGGCCCGAATGCGCTGGCTTTGATCCAGAAAGTGACTTCGAATGATGCTTCGGTTTTGACTGTTGGACGCGCGCAATATTCGTGTTTGCCAAACTTTGACGGCGGAATTATAGACGATCTGATCATTTATAAAATGAAAGAAGAGCAGTATTTGCTGGTGGTGAACGCTTCGAATATTGAAAAAGACTGGGATTGGATTTCGTCGCAAAACGATCTTGGTGTTGATATGAAGAACATTTCTGATGACTATTCGTTATTGGCGATTCAAGGCCCGAAAGCTGTTGAAGCCATGCAGCCACTGACTTCCGTGAATTTATCCGAAATTAAATATTACCATTTTGAAGTGGCCGATTTTGCGGGATTTGAACATGTAATTATTTCTGCAACAGGTTACACCGGTTCAGGTGGATTTGAAATTTACTGTAAAAATGACCAAGCAGAAGCAATCTGGAACAAAGTATTTGAAGCCGGAGCTGCTTTTGGTATTAAACCGATTGGACTCGCTGCGCGCGATACGTTGCGTTTGGAAATGGGTTTTTGCCTTTACGGAAATGACATTGACGACTCAACGTCGCCATTGGAAGCCGGTTTGGGCTGGATTACGAAATTCAATAAAGATTTCACCAATTCGGAAAATCTGAAAAATCAGAAAGAAGCAGGCATTTCTAAAAAACTCATCGGATTTGAACTGACCGAACGCGGCGTTCCAAGACACGATTACGAAATTGTGGACAAAGACGGAACTGTAATCGGGAAAGTGACTTCGGGGACGATGGCGCCTTCGCTGAATAAAGGAATTGGTTTGGGTTATGTGACGACTGAAAATAGCGCTGTTGACAGTGACATTTTTATCCGGATCAGGAAAAATGATGTCGCGGCGAAAGTGGTAAAATTGCCGTTTTATAAAAAATAGAAATTGAAAAAAGCTTTCTGTATATTGGCGTTGATTCCATTTTCCGTTTTTAGTCAAACCGGGAAAAATCCGTGTGAAACGTTGTCACGCATCAATACCATGATCCAGGAGCAGCATTACAGGCCAAAACCGGTGGACGACAGTTTATCTGTTTATGTGTTCCGGACTTTTTTAAACCAGCTCGACGAAAACAACAATTTGTTTACCAAAGGCGAAGTCGATCTTTTGAAAAAGCACGAATTTGAAATCGACAATCATATTACCGATAGAGATTGCAAATTCCTGTATGATTTCTTATCTGTTTACAATTTGGCCGTCGACCGATACAGCAGGATTATTTCGGAAATTGCAAGTGAACCTTTTGATTTTTGCAGCGAAGAATCGGTGCAATTTTCCAAAAAAGCGTTTCCGCATATGGAATCCGAAGCGCAGCTGAAGAAAATGTATAAAAAGGCGATTTTGTTCGGAATCCTGAAAGATGTCGCTGAAGTGAGTACCAACAAAGATTCGGTTCTTACGCATTTTGAAACGTTGTCAAAAGCGTCAAAAGCAAAAATATTCGATACTTATTCGTGTAAAACTTCGGGTTTCCGATTTTCTGAAACTGATTTCTACGCCAAATTCTACACGGTTTTTTGCTCTTATTTCGATCCGCATACCGATTATCTTTCAGAAACGGAAAAGTCATCGTTTCTTTCGATGGTCAGTTCCGACAATTTATCTTTTGGAATTTATTTTACAATGGACGAAAAAGACGCGGTTGCGGTCGCCGCAATATTGCCTGGAAGTTCGGCTTATTTTACGGAGAAAATTGGCGTTGGCGATGAGCTGATCAAAATTGGCGCCGGCGGAACTGAGTTTGTCATTTCGTGTTCATCAGTAGATAAAATCGAACAAATCATCACTTCCAACGATTATTTGTCGGCCGATTTTACTTTCAGAAAAAAAACCGGTGAAACGTATACGGTCGCTTTGCAGAAAAAAATCCTTCGTGATTACGAAAACAATGTGTACAGCTACATTATTCAAAAAGAGAATACGAAAACCGGTTACATCAAAATTCCGAGTTTTTATGACACTTTTGAAAATGGTAAACGTGGTGTCAGCCGTGATGTTGCGAGGGAAATTAACA
>Ga0247815_10002925_pt1 | contig 12460 bp, 8 predicted proteins | sample UWRJL194509B1_FD_181014 | JGI IMG/M metagenome (GOLD analysis project Ga0247815, IMG submission 181014) | Plant litter microbial communities from Arlington Agricultural Research Station in Wisconsin, United States - UWRJ-L194-509B-1 | ecosystem: Environmental > Terrestrial > Plant litter >... | reverse complement strand
AGACCAGGCCAAAAACATAATGGATTTAAAGGATAACTATGTTAATGGATTCAAAAAAGGAAATCATTATGAGTTTTATCCATTGGGGGTGGATTGGGAAACGATCGACAAACTACATACGACTTACAAAAGTCAGAACCAGTTTAATGATTTCTTCAGAAAGTTGTTTATTGACCTCGGTAACGAAGACAGCTATGATTATTCAGATTTTGCTGTGAAGGTTTCGGATGTCTCTGTTGATTTTGGCAACTTTTCTAAATCTATTGAGGCAAAAAAACACAAACCAAAAGTAGTGAAAGGCAGTGACGGTGAGGATAAGTTTGCTGATAATGAAACAGATCCGATTGCCTTGGCTTGTTATGATACCCACGGAAAGCTGAAAGAGCAGTGGCTTTACAAACCAGAAGCGGCAACCGTGCTGAATGAAGTATTTACTTTAAACAAACCACTGTTTGTAAACACTAAGAAGTCAGATAAAAAAAATGTGGAGTTGGGAATTGCGTTTGACCCGAAGTTTAATCTCAAAAATATACAGGATCCAAGTGGGCTTATGAAAGTAGATATTCTCTTAAGCGCTGCTACACCCAATCTTACCGGTGCAAAACTAGCCAAATTTCAATGGTTAAATGCTAAACATACCCCTAATTTAGCTTTGTATGAATCGGTTAAAAATACGCTTCAGGAGCTTAAACCGGCTAATGCTTTGATCTACTCTTACTATATCAAAACACAACAATAATATATTATCACATCTCTAAAATTATAAACATGGAATCTACATCAGCTTACATCATCACTTTGCTCACGGCATTAATATTTTTATTGTTATCGGCAATTATTGCAAATGCCATAAAATTTGAGGGTGGCAGTAACCCAAAGGACCCACAATCAAGGAAAACCTGGTTTTGGATCCTGGCAATTTTAAACCCTGTATTGGCATTCTTATTAGGATACTTTGTATTTAAGCCTGATGCAAACATCATGGTACTCAATAATTATATCACGGCACTCAGTATCGGCACTGCAGTTGGATTTGTCTTATATATCCTTATTGGCTTTGTTCTCAGCAAAGTATTTGCAAACGGCAAAATTGGTCACTGGTTTTAATTCCCAAAGCAACTATGGATAAATTATTTGTCATCGCTATTGGCGGTACTGGAATGCGCTGCCTGGAATCTTTTACCCATTTATGTGGGATTGGGATGTTTGATAATCAGGAAATAGAAGTATTAACACTGGATACAGACCAAAATAATGGTAACAAGGGTAGGGTTGAAGAGCTAATCGGTTTATATAACAGGATTAAAACATCGGGCAACGCTGTAAACGGTGGAACACCCAATGCAAACACCTTCTTTTCAGCAAAATTGAATTTGCACAGGTTCTGGACCAACTACTCTGGCCCTGGTAGAGAGAATTATAAAAATATAACTAAAATTTCTACAGGAACACCTGAACAACAAAAAGCGAATAAGCTGATTTCAGATCTGTTTCTGGACACGTCCTCAGTACAGGAATTTGCCTTGGATCATGGATACCGGGCCCAAACACATTTAGGTTCGATGTTAATGTACCACGGAATTGTAGAAGCAGCGCGAAATATTATAAAAGGGGCGGCGGTACAATCACAGGAACGGGAACTTGATGAGTTTATGGGGAAACTCGAAAAGGCCGGCGCCAGCGCCAGGGTATTCATTTTTGGCTCTGTATTTGGTGGTACCGGCGCATCGTCTATCCCTGTAATTCCTAAAGCTTTGCAGGATTTTGTAAAGATCCGGTCGAACGGAAATGCCAGCATCGATTTTTCTAAAGCGAAGTTTGGCTCTACGTTACTGACGGAATACTTCACATTTAATAAGCCGGATGACAAGCAGAAGGCCAGCAAAGCAAATAGTGTAATCGCAGACTCATCATTCTTTCCCTTAAATAGTCAGGCCGCACTTCAGTTTTATCAAAGTGATCCTACTGTGCAAAAATGTTATAAGTTATTATACCACATTGGCTGGCCGATTGAAAGCAAGAAGATTGATGGCAATAATGCCTCTAACCAAACGATAACTGGTGGGAGTGAGCAAAAGAACCCATGTCACATTACTGAGCTGTTATGCGCATGTGCAGCCTATGATTTTTTTACCCGTAATCACGGTTTCGACAGTGCAAAAGCAGAATATTTGTATAAAGCGGTTGAATTCAAAGATAATTCATTCAACTTTTCATTTGACGATTTTATTGGTAAGGATAACAAGGCCGGTGAAATTTTCGTCAATAAACTGGGCGCATTTTTCTCACTTGCCCATATATCTTTAACTAAAAACGGCGGTGCATTTGATGATTCTGGTGTGAAAGGGTTTATTAAACAATGTGAAAATCAGAAACTGCATCAATATAGCACTATAACAGATGCAGAATGTAAAGATATCAATGAATATTTTAAACTATTTGCCTACACATTTAAGGATACAAAGTTTGTACCCGGCTGGCTTTATCAGGTAAGGGCATCTGTAGCACCCGGCAAATTCTTATTTGATAGCAAAGCTTTCCCGGATAATCAATCAGAGTTGAGAAAGTTGGACGTAGGTACGATGTTCCTGGACGAAAAACACCATTGGTCTAAGGGAGGCATCTTCGGTGACAGGTACGACACGTTTGTGTCAAAACTGATCAATTCAGGCCCTCGGGACGAGCAAAAGGTTAATACGACTAAAGAGAAATTTCTGGCCCATATTTTCAATTCACTTACCATTTCACAAAACTTCGATCTAAACTAAAGGAAAATGTCAGATAAAAGAATTAAAGCACTGGCGATAAAAGTTCATCCTAAAACTGAACCAAACGGTGTAGAATTTGCCTGGGACAAAATCCCTCAGCTGGAAGTTTTTACGAAAAACATCTTAATACCAGAAATAGCAGTTGATCGTGAAGGTAACTCCTCTGTCAACATTGGAACGATTGTGTCTGGTATCCCTTCCGTATTTGCGCGGGCCAATTTGTTTAAGAGTGCGGTTGATAATATCCTGGACAAGGATGCAGAAGCGGCGGGACTAATGCTATTTTATAAATCGCTGCTCAGTGAGTGGAAAGGTTTCATTAGTTGCATTGCATTAAATTACAAGGATATAGAGGTGAACAGGATTCACCTGGCCTATTCAGATGGACAGCAGCTGATGACCACGGCAAATATCTACGAGCCCACTGGCGCGTTTGGTAATATGCTTTTTGAACGGCAACCTTTATGGTGCGACCAGTCATTGGCCAATAATGCGGATAAAGTGCCTTCTATTGACGTAATATCGTTTAAGGGCAATGTTGTTGGCGGTACATCACCTGATAGTTTTTTGTTCACATCTGTAGCCTATAGTGTAAAAGATAAACTTCCTTTTGTAAATGTGCAGAACGGAAAGTTTATAGATCCCTTGCAATCAGAATTAAATGCACAAGAACTGTTCACTTTATATGGCTATGCAAAACATATTTTACTGAATATTGAAAAGTTCAGGGCAAATTACGGTGGTGTGGACGAAATGATCAGGCCTGAATATGGTAATTTGTCGGCCTGTGTACAAGGATGGATGGCTGAAATGGTTGTATACCAGCAAAAGAAAGGTTACCCTAAGCTAGATAATCAAACTCCTCCTGAAGTTGGATCGCTGTTTAATTATCCTTTTAGCATTCTCTTTAATTATTCCACCGAATTATTTGGTTCTGAAGGGATTATCTACAATGAATCTGGTGAGGGGAGAATTATTTTTGATCCTAAAGACCTATTGCTGCCAGATACCACAGAAATTGCACAAATAGATTTTGGCAGGGAAGGACTGGAAACAAGGAATTACCTCAAATCTAAGCCTATATTATTACTGTCTGCTGAGACTAAGGGGCATCCAAATAATTATGCCTATTTCACTTTGCCATTAACTCCACTGGCATTAAACGTATTCGGAGCAACCCTTGATGCCCTGGTGGGTATTACAGAGGCTTCCAATGTAAAATCGAGGATTACCGCTATCTATGATCCTAATGATAAAGATGGTGAGCGATTAACGGTAAACCTAAAACTCTATACTGAAACCGGCAATGAGATTGTAAAAGAGGTAATTTATAAAGTAACGGCCGATGCTATAGTAGGGAAGGACATTTTAATGTGGCCTAATTTCATTTCCAAACAATGGAACCGCTATTTTCTCTATTCCGAAATTCCGCATAACGATGCAAAATTTCAGGCTACTCCTTTTATTGGCAATGTAGACGACGATTTCTTTAGAATAGTGCTTGATGAAAAGGGGATTCCGCTGTATTTGGCCAACAACGGTAGGGCGGCATTGATTCCGGAAAAGTATGGGAATATAAAAGCTCAACTGCACATTACTTCAAATAACGCGGTAGCTGATAACAAGTATAAATATGAGATATACGAGAGCAATAAGCCTTTCAAAGGAGTGAAATTTGCTCATGCGGGTACGGATTGTGGATTTGGGATTATTCGTTACGATGGATCTGGTAATACTCAATCGTTACCAGTCAACATGCTCAATTCTCCAAAAACATTGTCTAAAGCATATTTGGGAGTAGATTTTGGCAGTACAAACACTTCTATTGCTTATTATTCTGATCACAGAAATGAAGTCTGTGAAAGTTTAAAGCTAACTAACAAGAGAGTATCTCTTTTATCAACTGATATTAAAAATAATGACCAGCGTCCGGCAGTGGAAGATGAAATCTTCTTTTTCCAGAATGATGAAATCCTTACCAATGCGATCAAGTCGGTATTAACCATACATGATTCCAGAAGGATTGTCAATGACGGTAATATCCAGACTGACTCTTTGATGGCACAAGCGGTTAAAGGTGGCTTTCCTTGTTTTGAAAAAAATCTGCCGATTGAAAATGCGGAAGGCAATAGGTATATACTTGGCTATAACCGGGTGGGCAGGGCAGAACTCGTGTACAATATGAAGTGGTCTACTCAGGCTATTGACAAGAGTTACAAAACTGCTTATTTGAGTTCTCTGCTTTTGCATGTTTATGCTCAGTTATTTATTGAGGGTCATGAACCACATACTTTGAAATGGTCTTACCCATCCTCTATGGGGAAAGAATTGTTGAGCGAATACCGCGCGATATGGGATTCACTTAAGTCTATTTCACCAATAGAAGGTACTGTCAAACTGAAAACTTACCCACCTTCAGACCTTTCGGATATTGGAGATACATCTGGTGATAGTGCATGGGGCAACCCCGCACCTGATTCTGGCTGGGGTAGTGCAGTAAGTGAACCACCAGTTGCCACTTCTGGTTGGGGCAGCGCCCCCGTCAGTACAAACGGTTGGGGAGCGGAAGTCACAGTTCCGGCTGCCGGCGGCGGTTGGGGTGCCGAACCAGCTAAGACATCAGTCAACGCAGTCAATATTGCTACAGAAACAGGACCAGTACGTTTCGACTTTAAACGGTTGAGTAATGAAGAGTCGCTTTCCGAAGCATGTGCGGTAGCCAACTATTTGGTGAGACCAAATGGAGGTTATTCCATTAATCCGGGGGAATTAGTGCTTTGTTTTGATATTGGTGGTAGTACAACAGATATTACTGCCCTTTGCCAAATGGAGGGTGGTAAGGCCATGATTAAACAGAATTCTGTTCGTTTTGCCGCAGAAAGGATTGCCCAGGCAACTAAGTATTCTCCCAATTTTAAGAATGTATTGCTCAGAATGTGCGAGAAGAAGAACATTTTTATTGAAGGGTTAAACCACGGCAATAACAAGTTTTCAGAGAACACGGCGCCTTATTATTTTGAGCAGGTTGTAGATCGTTTAGAAGCAAACGACTTTACAGATTTTTATCTTTTGATAGCTGCGGAATGCAAAGAAATGATGAGTATTAATCTGTATGTAACGGGTTTGATTATGTTTTATGCTGGTCAGCTGGCGTACAAATTAAGAACAGAAATTGTTAAGTCAGAAGATGCCCCAGCAGCCGTTAAAGCAATTCCGCCGAAAATTAAAATTGCCTTTGCAGGAAAAGGATCGAGGATTTTCGACTGGTTTACGGCCGTAAATCCAGCTGCAGCAGATGATTATTATACCCAGATGTTTATTAGGGGAATGGGTGGTGAAGCTATCGCGAAGAAAACTATCACGCCTGTTCAAACTAATCCCCTGAAGATAATTGATATCAATTCTCATCGTGGTGTAGATAATGCTGACGTCAAATATGAAGTATCTAAAGGACTTGCTATTCCTACAAATATCACCAGTATTCTGGTACCTACCAACAAACAGGCGATAGAGCTATTGGGAGAAGACAATTTCTGCGTGGTTACACCATCGGGGGAGTTCAAATATTTAGAGTCTACTAAATCCATCACTCCAGAAATGCTGGAGCATATTGGAAATCACTTTATCTGTCTCCCTCAGGATGGAAAGCCGCTTTGTCCGAGGTTTATGGATTTTGCCGATCTTTTTTATCGAGTGTCTTCTAACATGTTCGGGCTAAAAATGAATCCAGCTGATTTTATGGCAGGTTTTCAGGATATGAACATCGAGAATTATATTAAGGGCGAACCTGATTTTATCAAAGCGCAGAAGCGAAAACATGATGATCAAAAACAGTTCGATTATGTAGCACCGATCATCATTTTAGAAGGTATGAAGTTCTTCGAGAAACATTTGCTTAAAGGAATTCAAAAACAATAGGACCGATGAAATTTTGTGTATTAGCCAAAATATCCAAGCGTTCAGTTTCTTTCTGGTATCAATCAGATGGTAATGCTTATGCGCCATTAAGTATAAAGGAATCAAACGAGATTCCCTTATACTTTTATGTCAATGGCAATGATTTTATTTTTGGAAGTGCTGCAAGGGACAGGTTTTACAGGCATGATCCTCATGCTTTTGGTAACTACTTTGAAATCATAAAAGATCCGGGTAAACATTTCAGTATTTCAGGCAATAAGAAGCCCGTTAAGCAGCTGTTTTATTATGGGATTGAACAATATTTGTCTCATTTTCTGAATACTGTTTTGTATAAAACAGATTCGATTGAATCTTACAGGCAGAACTTTCCGTTGCGATTTTTATTTGATACTGATATAGAAGATAATGAAAAATCACTAATAGAACATTTGTTTCAGGAAGCTGGCTATTTCAATTTAGATAGGATATTTTATGACAAGATATTGTTTGATGTTTTAGTTCAGAAAGGTACTGTACCTAAAGAAAAAGCTATCCTGTTACTTAACGGAATTGATGGTATACTTTATCTGAAGTTATTTAAGAACAGAAGTGCCGAAGCGATTGGTTCAGTAAAACTGGAAGGGCAGGGAGCTGATCCAAGAGTAAGAATACTGGCAGACATGATTGTAGAATATATCATTCTCCAAAATTCATATCTATCAATTGATAAGGATAATGAGATTGCTGCACTGCTTCCGTTTTGTGCCAGCCTTCTAAAGCACACAAGTCCTATCATAATGGGCGACGCTGAACTATCTGATGGAAATAAGTATTGGTTTAAAGTAAAAGAGATCAGCTTGATTGACAGGCTTCAATATTACTCTAATGACAGTATGATCTATAGTGCAATAGATGATCTGTTGAAATCAGGCGGTTTCACTGATGAGGATGTGATTATTTTGTTGGGCACAGAAGAAATCAGCACTTCCTATTTTTCCAGCAAGTTGCTGAAGAGATATAGGTACGTTGAAGAGGTTACCGCCGCCGAGGTTAAGGATACGATGAAATGTGTTTTTGCAGAGATTACCAGTTCCGGTTACAAGGTTAAATCAAAGCAGGCGGTTGCGCCCCCAGTTAGTCCGGTGCCCACAGTTATACCTACACCACTAGTCATTCCAGCAGTACCTGTAGTTACCAGGCCACCGCTTCCAACACCAAAGTTACCACCGCCCTTGCCGCCTAAAAAAACAGTCAATGCTGCCCCACCGCAGGTAACGGTACCAAAGCTGCCAGAGATTAAGGCATCTCCTGAAACGAAAATCAATCCCGTACGGCTTCCGCCACTACCACCGAAAAAGGGTGTATAAATTGAATATTAAATAACAAATATAAAGAACATGGCTATACAATTAGAAAAGAGAAAACCAATATCAATTGCCAAGGCACAACCTGGGTTAAATCATATCATAGCTGGTTTAGGATGGGATCCTGCCACTGTAAATGGCCACTCAGTAGACCTAGACCTATCTTTGTTTATGTTGGGCGCTGATGGAAAATTGGTAGCAGATGAATACTTCATCTTTTATAACAATGCAACAAGTCCAGATGGCGCTGCGCACTATCCCGGCGACAGCAGAGGCGGTGAAGGCGCGGGGGACGACGAGGTGATTAATATAGATTTTTCTAAAATTGACCCAAGGGTTGAGTTTTTATACTTTGCAGTTACGATCGACCAGTGCGAAGAACGTGGTCATCACTTTGGGCATGTTCAGAACTCTTATATCAATATTCGAAATGCCGCAGACAATTCCGTTTTGTGCCAGTACAGACTGCAAGAAAATTTCACGAATGAAGATTCACTGATCATCGCTGCTATTTCTAGAAATGGTGGAGCCTGGGATGTAGAAGCATTAGGACAGGCTTTTGCCGGGGGCCTGAATACACTTATAGATTTATATCAATAAAATATCAATATGGCTAGTTTTAATCTAAGTAAGGGAGATAGATTTTCCCTGTCCAAGGCAGCACCTGGACTAACAATTGTGAAAATAGGAATGGGCTGGGATCCCAACGAGGAAACTGGGGGACCAGAATTTGACCTGGACGTATCGGCCTTTTCCATAGGCAGCGACTTCAAAATCCCTTCCGATTCATATTTCACCTTTTATGGCCAAATCCGTATGGGAAATAGCGTTGAGGACAAAGTTGAAAAAGGTCTTTTTAGGCCATTGACCGAAGACGGAGCAATTGTAGGTGCAATAGATGATCCTAATGGTTCCAGAAGTGATGGAGATGACGACGAAGATATGTTTATTGACCTCACAAAAGTTAGTCACAAGATTGAGCAGATTATTGTTTGCTGTACTATCTGCAAATATCCTCATGATAATAAGAAAGACCGTAGGACACTTGATCTTAACTTCGGGAAAGTAAATGACTGTTATATCCGTATAGTTGATGAAAGCACCGGCGAAGAATTGCTTCGTTACGATTTAAAGGATCAGTATACCAGCGAAGACGCTGTTGAATTTGGACGACTATTCCGTGCTGGTGACAGTTGGGAATTTGAAGCCATGGGCAGGGCACATACTGGTAGCCTGCAAACATTAGTAGATATGTACACCTAATCTTTTAGAAATTATGGCATTTGATTTAAATAAAAACGACGGATCTGGTAAAGATTCAACATATAAAACACAAGCTGCTTCCAAATTTGATTTGTCGAAGAATGAAGCTGAGGTTCCCGCAACAGCAGACCCTTCTACAAAATCCAAAAGTTGGATTATAGGGTTAGCGGGAATATTAATTATAGGTGGGGGAATTTGGTTCTACTCTTCTACTTCAGCTAAAAGAGGCATGCAAGGTAGTGACGTAGCTGGAGTAAACATTACAGATACTGCCGCTGGAGCGATATCGGCAGATAGTTCAGTAGCTGTTGCGGCAGACCCTTCGGCAGGAGTTCAGTCAGATGTTGTGGTTACTGACACAACAGATAAAACGGCTTTAGGGAATGTACAGTATTCGGTTGATAACAAGGCTGTAGTCGAACCAGCTCATGGAGATGCGGCAAAAGATCTTGCGGTAAACAAAGACGTTGCTAAAGCTGCGGGCTTGACGCATAAATCAGTAGCCGGTTTTGCTCAGGGGTCATCAGCATTTAGCAGGGTAGATCAGTCGCTGGTTAAAAGTATAGTTTCTTACCTGACTGAAAATCCTGATGTATCTATCAACATTAATGGTTATGCGAGCAGTGACGGTCTTTTATCAGTTAATAAGGTTGTATCACAAGCGAGGGCAGATACATTTAAAGAATTGCTAATATCTAAAAATATATCCGCAAGCAGGATAGCTGCCATTGGTCGGGGAATAGAAAACCCTATTGCATCCAATTCGACGGATGCTGGCCGAAAAAAGAACAGAAGAATAGAGATTACACTTCCTTAAATTTAGTTATCAGGTGGCAAAGAAAAGAACTAGAAAAGCTGTGGCCCAAAAAATGGGTTTTCAGCGAATATTGGTTTTACTGGCGGTAGTATTCTGTGTAATACTTTTTTTGATTAAAATACTTATAGGTGGCATCGGCTGGTTTGAGGTTTTTGCCCCTGTAATTATTGCATTTTTTATTCTGTTTCTACTATCTGTGATAAAGATAGTGGTTAGGAAAATATAGTTTAATATAAACCTATGCGCTTAAATGATAATACATGATGGATTTTTTACACACTATTTTAGGAGATGATATTCAGGCGGGGCTACTTGTAGTTTTAAATCTGATTGTGATTGAGAGCTTGCTGTCGGTAGATAATGCTGCAGTGTTGGCTACGATGGTTATGGATTTACCCAAAGATCAAAGAGACAAGGCATTGAAATATGGTATCATAGGAGCTTATGTGTTTCGTGGTATCTGCCTGTTCCTTGCGGCCTGGCTGGTAAAGATCTGGTGGCTAAAGCCGCTGGGAGGACTCTATCTGTTATACCTCGCCATTGACTACTTTATTAAAAAGAACTCGGCAAGTGGGGGGGAAGATGAAGAAGTAGATAAAAGCAAAAGCTGGGTATATAAGTCTACTGTAGGATTAGTAGGCTCTTTTTGGGCAACTGTTGCTTTGGTGGAGGTAATGGATCTTGCCTTTTCTATTGATAATGTATTCGCTGCAGTTGCGTTTACGAAACATATCTGGTTGATTTACATTGGGGTGTTTATCGGGATACTTGCCATGCGATTCGTTGCACAGGCTTTTGTGAAGCTGATGGAAAAGTTCAGCTTCTTAGAGACCGTAGCTTTTATTGTGATTGGGGTGTTAGGTATTAAGCTGACTTCTTCTCTATTTACTCATTTTTATCCGCAGTCTAGTGTTTCAAAAATTATAGATGGAGAACAGACGGATTTGTTTGTTTCGGTATTTACTGTTGCTGTTTTTATTTTACCGGTGATTAGTTCGCTAGTATTTGACTATCCGAAGAAGAGTCTCGTGAAGTAAATATATATTATTCATTACTTAAACAAAATATCAGATGGAAAATGACGATAACCGAATTTATAATCTAAGTATTTATCTTTTGAAAGATAATATAAAAACTATGGGAAGTGCGTTAAAGAGCGTATCATTTCAAGAGTATAAGATTAAAAAAGAGTTCAATATTGAAGGAAGCATCTTTATTGGGCGGAAAAAATCTAAAGATGCCAATTGGCAAGTCCTTTTGCAAGAAGCTGTTGAAGAGCCAATACCCAATATAGAAAGCACATCAAATAGAGCTATCATGTTAATCAAAATAGAGACACGTTTTTATGCACTTCCATTTGGATATGGTAAACACATGTTGAAGGAAGGGGTAATTGATAGAAATATTGCTTTGAAAACAGCATTGAATATTATAAACTCTGATAGCTTAAGAAGTTTGGATCGTGCAAGCTTAAACAATTTGACGATTTTTACTAAAACGCAGTCAAGCACAAGTACAAGCCAGGAGAATTTTGGTATTGACCCAATTAAAGATTTGCTAAAAGGGGTTACTGGCGGAGTAGACGCTGACAATAAAATATTAGGTAAAAACTTGACAGGAAATGATGGATTGTACATAAATCCTAGCATAACGTTCAAGGATATTAAGCCAATCCTAAAGCTAATTGAAACTGCAACTACCAGTGAAAAATATGTAAGCAAATTTAACTGGATTGATAACTTAAGGCAAGAAAAGGATCCATTTACAATCGATAAATTACAACTATTACTTCTTGATGATCTAATTAGTAAAAATGTAGTTAAAGTTACGCTAGCTCCGTATATGATAATTGAATGGGAATTTTTTGAAGGAGTTTGTTACACAGAAAAAGGTGACCTACAACAAGATTTCAGTATTGAGGCATTCTACGATATCAATAGACGTGAAATTAAAGATTGGGAACATTTTCAAAGGTTTAAGGTATATTTTAAATTTTCTAATTGGGATAATTTTAGGGTTGTGCCATTATGGCGATGCATTAATTATGAGGTACAGCACGAAGGTTTCTTATATGTCCTTATGGATGGTACATGGTATAAAATAAATGAAAAATATTCAAATGATATAAAAGACTATGCATTGCAATTTGAAGAATCTAATTTGTCATTTATAGATTGTGATAGTGGTATGGATGAAGATCTCTATAATAAGGCTTTTGCAGGCAATGATATAAGTTATGGCCTATTAGACAAAAAGCTTATTCAAAGTGATTTCCTACGGTCAAGGGTTGAATTATGTGACGTGTTATCAAATTCAAAAGAATTAGTGCATGTAAAGTTTTACAGAGACTC
>Ga0247815_10002924_pt1 | contig 12461 bp, 15 predicted proteins | sample UWRJL194509B1_FD_181014 | JGI IMG/M metagenome (GOLD analysis project Ga0247815, IMG submission 181014) | Plant litter microbial communities from Arlington Agricultural Research Station in Wisconsin, United States - UWRJ-L194-509B-1 | ecosystem: Environmental > Terrestrial > Plant litter >... | reverse complement strand
TCTGAGCCAAAATCTGAGTTGAGTTGAAATCGGTTGTCTCAAGCATTTTGAAAACGACAACAATGACTCACACCGTGTATGAGTTTGATAGTCGACTGGCCTATAGCATCAGTGTTATGGACTGATTGAAGATGGCAGCGTTTATTTGGGTCATCTAAAGACGTTTTCCGGCAATCGCAATTGCCACGACCACAGAGCAGACAGCAATACAGTTTATATGCCCGTCTTGCGGGTTTCAAAGGTACAAGGTCAGGTTCTGGTGACACTGACGTTCTACAACCAGTCAGAAGATGATACCCACGAGCGATGCGGTCAAGGAAAGCGATCGAGTTTGCGAAGCCTCGGCAGAGCGCGACGCGTTAATGAGTGGCCAGTCGTGGGTCGTGTAGCGGAAGCAATTCTAGGTGTACGGGCGGTGTGTTCATGGTTTCCACCCCTTCGGCATGAAATGCCATGTGACGTTTCTGAGCCCATCGAAGTCAGAAACTGAACGAACGCTGGGGAAATTGATTTTTACCTGATGACGCCCATTTGAACGTAGTTTGAGTAGAGGGCGGCCATAGCTTTCTCAGACAAGTCGAGCTCATCTCTGCCGCACCCAGGGCACTTGTCGCGCGTTTGGGCGTAGACTGATTTGCCATTCGGAGCGCGTATGCTCATCCACTGATTGCAGTTGCCTCCATTGCCCCAGCGCTGAGACGTAGAAGATTAGTTCCAAAGAGCGGGATATAAGGGATCGGGTCTAACCGCGGCGGAGATGGCGACAACAGCGCGACCCTTGCTCGTATTGCTGCCATTGTCTGTATAGCCACACGCGCCGAGGCCAGCATAATAATACGACGCCTAGAAGGAAAGACGTATGAGAGCATGAATTGGTAGGGTTGACGTCCGCAGTGACCAACCTTGCCACTATGGTCGACACGCTTCTCCAACTCCGCGATGTCAGTCAGGGTCGTGTTGGGCAGGGCTGCGGCATAAACAGCAGCCAGACAGGCGAAGATGGCCACAAAGAGCGTGAAGGGCGTCATCGTTAAGACCTCAGGTGGTGGGTACGAGGAGCAGACGTTGACCGGGACAAGGGAATTAACCAGACATGGCGACGGGAAGGTTTTATAGTGTGTTCCCTGTGGCTGAGCAGCTGGTAAATTTGCGCCCTGGATTCTAGCCAGTGGCGAAGTTGCGGTATGTGTAACCTCTCGGCACAAAACGTCAAGGGCAGCCCCGGTTGCCTTGTCGCCCCGGGCGCGCGCAGCACGCGGAGACACAACGCGCCCGTCACGCGTTTTTACGCTGGGACATCTCGTGGGATTGGTTGGATCCTCTTCAGGGCGCATCCACGCCGCCGCCTCGCGGGGATATCATTGCAGACGCCCCTTTGCAAGAAAGGGGGGAGCATGCCCGTCGACAGCGAAGACAGCGCTCACTCTCACGCCAACGGAGACGGAGACGGGGAGTTTCAGCCTGCGCCACCAACTCTCTACCGCCGTCGGTATTAAGATCGTTAGCATGGCAATGAGACTCTGAGCAAAGGGTGCCTGTGTGGGGGCGGCGCTGCGGATGTAATTCGAAGCGCAATGGAGAGGGTCTATCTAGTTGTCCGTGAGAAGTAACATCCACAAAGTCATTCCGCAGCAATAACAACGTGTGTGTAACGCGTGTTCGGCAACGCCACAAGACGGGACTGGACAACGGAAAATATTCATTGCGAGCGCTAGGCAAGTCGAAGGCCGCAGTGTGGACCTCGTCGGTGTGCGGAGCTTGTCCGGAAAAATTGAGCGCGCGTGTTACTGCGTCATCGGAGCTGAGGTCCGAAGCAACTTGAGTGAGATCGAGTTGCAAGCATCGTCACCGTCTTCAAATGGGTAGGTGCTGCATCACCCGGAAACCTCTGCCTACGAGTCTTGCCTCCTGCCGCAACGCAATAAGGGAGACGTCGTCCGAGACATCGTCCTCATTATCAGTTTCAGACTCCTGGTCGTCGGTGTCCGCAATATACTCGTCTGCGTCGCTTTGGCCGTCCTGCTCCTCGTCGCCTGACATCCACTTGACATGTGGGACACGGGCAGAGAAATTTCCAGCCACCGTCGTAGGAAGTAATTGGCACCACATCACCGTCAGTTCACGCAAAGCGCAAACAGCGGGGTCGTGCAGCCTCGCGTCAACCAGGTGTTGCAACCCTATTGGTGACAGGAGGTCTTCGAAAAGGAGCGCGAGCGATTCCAGCTGCGGTAGTTCCACGAGTAACGTGATGTCCACGTCCTTCAGTTGTGTGCCTTCCAACCGAAGCGCAACGAGACGTGGAAATGCGAGCAGACGACCAAACGGAGGCGCAGGGTTAGGGTTGACCTTCTTCCTCCTCCGTCTGGTCAGCAGGTCTGTTGGCTTTGGGGTGTGACGCATGAACTTGATCGTCAGCAACTCGATAGGGTAGTTGTGATCTATCATTGAGAGTGCGAATGCCAAATCGTCAGGCGCTGACGCGGCAATCGTAAGATTGAGTTGGCGGAGGTTGATCATCCGAACGTGCCGAAACCACTCAGATAGCTGAGAGTCTGAGGTGCGACGCAATTCAAGAGCTTGTAGGTGGTCGAGGATGATGCTTGGGAATGCAGGGGCTCGTGTGTCGGGTTCGGGGGATGCGAACTCTCCGACTAGAAGCCTTCGCAGCAACGGCGCCGCTTGGACCAAATAAACAACGTCTGCCACGGTGAGTTCCAAATGAAGGAGTTCAAGGATTTCGAGCTGTGGGAACCACTGGGGTTCGAAAGAGTGTACGCTGTCCAGGATAAGTGACCGCGCAGTAAATGGTAGACATCGCAGTTCCGCATAGCCCTCTTTGCGGCCTTTCCATTGAGCATTCGCTCGCAAAACGACTTCTTCTAGAAGCCGCAATTGATTTCTGCCGTCAGGTGAGCCCAGAAAATGGGTGGCACAATGTTCCGTTGCGAATTCGACGACTTGAAGCAACCACGCATCGACAGTAAACCGGGTCCAACGATCCGCATATTGAAGCGCGACATCTAGAAACATGCGACAGGTGTCGAATTCTCTGTCCTCGAGGTTACGGTGGTACAGAATCACTTGCAGGCGCTGATCTATTGAGCGCCGTGCGAACACGCCAGCCGCTGAAGGGCCCAAGCGCGAGTCGAGCGTGGTCCATAATTCGGGAATGAACAGCGCCAGCTTGCGAAAAGGTCGATTCGCATGTGATAGAGCGCGCGCATCGTATACGTCGTCAAGACAGCGAAAAATCGTGAGCAGAAGCTCATTAGCGAGGTGTGGCGGCATTCTAAACCGACTTTGTGGTCAAATTCTGGCCCAATATGCGTGCCAGTGAGCCTACGAGCACTGCATGTCATTCAAGTCTTGACACGCACGACAGCACAGATTGCCTGAACTTGTCGATAATCAAAAGGACAAGCTCGCTTGGCCCACTTCATTCTCCGCCCATACGCCTTGGTTCAACGCCGCTGCGTCTTCTTCGTCAACGGTTAAATTTTCCAACCGCGCCCGTTATCCACGCGCGTCACCTTTTCAGAGGTATCCTGAATATCCCATGGGCATCGGCATGCTTTCGGATTGAGTCGAAACGGCACTACGCCACTGGCAGGCGGTTTTCATGGCCTGCAACGATGCAGTTGCCATAGCGCAAAAAGACAAGGAATGTGGTGATCCAAACCCACGTATCAGCACCTGGAACTGGCCGACTGCTGTTCTTTTGATTGTTGAAGGTGCCGTGCGAGAGCGGATCGCAGCGTGGCAGGCAGATCTGGCTGTATCTCGCGTTCCGTACGAAGTCCTCATCGCCATTTTCAACCTCTTAGGAACAAGCGATCGCGCTTGCGCTATGCTGGTTTGCAAATCATGGAACAGGATTCTACTAGGTACCTCGGCGCTGTGGAACCGGGTTGATTTCTTCCAAGACTCGCCGCCACAGGCAGTTGCTGCTTACGTTCGCCTATCGGGAGATGTACCTCTCGAGGAGCTCAACGTGGTAATCAACCGAGGCAATCTCGCAGTCATTTGCTCTGTCGTTCAGGAGCACATAAAGCGAGCACGCAGGCTTGCGGGGAGAATTGAAGTATTGACTGATCTCAATAACGACAACGGCTGTCTTTACCTCCTACAGAACGCGTTCGCCAGCCCTGCACCTCTATTGCAGTTGTTTCGACTGATCAACGAACATAATTCTTGGAATCAATCCTTGGCCTCCGATAACGTGTTTCACATGTTTGCTGGACAAGTGCCGCGCCTGCAGATGGCGAAGTTGGCCGACTTCGTGGAGAAGATTTACGTCAGCGCTTCGACATTTATCAACGTGACAAAATTCATGTTCTACAGCACTGCGCCCATCGGTTCATCCACGATTTATCAGGTTCTGGACCTGTGCCCCGCGCTCACTCATCTCGGCATCGAGCTTCAAGGTTGGGATAACAGCAACGACTGGCAAGCGCCTTCTATCGTCGTACTTCCACCTGAAATGGTTGAACTCTCGATAACGGCTCATGACGGCGTCGATCCGTTGTTACTTCTACGACACATTGACTACTCCTCGTTGTCGAGGGTGTCCGTCGCCAACCCCAAGGCAGATTACATCGAATCGCTCCTGGAGATGTTCTGCCACGAACTCGAACCGGTCCGCACCATCGCCTCCGCACGGCCTTAGACATGGATAGCAGTGTCTTTCTTAGAATACGCATGTACCAGCAGGACGTCCTGCTGCACAAGCCTGCAGTCCTCGATTCCAGCGTCAAGGAGCGCGCCGTTTTTGAACTTCAGGTCGATACTAAACTATCAGGCGCGCCTCATCTCTTCCGAAATCTGCGGACGCTTTACATTCACGAGCTGATATTTCACCACATGCTACTGGCCGCGGATGGTGGATTCATTAAGATGCCCAATCTCGAAACACTCATCGTCACGCTCGCAGGCCCGCCGCTAATGGTCCTTGCCGGGGATGAAAGCATCTTCTTCACGCTCGATAGCCCAAGTGCCTCCCTGCGGTGTCCAAAACTGTCAAGACTGCGTATTGCGACTCCATACGGGAGCAACATGCTCCTCGATCCCAGCCTCGTGTCTATGTTTCTGAACAGATGGATCGAGTTTGATGCGCCACAGCTGTTGGAGCTGATCTTGCACTGCACACGGTTGCTTGAGAGCAACGTCGTTCAGGTCGCTGAACTACTCGAGAAATTTGTGGATTTCACCATTGTGGAAGGTCCGATCCAGTTCAACTGTGTCGAGTCCAGTCTCCTGCATTGGAACTGACCTGAACGGTTGCCTCCAAGTCACTGGCACAATGAACCTGTATTTCAGGCACATCAACCATCTTATCCCTGTAACGAGCCCTGAAAACCCCTCCCCGAAGTATACATGCTCGATCTGAAGACGATGCAAGTTGATAAAAGGAGGTTTCATGCCCCTCCAGATACGGAGGGACGTGTTCATTTTATACAGACTATCGATATATCGTGAATACATCCGATCCACACAAGTACGTTACATGTGAGACTCGGTCAAAGGCATGCGATGCGTTACGGGACTATGGCGTGTGGGAAATGGCGCGCACAGGACGAACTTTTCATGGCGAAGCTCACTGCTTGCGCGTGCTGGTCTCTACGGAGCTCGCATCGTCGTGCTCGACACCCTTGTCGAAGTGGTAGAGCGACTCGAGCTTGGCGGAGCGGTCCCAGAAGATCCAGCGACGGATGAAGTGCGGGAGCGCCTTGCTGGTCTGGTACTTCATGAACTTGGATACCGGGACGGCGAAGACGTAGTCGAGTTCCTCGAGCGTGCGCTGCTTTGTCTCTGGCATCCAGAAGAAGATCATGATGAAGGCTAGAAGCAAGAGTAAGCTTCGGTGATTTTGAGCGAGGGAGGACGGCGTTACGTACCGAGAACGTTCATGCCTGCGTAGAAGCCGAATGCGCCTTGTGGGCCCATGGCAGAGAGCATGAATGGGAAGGTGATCGAGAGGACGGCGGCCCAGAACAAGCACGTTGCGACGGCGAACGCCATTCCGATCTCACGGTGAGACAGCGGGAAGACCTCTGCTGAGTAGACGAATGGCACGGGGCCCTCTCCCGGAGAGTAGAACATCGCGAAAACTGAAAACTCGAGTAAGACTATGAATCACGATTGAGATGCGGCGTGGACTTACTGTAGATGAAGATCGCGATGAGGGCGAGGCGGCCGTTGCCGTTGCCAGGGATGTAGAAGCACATGCCAGCAGCGAGGAGCGACCATGCCATGTTCGGGAACGTGAACAGCAGGAGGCTGCGACGGCCGAAGGTATCGATCGTGCTATAATTCGGGATTAGCGAGTGACATGCGCATAGTCTGATGGGACGTACAAGAATGCCGGGATGGCAAACAGGAAGTTGATGAGACCGAAGCCGAACGTTGCCCAAAGCGCGTTGTGACGAGAGACACCAGCCTCGACGAAGATGGAAGACGAGTAGAAGGCGATGATGTTGATACCGCACATCTGCTGGGCCAACATGACAGTGAAGGCGGCCAGGGTCGCGCGACGGATGCGCGGGACAGTGAACAGCTCGACGAAGCGGGTGGCGAACGAGCCCTTGGTGATGTACCTGTTCTCGACCTCAAGCTGAGCGTTGATGTAGTACAAATCACGTGCGGCCTGAACATCGGTGAACCGGAGGCGACGCATCGATACCCACGCGTCAGCTACACGACCCTATAACAAGCTGGCGTTAGAGTTGATCTAAGCTACGGATGGTTCAAGCGGCGCGCACCTTCTTCAACAGCCATCGCGGAGATTCTGGGCACATGAAGACCATGATCAGAAGCGGGACAGCGGGGATGAAAGCCGAGCCAAGTTGCAGACGCCACGAGATCTTGGGAATGTCCGCAACGATGATGTTGGCAGAGACACCGAGGAAGATACCGAATGCGGTCCAGAATTGCCAGGTCATGGTCAGTGCACCACGAATAGAGGCAGGCGAGTTCTCTGCGGCGAAGACGGGGACGGTGGAGCCTTTGCAGCCCATGCCGATGCCGAGAAGCAAGCGACAAATGAGCAACTGTTGCCAGGTTTGAGTGAATGCCGAGCCGAGGACGGGGAAAAGACAGAAGATGCCGGAGAAGAAGATTGTGCCGCGACGTCCGAACCAGTTGTTCAGCGGGTCGGCGAGCCAGCAGCCCAACAAGGCGGATGCGACGTAAGGTGCGGCATTGATGAGACCAAGCAGCCACTTGTCGCGCTTGAAATTGGGCTCGCCCTCCGCAGCATTGATGCCGAACACCTCAGGGAATGACAAGTTCGCGCCATTGGATCCTTCCTATGAGAGGATGAGTATGACGGACTTTACGGCGAAAGCGGCGCGGGCCCTCACCTGATCCCAACCCCTATAGAACACAAACGCAAACAACACGCTGCGTCAGCATCGAAGCCACCGGGTACAATGCTCCGCAAAATTCCGCAGATACGCACTGGACGGCAGCACCGACTGAGCAAACAATAATCGTCAAGTAGAGGTCGCGAGGTTGCCTCCAGCGGTGACGCTTCTCATCGAGGATGCGCTCGCGGTCTTCGTCGGCCAATTGGATCGTATCCAGGCTGTTAGGACTTTGGGCGACAAGCGCGCCGGTCTGGAATGCGGCCGTGTGCTCGGTGAGCCCGTGCTTCGTGACGAACTCGTTCACGTCGTGCTCGAGCGCCTCGCGAGACAGGTGGGCGAGTGGGTTCTTGATCCTGTGAAAGTCATGTTAGTTGCTTCGAAACATCTTTCGGAATACATGGAAGCGTACAGCGCCTCGAGATTGGCGTTAAGATCGACCTGTAAGATAAGGAGAGAATGAGACCGAGTGTATATTGGTGAAAGTAGGTGAATGCGAACGCACCTCATTAGGGTTAGCCCTTTCGAGGCGGGCCTCGTCGTGCTTGATAGAGGACGTATCCGCCTTCTCGTGAACTGGGGCAACAGCAGACTTCTCCGTCATGGTGTATAGACCGTGGGGTTGGCAGGGAGAGAGCGCTGTGGAGGGCTGTTGGCCGTGCCGTGGGTTTAAATATCAGCAGAACCCACCGTCGGAAGCAAGTGTATCCGGATCCCCCGGCTTTGATCGCGCGACGGCCCTTGGCAGCGGCGCATCGCATGTGCAAAAGTTTCGCCCAACGTCATGGCGCGCGGCCCGGCTCCACCTCCCAGCGGCACCCCGCTTCAACTATCCACATCCATATCGCAAATGTCTCCGTGCTTTCACCTCCAGCTCACCTATCGTCCCGAACGGCTTCGAGAACACTAGCGAGAGCCCGAGGCGGCTGCTGTTTACATGCAAGCTTGTTTCTCCCCATGGGGGTTCTGGACAGTTTGCGGGGAGTGTCGCGTGACACGGCTTCACGCGTTCGCCGGACGCCATCAGGATCGATCGGACCTCGACCTCTCGTGGCCCCAACTTCTGCGTCGCTCGCGGACTCCTCCGAAAACCGCTAATGGCCGTTTGAGCCCTAGAACATCCTATTTACCTCCTATACATGGCGCTAAGCTCCAATCCGTGCCTTGCGAAGTGATACACCTCGAGTCCCATGACTGGCTGCGTCACCACGTAAATAACGACGTTTGACTGTTGTGATGCGCCAGCCAACCACGCGACAGTTCTCTATTCGTGCGCCAATCCCGCGCGCCTCACTCAATTTGTTCAGAACTCGTCGATCGCTTCCAAATGCTTCGCGTGGTCCACTTCGTGCTCCCAACCATCATCTAGCTACGAGCATACTCCGCACGTGCTCTCCTACCTTGTTTCATTCACCATCCAACCCCACAGCGACAAGCGGATCACTAGCACAGGTTGCGGCTGGCCACCACACGACCATTTGTGTTGGCGCATGTTCAAGTTGCCATCCGCTCGATCGCCGTATTTGCACTCTAGGACTCATCGTCAGCATGCGGTGCATGCCGCTCGGCTGTTGCTCTGTTGTTGTCCGCTGTAAAAGATCGTCAAATCACGGAAATTCCGACACCATAGTCCGATGAATTGGTTTCCAGCTTCTTTGCACCCGCTCAGATTCGACATGCGTCGTGCGTTGTTAGAGGCAACTATGTAAAGGTACCTGCGGGGGAGGAAAACGGTTGATGGCCGGGTTTGAATGAGTCCGTGCGATCACAGATTTCAGTTGTGAGAACCGTTCTCGCATGTGCTGTTGCCCGCCGGAGATGCCAACCGACCAATCACTCTGAACTTCACGCGCGGCATCAAACTCGAGATTGATCGATCCAGGACATGCGACTTCCTAGCAGGCAGCTGTAGTACTGAACTAGTGATCAGTCCAGGAGCGCGCAAAATAGGACTTGGCCTGAGTGGAGGCTTCTACCATGCCCTGCACTGCACCTCAATCATCAACAAGCCCTAGGTCTTACGAACAGACTTCACGCGCGGAAGCAGGCCCTTGTCCACACTTACTTCGGGGCGAACAGACCGCGGGCAAGGAGATCATCAACCGCCTAGGTCAAGCGTGCACACCCTCGGGATGACTCCTCGTCGAGGGTCCGTGATGTCCATCGGTCGGACGAGACGAGGGCCTCTCCCGGTACTCCTCTTCCCAATATCCTGGAATTTCCAATATGTCAGCGGTATCAGAGCAGAGGATCTCATCCGGGGAGACGTTGAGCCTTGATGGTGGAGTGGAGGCTGGCCGGCATCTTGGGGTTTGTGTACATGTCTACTCTGAGCGGTCAGCACACGCCGAGGGTCGGGACGGTCGTCCGGATCGGGCGGTGCCCATGTCAATCACACGGTGAAGTCTGCACGCCGGCTATGCTCGCATAAACACCGACGCCGTCGTTCTTTCAGTCGTGCCTTGCCTTCGGTGGGACGGGCAGGGGTATACAACGAGCGGCTGATCCATCGGTCACTAGATTCGGACAGAAAGATTGACCACAACCAGTTGATGAGACTTCAGTTGAGGACTCATGGTTGAATGTCCTCACACCACTTGATGTATGTTTGTATGGAGTTGATGTTGTGTTGTCTGTGAGGTGAGCCACAATGTAGCTGACTTGATGATGAGAACCTGACCCTTGGTTCCCTGCTGGGTGAAGGATGCACAGTGCAGGATGCAAACATGCAATGCACAGACATCATCAACTACGATATAACGCCCCCTGGCACAAGTATTCAACGCATCAACCACACCTCAATCATGCCAGCATCATATTTCAAGAGCACCAAGACCCAGCGAGGAAAGGAGTCCGAGCGAGAGAAGGAGTCCGAGCGAGGAGCTCGTCATCCCCGCGGTCGTGCTCCTGCGCACTATGACCGAACGGTCAGACGCAACGACCATGGTCTTGAAGAGCGATACCGAACCACCTCAGAAGAACTGAGAATGGCACGGAGAGCATTGCGGGAGCAAACGCAGGCGGCGCAAACGAAACTCGTCGAGCTGCAGAAAGAGCTTACTACGACGCAAGCCCATGCCATGTCTCTACTGCTCGAGATGCAAGCCATCAAGACGAGTCTAGCGGCGCACGAAGAAGAACCAGACACAGCGTGTGAGTTGCTCTGCATCTTGACCCAGCTTGGAACTGACCATTCACCACACCAGCGCTCCTCGCCTCATTCGACAACCTCAACACCCAGACTCTCCAGTTCGCACTGAAAACATGCTGCACCCTCGACGCCGCCGATTTACAGGTCTCACTACACCGCAGCAGCGTCGACACATTCCTCGAGCATCACCCCTCTGCCGTCTCGCTTCTCGGTGCGCTCCTCACCGAAGCGGCTGACGCCGCTCTCCGCGTCCAAGACGTCCTCGCACCGCTCGCACAAGCCATAGTCACAGGTACACTCCTCCGCACGATTTTCATCCCGTTCGCACCGGGTCTGGCGGGGACGATGCAGGATTCGCTCTTGAGCGACCTGCGCGCCGGCCCGGGTCTGGAAGGTATCGACGCTGCGCGCTGGAGATCGCTCACATATCGCGCCGTAAGCGGTGGGCGCGACGATAGCGAGTTGGCTGGTGCTATCGCGAGCGAGATCATCGAGATGCTTAGTGAGCTCCTGCGCGCGGTGTTGCCGCCGGGTAACTTCGAGTCGGGACAGCTCGTGGATCAGTATGCTGCAGCGGTGGGACTGGTGTCGGCGGCGCTGCGATGGCAGGATGCGGTACGAGGTTGTAGTATCAGCGTCGAGTACGACGTGTTCATGCCGCTACCGGGTGAGTTGTTCGTCCAGTCGGACATGCACGCAGTCGAGCTGCTCGGCGGACAACTGGGCACGAGGACGCAGACCGCTACCCGTGTTCTTCTGCCGGTATCGCTCGGTCTGCGTTCGACAAACCTGGTCGAGCGTCAGTCAAGCGTGCTTCGCCAGGCAAACGTTGTCGGAAATGCAAGAGTTTGAGACGAAAGCTTGTATTGCTATGCAATGAAATCGATGCTGGGATATAAAATACGATGAGCGAGTGTGAGAGCGATACACGACAGATGATGCGAGTGTTCGAGACCAGGAGCGGCCGACTGTCCCCTATATAGGGATATTGCGAGAAGAGCGGGTGAGTTACAGAAGCAGGAAAGCGAGGAAGGCGGTAACGAGGACGCCGAGGGTAGGGCAAAGACTGGAGGCGGCATCTACCATGCCGTCGGGTCGCCCAAGGATGACCGAGGCTGGGGGTAACCTGGTCGTTGTGGTGATGGAGTGACCGGCGGGGTCGGTGGTGATGATTGTGGATACTGGTCCGGCAACAGATGGGACAGCAGTCGCGTTCAGCGGACGCAGCACAGGACTGTACGTGCTCGTCCCAAAGCCAGAACGGCCACCCGGAGACGGTACCGTCCGACTTGTGTTGAACACGTACGGTGGCGTCGTGAACGTCGGTTCAGGCAGGAGAGAATTCGGCAAGGTGGTGGTGACGCGTGGCAAAGTGGTAGTCGACGACGGTGACTCTGGGTTGTCCGATAAAGCCTCTGTCGTGGTCGTTGTGCTCGGCCTGGAGGTCAACGGGTAGAATCCGATGAGCGGAGGCTCGCGCTTGTCGATGCCATAACTGAAAATCGCGTAGACGTTGCGCAGGAACGGCACGCCGAACTGCCAGTCGATCCCGTCGCTGCTGGGCGGCAGCCCAACTGGCCACGAGAGGCATGTACCAGGGTTGCCGGAGGCTTCACCGATGATATAGTCTGCCGGCCCGAGCGTGAAAGACGCGCCACCAAAATTAAGCACCATCTCAACGTCTGTGTCGCAGGGCACAGCCCAGACGCCATCCGAGACCATGCGGCTAGTGTCGAATTGGTCGAACACCGCGGATACGGCCTTGAACGGCCCAAAGATACCACTACTGCCAACGTCGATGAGCGCGAGCGGCTGGCGGCCAACCTCAGGGTATTGTGGTGTGATATCGATAGCGGTGCCGTTAACCTGAAGGGTCGCCAGCATAAGCGAACCAGAAGCGGGACTCGGTGAAAGGTTTCGGGTAGCAGAACCCTCAACCTCATGCTAGC
>Ga0247815_10002923_pt1 | contig 12465 bp, 10 predicted proteins | sample UWRJL194509B1_FD_181014 | JGI IMG/M metagenome (GOLD analysis project Ga0247815, IMG submission 181014) | Plant litter microbial communities from Arlington Agricultural Research Station in Wisconsin, United States - UWRJ-L194-509B-1 | ecosystem: Environmental > Terrestrial > Plant litter >... | reverse complement strand
AACCACTGTAACCGCTAACAATACCTCGTTGCAACCTGGTTATTTCATATTTGCAGGTTATGTCATCTTTGAAAATGTCTTGTCTTACATTTTGAAACGTATCGCACCGAAAGAAGCAGATGTGCCACTGCCAGCTGTACCGGTAGATTAAGCAAGCTGAATTGGTATTATCGAGAGTTTTTTTCATAAAATCGAATTACAAAACACAGATTTCGGCAGTACAGGACAGTTTATGTACAATAGCTAATCTGTCTGGAGATCATTATTTTTACAATTAATTATTGTTTTACGGTAACTAATTGTAGATTTGTGGTCTCAATCGTTTGTTATGAAAACTGTTCGTTCTATTTCCGGGGTGCTGGTTATTCTCACCCGAACTGCCTCTCTTGGTTATTTTTTATCCTTTGTGCTGTCATGCCTTGCTTTTAGTACGGGCTGGTCGTTAAAGATTACCAATGATGCCACTCGTTTTGAAGTCCTGTACCCTTTTACAAATTCCCCTTATTTGCTGGGAGAATACAATCGTGGCTATATTATAGCTTTTTTAGTATTGTTAGGGCTTTACAGTTTGTTTTTCTTCCTGATCAGCAATGTATTTAAGGCATTTACCAAATCCCGTATATTTACTGTTTACGGCATCAGGCAGCTCAAATGGTTTTATGGTACCAATATCATTCTGCCTGCAGTTACTGCACTGATCCTTTCTGGCTTTTATCCAATAGACAGCATAGTCGAAATATTAGTGATCATTCATGCCCTGTTAGGCGTATTTACCTATTTCATGGCCGCTATTTTTGAACAGGGCGTTAAATTACAAAACGAACAAGACTTAATTATTTAATATGCCTATCGTAATAAATGTAGATGTAATGCTGGCAAAGCGAAAAATGCAGAGCAAAGAACTCGCTGACAGGATAGGTATTACCAGCCCCAACCTGTCTGTTTTAAAAACCGGTAAGGCAAAGGGTATTCGGTTTGACACGCTCGAAGCGATATGTAAAGCTCTTGATTGCCAGCCCGGCGATGTACTGGAATATGTAGCAGAAAAATAAACCATAACCCGCAATAATAAGAATTGACCCCCTCAAAAAAGCGGGACTGGACAGCTATTGCCTAAAATTTATCAAAATTATGAACACCCTAATTTTAAAAAATCTAACCAAGACCTATCATAACGGAGTAAAAGCGTTATATAATTTATCCCTGGAACTTAGTAATGGGATCTTTGGGTTGTTGGGCCCAAATGGTGCAGGAAAGTCTTCGCTGATGAAAACCCTGGCGAGGTTACAGGAACCGGATGAGGGGCAAATTATATTTAATGGTACAGATGTCCTGAAAGACCCTTTGTCTTTAAAGCGCCACCTGGGATTTTTGCCCCAGGATTTTGGAGTCTATTCAAAAGTTTCTGCATACGATCTATTAACACATATTGCAGTATTAAAAGGATTAAATGATGGAAAGCAACGGAAGGCGCAGGTGCTGGCGCTTTTAGAGCAGACAAACCTTTATGATGTCCGTAAAAAAGATGTAGATACATTTTCCGGAGGGATGCGTCAGCGATTTGGTATTGCACAGGCACTGCTGGGGAACCCCCAATTAATAATTGTTGATGAACCTACAGCCGGGCTGGATCCCGAAGAGCGAAACAGGTTTAACAATATTCTGAGCGAGATAGGGGAGGAAAAGATTGTGATCCTTTCTACCCACCTTGTAGAAGATGTGAAGAGCCTTTGTAATGAGATGGCTATCATGAAACAGGGTGCCATCATTGCCCAGGGCAAACCTCAGGATTTTATCCAGAGTTTAACATCCAGGGTATGGCAATGTACCATCAGCAAAAGCAGCAGAGAAGATGTTGAACAGCGTTACGATGTCATCTCTTCACATCTAACCAGTGGAAAGCTGACGGTTCATATTTATTCGGAAACGCATCCCGGTAGCAACTTTACAGCAATCGAACCCATATTGGAAGATGTTTATTTTAACCTGTTAAAATTAAAAGATTAGGCAATGAACAACTTACTGAAATTTGAATTGGCGCTGTATTTTAAGAAGCCAGGTATTTATATCGGCCTCCTGTTATTATTTGCTGTTGGATTTATGATTGGCTTCCAGCAATTATCTTTTGACAGCGGGATTTATATTTATAAAAACGCAGCATACAGTGTGGCCAATATGATTGGTTTTTTAACATTATCGGGTGTGTTTATCACCACGTTAATTGGTGCCTTAACGCTATTCAAAGAAACTGAAGCTGGTTTCTCCCTGATTCTATATGCGACCCCGATCACTAAAACACAATATTTGTACAGTCGTTTTAGCAGTGTGTTCTGCATTTGCCTGGTTTGCTTACTATTTACAGTTGCAGGTTATGCTGCGGGGCAGGTGTTCACTGCCGACCAAACTTTCAACGGGCCATTTCACTTTTGGTCATATCTGCAGCCTGTGCTGCTCCTGTTAGTACCCAACCTGTTTTTTTGCTGCTCAATTATCTGTACTGTAGCCTGGGTTTCTAAAAATAAGTTGATGGTTTACCTGGCCGGACTTTTTCTTTATATAATCTACATGGTATTATTAGTTTACTCAGGATCGCCTTTGATGGCGGGAGGTCTGCCCCAGTCGCCTGCAGTTATTAGCCTTGCGGCCAGGATAGATCCCTTTGGTTTATCTGCATTTTATCAGCAAACCAATAGCTGGAGCTTGCAGCAAAAAAATACTCAGTTTATCGATTTTACAGGCAATCTGTTAATAAACCGGATAATTTATGCAGCTGTCGGATCGGCATTACTGTTAGGAGTATGGAGAACATTCCGGTTTTCCGGAAAAAGTAAACCATCAAAAGCTCAGATAGTTGTCGGCAAACCAGCAACCGGTAAGGCCGCATATCATTCTGTTGATACACAGGTAACAGGTATTTCCTATCAATTTCATGTTATAAAAAGCCTGATCAGGATCGATATCAACTTCATACTGAAAAGTATCCCCTTTGTGCTGGTATGTATTGCCATCATCTTTTTTATGGCTATGGAGTTTTATGGTACGATAGACCAGGGGATCCGGTTACCAGAACAATATGCAACAACAGCCCTTATGGCTAACCGGATCATTTATAACCTGCCGGGGATGCTGATCCTTGTGAATTTATTTTATGGTCATGAACTCTACTGGCGCAGCACTGACAGCCGTTTCCTCTTATTGGAAAGAAGTATGCCTGCCGACCTTAGACTTCGTTTAGGAGCCAAATGGATCTCGCTCATTTTACTGCTTTTCATTTTGATTACAGTTGTAATTGCTACCGGTGTTTTTTTTCAGTTTATGTATCAATATGCAAAAATAGATTGGCTGGTCTATCTTAGCTTGTACTGGCTGGTGGGTATCCCTCTCCTGATATGTGCTGGTATTATTTTAATATTGCAGCTGCTGATTAACCAGAAATGGGCAGGTTTGCTGACCAGCTGTTTGGTTCTATTTCTATTCGCAACTTCATTTGGAAAATTAATCGGTATAACACATCCTTTGTTACGTTTTGCGGCGGCTTACACTGCAAAGTATAGTGAAATGGCTGGCTGGGGAGCTTACCTTTCTGCCTTTTCCTGGCGGATGCTTTTTGGGTGCGGTACTATAATTTTGTTGTTCATCCTTACTATCCGGGTTAAGGAGCATAAAAAGAACCAGCTCCCCTGGGCTGTGATTTTTCTATTGATGATCTGCTGCATGGGATCGGGTTTTTACATTCAGCAGCACCTGCCATTAACTGATAAAAAGGATCGGTTTCAATCCAATGAAAGTTATGAAACAGACTATCGCCGGTTTGCTAATGAGCCTCAGCCTACGGTGTTGAAAATTACAACTGCTGTTGAGCTCTATCCACATCAAAACGCCTATCATGTGAGCGGTAGCTATCAGTTAAAGAACAATACCAGCAAACCTATCAAGCAGTTATTAGTAAACTTTGATGATGAGCTGAACATTGAGCAGGCCATTTATAGTTCAAACGGACAGCAAATCCCTTTTAAACAAAAAACTGGTTTCATAAAACTGCAAAAGCTCCTGTTACCGGGCGATACTGCCAAGTTTTCCTTTTCATTTTCTTATCAATGGGATGGCTTTACCGGGCACCAGTCATTTAATGCTATTGTAAAAAATGGAAGTTTTATACGCCTGAGCAACTATTTCCCCCAGTTTGGCTACCAGTCTGACAGGGAAATTACCGACCTGTCAGAACGCAGAAAAAGAAAACTGGGGATAGCGACACCTTCAAAAAAGCTGGAGGCTCCCCGCAGAGAAGCCTATGATTTTATTGATCTGGATATGACAGTAGGTACCGATGGTGGACAGACAGCTATTGGTATCGGCGAATTAACTGGTAAATGGCAGTTGAAAGACCGCAATTATTTTCACTACCAGACAAGTTCGCCTGTTCCGTTCAGGTTCGGATTATCTTCTGCCATATACCAGGTGAAAAAGGCCAGGCATAAGGGTATAGACATAGAGGTTTATTTTACTAAAAACCATTATGAAAACGTCGGTCAGCTGATTCAAAACGCAGCAAGAGCACTTGATTACTGCCAGTCAAACTTTTCTGCTTACCCTTTTAAAACCATCCGGTTCGCTGAAGTATCACAGTTTACAGAAGGTTTTGCTGGGACAGCCTATCCGGCAACTATATTTATGACAGAGCACATGATCTTCCATGTAAACCTTAAAGGAGATGAAAAACAGGATGTGATCAACGAACTGGCAGGACACGAGCTGTCTCATCAATGGTGGGGAGCGGCCCGCTTTGTCCCTGATAATCGTGAAGGTGCAAAATTACTTACCGAAACGATGGCAATGTTCACTGAACTGATGCTGGTGAGACATCACAGTGGAGAACAGCAGGTGCTGGCCAATGTAGCTATGCACAAAGGTATTTATCAGAATGAAAAAGGGTTTTCAAAAGAAGTACCATTATACAAGATGGGGCCGGAGGATGTTCATTTATCTTATTCAAAAGGTCTTGTTGTGATGTATGAATTAACAAGGCTTATTGGCGAAGACAAGGTAAATCAGGCATTGAAGGCTTTGTTCCGGAACCATACCTATCCAAAACCTGTGCCTGTGGCAACTGATTTACTGGATGAGCTTTACAAGGTAAGTCCGGTTTCAGCACATCAACACATTAACAACTTATTTACAAAAATCAATTAATCGCTGTATGGAACTGCGACTGCATAAAGTTCTATCCTGAAACCATCATAAGCATACAGCTTACAAATAGTAGTGACTATGCTTATGATGACTTCACAACCGATAAAACCGCCGAGGGCAGCTAGAAGACAATAAAAACAATGCACACCACTGATAGAACAAATATATTCTAATGAAAAATTGTAAATATCAACGCGATTACTCTACCGGAGTTAGGATTGCGGTGTATCCACCACCTGCAGCCATGCCTATCTCCAACGACTCACCAGCATTAACCTCTTTGCTGATCAGCTGATAATCTGCCGCATGTTTATCTGCATTTATACCATCTTTTAAAATCTCTACTTTGTACTTTTTACCATCAAGGAAAGTCAGCGGAATAGAAAACGAACGTTTATCCCAATTAGTCATGCCCCCGATATACCAGTTATTCCCATTTTTTCTCGCGATCACGACATACTCTCCAATCTTTCCTTCCAATGCAATCGTTTTGTCCCATACCGTGGGGAACCGCGAAATATATTTTGTGTAGACAGGCTCTTTTTTATAATTGGAAGGGTTATCACATAACATCTGTAAGGGGCTGTCATAAATTACATACATAGAAGTTTGATGTGCTCGTGTTCCCCTGCTCATCGGAGATTTGAAATTGATGTAAAACTCCTCCTTATTTGTATTCAGCATCGCACCCGGCGTATAATCCATTGGTCCTGCCACCATCCTTGTAAAAGGCAAAGTCGTGTTGTGTTCGGGAGTTATGGTAGTTTCCCATTTATTGTTCTCCATTCCCCGCACGCCCTCGTAGTTGATCACATTTGGATACTTCCTGTTCAAACCCACAGGCTTATAAGCACCATGCAGATCCAGTAACAGCTTACGTTTAGCAGTGGCTTCTGCTGTACGGTCATAGAAGTTTACCATATATTGGTCTGCGCGTGCCATAAAATCTACCTTTATCCCTTTAATGCCCCAGGCCACATACTGATCCAGGATTTTGTCCATCTGCTGATCCAGCGGCTTCCAAAGCGCCCATAAAATCACACCTACATGTTTTTCAGTTGCATACTTCACCAACTCCTGCAAATCAAGGTCTTTGTTTGAAGCCAGCAGATCGGTTGTGCTGCGCGACCATCCTTCATCAAGGATAATATATTCCAGTCCATATTCCGAAGCAAAATCAATGTAATATTTATAGGTAGCCGTGTTTACGCCCGATTTAAAATCAACACCATAAATGTTATTCGCATTCCACCAGTCCCAGGCCACCTTGCCCGGTTTAATCCATTCTGTATCCTTGATCACATTAGGGTGGGACAGCTTGTACACCAGCTCATTTTCTAACAGTCCTTTGTCCGATCCGCTGATCATCACCGTTCTCCATGGATAACTTCTGTTCCCTGTTGTTTTGGCATGGTAATCTGCTTTTTTAACAATGATATCAGTACGGTCAGAACCAGGTTTAGGCTTAGACTCCAGGATCACTTTAGGAAACTGACCAGTCAGGCTGTTTCCACTGGTCCCGAACAAGAATAAGTTTGGATAATCATACAAATCAGCTTCGGTAACTACCATCTTTGTACCACGCGGACTAGCCACATACAGTGGCAGGTAACCATAAGTTTCGGGAGCTATTTCGGCCAGTTTCATCGCTTTAAAATCCCCTTCGTAGTGGGACTCTAAATCCGGGTTATTTTCTTTCGGTAAATAGATCTGGCAGTTCTCATTAAAATTGAAAGCCACTTCTTCTTTATCAATCTCTACTGCCGCTGTACCCAGCGACGTTACAAAACGGTATGCCACGCCATCATTGTATGCACGGAACTCAATCGTGTATCCGCCCTTCATTACTAGTTTCAACTCATTGTAAAGCTCAGGGACCAGTTTGTTTTTGACCGGCACTATAGCAGTAATGATATCGTTTACTGTGCTCATCTTAGATTTTAATACCACTGGTGACACACCCAGTTGTTGTCCACTACCGAGCGAAAGGCTCATGGGACTGGGCTTGATCAGTAATTCAGTGCCCCTGAGTACCGACCAGGTAATTTGCGTGTTTGCAGAAATCTTTATAGTGTTTTGCTTATCAGGAGAAAGCAACGTATAATCCTTAGCATCAGCTGCAGTATAGAACAGCAGGGAAAATGTAAGCAGTTTAATGATTTTTAACATAATGTTTGATACCACTCTGTAGCGGTAAGCTAATATAGCTAAAGCATTAAAATAAAATCATACTGCTTATTAACGAATAGTGAGTTTTAATTAACCACTATATCACTGCCCTGATCTGTATGATTTGCTTAAGCGATCTGCTTACTCGGTCATTCTCTGCCGGTTCCGTACCACACGATAGATATGCTGTTCAGCAACAGGATCAGGGCTGTTTATCCCTGGCAAATCATTTTACGTTGTGCTCCTATTAATACACTATACGCATCCATTATCACTTTGATGAATTAAACCGTATTTCGCCTATGTGTCTGACTGATGATCTTGTTCCTGCCCAAACATGCGGAGTAGTTTTTTCAGTCCGGAAGGGGAGTGCATAAAATCAGTATTATCCAATGTTTCTTTTCCAATCTCTGCAAATCGTGTAAACATAGATTGTTCATAATTTGCGATCGCTGATCTGATGTCCGCAAATTTTTCATTCGTTAAACTTTTGCTCAATTCCAGCGCATCAAGCATAGCCATATTTACACCTTCCCCGGCATATGGGGGCATTAAATGGGCCGCATCACCAATAATAGTCATGCTGTTACTGGCTTCCCAGCTTTGATCCAGCGGCATGCAGTATTGGGGCCTCAGCGTATATACCGTGTTAGGATGATCAAATAATTCTGTCCAGATACTGTCCCAGTTGATATATTCTTTCTTAAACCAGTCCAACACCTGTTTATGATCAGAGAAATCTATCCTGCCGTCTGTCGCCCAGTTGTCTCCAGCTTTCCAGCCCGCATAAAAATCGAGGCTTCCATCGCCTTTGGCACTTATAGAAATAGTCTGTGAGTTTCCAAGCGCCATAATTTTCCCGCCCTGTAACAGTTTGTGAATTTGTGGGGCATTGTGCTCAGAATTGTTAATATTGGCTTCCAGTATCGTCACACCCGAATAAAAAGGTTTAATTGGCGTAACCAGCGGACGAATTTTGGATTTGGCACCATCAGCTCCGATTACGATATCAGCAACCACTGTATTTCCGTCCTCAAAGATGAGTTGCCAGCTATCTCCAACAGGATCAAGGCCGGTGATATGACTATTCCAAACTACAGTATCGGGCTCCATGGCATCTAATAGAATATTTCTTAAAGGGCCGCGGTCAATTTCAGGCCTGAAAAATTCGTCGCCAAAACCAATTGTATCCTCTTCTCTGTGCTGGTCAAAGAAAATGCCGGCATTTTGATCTAGTATTCGCAGCCGGTCTGCACCAGGTCTGTACTGTTCTTTGAAAGCGTCCATCAACCCGGCAGTTTCCAGGGCCAAAAGCCCGGAATCATGATGCAGGTCTAGCGTTGCGCCCTGTGCCCGTACCTCCCTGTTGTAATCCCTTTCATATACTTTCACCTGCGCTCCTTTGATTTGAAGCAATCGGGCCAACGTTAACCCTCCCGGGCCACCACCGATAATTGCGATTTGTTTATCTTGTAATAACATCTGTTTAATTTTAATTCTTGTCAAATTTATGCCTACTTTTAAGAATAAAATACCTGTAAATGATATAAGAATAGTCGTAAAGCTATCTTGTGCGGTTATCTATGCTGTGCTGGATGATTTTGTTTTCAGCATCGAAATCCTGGATGAAACCATTATAAACATGCAGATGATAAATGCTTCATAACCGATAAAACCACCGGAGGCAACTAGAAGACAATAAAAAACAATACACCACTGATCAAACAAATATATTCAAATGAAAATATCAGTAATCGATAAAAAAGGATCAGGCATCATGTCACAATTTGCCGCTGCAATAGGAGCAAGTATTGAGGGGCGTTTTTTCAAAATCCCATCCGATAAAGGCGCGGGGTATATCACAGGTTTTTCCTGGGGCGATGAAATTAAGATGATGATCAGGAATTATTATTTAAATGAGGAAATCCTGCTGGACCGTACAAACGAGCTGGTAGAAGGGCAAGACAATATCTTTTTTATCTTAAGCGGTATATTCCCTTCGGTATTATCAAGCGAAAAACAATTAGCAGCCGAACAGCCCAATGTGTTGATCTGCAGGCAGGAAGTTTCTTCGGTGCTGACCATGCCTTCCAATACTTATTTCAGAAGCATAACAATTGGAGCATCCAGAAAATACCTGTCAGGGGTATTTGGCAATCTTTCACACCCCGTTCTAACCGCAATTCTGCAATCACCAGATCAATTTGCATTTGAGACGAGTATTTCAGCCGAAATGATCCGGACGGCCAGCGAAATGTTAAATGAGCCAATTCCTGAAAGTATGGAGAGCCATTACTACAGGCTAAAATGCGAAGAGTTGTTATGTTATGTGATCGCCTTATTGATGCAAAGAGATACAGCGCATATCAGTGGTGTTCATCTTAAAGATATCAAAGCTATCTATTCCGTTAAGTCTGTTTTGCAATCGAACCTTCATTCAGCCCCTGATATTGTTTTGTTAGCAAAAAACGCTGGCCTGAGTGAAGCGAAAATGCGCAAACTTTTTCGGCAGACGTTTGGGAAAGGACTTTTTGAATATTTCCAGTTTATGCGGATGAACGAAGCGGCGAGGCTGCTGAAAGGGAGCAAGGCCACTGTTGCTGAAGTAGGTTACCAACTTGGATTTACCAATATGAGCCACTTTTCAAGGATTTTTGCACAGCATATCGGTACTAAACCCAAAAAGTATGCTGCTACTGGCTAACAAATAACTTATACGCATCACGCGTTGATCATCATTTTTGCAATATCCGAACAATCACGTTATAATTAGTGTTGCTGAATCTGCATTGACGGGCAGTAATATCACCCGCCAATAAAAAAAATATGTGTTAATTGCAGCTTTGATAACTACACTGCTTTTTGCAAAAGACTGATAACAATATTTCTAACTGACCGAATATTTCAACTCACGCTGCAAAATCAAAACCGACTGCTAAATTTAAGTTTCCAAACACCACAAATGATAAACCATCGCTAAAGAAATAATGCAGGCTCCAACGAATAAATTCGCTGATTTCATCAAGTCAAAAATCGCTATTGAAAAAGCTGATCTGGAAATTATACTTTCCCATTTTAAAACCAGGCAAGTAAAAAAAAATCAGCTGATCTTAAAACGTGGTCAGATCGCGTACCAGTATTTCTACATCAATTCCGGTGCGCTCCGATTCTTTTTTGGGGAGTTTGAAGAGCAGTTAACTGCATGGATTGTTTTTCAGGACGAATTTTTTACTGAAATATCCAGCCTCAACCCCCAAAAACCTACAAGGTTTAATATAGAAGCCATAGAGGATACAGAATTGATTTATATCGACATGTCTGCGATGGAAAAGCTATATAAACAATTTCCGGCATGGCAGGAGTTCGGAAGGATAACCTGGGAAGCCATGGCTGTAAGAATGATCGATCAGATTATCAACTTTCAAACCTTATCCGCAGAGGAACGGTATTTATCATTAATTACAAATACTAAAATAACACAAAGCGTTTCTGTCAAAAATATCGCTTCTTACCTCGGTATTACGCCTAACGCCCTGAGCAGGATCAGGAAAAATATCAAATAGTTTGATAAACTACCAAATGGTAGTCCCTGCGGTAAGTTAAGCCTTTAGCTTTGCATCATAAAAAGATGTACAAATGGAAAAGCTAATACTGGTAGCCGGAGCTACAGGAAACCTTGGGCAGAAAATATGCCGGGGACTGATTAACAGAGACATACCTGTCAGGGCAATAGTGCGTCATGGAAGTGACCAGGAAAAAATCGATGCGTTGGAAGAAATGGGCGCAGATGTATTTAAGGTTGACTTTTCTAATGAGCAGGAACTTATTGGAGCTTGCAGCGGCGTTTCCTGTGTGGTTTCTGCATTGGCAGGTTTACGTGAGACGATAGTAGAAACGCAATCAAAATTATTAGCCGCAGCGGTTGCAGCAAATGTTCCGCGTTTTATCCCTTCCGACTATTCGTCCGATTTTACATTCATACCCAGGGGCGAGAACAGGAACTTTGACCTGCGTAAGGAATTTCATCAGGTACTTGCTCAGTATCCCATCCGCGCTACATCAATATTTAATGGTGCGTTTGCAGATATCCTTCGTTACAATACCCCGCTTTTTGATAATAAGCAGCAGACTATTGCTTATTACGGTGATAAGGCCCGCTGGAAAATTGATTTTACTACCATGGATGACACTGCAGCCTTCACCGCAATGGCGGCACTGGACGAAAATGCTCCGCGGTATTTAAGGATAGCCAGTTTTAGTGTAAGTCCCGATGACCTTGTTGCGTTAAGCAAACAACATAAGGGACAAGAATTTAAACTTCATCATATGGGTACTATGGAGGAGTTTTCAGCCTATAACAAACTACAGCGGTCCGCACATCCCGAAGGAGAAAACGACCTCTATCCGAAATGGCAGCAAGCGCAGTACCTGTATAGTATGTTTTTAGTCCATCATAATGAATTAAACAATGACAGGTATCAGGGATTGAACTGGTCGACAGTAGCAAACAATATTTAATCACCATGGATAACGAGAAGCAAAAAATCGAAGATCAGTATAGTGACGAACAACTGATCAAACAGTGGCCCGGGTTTAAAAACCAGTATGCAACCGTGAATGGTGTGAGCCTGCATTACGTAGACAGTGGTGGAACAGGGGTGCCTTTAATCTGCCTGCCAGGCTGGCCCCAAACCTGGTACTCCTATCTGAACATCGGCCTGGCATTAGCAGAAAAATACAGGGTATTGGTGGTAGACATTCGTGGCATGGGAACCTCTGGTAAACCTGACTCCGGGTACGACAAAAAGACAATGGCCAAAGATATTTATGAGCTCATCCGGCAGCTCGGCTTAGGTAAAGTTCATTTACTGGGACATGATATCGGTGGTATGGTGGCCATGAGTTTGGCCTTTAATTATCCGGATTGCATAGAAAAACTGGTTGTGATGGATGGTGCACATCCCAGTGAAGGAATGTTACAAATGCCATTGATACCACCATTAGGCACCTTCAATAAAAAGATGACCGCCGAAGCGCAGTATGTGTGGTGGATGGGCTTTAACCAGGTAAAGGGATTGCCGGAACAATTATTAGAGGGAAGGTTCC
>Ga0247815_10002922_pt1 | contig 12470 bp, 17 predicted proteins | sample UWRJL194509B1_FD_181014 | JGI IMG/M metagenome (GOLD analysis project Ga0247815, IMG submission 181014) | Plant litter microbial communities from Arlington Agricultural Research Station in Wisconsin, United States - UWRJ-L194-509B-1 | ecosystem: Environmental > Terrestrial > Plant litter >... | reverse complement strand
AAAGTGTGAGGCGAAGAGAAGAGGCGAGGAAAGGAAGAAAAGCGAAAGATCCGGCGTTCTCGTTGAGAGACGAAGTATTTGAGCGGAAACAAAGAAGCAGCTGGGCGGAGTACAACGCGCCAGACAATTTGGCACATGTCGTTTCCATCACTCGCTCATGTCACCCCTCATTCGAGTGTCAGTCGTGTCTCACTACATGCTGACAGCTGTGAGCGACGTATCCGCAGTGACATGACGGTAGCGACATGTGCGCAATCTCGCTGATCAATGACGAATGCTCCTCGATCGCTCCGTCTCCATACGCTGATCAAGCGGCATAATGAAGACTGTCTTCAATAATTCATCACTCAGCTTGGAGCCAATGGCGGATAATAGTCCTGAGCAAGAGAACCCAGCCAGCCCATTTTTCCATCAACGAGATCTGCGGTTCCGCCCAGCATTGATCGCAAGTCAAAACGTCAATTCAAACACGGCCAAGGCCACCTCATGGTCAGGTGAGTGACAGGTGCAGTTAGAACCGCACGTCGTGACTTCACAACGGATCAACCGGAAGCGAACGCGCCAGCTTGAAAAGGCGCTATCTGCTGCGGAACGTTCTTTTGACGTTGAGCATAGGCACAGTGTGCCGAAATTTGGCAGCAGTTTCACACGGTAACCTCCAGTCACCTCGGTTTCTGCCTTTATTAAAGGACGGCAGGAACCTGCGCGTGCACTACACCGCGGTTCACTTTGCTTCCACTTTCGCCCCAAGCCATTCGTGGCTTACTCTTTCTCCAACTTTTCTTCTCACAATTCTCTTTCATCTTTATTTCTCATGGCAGCTGTTCGCCAAATCTTTGTTTCCTTATTTCTTTATGTTTTCGCATGCGTGACTGCTGCGACATTGCCCACCGCAACGGTCAATTCGACCACACCTGAACTTGCCAAGGTGCGCCCAGCTGAGTATCAGAATTAGAACCACTCCACTGACCGTCTCTCATCAGCGCCAAATATTGCATCTGGGAGATGCCGAGGACTTCTGGTGCGATCGTATTCTATTCAAGGACTACGCCAGCGATAGTTGCGGCGGCCCCACCTATCACTCTGGCCGCACACCACCCCAAGTCACAAAGGCGACCAACATCAAGAGCCGCAACGCCGGAGACAGTGTTTTGGACAAGGGCCCTGCACTGGTGAGTCACTTGTCTACACTTGCGTTACACAGCGAGCCGACTCTTTGAACAGGGAATTGCAGCCGTGTGCGACTTTGTTCTCGTGAGTTCACGGAGTCAGATCCAAGCTGAAATATGTTGATATAATCATCTATAGCCGCCATCGTTTGTTTTTGAGCGCTTGCGCAAGTCCGGAGCGTGCAAGAAGGCTGCAGACGATCGTATCTCTGGGACAAGGACTATGACTGCCATCTTTAACAAGCTCGACGTCCCGACGAACCGAAGGCTGCTTCAGCGGTAAGTTATTTGAGCCTGCAACATAAAAGGCGTCTGACGGGAAGTATCAAGCGAACGACTTAGGGATCTCAAAGCTGGACTCATCAAGCGGGTGCCACCGAGCGGTACACTGCCGAGCATCTCGCAGCCTTCGAAGCTCGAACGCGTGAGTACGGACTCGCTTTCACAAGTTTCAGTACTTATTTCTCCGCTTTGTGATCTAGCTTCAAGTTATGTCTTATGTGTAAGCAGCTCGTATGTGAGACGGGACGGCCATTGCTGACAGAATACCGCAGGCTCAGCGCGAACCACCCGACACTTGCCATCGCCAAGTCCATCGACGCCGAAATGCTGTCCAAGTATACCGTGAGAGCCGGGATCGAGAACGCCTGGAGCGCTCTCATGAACCAGGTGTTAGACAAGTATAAAGTACTTGAGGAGGAAATTCGGCGCGAGATCGAGTGTATGGGAGGGAGCAGTCGTCCCGGCTCGCCGATGGACACGAGCCTTTGGAGAAGACGTTCCAACAGGATGGAGACGAGGTTTTCGAGCACTCTGGGCTCCGAAGGGGGGTTCACGTTGCGACCTTTGTCAAGTCTGCAACGGCGAGGAGGATCCACTGGAGCCAGGTCAGGACCGAAGGCAGCTAACGCGCCTAGTTGCCCTCTGAAAAACGCACTGCCCAAGCAAACTGTGGCGCGGAGTACAGTCCAGCCGAAGCCACAACCCGCGGTGAGACCGCGTATTCCAACAAATGTTCCGCAACCGCGGGCACCGTCGCCAGCAAAGCAGGTGGTGCCTCGCCCTGCGGTAAGCGGTTTGACTGGCAGTTGATGCTCTGACTAAAGTATTACAGTCACGCCCACGCCGCACGCCTGGGACGGCAGCGCCTCAGAGGCACATCACCCCGAAGGTCCAGCCACGAGTTGTTCCAAAGCCTGCCCAGAGACCGAGGGGGACACCTCGGCCACGGCGCCGTTGATCGTACAAGCCCAGCATATTTTAATACTTCTATACTTTGAATTCTCACTCATGAATTATACTTTGTTAAATCTACCTGATTGCTCCCGCCCGCGCGTCTTCACCCGCACACCTGCATGCCTGACATGGACCAATCGCGGGACAATAGCATCTCCAAGTCCCTTCACCCTCATGATTGAATTAAAACTACTGATTGTGTAGAAATGACTGGGACCTGGTGTCGCGGTTCAGTCGCCGTCGGAATTTTAGCGCGCGATCCTTCCTTCGCCCTTTATTCGCGCGACTGTCACCATGCTGCCCCACCCCAAGCTACGGATGCCCCTCGCGCGCGCACATCAGTACTTTGCTTATGAGCAGCCTGACAAGCGGCCAGGTAAAGTAATTGCGCCACATCTTGTGTCCCACGGTTTTAGCTGCAAGCACGCGAACTTCTACCGTCAAGGCTGCTACTCGTTCCACTGATTTGCATGCGCTTTATTTGTCTCGACGGACCAATAATCTACGGAACATTGACACCACCTGATGTCCCCGGGTCACTCTGAACTCCTGGAAGGCGTGGTGGCTGCGCGACCGTAGGCCTGTTATCAAGTGTCGTGTTGACGCTGCTGGACTGACCTATTCTTGCAGAAGCTTCCGCGTCACAACCTAGCAGAAACCCTAACAGCATTGTAACACGGCCACAGGCGTGCCAGCTCCGGCCCTGACGGCTGGGCCTCGGAAGCCAGTGGCACCCCGGCCGCCCTCGATGACCATCCACTACAATTGACGTTGCGTGGATTCGCGGCTTCTCGCGTGACCGGACACACCATTACCCAGCATTACCTGAGGACCGCGTCGGAAAATGGCCTGTATTTATACGTTGCGTGACACTCCTGGTCGCATCTACCCAGCCCATGGCTCGAAGACTCTCGCCAATCGGCTTCCTCGGCCAGGCAGCCAATCATCATCGGTTACAGCACACACCGCCGAGGTTTCTGCGTCCACGAGACCCTCGGGGACGCCGCATCAGATAATGTGCGTTGTCCAACGCACAGAAGCCCGTTACGCCGACACTTATGCGCACACTATATATGAAGACATCGCCAGGCTGGCGAATACGACATACCACCCCCCAAGATTGCTACTTCCCTGTCAGCAACATGCGGCTCGTCTCGACTCTCGTGACTACAGTTGCCGGCCTTGCGGCCGTCTCAGGCAAAATCATTTACGCTGGCGTCAACGAGGTGCGTTATTGGTAGGTACCGCAATGCTATCTCGCTGACGTAGAGTCCAGTCTGGTGGAGAGGTATGCATGCTTTCCTCTTTGCGCGATGTTATTGGCTCATAGCGCCCTCAGTTCGGCCTCTGGTCTGCGAACTCGACCCTTGGTACAGGTCTGCCTGGCCGGTTTGGTGTCGACTACGGGTTCATCAACAAGGTAAACTTGTTGGGGCTCCTCGCCGTCGGGATGGATAGAGACTTATCCTCCGCCGTACAGAGCACCGTCGACATCTTCGTCAAGAACGACAAAATCAACTTGTTCCGCGTTGCCTTCATCTTGGTTTGTCCCAAACATTCTCAGCAAATCGAACGAGAGCTAATGCGAACTCAGGAACGACTTGCGCCTTTGAACATCACCACGGGCAAGGGCCTCGGTGGCAAGTTCAACGAGACGGTACGTACCTTCCTCAAGACTAGACTACATCTGATATTCTCTCTGTAGTACTTCGCTTACTTCAAGGACGCTGTTGACTACATCACGAATGTCAAGGGCAAGTACGCCATTCTTGACGTGAGTTTCACCGCTTTGTTCGTTCGTTCTGCACTCTAAGCATGCACCACAGCCGCACAACTACATGCGCTACAAGTTAGTGATGTCTTTGCTCGACCTTGTTCCAGCTTATCGACCTACACGTCTTTAGTGATCCGTCGCAGCAGCCTTTCACCGGCAGCGTGAGTTACTTGCTCGCGCATGACTGCAGAGCACTCATTTCTCACAGGTCATCGGTGACACTGCCGACCCTCGCGCTGCGACAACTCAAGAGTTCTACCAATTCTTCTTTGAGCTGGGCCGTCGCTTTCGCAACAACCCACGGGTCATCTTCCTCTCGTCAAACGAGCCGCATGTGAGCTTACCTGTCACACTCTTCGTGAAGATATGCTCATGAACTGCTTCATACATAGGACATGTCGACGGCTCTAGTCCTCAAGAACAACCAGGTCAGTCAAATCTCGCTGTGGTCAATACAATTGCCTGACAGATTGCCTATTAGGCCGCCGTCGATGCTCTCCGCGCCGCTGGTGCTCGGCAACTCTTCCTCCTTGCCGGTAACGCCTGGACAGGTGGCCACTCCTGGACCGAAGGAACCGAGCCCTCATCCGACTACATGCACAAGCTGGTTGACCCGGCGAAGAACTGGGCCGTCGAGGTGCACGAGTAAGTCCCGAACCCAGACGACCTGGTTCGGGACCTGGTTCGGGGTTGTTGACTGCTTTGTTGTCGCTGGTCGTTTTTAGATATCTCGATATTGACTACAGTGGCACCCATGCCGAGTGCGAGCAACCTGGCCCGTCGAATCTGGCGAAGCTTACAGCGTGGCTGAAGCAGCATAAGCTCAAGTGCGTCTTCTCTACGGGATCTGGCGTCGGTCATCCTCGGTATTGACAAACCATTTTGCAGGGCGTTCGTGAACGAGTTCGGCGGGGGCAATAACGCCAACTGCCACAGCGTGAGCTTTTGCTATTACTTGATGCCGCCAGATATCTGATCCTAGCTCTAGATGATCGGCGAGATGCTCGATTACCTCGCTGCAAACGAAGAGTACATTGGTTGGGCGGCCTGGGCAGCTGGTCCTCGTGCGTTTCTTCAACAGTGTATCCCATGGCGTATCTGTCTGCTGACCTTATACTATGTGACAGTTTGGGGCACTTTCCGCTCATGCTGTGGCGACGAGACCGGCAACTACGAGCCGAACACACTGACCATCAATGGCGAGCCTGGGTCAGTCGTCCCAGCCACGAATTCTATGATGAGCTGACTTGCGTCTATAGCGCGTACGACACGATCTGGATCCCGACCATCAGGCCGCGCATTCCTAAGGGTAAGTATAGAAGATGTCTCCATGGGTTTGCAGTTCGCTGACACTGTGTGCGTTCGTGTCGCAGTTCTCAAGTCGCACGGCATCTCCAGCATCGTCCTCTGAACTTTTGATGGGTTCTCGACGTGCTGATACACGCTCTTGCGATGTATACACGCGATGGAACGCCTATTCCATAAATAAGCTGGAAATGCATAAACTACAAAGCAAAGAACAAGAGATGTTTTGATTCAAACAACGTGGCTTTGATGAAAAGAGCCATCGTCGCGCATCCGGTAGACATGTGTGCCGCTGGGAGGTGGCCCGCCGAATGGGTACCACAGCTTACCACCATGGGTGTCCGAAACCGTATGCGCGGTACGATTGACATAGATGTCCCAGCTGGGAGTCGTGGCATTACGCAGTAGCGGATCGAAAAGCGCGTGCTCGTCTTCGGACTGTTCATCACGGCGAGCGTTTCCCTTTACGCGGGGACAGTACGCCTGCACATGTTCAGTCAGCCTCGCATGTTTGTTCAAACTTTGGACTTGTACCGTCGTGCCAGTCTTGGTTTCCCAGTGGTCATTCCGCGCGGCCGAGCAGGCACTTTTGCCAGTCTGGCGAATGGCTCTGCACAATGGGGCCTGATCGACGTTGGCCTCGTCAAATGCAACTTGGCTGCAATAGCGTAAAATGTAAGCCAACTACGAGCCCGGTTTCACTATTGAACTTACAACGGATCGTTATTTTTCATGTTTTTCGAGCTGTAGAACAACTTCAGGTGATTCCCGTGTCGCCCGTTGTCACCAGCATCCGTGCAGTGCCATACACCCCATCTCGCAGGCGTTTGTGTGCCCTTGTAGCGACGAATGTGGCAACCTAACCCGCCTGCATTTATGCGACGTGTGAGACCCCGAAGAATGGAGCAATACAAATGTACCTCTAGGATGACATGAGACAACTGAACGGCGTGCAAGTGGACAATTGCTTACTCGTAGGTTGACTGGGAAGAGCAGACTTCAGGGTCAGTTTAGGTGGTGGTTGCCATCAAAGATCAACGCACAGCATACGGGAACTCGTCACTGCACCCCGTGTCAGTCTACGGGCTCTGCGCACAGCCAGGATCAAAACTGAACGCGTACCATTGCAGCGCGGTCGTCGTGGATTTGCCCGCACAGCCACTGCTGGAACACCCAATAGCCTGCACAAATATCAGCACAGCGACTGGAACTGCAAATTTCTGTGGACGTACTGTACGGCGAGATGAGGCCTCATCGGAAGTGTGATTACCTCCTACCTGATACCGGTCGGCATCTTTCGAGTAATGAAGATATCTTGTGACGTCCGTCGCGCTCGGGCTCTGGCGGCTGGTGCATGCCGCCGCATAACAATGTGTGTCGCACTGAGTGAGTTGTGTGAATAACACTCAGACTTTCGGGCTGAAAGCATATACCACGCCAGGATAATCATTGCATTTGAGAACAAGAGTTGGCGGGAGTTGTGCCGCAATGGTGAATCCAGCGATCGAGATGAGTGAAAGACAAACTAGAAGCATATTTGGCCGAGAAACAAAACGAAAAATGAAGCGGAGAAGAACGGACGAAGGAAACGAACGAGACAAAGAAGACACCAAAAGCCCCACGCTGCCCAAGGCTTATGAGTACATCTTATCGGCGATGTCCCCGAGGCGTTGATTTGCTTACGAACATAAGCAGCCAGATTTGGACAAATTCGGTGAGTGTGATCGGTGTAACCATAGCCCAGAACCCAAATGATCGGCATTCCCGCGGATCGACTATGAGCCGCTCGGTCTAATCGACCCGTATGACTGACTAAGTCTCCTGCATTGGCATCATAACAGGCAAAGGGCTGCGTAGAGCCATGCACAGGGATCGACATGCCGACACTTATGAAGCAATCCTGCTGAAGCTGGCATGCTCATTTCTTTCCTTCCCTTCGTATTTTTCGCTTTGCTGTGATTATGATCGCGTTTATTTCCTTTGCCATTTTATTATATTGCGTCGAGGTCATTTCTGCCTTAACCCTGGCACAAAATGCGACCCTCAGTTCTCTCGAATCTGTGAGACGAAATGCTGTTTTCAGCTGCGTTGCCGCTAATCTTGATCACGCTTCAGCGGCAGCTCATCCACCTCGGTAATGACGGCGACCACTGGTGTTATGGTGTCCAGTTCGCTGACCGGCAACTCCGGGAGTCCGATTGCATCAACATACTTGCGTTCCGCACGCCAACACCATTGAAGGTCACCAAGGCCACCAGGCTGGGAGGTGCCGACGGGGTACTCCTCGCAGCGGACGTCGGGCGTAAACCTAAGCCGGTATGTGGGATTGCAACTCTGAGGATGATTATGCACTGACTAGTCATCATAGAAAGGTGTCGGCAGCATTGCTTGCGGCTATGTCTTTGTAAGCTCGAATTTGGCAACCGCAGTTGCACGTGACATGCTTACAACGACCAAAAGCCGCCGTCTCTAGTTTTGAAGCTCCTTCGTGAGAAGGGTGTTTGTGCAGCGGCCGCAAAATCACGCAACGTCGACAAACAGAAGGTCATCCAGGATATATTTGAGATTGTCGACTCGGTGGACAACTTTGACCTGATTCAGGCGTACGTGCATGCACAGTTCCTCGGTATTCGATGAACTGACTAAATGAATGCGAACAGACAGCCGTTTTATCAAATTCAATTGGACGCCCTTCACAAAGCGCGGACAATCGCACTAGCAAAGTCCAACATACGCGCCGACTTCCAAATCCCCTCCTCCATCACAGGCCCAGTAGGCAGCCTGGAATTGGTAAGGCTGTACTCCACTCAGTGTTCAGGTATTGATCTAGATTTCTCAACTCATGCTAGTTTCAAGTTTATGGTCACATGTGAGTATCTCTCAGTTGCGCGCGATACGTCGGCTCACCTTCCATCGTTCTGAACAGCCTGAAGAGTCTTGTGACGCCTGTGCGGGACCATATTGCAAAGGCCATCGACGACAAAGCCATATCGACGATGACCTTCGGAATTCGGCTCGGCTTGTCGAAGATCTGGGCAGACATGATAACGGAAATCAAGATCAAGCGTGCTACGCTGCAAGAGACTCTGCAGCGTGAGATCAACTGTCTCCCCAGTGGTCCAAAGAGTGGTCCAGGCGGGCCATCTGGATCCGGAGGCGGGGGGCGTCCTCCTCGTCTTGCGCGCCGTTTCAACAGCATGCTTGTAAGCTCCGACCAAAGCTCGCTACCCTCGACAAGCCTCCAACGGCGAGCTCGGACCGCAGCCAAAACCGGCCCCAAAGCCGCCAAGGCACCTTCATGCCAGTGCAAGAAGAACCCGCCCAAGAATGTCCCGCGCAGTCAGGTCAAAGCCAAGCCGAAACCTGCGACGAAGCCCCGCAGGCCAGCCACACGTCCGAATCCCAAACCGGCGCAGCCTAACAAAAAGGTCGCTCCCCGCCCTGCCGTGAGTGATCGCTGTTAAGTTTAGAGTGACCGTGTAGATGCTGACGAAACTCGTAGACTCGTCCTCGTCGCGTTCCCGGCAAGGAGACCAAGCCAACACAGGTGACGCCGAAGAAGCAGCCGCGCGTTGTACCGAAGCCGACACGCCGTCCGAAGGGCACACCGAGGACTCGCCGTGGGAGGCGCAAGTAGATTCTCCACCGTGGTTTGAGTTTCAAAACAGCGCAGATTGGTCATTACAGGCGCATTCGGGACTAGGGCTACATACAAACGAGTCAGACAAGTAGACATTGAATGCAGCTCACGTATCTATCTTGGCGTCACATGAGTGGGACCATCGACCGCTGGGGCTGAATCTGAAGTCGACGCATTGTCCGAGCTTGCATCCCGCGGTGTTCCATCGTCTTTGTGTTCTGACGGGAATGACGCCTCTCCTCTTTCGACGTCTTCTTGTCGCCTTTTCTTAACTTTGAATTTGTCAAGAACGGCTCGGCCTTCGTCTTTGAGTTTCGTGTCATCCTCACGGTTGAGCTCGTGTTGTCGAATAAGACAGAATGCAGAAAGAGTTGAAACACCTTGACACCCAACCTGCGCGCCCGAATCGTTAGTATGCCATGAACGAATAACCAGAAGTCGCTTCCAGCGCACCGTCATGAGAAAGACAGCACGGAATCCGTCCAGATACGCCAGTATGATTCCAAGATGTTGAGATTCACCAAGACTGGAACGGAACGCGTCGTCATTGATGATGGTAGGGTCGTCGAGCAGCCGCGAAACAGTGTTTTCGGGCAGGCCAAGTGGTTCAACGCCATGACGCAGTGCGTTATTGACAATTGCACCGGCAACGGCGAGGCCAATAGTACTGCCAAAGAGGCGGACGAAATTTCGAACGCCCGTGACCACGGCCATTTCCTGGCGCGGTACCGCAGCCTGGGCAGCGAGAAGGCCGCTGAACATCGAACAAAAATGGGTATCAGCGACGAACGAGTAAACGAGCACGAGGCTTCTACGAACGTTTGCATGACGAGACCAATGACGGCGCCGGACATGAAGAGGACACCAATGATGTACGCGTCCGAGCTCTGAAGGTCGACTCGCGACAACAAGCCTTGAGCAAGGCACCACAAGGCTTGTCCGGTGATGATAATCCAGCGATAGTGACCGGTGCTTGTGGTAATTTGGCCAGCGACATACACGAAGGCGGCTTATTCGCGTCAGCTGTGAGCCTGAGGGTTGCCGCTTGGGACGTACAGATGGGTGCGAGGAAGGCGAGCAGGAGGATGGACGCCCGGATGAATGTCTCGCCACGCACAATCTGGAGGAAGGTGATCATGAAATACATCATCTGAAGAAAGAGTCAGGCCGGCTAAGGAGCGGGGCGATGCTGGGCGCACAATGTACATTGTCATGCCGTTCATGAACATGCAAATGCACATCCCGACGACCGTCGGATATCGGAAGATCGTGACTGCATGAAATCAGACCGGATTCATAGCTCGCCAAAACATGCTCACGAGGTACAATGGGAAGCTGCGCGTAGCGGCCTTCCCAGACGAGGAACAAGGCAAACAGCAGGGCTCCGACGACGAATGGGACGATGACGGCAGCCGAATTCCACGGGAAGGACACTCCACCCCTGTTGAGCACACATTGAGAATCAATCTGCGTTAAGAGTATGGTAGCATCCTCACCAGTTCAGTCCGAGCTGATTTTGTAGGTCAGCAGCGGGCGGTCGTGAGAGCAGATGGTACCTACGAGTATGAGCACCGAGCTAACAACGGTCAGCGCGGAGCCAGTGTAATCAATCCTTGCCAGCTTCTCGCGAATATTGCCGCTGACGCCTTTAAGAGGGAGTAACCAGATCGAGACTGCGAGCGAGATGGCGCAGAGCGGGAGGTTGATCCAAAACGCCCAGCGCTTCAGTGCAATGTCAGCATCAGTTGCAAACCATGAACAGCTACAATAATCACCCAGGTAGTGTACTGGGAAAATACACCGCCTAGAAAACGTTGAGTTCAAGGTTGAACTGCTGAGTTTTAACACTTACCGAGGAACGAGCCCATGCAACCAGAAACGACCACAACGATATCTATAATGCCCATGTACTTGCCACGGTCGCGCAGCGACACGATATCGGAAACAATGACGAGCGCCCTGCCGGGTCGGTCAGTGAGTTATTTGTGACGGGAAACGTTTGAACCGACATTGTAATGAGGCCACCACCGCCGATACCTTGGAACGCACGAAACACGATGAGCTACCACTCGAGCATCAGTTTACATCCAACTGTAAGATTATAAAGACAGACTTGTATCATTGTACGCGCGAGTGCGCATGCCAAAGACGCCACGGCGAAGATGGACATGGCGACGAGGAGAACGGGCTTCCTCCCGAATACATCAGACCACCGGCCGTAGATCGGGATTACGGCGAGGCTTGTGAGCATGTACGACGTGGCGACCCAACTGCTTTCCTTGCCAGAGTGAAGATCCGCGGATATTCGCGGAAGCGCGGCCGCGATACTATATGTGGGTGAGTGCTGTGAACAGAGCCACAATGAACCTGCGCACATTGTCTGGTCAAGAAACGCAAGGAATATGGCCATTGATAAGGCTAGAAAGACAAATATGACCTGGCGCGGGGGTAGGAACGCAGACTGGTCCTCTAGCGCATGCGATGTGCGCTGTTGTGCGTCGCCAGCGGTGTCCGCGCCGGCAGAAGATACTTGAACTGGAACGTCTGCCTGGCGCGCTACGCCTTTCTCGTCGCCGTCGAAAGTGGTCGCCATTTTGCGAGAAAGCTAACGGAGAAAGGGGGGCAAACACGGCTCTCCACATGCCGTCAAGAACTTTTCAGGGCGCGAAGCCCGGGCGCCGGCCGGGATGCCGAACATGCCTTGCGAAATGCGGAGCTGGTATGGCGCAAGGTGAAGCTACTGAAGCATTTCATTATAACGAGGCGATTGAGGTGACGAGGTTAAAAGGCAGACCGCAAACACGCGAGAGCGGAGATACAATCCGCACCTCCCTCTTTTCCTGACTCCATTTGGACAAAACACTCAACTCCTGGCAATTAATGCAGCTCTGAACAGATACAAGCGAAAGTGTATTGGCAGTGCGGTGGATGCATCGGATCACCTGCGGCGGCGCGTGCGAGGCTTTCCCCTCGGCTTCCGAGTTGGCTTCGGAACCACTCGTGGCTTGACCCTGGGTGTCGCACGCTTTGGAGGCTCCGACTTGCCAGGAACTCGACGCGGGCGTGTCTTCAAAAGCTTTATGAGCAACACGTCATTTGGCGATATAGTGACTTCACTTACTGCTGGGCGGGGCGTCACCTTCTTGGCTGGCGATGGATTCCGCGGCTGAGGAGTCTTCACTGGCTGACGCGGCTTCACCGCAGGCTTGGGCTTCGGCTGAACCTCACTGCGTGGTACAACTTTCTTCTGTGGCTGGTTTTTCTTTGGACAAGTGGGGCATTTTGCTGCCTTTGGTCCTGACCGCGCCGGAACCGCCCGACGCTGCAAAGCTGACAACGGCAGTGC
>Ga0247815_10002921_pt1 | contig 12478 bp, 15 predicted proteins | sample UWRJL194509B1_FD_181014 | JGI IMG/M metagenome (GOLD analysis project Ga0247815, IMG submission 181014) | Plant litter microbial communities from Arlington Agricultural Research Station in Wisconsin, United States - UWRJ-L194-509B-1 | ecosystem: Environmental > Terrestrial > Plant litter >... | reverse complement strand
GCTCTCGTGGTTTCTCTTGCGCCGCCACCGCCGTTCTAAACGACCCCGCCCAACATCCGTACTCGCCAGCGAACTCTCCCCAGGCTTTTCGAGTGCCGCTCCAACAGCTCCGTGGAGCGCTTCGTCACCCTCCGCTGCTCAGTCGCAACGGCCAGCATTTATCGGTGCGCAGGGTTACAACCAGTCAGCGGAGAAATCCCCAGCCGTTTTCGCCTCCCCCAATGTCGGCTCGTCAGTTGGTGGACGGCCACTTCCTCCTCCGCCCGGAGCGGGAGTCAGATCACCGTCCTCAGATAAACAAGTCCTGCAGGCGTCAGAATCAACCAACCCTCCAGCGCGACTGACGGAGACGGATATGCACCAAGTGTTGCAGTATGTTGCCACAAGATTAGACCGCGATCAGCCGCCACCGCCGACATCACCGACCCTTCCACAATACCCTGGTCTATCATCTCCGCCACAGCGCTCGTAGGAACGGCATCACACTCATTTGTTGTTATTTAGTCATTTCGGAGTCGGAATTGAGTTTCACGGCTGGTCGAGAACTCAGACTTGACGAGTTTAGTGCAAAGTGGGATCTTGAACCGAATGCAGCGGGCAGATAGGTTGCGTTATTTTGACACGCGATGAAATTCGGCGAGTACAACTCCAGTATTGCACCCATAAAAGATGACAATTGCTCGCGAGGAAACGGAGACTGGATGCCCACACCACGTTCTACAACTTGCCACGAGCCCAAGCAGATTTATAGATAAGTGTACGAAGAACAAAGTCCTGGCTAAACTACACAAAAGAAACAAGAGTAGTTCAGGAGGAAGAAACAAGACGGTCCGGATCCCGGTAAGTGGGCGGGAAAAGTGACTGCTCAGTGCTGGAGCCTCGTCTCGGAGAATCAATACGCGCGGCGATGCACGCCAGAATGTGATCGAGGTCCGCAGATTGGAGCGGCGCTCCATAAGGATCTGGCTGATACGGAGGTGCCACCGACGGGCTTGTCGGCCCTCGACGAAGTGCAGCCAAAGGCTTGGCTGCCCATTGGGACACCTTCTCGCGCCGAGTGGGGCCTTGACTGACCGTAGTTGATGCATGGAAAGCCGTGATTTGGTCTTGAGAGTCGTCCTCCAAAGAGCTTGTCCATTTTTGCATTGCGTTCTCACGGGTATCGAAAGCCTCGACGTCCTGACTTCTGAATGGTGTTGGCTGCCTATCGAGTGGCGGACTCCGTCGCCTCGTTCGACGCCATCGCCAGCAGACAACAAGGGTGAATAGATATATCCCGACGATGACGCCAAGCACCGCGGCGATGATGATAACAGTGTTCGAAGGCGAGGAGTCTGAGGCCGAAGGATTGGGGGAGACAGGTGTTTGCATCGGGAGAGGTTCGGTCGATATTGGGGCCACAGGGGCGCCTGGTCGAGAGATCCCATCCCTAGGAAACACTCTCAGCGGTTGCATATCACAAAGACGGCTGCACGATGGCTCACCCAAATCTCAGATTTGAACCGAACAGTTGTAACCTGTCGAGGCCAACGCAGCATGGTCTGCCTAAGCTTTGATCACTACGCCCGGTGCAGTTGGCAACGTTGTCGTTGAAGTTCCGCAAAGTAATTGTGTAGTTTTTGCTGGTGTCAAGTCCCGTTTGCATGAACAACGGAGCAGAACCCGCACTCCATTGAGATGTCGATGCGTCTCCGTTGAATATTGTGCCGTCGAACTCCACACTGTAGTAGTGTGTATCCATGTAGAAGCCACCCCAGAGGACAAGAGAAGTAGCACCTGTGATAAACATTGACCACGTGAGTTCATTAAGTTTTTCAACGAAGGGGGCCACGACAAGCAAAGACACACCGGAAAAATCGAGCGATGCCGTGCGGTCAGAACCGTAGATACAGTTGAATGTCATAGTATTCCCTTCTCCAAGCGCCTTGTATTGGTAAGTGTCCCACTGAAATGGTGATGAGCTGGGGTACGCCAGTCTCTGCGCATCGTATGCCTCACAGCATTTCGTCCTCGTCCGGGTTTGTTGGTCCAAAGTCCGTCAAGATCGTCGATATTGTATTCCTCCAAGTCGCCAAAGGTGGCCCTGCGTGATAATGAGTGAGTTCATGAACAGCTCAAGTGGGAAAAAACACACACCCATCAACCTCGACGTTTGCTGTTGTAAAACCGCCAAACAGCCGGAATTCTGACGATGGGGACGCTTCGATAATCCTCAGCTCGGCTTTATGAGAAGCCTGAGGTAATAGGTCGGTTGATAATGTTAAGGATGCGCCCATTTCACGGCATTGAGGGTCGTTGAAACGGCTCGACATGTCGAGCTTGACAACTGCGCCGTCAACAAAGAGCTGGTACTTGGCTTCGTTAGACTGAATGCAGAGGTGTAGCCTGACACCTAAATTTACAATTAATGGACATCAATGCGATGTTTTCGAGAGATAGGCGCGTGTCGGCGCACCGGTGAAGTCCAGCGCGACCTTCGTGCCGTTTGCGGTTTGCGTGCGGAAGTACAAATGGCTGTTGACCAACAGGTTAGGCACTGCCCACTGAAGTGAAAGAACACATGAACAGACCCGCTACCCTCGTTGTTGACCACGCTGTTAATGTCTGGAGTGTCTGTATACGCAGCGGTCCATCCCTGCAGGGCGCATTCAGTCGCTGCCGTGCAACAGCCTAGGCCAATACCTACCGGATCTGTATCCCTTCCAGGAGAGTATCTGTACGCGTCCGGATATGAGATAAGCAGCTAGAACTACGGCGAACTGTGAGTTTCCAAGATACGCACATCCAAGGCCCGCTGACTGCAGGTAAGGTGAAGTTGTGCTGGGTAACGCCGCTGTTGCTCATAACGCGCGCAAGTATAGAACAATAAAGAAACGACTCGCAGTGAGGCAAAAGAAGCGATAACGAGAGAGAGTAGAAAGAAAAAAAGAGGAAGAGGGACGGGACATAAACAGACCGGGTTGTTCGGCGCCTGTGCCAAGAGCGGTAAGCAGAGGGGCGTACGGCGATCATCCCCGGCGACGTAGCATTGTTGATCAGGGGCTTGAAGCAATCTACATAGAGTTGGACGGAATGTTCGGGCTTGCTTGCCTTCGTGGCAGCCTGAGAACATCACCAGGCGGTTTAACAAGTTGTATCTCAACGAGTAACAGCTCCCGAAGGAGATACTGTGGTAAGAGACCACTACTGAAATCCTTCTCATGAGGAGCTCAAAAAGTTCAATCTAAGCACAAGTCCTCGGACGTGTGAATATCGAAACCCGGTGACCCCGCAGGCACTGCCCAGATTATAGTCACAAAAGAGTCCGCGGTTAAAATGACGGTGGGATCTAGCATGCTGAAACTCACTGTCGCGCCTCCAGCAAGGGAAATGACCTCAGTAGACAGTTTCAATCAATCGGGTTGCGCGGTGCCGTGTGACTCGTTTGGTTTAGGGGCACTGCTTCCGATCGGCCTTTCGCTCTTCCTCCTACATTTCCGTCGGTACTTGGGTTTTTCCCGCGACAAACCGATATGGGTATTCCTGCGGTCCCTTTGTTTGCTCCGTCGCTGCTAAAGACCCGTGTACCCGCGCCGGCCTATGAATCGACCTTGAAGATCGTGGCGTCGGGTGTAGGCGCGCTTGACGGGAACGCTGCCTGGGCCTTCGTACAGGCATACCTTCATGACCAAGCTCAGCAGCCTATAGGCTCTACGTTAAGTCGCTCTGATGCTGAGAAGCTGCTGAGACGGCGCGTTTTCGAGCTCGCTCAACGAATTGCAAGAGGTTCGTATGTTGATCCTCCTCTCAACCATGAAGTTGGGCTGAACAATCAACCCAGATCCTCGCATTTTAATCGATATCGACACTCTGCTGGCGTTAGCTGCGCAATTTGGACTAAATAACTCTTCACGAGTCACTGCACTCTTCGGTGCCGCTTTCGACACTCATCCCATCCTGGCGCGCGAGCTCCATGAAACTGCAATACCTGCTTTGACAACTGCAATTGCTCCTCCTGAACGACTTTCATCCTCAAGGACCGCGTCAAAGGATCATGAGGATCGCATTGCACGCGTCTCGGCCATCTTACCTCTCATCGCCCGTTCGCATTCTATCGTCGCTCGGGAGCTCGGTAGCGATGTCCACTTCATGTCCGCCATGGCTGCCGCGTACGATTTCTGCTCGCATACATGCGCGGGCATGGTCGACGCTTTGGACTCGCTTCTTAGTCTCGACGGCCAGCAGGATGCCAGCAAGCTGTTTGCATCGCTCTTTGCTATGCTAGACAAGCCTGGTCTGCTGCAGGACTACTCGCGGCTCACTGGGTTCTCAGATCGTCTCGAAGAGGCCTTTGGATCCGGAAAGGACGCAGATCCACGGCTTGGCTACGTTCTTGCAACCCTACGTTCTGGAGGGGATCGACCGTTGCCCACATTCTTGACAGCAGCACCGGCTGCACCGGCTCAATCGACCATCATCGCATCTAGGGCTGCAACACCGGCAACCAATGGAAAAGGCAAAGGCAAGATCACCGAGGTAAGCGCAAGCTGTGGCTCTCAACTGTCCGATGCTGTGCTGACCTCCCGCCAGCCACAGCCCGACCTCTCGGACCCTCGGATCGATCAACTTGCGGAAATGTTCTCCGACCATGACCGGCTGTTCCTTTGGAAATGCATCAACCACCCGACCTTTGCAGGTGACCTCGACGCAATTGTCAGCGCGCTTCTCGAGGGCAACGCTCCGCCCGACCTTTTGGCCGACGATGTCAACTCGCCGCCGTCTCCACCACCTACTAATTTCATTCCCGAGCGCCGCAACATCTTCGATGACGACGATATGGACTTTTCGAAGCTGCGCATCGGCAAACCGGAGGGTACAGCAGATGGCCTGCTGCAGACCGCGACACGTGACCCAGGCTTTGCGGAGCAGATGAAGGCTGACATCCTACGCCGTGTGCAAGAGATGGAGCTAGAGGATGCCGAAGAGGAGGATCGCGATCGGGTGGGAGATGACGATGACGTGTCCGTGGATGGTGTCGTTCGAGTTCGCGACGGTGATGATGACACCGAAGGCGAACCTGGTCTCGACGAGGTTAGCTCAAGTTTTACCTGTGAATCTTTTCTGTTGCTCATCCAGCGACTCAGGCTGCGAAACGTCAGAAAGAGGTCGAGTTTCTGGTCGAGGAGGAGTACATCCGTGACAAGAGCGTCTTTGAACGAGACGCTGCTACGCGCCGCTCGAAAGCACGTCAAGACCTTCGCGAGCGGACCAATTGGGCAGATGAGCAGATTGAGGGCTGGGCGATTATGCTTGAGCGCAACGTACGTGAATACTTCATTATGCTGCTGACGTGCTCATACCCCCTCGCAGCCACAAAAAGATAAGATCCTGGCTAAACATGAGTTCAAAGGCAACAGGCCGCCGGCTAACGACGAGTCGGATGATGATGAAGACGAAGACTCGAGTGAAGACGGAGAAGTGGCCGCAGCTGGACCGTCGTCTCACGGCGACGGACGAGGAAGGGGACGTGGTGGGCGCGGACGTGGAGGTGGCAGAGGTGGGAGGGGAGGTACCAGTGGAGGAGATGGAAGCGCTCGCGATCGTGCGCACAAAAACGCGAACAAGAACTCGTCTCACAGGCGCGGAAGGGACAAAAAGCTATCGCGTCTCGGTCAACCTCAAGGCTGATTGTCATCACTTGTATCCTTTGACCTATACTCTGAATATGTTTGCCTACTTCGCTTGGTTGGATTGCGATATCGAGCGGACGTGATCAGACCCAGCCGTCTCGGAAGTATCGGCCCTTGGCCTCACCCCATTATGTCCACCCTCGATCCCCCGCCGTTCTCCACTCCGACGTTTAGCAATCCCTCGCCACACCAGGATGTCGATGAGCTGACCAGAGCGGTACACGCGCTTCTAAGCAGTCCCGTCGTACGCCATCACCGACACTATGAGGAACATAAACTGACTGACTGCGAATTCAGGACGAGCGTTTCAGCAGACCCGAGCTGATGGAACTTCGAAATGTAGCTCAAGTCATCGCGGACGCCGTAAATGCCACCTGCAATGGTGCAAACGAGGTGCCGGAGCTTGCTAACGTGCAGATCCGCGCCGTAACAGAGTCAGCCTCATCCGTCTTGCACAGGTTTTTGGATTTTGCCACTTACTCACATTCCTGCAGTATGGACTGTAAAATCTCAGCCAGGCAATGACCACACTCACGATTAATTGAGCGGGTGGGCCGTTGATGGACCAACGCGAACCAGCGGTGCACCATCCAGTCGATATTTTGTGGATGGCTCACCCCGTTTCACCAACGAATAATGCACCCGATTCTCCGTGCATAGAGTCACAGTGGTCCTTCCGGAACAATTCTCAGGACATCGCACTTCGGTCCACTGGCGAACTACGAAGGTAGAAGAATCAACAATATATCGAGTGAGTTACTTGTCAGATCTCTCGGTGATCTCATATATGAAATACGAGACTAAATCCCATCGACAGACCAACAAGGCAGGAGAATTGACGAGAAATCTTGTAAATTATGTATAGCTCTCTCGCCGTGTATCATCAACATTCCACCAAGTCGATGGTTTGCCGATGAATTACTCTGGATATTCCACCTCGAGCTATTTATATAATGATTCGTGGTTGGAGCCGTGATGGCGCTACACGGCCCATCGTCCGGAAAATCTTGGATGGCTGGGACAATATTCCGGACAGTAACATCAGCACGTTCTCCTTGTGTTTCGCGCAGGGTTGTCTGCTGAAGCGACGTGTTTCCCTCGCACACCATATCCGCCTGCCTCTCATCGACGGTCACTCGCACTTGCGGCACCGACAAGTACCTCTGCTTTAACGCCTAGAGCTAGGCCGGCGGATGCACATGTACCATGAGACTGACCACGAACCCCATGCTGATACTCTGGGCGCTGGATGTCGCGGCTCTCTCACTTGGGGACATCGCCAGGATTGGCGACGACCCTATCTTTATTAAAATCATAAATTCCCTAACCAAGTTCCCCGTCTCGAAGATGCGTTGCTCCTGCAAGTACATCACTGTGTATTTAGGAGAGAAAATGTGCTCACGGCCGCATGGATCGTGTACTACGCCCGCCTTTGTCATTCATTTCTGACTGCAATTCTACCCCGGTATGCTTGGCGTAGTTCGATGGGACCTTAGTCTTAAGGTTGAGTGTCGAAGGGAGTGGTAACCGTATCCCGCAGAGCCCTGAAATTCAGCACTAAATGTGAGCAATAGGCTCAAAGCGGATTGAAGGCCGGTCAGAGCGTCGGCCGGTTTCCCTCCACAACGGGGTGCCTGATCTTTTCCGTCCGGGAATATTCTGATCGTCGGTAAAGTCTTTTCGTTGTGCTCCTTGTCTCTCATTGTTCCACAAGCCCTGCTTGTACTTTCTCATCGCACACGCACACTCGCAACCCTTCGTCATCATCGGTACACAGATGAAGGAACCAAAACCTCAGCCCAGAACAACGAGCGACAAGCTCAAGGATCCCCTGGGTTGGGCATCATCGCGTCAGAGCACGCCCGCTTCGCCGGCACGATCGCGCCAAAGTAGTCAAGAGCCTTCATCTTCTCACGATCACGGTGGGCCGATGATACCTCCTACGACACTTCACGCGACTAAACCAGCTGTCGCACCAGGACCAATCGCGACGACGAGTTCCAATGCTCAAGATGCCCATGGATCATTTGATTACTACGAACTGCAGTGGAAGACAACGACGCAAACCTCTTCAGACCGCTTCAGACTGCGCTCGTTACCTCGTCGTGATTGGTCGCTCCCTCGAGGTACCCACTTGCCGGTTAACGCAGCGAATGATACAACTGAAGATAAATGTTCAGAGTAGCCACAACACCAAACATGGATTCGCTGTGCTCGAGAATAGACTTCCAGACTTTGAAGTTGTTGCGACTGCGTCGAAGTCGGACGCCACCGCTGCCGACAATGGACACCTACAGAGAGTGCTCCACGCTACTGGGTTGTAATTGTCGACAATCTTAGATAAAATTTCTTGCTTATCACATCACCAGAGTGGTCCTGGGTACCTGGGATGTCCTACCCTCTGAAGCTAGGAGTGACACGACCGGCCAGCCGCCGCAGCCCGCCCATGAGTTTGGCGAAATCAGGAGCCTTCTTACAGTATTGGAGTTGATTCTCAAGGCATTCGAGGTGGTGATTCTCAGTGTATTAGATATCATGCTTGGCTGACTGCTGTGAGCAGCTCGATGACGGCGTGCGCGCCGACAAAGGATTGGACCTTATTCGCAAGGTAGTCAACTTCAACCGTTCTTCCACGTGTTTGCTTAGTGCTTGTAGCGATTGGCATCGGCTCCATCAAAGAATCCGACTGATCCTCTCGCCGTGGTACGTCTACTAAGCGTGTTTCCCACTTGCACTGTGCTCAGATTATCATAGGCAAGCATCGTCAATCAAAATAGCAATTCCACTTTTATCGCCGGCAACGGTTCGGTCGTAAACAACAATTGGACCATCAACATTATCCAGGCCGTTACGCAACAGGTGTGTAGTTCCTTCGGAACGTACTGAAATCGTTCATTGATTGTACGGGAGAAGGCAGTCGATAAAATCACTAGCGGTGAGATGCCATCCTGAGATGAGTAGACGACAATGAGGTTGACATTTCCTAGCACTGAAGGAGCGGTTTGTGCCGCAGGCGGTTTACGACGCACAGCTGAACCCCGGCTGCATGAAGAAAACGCGCGTGCGCATCCTGAGCGAGACAGCAGCATGGATTAAAGATCCCGATTCTCTGAAGATCTGCTGGATCACAGGGATGGCGGGTACTGGCAAGACCTCAATCGCAAAGACGGTTTGCGAGCAGGCGAGCGCAGATGCTGAGATCATTCTCGGTGGGAGCTTCTTTTGCTCTCGGTCTACCGGTTTGGCTGCGCAGCGCGACATTCGCTGTGTCGTTCCAACCCTGGCTCAGATTCTTGCCATAAACTCTGTCGACTTTCTCCTCGCTCTGGCTGAAACAGTGGACGACGGGATCCAGTACAAAGTGGTTGCAATGCAGACCGAGCAACTACTGCGGACGCCACTTTCAACACTGAAAGACGAGAGTGTACCCATCTTGTTTGTTATCGATGCACTTGATGAGTGTGGTGGTGAGACTACTGACGGTATGCTGGACGAAACCAAGTGTCACGCTGTCGTCACGAGCATGCTTGAAGCACTCATTGGTCTAACGCAGTCCAACCCCAAGCTACCAGTCAAGTTTCTCGTTACATCGCGACCTGAGGCTCAAATACGCGACACGTCGATCTCGAATGATAAACTCAGCCAAATCCTGCGGCTTCATACCGTAGATACCACAGAGGTCAATGCGGACATCAGCCGGTACATCAACGAAACTCTCAAAACCAAACTTGCTGGCAATCCGAAGTACCGAGCCAGCATCACGGAAACCGATGTTGAGAAACTTGTCCAGTTCTGTGACGGCCTGTTCATTGTGGCTGCAACCACCATTGCGCATATCTTTGGCGCGGGGGCTGATGCAGCTTTGGCCAAGTTCAAAATGCTGCTCAATCCCTCCCGCAACAGTCTCAACAACAGAGCCACGGCTCCGCTCGACAGTATGTACGAGATGATCATGAATGATGCATTACGCGAAGACGAGCCCGAGGCATCAGAACTGCAGGCACTGCAGCGTCTCCTGGCCTCCCTCCTCTCCGCCCGTACAATGCTTTCCGTGACGGTATTAGCAGGTCTTTTGGATCTGGAACTGTACGTTGTCAAAGCAAGCCTGTCCCGACTTCACGCCGTGGTTCATGTACTCAAGGACGACGACATTCCTGGCCTCCGCACCGTGCACGCATCATTCGGTGACTATCTGTACAGCCGTGCGTCTAGCAGCATTCGCATCCCGCAATTGCTCGGCCACGACATCCTGGCGCACGGGTGTCTCGATGTAATGGCCAAACAGCTTTTTTTCAATGTTTCGCAGAGTGCTTCGTCTTACGTGCCCGACTCGTCACTGATGTATCTTCTAATCATCATCAGGGAACTCGTCAACAAGACCACATAGCATCACGCTCTCTCTGGAGTATGCTTGTATGCAGTGGATCTACCATGTTGCAGTTCTGCTCGACGCAAGCAAGATCTATGTCAAAATCGGCGATATATTCCGTCCGCGGTTGCTATTCTGGCTCGAAGTTATGTCAATCCTGCGTCAAGTCTGGCGCGCTGCCAGAATGCTGTTCTTTGCAGCAGTAACAGTGGGGACTCACTCAGACTCGGAATTGGCGCAATTCCTCCGTGACGCACACTCCTTCGTAGCTTCATCTTACGAGGCGATTGAGCGTAGCGCATCGCATATTTACCTCTCAGCTCTCCCGTTTGCAGACAGGATATCTCTTGTCTACCAGGACTTTACCAAACTTTGCACCGGCCTGATCACCGTTGATGCATATGGCATTGGCCAACATGGAGCGGCAAAATGATTGCCGGTGCATTTTCTGACGCAGTCGAGCTCAGACGATGAAAAAACGGACAGAAAACCGCATCGCTGAAGCAGGACACCAAGAGATACTCTGTCCAATTTTCGCCAGACGGTCGATCGTTAGTATCTGTATATGGCCGCGCTGTTCGACTTTGGAGCCTGCAGCCGGACGGGCACAATACTTCCTGGGTTGACCTTGGCGGCCACGGAGATGATATTAACTGGGCCACCTTCTCCCCAGATGGCCTGTACATCGCATCGGCCTCTGAGGATGGCACAATCAGGATCTGGAGTGCACGAGGTGGCCAATCAGCCGTCCAACCACTGTCTGCACACAACAGCGTGGTACGCTCTGTGGCGGTCTCTGATGACGGCACTTTCATTATCAGTGGTTCTGAAGACAAATCGGTGCGGGTGTGGAATGCACGCACTGGCGATGTGACACTTCCCCCACACACAAAGCCGGTATCGTCTGTGTCGATCTCGCCAAGCGGACGCTTGATTGCATCAGCGTTGGCGTTGACAATGACGGAGCTGGAGCGGGAGCGAAAACTGGAGCTGGCACGGGTGCGGGAGCGGGTGCTAGCGCGGGTGCGGGAGCAGGCGCTGGCGCAGAAGCAGGAGCGGGAGCGGAAGCGGGAGCGGGCACTGGCCCGGGAGCGGGAGAAGGAGCAGGATCGGCAGCGTGAGCTGGAGCGCGAGCAGGAGCAGGAGCAGGAGCGGGAGCATGAGTGGAAGCTAGAGGAGCAGGAGTGGGAGCGGCGGCGGGCACAGGCGGATCATGCCATTGACTTCTCACCTCCCGGCATTCCCGAGCCACTCACAGAGCGGTAACAACTTTCATAACTTGAGACAGACAGTATTTCATATTAATTTTTCAACCTGCACATATCTTGCATTTGGATCAAAGCAGTCTATCGTCTGGGTAAGGAGAAATCACATTTGCTAATAATTTATCCTGCAGCTGTAACCACATCTCCGCAGGGCCCTGAAAATCAGCACTAAATGTGAACAGTCAGCTCAACCCGGCCAACACGTGTACCGTTCCTCTCTTGGTCTCTCACCGTTTCGCAAGCCCTGCTTATACCCCGTCATTGCTCGCAAATACTTTTCGCCCTCTGTCAGCTTTGATATCGAAACGAAGAAACCGAAGCCGCAGCCCAAGTCAGCGAAAGCCAAGCTTAAAGATAAACGTCTGGGTCTGCCGTCCTCGCACCAGAGTACACCCAATTCTACAGCACCGTCAGGTCAAGGTAGCCAAGAGCCATCGTCTTCTCGTGGTCACGGTGGGCCAATGGTACCTCCTACGATACATCACGCGACAGATAATTGCGCACTGGTGCGGTTGCGAAGATTATTTCCCTCTCGCACTGTATTCAGACTATCACAGGAGAGCATTGTCAATCAGAACAGCAACATCAACACCGTCTTCGCCAACAGCTCGGTCATCAACAACGTGAACTTGGTCAATAACCTTGTTCAGGCCGCTGCGGAACAGGTTTGTAGCGCTTCCAGAATGTGCTGATATTGTACTGATTGATTGTACAGGAGAAGGCACTCGAGAAAATCACTACCGGTGAGATGCTATCTTGAGTTAATTGAAGAAGGCGCGGCTGACATTTCGTAGCTTTGAAAGAACGACACCTTCCACAGGCGGTATACGATGCGCAGCTAAACTCCGGTTGCATGAAGCAAACGCGCGTGCGCATCCTGAGAGAGACAGCAGCCTGGATCAAGGATCCCAATGCTCTGCAGATCTGCTGGATCACCGGAATGGCGGGTACGGGCAAGACCTCGATTGCCAAGACGGTTTGCGAGCAGGCCAGTGCGGACACCGAGATCATGCTTGGTGGGAGCTTCTTCTGCTCGCGTTCGACTGGCCTGGCTGCACAGCGTGACATTCGCTACATAATTCCAACTCTCACTCGGCTTCTCGCCTTAAACTCTGTCGATTTTCGCCAGGCTCTGGCCGAAACAATTGACGACGGAATCCAGTATAAAGAGGTTG
>Ga0247815_10002920_pt1 | contig 12481 bp, 8 predicted proteins | sample UWRJL194509B1_FD_181014 | JGI IMG/M metagenome (GOLD analysis project Ga0247815, IMG submission 181014) | Plant litter microbial communities from Arlington Agricultural Research Station in Wisconsin, United States - UWRJ-L194-509B-1 | ecosystem: Environmental > Terrestrial > Plant litter >... | reverse complement strand
GCCATTGAACAGATGCCTTTAAACATCGAAATCAACGGTAAACCATATAATCTTAAAGTTGAACCCCGCACTACATTGCTCGACCTGTTAAGGGAAAAGCTACACCTGACAGGTACCAAAAAAGGTTGCGACCAGGGACAGTGTGGTGCCTGTACCGTTCACATTGATGGTGTTCGTGCCAACTCATGTTTGCAACTGGCCATTATGAATGACGGTGCAAAGATTACTACAATTGAAGGATTGGCAAAAGGAGATGAACTGCATCCTATGCAGGAAGCGTTTATCAAACATGACGGCTTCCAATGCGGGTATTGTACCCCGGGGCAGATTATGTCCGCAGTTGCCTGTATACATGAAGGCCATGCAAATTCCGAAACTGAAATCAGAGAGTTTATGAGCGGTAATATCTGCCGTTGTGGTGCTTACGCTAACATCGTGAATGCAATCAAGGAAGTTAAAGCAGGAGGTAACGTATGAACAATTTCCAATACAAAAGGGTAAGCAGTGCGACTGCTGCGATCTCAGAATTGTCTAAAAACTCGGCTGCAAAAATAGTTGCCGGTGGTACCAACCTGATCGATTTGATGAAATACGGGGTGATGGCACCAGAAAAACTGGTAGATATTAACCGTCTGGATTTTAATGATATTAAAAAACAACCCGGAATGCTGCATATTGGCGCAACAGTCCGGAATGCCGTTGCTGCTGAAAATGCAGATGTGCTCAAATATCAGCCACTGCTGTCTATGGCGATGCTTTCGGGTGCTTCAGCGCAATTAAGAAACAAAGCTACAATGGGGGGTAATTTACTTCAACGTACCCGATGTGGCTATTTTTATGACATCAGTGCGCCCTGTAACAAAAGAAAACCTGGTTCGGGATGCAGTGCGATTGGTGGGTTTAACCGGATGCATGCCATTTTCGGTACCAGTACTTCTTGTATTGCAGTAAACCCAAGTGATATGAACGTGGCGCTGACTGCGTTGGATGCAGTAATCCTTGTTTCGGGGCCTAAAGGCGACCGCAAAATTCCAATCGCAGATTTCCACCGTTTGCCTGGTGCAACTCCTGAACTGGATACTACGCTTGATAAAAAGGAAGTGATTACTGGTTTGGTAATTCCTGATAATAACTTTGCCGCAAACTCTTATTACCTGAAAGTGCGCGACCGTGCCTCATATGCTTTTGCATTAATTTCGGTGGCGGTAGCAATGGAACTGGAAGGAACTACAATAAAAGATATACGTCTGGCGATGGGCGGGGTAGCACATAAGCCGTGGCGGTTAAAAGAAGCGGAGGCAATGCTGAAAGGTAAACAGGCTTCGGTAGAAAATTTTAGAATGGCGGCAGAATTGGCAATGAAAGGTGCCAAAGCTTATCAGTATAATGCTTTTAAGCTCAAGTTAGCCCCAAATACAATGGTCCAGGCGTTAAAAACAGCTTCGGGAATAAAAGCGTAGATTATGAGCAAGAAACATTTAGAAAACGCGGATATGGAACTGGCAATGTCACGCGTAGACGGAAGAGTAAAAGTGACAGGCGCTGCCAAATATACTGCTGAAGTACAATTACCAGAACTTACCTATGGTGTACTGGTTGAAAGTACAATCGGCAAAGGCCGAATTACAGCGCTGGATACAAAAAAAGCGGAATGGGCGCCAGGGGTTATTGCGGTAATATCGCATTTAAACACACCGGGCGTACCTGAATATAAACTGGCAAACCAGGATGTGATCCAAAAGCAATTGCGGGTATTTGATAGCCCAAATGTTTATTACAATGGGCAGCCGATTGCAATTGTAGTTGCTGATACTTTTGAAAGGGCACGTTATGCGGCAACCCTGGTTAAGGCGACTTATGCGAAAGAAAAAGCGCAAAGCAGTATGGAACAGAATCTTGCTGACGCTATTGTTCCTAAAAAAGCAAAAGCTGATCCGAAAGGATTTACTACTGATTTTGTTCGTGGAAAAGCTGCTGCGTATAAAGATGCTGAATTTCAGGTAGAAGCCGAATATGTTCTTCCATCTGAGGCTCATCATCCTATGGAGCTTCACTCGATTATTGCCAACTGGGAAGGCCCTGATAAGTTGACACTGGTTGATAAAACGCAGGGATCGCAGCAAACGGCTGCAAGTATTGCAAAGTCGTTTCAGCTTCCTGTAGAAAATGTAAAGGTTCTGGCGACTTATGTTGGTGGGGCTTTTGGTTCTGCCTTACGTGTATGGCCGCATGAAATAATTGCAATTTTGGCCGCTAAAAAGGTACAGAAGCCGGTTAAGCTGGTTTTACACCGTAACCAGATGTCGTATATGGTAGGTTACCGTCCGCATACCTTGCAAAAAATTGCCATCGGTGCCACTAAAGAGGGTAAACTACTTGGGATTTCTCATGAGTCGTTTGGTAAAACATCTATGTATGAAGAGTTTACAGAGAATGTGCTGATCATGACGCGCATGATGTATGATGTGCCTAATGTGGATACAAAATACAGAATTGTACCGCTAAACGTAAGTACACCTGCTCCTATGCGTGGTCCGGGAGAGGCTACTGGCTCATTTGCCCTGGAATGTGCGCTGGATGAACTTTCTTATAAACTGAAGATGGACCCGATAGCATTGCGACTGGCAAACTATGCGGAGCAGGATCCGGATAAAAAAATGCCCTGGTCTAGTAATTTTCTGAAAGAATGTTATAAGCTGGGTGCTGAGAAAATTGGATGGAATAAACGTAAAGCTGAACCTGATACTAATCAGGAGGGTGAATGGAAAATTGGCTACGGAGTAGCCACAGGTACTTTTGGTGCATTCCGTGGCGGAGCGTCCGCTAAAGCTATGTTCAAACCTGACGGAACTTTGTTGTTGCAGTCGGCCATTGCAGATATTGGCCCTGGAACGGCTACGAGCATGACGGCAATTGCAGCGCAAAGCCTGGGTATCCCTGCTGAAAAAATCAGTTTCCAACTGGGTAATTCAACCTTCCCGAAAGCTCCTATGCAGGGTGGTTCAAATACTGTTGCCACTGTCGGCTCTGCAATAGTTGCGGTATGTGATAACCTGAAAGTGGAGCTGGCTAAACGTGCAGCAGCCCAAAAACCAGAATGGAAAAATGCCATACCTGCAAACACTAAAATTATAGGTACACAACTGGTTAACGCGGATGATAAATCGTCGCGGGTGGAAATTGCCTCGTTATTCAATGACGGACTGACGGAACTTGTCATCAAAGGTGATGCTGCTCCGGGACCTGAAAGTAAAAAATATTCATTTTATTCTTTTGCAACGCACTTTATTGAAGCCCATGTACATGAGCTGACAGGTGTAGTAAGGATTAAAAATGCGGTTTCGGTTATTGATTGCGGAACTGTAGTGAGCCCTAAAACCGCAAGGAGTCAGTCGATGGGTGGTATTGTTGGAGGTATTGGAATGGCATTAACGGAAGATGTTGTTTTGGACGACCGCACCGGCCGTACGGTAACAGCGAGTTTTGGTGATTACCATGTTCCGGTCCATGCAGATATCCCTCAGATGGACATGATGTTCGTTAACGAAAAGGATCCCTACCTGAATCCTATGGGTTCTAAAGGCCTGGGTGAAATAGTAATTATTGGTGTAGCACCAGCTGTGGCAAACGCCGTATTTAATGCCACGGGCAAACGTGTAAGGCATCTGCCTATTACGCCTGATAAATTGATTTAATAAGAGCAGGTTTCTTTATAAAATCTGGAAAAGGTATTGTATTTTTAGGGCTGACAGACACTTAATCGTGATCTTAGGCCTTAAAGACACAGTACCTTTTTTTTATTACAGTTCTGCATCCCCAATATCAAATGGAAGATTTACAAGAAAAATATAGTTTCCCTACAGGCCGTTTGGTTCCGGCGGAAACTTATACCGAAAGGTCCCTTAACCAATGGATTGGTTCAATTCAATCTATTCCCTTGCTGTTTGATTATTGCATAGAAAATCTGGACGAAGCACAATTGAATACTCCATACCGCGAGGGGGGCTGGACAATCATTCAGGTAATCCACCATGTGGCTGACAGCCATATGAACGCATACATACGTTTAAAACTGGCACTTACAGAAGACCGTCCAACGATAAAACCATATGACGAAAAGTTATGGGCGGAACTACCGGATGTGACGGATGTTCCTCTGAATGTTTCGATTACGCTGATCCATGCGCTGCACCGTCGTTGGACTTCTATGTTGCGCCAAATGAAGGAGGAAGACTGGACCAGGGAATATTTTCATCCAGGTGACCAGTCTTATGTTCCAATATGGCAAATGACGCATGCTTATAGCTGGCATGGAAAACACCATGCGGAGCAAATCCTATCCTTGCGGAAAAGAATGAACTGGTAGGTGCTGCGGCTTTTATGTTTGTGGATAGATCAGTAATTTGGTTTGCGATTCAAACATTTGCTCCAGTTTTCGCTGGGTGTAGGTTAACGACAATAAATAGGTGGTTTCTACCTTCCGTTCCAGTACGACAATCAGAAAATCGTCTGGCATAATCCTGGCCTTGAGTAATTTCCACTCTTTCCAAACCTCAGTATCATCAAAATTGAAATTGACGTTGGATTTGCTTGCTTTGAGGTATTGGCGGAGATGCTGTTTGGTAGGTTCATCGCAATAGCAGGTTACGGAGAGGCTCAGCTCTGAACTTATCTTGCATACCTTGCTGAGCCATACTTTCATTGTTTTCTCCATCAGATAGGCTGGCGGACATACCAACTGGATTCCGGTATGGACGGTAATTGGTTTGCTCAGATGCAGCACAAACAGGTTTGCAGAAGAATTCTCAATCAGCGCTGTGGATTTATCGCCCAGGAACTTGTCGATGACAGTTGTTCGTCTCGGCCAACCTGTAATGATTATGTTGGCAGATTTCTCTTTAGCGATACGCAACACACCACTGGGTACATTATGATCGAGGGTAGCAATTACTTCAACATCGGTTCCGTTCCCTGAAGCATATTTTACCGAATCATGTAGTTTTTTCCGTGCAATAAGCAGGTTGGTTTGTGCATTATCACTGTCCGGTACCACTGAGAGCAGGCTGATAGGCTGGGTGCCTGTTTTATCTTTAAACAAAACGGCAAGGTCGAGCATGGCATCCATATTGTTGAAATCGGCAATAGGGATCAGGATGTTTTCTCCTTCCTGTTCAGGTTCAGGCCCTGTGGTTTCTTCTTCAGAGACAATATCGCGGCTGGCCCTTTCGGTAGCAAATGAAGCCACTACGCAGGTAACCAATATCAGGATGATAGTGCCGTTTAAAATGTTGTCATCGATAATTTTTGCCTGATACCCCACCAGGATGATGGCCAGTGTGGCAGCAGCATGTGCACTGCTCAATCCGAAAATAAGAAGACGCTGGTTTTCAGTGTATTTAAAAATCCACTGTGTAAATGTCGCGGACAGGTACTTTCCTACAATGGCTACTACGGTTAATGAAGCTGCTACAATCAGGGCGTCAGGTCCTCTGAACAATACGCGAAGGTCTACCAGCATACCTACGCTGATCAGAAAGAAGGGAATAAATAAGGCATTACCCACAAACTCAATCCTGTTCATCAATATGGATGAATGGGGGATCAGGCGGTTGAGCGCCAGTCCGGCAACAAAGGCACCAATAATCGGTTCTATACCTGCAAGCTGGGCCAGGAAAGCCGAGAAGAACACTACAGACAATACAAATATGTAATGTGATGTCTTTTCACTTTCCAGTTTAGTGAAAAACCACTTGGCTATTTTTGGAATAATAATGAAAACTGTTGCTGTAAAGATACTGAGTGAAATCGCCAGTTGAATCCAGAAGGAACTGTCAAGCTTTCCGTCTACCGAACCCATAATTACCGCCAGAATAATCAGCACAGCTGTGTCTGTCAAAATTGTGCCCCCAACGGTAACAGCCACGGCTTCGTTTTTCGAAATGCCAAATTTGTTGACGATCGGATAGGCTACCAGCGTGTGGGTGGCAAACATGCTGGCTGTCAGAATGGAAGTGAGTAATGAATAGTTAAGGAGATAGTAACATACCGGAAATCCAATAAGGATAGGGACGGCGAAGGTTAAAAAGCCGAATACAAAGCTCTTGTGTTTCTTTCGTTTAAAATCTGCCAGATCGAGTTCTATACCTGCAATAAACATAATATATAACAGACCTATTGTAGAAAAGAGCTCTATAGCAGAATTCTTTTTCAGGATGTTGAAGCCATTTGGGCCGATCGCTATTCCCGCAATGATGAACCCCACTATGCCTGGAATCTTTATTTTACCCAATAATATAGGGGCAATAAGAATGATAAAAAGGATTAGCGAGAAGATAAGTACCGGATTTGTAAAAGGCGGATCAAATTGTCTGGCAAGATGTTCAAAAAAAGTGCTGTGCATAATGAATTACTAAGATAACAATGATGAACCCTTAAACTTTTGCAATTTAAGGGTTCAGTGATTTAGTCAGTAAGTTTATTTACTACTTTATTCAGGGTAAGTCCCTGAACAATAATAGAGAAAACTACAATGAGGTAACTTGCAGAAACAATAAGTGGTTTGTATTCTGAGTCGCCCAGTGACAAAGCAAGTGCTACAGAGATCCCGCCCCTTAAGCCTGCCCAGATTACTATACCTAACCTGTTGTAGGGTAAGTTGATAGTACGACCGAGTAAAATTGAGGGTACGGTAATACTTACAGCCCTGGCTACGAGAACAAAGACAATGCAGAGCATGCTGATGATCCAATAGCTGTCGAAAAAGGGGATGATCACAATTTGAAGCCCAATCATTACAAATAAAATAGTGTTGAGCAGGTCGTCAATTAACCCCCAGATTTTATCAAGCAGTTCTTTAAGATGTTCTGATGTACTGTGGTCGCCAATTTTCATGTCGCTTAGCATCAATCCTGCAGAAACGGCTGCCAAAGGAATGGACACATGTAACAAACCACCCAGTACTGAAATTCCCATAACCATTGCAATGGTAAGGATGACAATCGTTTGAAGTTCATCCACTTTTTTCACCATCTGGATACAGAGTAATCCAGACAGTATTCCCAAACCTATACCCCCAAATACCTCCTGCACAAACAATATGGCAGAGTGCGACCAGGAGAAGGCCATTTCTGAATCTTCTGTCAGTTCACGTATGGTAACAAACAGAAGGATGCCGACACCATCGTTAAACAGGGATTCCCCGCCAATGATAGTTTCGAGTGAATTCGGTATTTTCGATTTTTTAAGGATAGACAATACGGCAACAGGATCGGTAGGGGAAATTAATGCCCCAAACAGAAAACAATAAATCATAGGAATATTTATTCCCAGAAAGGACGATGCCCAGAAAAAAAGCAGTCCGAAAATCGTAGTAGAGCCTATTACTCCTACGGTGCTTAGTATCAGGACAGGTCTTTTCTGCTCCCTCAGTTTCTGGAAATCAAAATGAAGGGCGCTGGCAAAAAGCAGAAAAGCCAGCATCACATCTAAAAGTGTTTTGGTAAAATCTATACTTGAAGTCAGATTGGCAATAAAATCATGTGCTACCGGAAAGGTTTTTCCTGTAATCAGGATCAGGATGGACAGCGAAATGGCGATCACCATGATGCCTATAGTTCCGGGAAGTTTAACAAATCGGTGGTTAATGTAGGAGATGAGTGCGCTGATTGTAACAAGGATGGTAATGGTAGTAAAAGTATCCATTCAAAGGGTTAAAGTGTACTATTGGACTATTCGATAACTAGCAAAATAGGTTTTTAAAGTTTTGTTTTTATCTGTTAAATGTCATTCCGGCCAAAATGAGGCATATTTAACGGTATTTTAATGCCTACGTTACTCTATTATTACAATTTACTTTTTGCTTACAAGAAATTTTCGCTATTAATTTCCTTTGATAATATGAATACTATAAATTGCAGTGAACAGGGATATGATCTGTCTGATCCTGGCGTTCAATAGGTACATAATTTGATTAAATGTTATATTCAATATTAGGAAGATCCGATTTAAATGTGAGCAAAATCAGTTTTGGATGTATGTCCCTGACTGGTGGGACCAAAGAAAATGAGCTGATTGTGAATGAGGCGCTGGATTCAGGTGTCAATTTGTTTGATACAGCTGATCTATATGAAAACGGACAAAATGAAATCAAGATTGGCAACATACTGAAGGCGCACCGCGACCAGGTCATTCTGGCAACTAAAGTGGGTAACCAGGCCCGACCTGATGGTAGTGGCTGGGATTGGAACCCGCACAAAAAGTATATTCTTTCTGCTGTTGAAGGTAGTCTTAAACGTTTGCAGACAGACTATATTGATCTTTACCAGTTACATGGAGGGACAATGGACGACCCGATTGATGAAACGATAGAAGCTTTTGAACTGTTAAAGGAACAAGGTAAAATCAGGCACTACGGAATTTCATCTATCCGTCCAAATGTGATCAGGGAATATGTAAGCAAATCAGCTATAGTTAGTGTAATGATGCAATACAGCCTGCTCGACAGAAGGCCTGAAGAAGAATGTTTTGGTTTATTGGCAGCAAACGGTATTGGTGTACTCAGCAGAGGCAGTATTGCTCAGGGGCTGCTGGTGGATAAGCCGGCCAAACAATACCTTGGTTGGTCTGCAGACCAAGTGGTCCAGGCTGCGGAAGCCGTAAAGGCTGTTGCTGCTGGCAAGAGTAGCGCAGGACAGACCGCCATCCAGTTTGTGCTTCAGCACCCTCCGGTTCAAACTGCAGTAGCCGGTATCAGAACATTGGAGCAACTGAAAGACATCGCAGCTGCGGCCGATCTTCCTGAACTTACAGCATCGGAGCTTAAACAGCTATCGGAGGTAACAACAGGACAATTTTATTCAGATCACAGGTAATATATGATCCGGCAAGATTTAAATAATGATTAAGTACGCGGGCAATGATTATTTCGATTTTCAAAGGCTCCATTTAACAATTGAAAACAAATAAAAAACAGATGAAACTATCATTTGGTACAGAGGTTAACGGTCAGCCTAACTATTTCGTTGAGAAAATCTGGAAAGGACTACTTCAGGGATCGGCAGATCTGGAAGAAACCTATTATAGCTATCAGCGGCGTTACATTCAAAAGTTTGGAAAATCATGGGATGGACATAGCTTCAACGAGTTCCTGGAACCAAAATTCCACACTATTCGCAGGGATATTGACAATGAATGGGCTGCAGGTATGGATATCGACCTGGTGGTTAATATTAATACGCCTGAGGAATTTCAGTTTGCACCAACTCTGAGGTGCCAGTCTGTACAACGGATCCAGATAGACTATTCCCGCTTATTAAATCCTCATGGTCCGTCAATATTTATTGACTATCAATTGGTTGACAATAAAACACTGGCAAAAATGGTCAGGAACGATGGGTTTCCTACGGTATTCGATTTTTTTAATTACTTCGATGAAGAATTTAACGGGGCCTTGGTTCACTGGACGCCGCTTTCATACGATTAGCCGATAGAACTTTCCGCAAACTTACCGGTAACCCATTGCCTGAAGATTGAAAAGTTCAGCGTAACGTCCGTTTTTGAGCAGTAGTTCTTCATGGCTGCCAATTTCTGCCAGTTCGCCTTTTTCCAGCACCAGGATCCTGTCTGCCATCCGTACCGTAGAAAAACGATGGGAGATCAGCACGGCAGATTTTCCTTTGGTTAATTCTGAGAAGCGCTGAAATACTTCGTATTCAGCCCTGGCATCAAGTGCGGCGGTTGGTTCATCCAGGATCAACAACTGTGCATCTTTCATATATGCCCTGGCCAGGGCAATCTTTTGCCATTCGCCGCCGGAGAGGTCAACTCCTTCCGCAAAACGTTTCCCAAGCATCTGATCGTAATGTTGTGGTAGTTTTTCAGCCAGCAGGTCGGCCATACTTTGATGTGCCGCTGAGCGGATCAGGTTGGTATTCTCTTTTTCGTCTATATTGCCTACCGCGATATTCTGGGAAAAACTCATTTGATAACGGATATAATCCTGGAAAATAATGCCCATGTGCATCCTCAGGTCGGTCAGATCATATTGTTTAAGATCAATCCCGTCCAGTAGAATGCGGCCCTCTGTCGGGTCGTACAGCCTTGCCAGTAGTTTAACCAGTGTTGTTTTTCCTGCACCATTTTCCCCTACCAGGGCAAGCTTTTCACCCGGCAGGAGATTGAAACTGAGATGCCGGTTTGCCCATCGGTCTGAATTGAGATATTGAAAACCAACATTCTCAAAAGTGAATCCGATTTGCACAGGATTGGGAAAAGGAAGTGGTTTGGCCGCACTGATAATTTTAGGCTTAATCTCAAAAAATTCAAAGAAGTCGCGCAAATAGATAGCACCCTGCGAAACCATCGTAAAGCGATTAAGGATAACCTCCAACAGCGACCGCAATTGACGGAACGAGCCCGCAAGGAAAGTCAATTCCCCAAGTGTAGCCTTGCCGGAAACCGTATCCAGTATAATCATTACATATGCGCCATAATAACCTGCGGTTCCTATCAGTGCGAAAAGAGTGCCCCAGGCTGAGCGTTGCAGCGATAGCTTTTTGTTGGCGTTGTAAAACTGGTCGGACAAAGTAGAAAACCTCTCAGTCACGAATTTTGACAGGTTAAAAATCTTCAGTTCTTTAGCGGTTTCATCGCTGGCCCCCAAAAACCTCAGGTAATCAAGCTCTCTTTTTTCCGGTGTTTGCCTGCGTGTGAGGGCGTAACTTCGGTCATTAAAGTGAGATTCACCAAGAAACGAGGGCAATATGGCTACAAACAGCAGCAGGATCAGCCAGGGGTCAAACAAAATCAGGCCTGCGGCCAAAAAACTGATAGTAATCAGGTCCTGCACCTGACTTAAGACTTGCGAAAGCAAAACTGTGCGGCCAACGGTTTGCTGCCTTGCGCGCTCCAGCTTGTCATAAAATACAGAATCTTCAAATTGGTCCAGGTCGAGCGTTGCCGCATGCTCCAGTATTCTTATGGAAGTGTGCTTAGAAAAAAGATCGCCTAAAAGGCTGTCGATCAAAATGATTGCCCTGTTTAGCAAATCTGATCCAATAGCTAAAGCAAATTCAAGTGCCACCAGTTCCCACAGCAGGGTATGGTCTGCTGCATTTGGCGTTTTGCTCAACAGTACTACCTCATCAATAATGAGTTTACCAATATAAAGCATGGCCAGGGGTACCGCCGATCTGGCTATTCTAAGGAATAGGTTGCTGAGGGTCATCACCGGATGCGTATTCCATACCATCTTTAAGAAGAGGGGTAGGTTGCTCAGTGCGGCGATGCGCTCTTTAAAGCTCAGGCTATCTTTCCTTGTGTTTTCTAATATTTCTTTATTGAACAGCCTGCTCGTTTTCATGTTTGCAAAAATACACAAACTCGTCGTATAGCGTTGCATCTTCTCCTGGCGCTAAACCTTCATGAGGGATGGCATAATACTTTCCACTGATCTGGTATCCATCTTCCGTCCTGGCAATTTCAATGTTCAGAAATCCATGCTGCATGGCACAGAAGTTTTCAAGCTTTACAGTATCAAAAAGTTCGCTGTCGCTGGTATACATTACCTCATCGGCAGTCGCCAGCCAATGCATTTCATCAAAACCACCCGCGCCACATACAATAAATGGTGTTATTTTTCCGCCACTATAGGTTTTGCTGAAACGCTGGTAATTGTGTACATGGCCGCTCATCACTAAATCAGGTTGTACGCCGGCTTCTTCAAAAGCCTGCTCTAGGAAGCTGATCATAGGTAAACTTGAACTATGGTTAAAATCTGCGGAGTAGGGGGCATGATGCAAAGCAACAATAATCGCCTTGTCCGCGTGTTCCGCTGATGCATGTTTTAGTTCTTCCACAAACCAGGCCCTTTGTTCTTCAGTAATTACGCCATATTTGGGAACGTTGGTAGCTAGCCCAATAATATTGGCCATTGGGGTCTGCATTGTCCAGTACACATTAGGCTGCATACCACTTTTCCTTTCAGTATTGCTGCCAAAGCCAACTGGTCTTGGCGTTTCACCGCAGAATACACTGCTAAATGGAAACAAACTTTTGTATGGAGTTGGGTTCAGTGTGTTAACATCACTGTCGTGATTTCCAGGGATGGCAAATATGGGTAGGGGATAATCGTGGTAGGGTTTGAAAAACTGCTGTTCGTATTGGTCGGCCTCTCCAAAATGGTAAACGATGTCGCCTACGTGGTAAAGGAACGAAGGTTTTTCAGTTGGGTTTTCCGGGTGGGTATATTGTTTGCCCATCTGCTCTGCAATGAGTCTTTGAAAGGCCGGTGACTTCAGTCCCCCTGTGTCACCCACTACCTGGAAAGACATTTTTCCTGGTTCCTGGAGTTCCAGTTCGGGCTGTAGCCTGTAAGGGTAGGGGCCAAAGGGTTTAGGCAATGGCTGAAATTTATAGGTATCGTCTGGTTGGTTTAATTTAAATAATGGTTTTGTAGGTATACTTTTCTTTTCTGACAACATGT
>Ga0247815_10002919_pt1 | contig 12481 bp, 13 predicted proteins | sample UWRJL194509B1_FD_181014 | JGI IMG/M metagenome (GOLD analysis project Ga0247815, IMG submission 181014) | Plant litter microbial communities from Arlington Agricultural Research Station in Wisconsin, United States - UWRJ-L194-509B-1 | ecosystem: Environmental > Terrestrial > Plant litter >... | reverse complement strand
TGGTACCCCGGACAGGATTTGAACCTGTGACCTTAGGCTTAGAAGTCCTCTGCTCTATCCAACTGAGCTACCGGGGCGTATCTGTTATTATACCAGTCATTTACGTTATAATAGATAATGAAATAAGGAGGACATATATGCAAGATAATGGACCAAACCCCTACGTTGTAAACATCGAAGAGCTGACGCTTGAAAATAACAACTTCCGCACCGCTGCTTGGACTGGCGGTAACTTACAAATGACCCTCATGTCTATTCAACCAGGCGATGACATTGGCTTAGAAGTTCACGCTGACCACGACCAATTCTTACGTATCGAACAAGGTCTCGCTACGGTACAAATGGGACCTACTGAACTTGACCTAGAAACTTGGGACGCCGAAGATGATTTTGCTATCTTTGTCCCAGCTGGTATTTGGCACAACGTCACAAACACCGGTACTGAACCATTGAAGCTTTATTCAATCTACTCACCACCAGAACACGAGCATGGCACGATTCACGAAACCAAGGAAGATGCCGACGCTGCAGAGTTTGAAGAAGAGTAAGCGCTAAGGCTTATTGCCACACTCTCGTTTTATTCTTACCTTCTTTTGCACGAAAAGCCTTCTCTAAATCGATATCTAACCTATTACAAAGGTCAATCACAAGCCAGAAAACATCTGCCGCTTCCTCTTCAACTTCGTGTTGTTTCCGTGACAAGTCGACTTTTTGGCCGTTTGTTTTGCGAATAGCTTTTGCCAGCTCGCCTGCTTCTTCAACCAATAAAAGGAAAACCTCAGACACAGTTTCTTTGTCAAAGCCACGTTCGAGAACCATAGCCTCCATGTAGGTTTGGTAATCTTTGAGGGTTGGATTTTCGGGGAGGTCGAGGGTGTTCATTACTCAATAATATCATGCGCATATTTGCTTACTTGTTTTTAGCAAGCTCATAATATTCAAAGATTTTTCTTTCAGTTATAATTTCTGAATTCTCAAATTTATTCGGATCAACGAACATAATCTCATCTGCATCTTGACCAGGTGTAAAGACAAACTGCTCAGGCTTGACCACGAAAGTAATTCGCATTTGATACAGGTTATGGCTTCCTTGGTAACGTGGATCCTCAGTTAGAATTGTCCTAAATTTAAAATTGCCTTCTAAGGAGACTTCTTCAAACAACTCACGAGCCAATGCCTTTTTTATAGTTTCGCCATGCTCAAGGCCGCCACCTGGTATATCCCACCAATCGCGACCATGCTCTTTAACGACAAGTATCTGTCCAGCGTCATTGAGAATAACGGCTTTAAGGGATACGCGAAAGAGAAAGTCATTGCGTTCCGGATTGTCGGAGTATGATATCGCCCCATGTACGGTATTAGATGTAGTCATATATCTCCTATGTATTATGCTGCATTATTGTAAACACATGGGCTTCGCCGGCGCTTGAGTCGGGTGATAACAACAGGAGTTCGGAATTACCGAAATGAAATAGAGTCAAAACGTCTTTCCAATCCAGGTGGTAGTACTCCGCATAAATCATTTTTCCAAAGTCGCCATGGGTAACAAGTAGCACTGAACCGTCTTTGTATTGTTCTGCAATGGTGTTAAGTAGCAACCTCGCTCTCTTTAATAAATCTGGAAATGTTTCAGCGCCTTCAGGTGAAAGAAAGTAAGTTACGGTTTCGGTTTTAATAATATCAGGGGCGCACAGTTCCTCAATTTTTGATTGGGCCAGGCCGGTCATGCTGCCAAAATCCCGCTCAATAAGTTCAGGCATAATTTCAGGTGTTGGAAAATCATTAACAGATGCGATAATTTCAGCGGTGTTTAACGCCCTATTCAACGGCGAACTTAGAACTGCATCAAAAACTAGTCCTACACTTTTAATTTTAGTTGCCACTTCTTGCGCTTGGGCTATACCAATATTCGTAAGAGGTAAATCTCGATGGCCGTTGAGTATGCCATTAGCATTATCTTCGTTTTGGCCGTGACGGGCAAGATATATGTTTAACATTCTTTTATAATAACAAGAAGTTTCAATTAATATGGAGCTTTATTGTAGCTTTCTGTTATATAGATAGGTATATTTTGACTCATTCTCGCCGATAATTACCAAGCCGTTTGCTTCAACTAACCTCTGCGATATATGATTGTCTTTTCTGACTAAAGAATAGGCCTTCCCGTTAAATCGTTCATCGACGACATCGAGCCTATACCTAAGTGATAAGCTTCCAAACCCTTTGCCGCGCCATGGGTTAACAATAAATCCGCTTAAATTAGGCACATTTAAATCAATACCCTCCGGCGGTTCTTTGACAAGCTGAACCGCGGACAACCCAACAGCAATTTCCCCGGCATATACGATAAATTGCTCTCGTACACCAGGCTTACAACTCTCGCCTGTTTCTAAAAGATTCTTGTACACATCTTCAACATCACCCCTGTATCGACTCATGGTGCCAGGAAAATCTATCGCTATATCTGCATTATTCGGTTGTGCCAAAGAACGGGAGAGGTCAGCTGCAACCGAGTGCATATCTTTGATGTTTTCGAATGAGACGATTCCAGTCATAGTAAGTGGATTATAGTACTGATATAGAGCCTTGGCAAACGTAACCATGGTGCGGAGAGAATGCTTCGCAACCAAAGAAAAAAGCCGTATCATCGACACAGCTTTTTTCTTTGGTGCGGGCGGAGAGAATCGAACTCTCATCGTTTGCTTGGAAGGCAGACATATTAGCCATTATACGACGCCCGCATAAGTAGGTATTGTAGCATATTTCCATCTAGGGCTCAATCTGTTACAATAGCTACTGTTCGGTTTAGCCGAGCATTTACAATTTGGCGAATGTAGCTCAATTGGTTAGAGCGCCGGTTTGTGGTACCGGAGGTAGAGGGTTCAATCCCCTTCATTCGCCCCAAAATTATTAAATAACTCCCTTACTGGGAGTTATTTTTGTAGTTTACAGAGGTGTATTTCTTGCAATACTATCGGCTTGGGCTTTCCTGTCGAGGATAGAACTTACTTGTTCAAGGGTAATTTCAATTGACCCACCGGCTGATACTTCATTAGAAAGTAACAATTTAGCAACGGTATTTTCAACCGCACGCTGCACTACTCGGCGCATTGGCCTTGCACCAAGACGCGGGTCGTAGCCGGCATCTACTAAATACTCTTTAGCATCCTGGGCAACCGCCACGGTAATTTTTTGTTGCGCGAGGTTCTTATTTACAGATACCAAAATCAAGTCAACAACCCTTAGTAGCTCAGGTTTAGTAAGTGAACCAAATACCACTAACTCGTCAAAACGGTTTAAAAATTCAGGGTGGAATAAGTGGCTACTAATGAGTTCATCAATAAATGTTTCTTCAAACTGCGCGAGCGAGTATCCCCTCCCTAAGTATTCTTGAATGCGGTCAGAGCCAGCATTACTAGTAGCAATTACTACCGTATCGCGAAAACTAACTTCGCGGTTTCGAATGTCTCGTAGAATACCTTCATCAAGTAATTGCAGTAACGTTGAGAGTACGCTGGGGTGTGCTTTTTCAATCTCATCTAGTAACACTACGCTAAACGGCTGCTTCATTACTTGGGCGGTTAAGCTTCCTGAATCTTCAGAACCATCGGCAATTAAACGCGCGACGTCGGTACTGGAAACAAACTCGTTCATATCGAGTCGAATAATATTACGCTCACCGCCAAAATACACAGCTGCGAGCGATTTCGCGAGCTCTGTCTTACCAACGCCTGTTGGACCCAAGAATAAGAAAGTACCAACGGGCCTATTTTGGTTTCGCACGCCAGAGCGGGCTCTACGTAAGGCGTCAGACACTACGCTTACTGCTCGTTCTTGGCCAATCATCCGTTCGTGAATAAGAGACTCTAAGTTTAACAATGTCGCACGCTCATCTTCGTTACTAGCACTACTCGTTTTTACTCCTGTAGTTTGTTCGATAGCCGAAGCAACCGATACAGAAGTCACCAAGCCATTCTCAGCGTAATCGGCGGCTGATTCTAACAAGCTAATCGCTTGGCCTGGCATTGAAATGTCATACACGTAGCGTTGGCTTAAGCGATAGGCGTCTTTGAGTGCCTGGTACATATAGGTGACTTTGCGACGATACTCTAATGCAGGTAAGTGGTCTTCTAAAACCTTCAACGTATCAAGTTCATCCGTTGGATGGATTGTAATACGGTTCACCGCAGACGCCATCGCTGGAGTACGCTTAGAAATTTGCAAGAACTTCTGCTCGTCCATGGTTAAGATAATTCGCAGGCGCCCTGCTTCAATAATTGGCAACAGTAACCGAGTAAGGTCGACCGAACCAACGCCATCTTCGAAGAATAATTCAGCATTATCAAGGCACACAATAATGTTTTTTGCAGCATATGCCTCGCCCAGAAGCGCGCTTACTAATTGCTCTACTCCGCCACGCTCACCAGCAACCGACACAAGTCGCGAAGCATCCAGCATGAAAATTTGTTGGTAATGTAGCTGAGCCGGAATATCCTTTGTTGGATTTATAAGCTTTTCGGCAAGTTCATATACAAGCTCTGTCTTACCAACGCCGTCTTTACCAACCAAAGCAATGACACCAGAATTATTAGCGAGTGAGTTTACCAACTGCGCTAATACGTCAGTACGAATTTCACCACGAGCAAGGGTACCTGCTTGTGAAATATTAGCGCCGTAACGAGACAATGTTGGAATCCAACCAAATGACCAGTCACGGCCAATGCCACCCGCTTGCTTCGGACGGTTTTTCGACATATTAATTAAGTCACTTAAATGGTGATACCACTGAATACCACGAAGTAAATCATCCTCAGAAAGCTGCAAGTGTCCAAGTAGGGTTTCGCGAGCAGGTAGCTGGCGAATCATCGCTAAAATAATGACACCAGGGCTTAGACGTCCGCCAACCTGAGCCGAAATAGCGAGTGCTTCTTCAAAAATAGCAGCAGTGTCTGCCCTATTTTCAGACGATACTTCTTTCAAGAACCCGCCTCCTACACCAAAGCGAACATGGAAAAATAATCCGCCGTTAGCTTGTAGTAAGGCAATTGCAATATCTTTCGGCGAGGGTTGTTCGGGTAGCACAGCTAGTAAATCACTATCCAGTAAACTATCAACTGTTTTACGCGATGTATCAATTGGTACGTTTTTCAGTTCGTACTTGTACCATTGGACAATCATTATAGGCACCGCAATAAGCCCAATTAAAGCCCAGCCAAGCGCCATACCAACGGCGAGCGCCATAATGCCAAGAACAATCAAAATAACAATTGTTAATTTAAATAGCAAAATCCAAGGCGCTAAGCCTTTTCCTAGTCGAGCATATTGTGACCGACGGCTATGATAATTAAATAGATTTACCTCCATGATGGTACCCAATTTAATGCCAGTAACATAAAACCAACTACAGGAAGTAAGGGTAATAACAACCATAACAACATGACGAATAATTCATAGATTACCTGTAATGTAATGACGACGATGCCAGCAAATATAGTAAAGATGCGTACGAACGCGCCTACTACCCGGGAAATTAGTTGGTCAAATACCGCCCGTAAAGCGACAATCGGGTTTGGGTCACTCGTACTATTTGCAGAAATTTGGCGAAATGGCGAAAACAAAGTGGCAAATAATTGGCCAATAGAAAAGAACTGAACGGTTGCCTGCCACCGGTCACTAACTCGACGCCACTGCCCTAGCCAGCCACGTCCATACCACCAAGAAAGAATTCCCACCAAGAACATACAGTTATTATAGCAGGCGAGCAATATTTTGACTCGTTTCATATAGTATAATCGCACTTCGTGCGCTTTACCGCGTCGCCACTCGAAAAAGACTACAAGCAGTCTTTTTGCTCGTTTCCTAGTGGTATAATAGAACATATGCCACAACCCTTTGTAATTATCCTGGGTAAAGCCGTCCGATACGCTGCGCGCCTGCGCGGTGGTGGCTCTGCCCTCCCTGGTTTGTTTGTCGAAAAGATAAGCCCAGACTTTATTCCTAGTATTTTAAACCAACTCCCTAAAGGCGTTGTTGTTATTAGTGGTACCAACGGAAAAACCACAACAACGAAAATGGTTGTTGCGTTACTCGAAAGCCAAGGCTTAAAAGTATTCACAAACCGTACCGGAAGTAACTTCGTACGCGGCGTTGCAGCCGCTCTACTTGGTGACATTGACATGAAGGGTAATCTCGATGCCGATATCGCCGTACTTGAGCTTGATGAAGCCCACGCAGTTAAGTTCGTCGAAATCATCCCCCCTCGCTATAGCCTGCTACTAAACGTTATGCGCGACCAACTTGACCGCTTCGGAGAAATTGACGCCACCGCTCGAATGCTAGCAAAAATCGCCCAAGCGACTACCGACACCGTCGTCATAAACCGTGAAGATTCGCGCGTACTTAAAATTGCCGACGGGCTTTCGAGCGAGGTTCGCTACTTCGGCCTTAACGATTCGTTGCTTTCACACTTCCCTAGCGATGACGATATGCACAATAAAACGAAGTCTGGTAAAATCCTTGCCCGCCCCGATGCCGACGTCACCTTAAAGGACTTCAACGATAAAGGTGCCGCATTCTCTATTGCGGGGAAAGATTTCGTAACACCGCTGAAACTGCGTGGTGTCTATAATATCTTCAATAGCGCAGCAGCACTTGCCCTTGCTCGAACTATCGAGCCCGAGGCTTCTATTAATAGCTTGCTCGGTGCTCTTTCCACGGTCACCCCTGCGTTTGGCCGAGGTGAAGTACTCATAGTTGGTGACCAACCCCTCGAACTTGTACTTGTAAAAAACCCTTCTGGCTTCCGGCTTGGCTTACAATCATACGACCCTAAAGGCTACGCAACGATGATTGCCATTAACGACAATTACGCTGACGGCCGCGATATGTCATGGCTATGGGATGTCGATTTCACAAGTCTTGAAAAAGAACCGGTATACATTAGCGGCGTGCGTGCTTATGATATGGCACTTCGTATGCAGTACGACGACGTTCCTGTTGAAAAAGTTGAAACCGAGCTTGCCGTTGCTTTGCAAGATTTTATTGCTATGCACCCCGACACACCAAAGCGCATTTATTGTACTTACACTGCCATGTTGGCACTTCGCAAAGAACTTTCTAAAATCACCCGAGTGGAGGTAGTTGCCTAATGGAAAATCAAGCAATCACTATTTTGCAATTGTATCCAAAGGATATGAACATTTATGGTGACAACGGAAATTTGCTCGTTATTACCAAGCGACTTAAATGGTACGGCTATACGCCTATCGTTATTGAATATAATGTTGGCGATGTGCTTCCTAAAAAAGTCGATCTTGTTATTGGCGGCGGTGGCCAAGACAGTGGCCAAGAAATTATCCATGCTGACCTTATTAAAATCGGACCTCAGTTGCAACAATGGGCAAATGCCGGCGTACCAATGCTAATGGTGTGCGGCCTGTACCAATTATTCGGTCATTTCTTTAAAACCCTTGCCGGTACACAGCTTGATGGCATTGGCATTCTTGATATTGAAACTTACGGGACTCAGGAGCGCTTAATCGGTAATATCACTACCCATTCTGAAGAGTTCGGCGATATTATTGGATACGAAAACCATAGCGGCCAAACACATTTAGGGGACAAGGCAATGCCACTTGCGACCGTCATAAAAGGTGCGGGCAACAACTCTGCCGATGGACACGAAGGCGCACGATACAAAAATGTTATTGGAACCTACTTGCATGGCTCAATCCTTCCAAAGAACCCGGCCCTTGCCGATTTCTTGATACGCACTGCCGTACAAAAAAAGCATGGTGAATTTAGCGCAGACCTCGTTGACGATTTGTTTGCCGACATGGCTCGTGAAATTGCGCGTAACCGCCCGCGTTAAGCTATATAACCGAGTTTGCATCACGTAAATCGTACTTGGTAGCCCTGGTCATCCAAATACAAGCCGCGGCAATTACTAACACATACACGCCCCATACCCATAGCTCAGCCTGTAGCTCGCTTTGGGCCCACGACAACTCTGAAACAAAGGTAGCAACGTTTGTCATATATGTAAGCAACCAACTTGTTGGCGTTGCTATTAACCACACCCATGGTACCCCGATAATTGTCCACATGCCCGAAATAAATGTTAGGAGCATCGCTAATGGAACAAGCGGTACTACTAATACATTTGCAATTACCGCCACATTTGAAATAACCCCAAAGCCCGTAGCAATAATTGGAACGGTCACAATATGCGCCGCAATAGTCTCACCAAGAATCTGCCTAAACACCCCTGGTTCTTTTTCACCATAAAAATAGCGCTGCAATAACGGAGCCACAACCATCACACCAGCAAACGCCGCAAAACTTAGTTGCCACCCTAAATCACCCCACATATAACTTGGCTGGATAGCGACAGTTATTGCTGCTGCAAATGGCAATAATATAAGGGGATGAAACCGATGCCCGTAATACCAAGCTAGCAAACTCAACCCTGATACTAACCCTGCACGAGTCATACTCGGGCTGAGGCCTGTTACCGCCATAAACATCGTAATCATCACGCCTGATGACACAGCTGATAGGTATTTTGAAAATCGAACGAATAGCCGTCGAGCCATACGAACTAAAATTGTTAAATTGTAACCGCTCGCAACAACAATATGCGTTAAACCGGCAACTTTTAAAGCATCCGAAAGGTTATCGGGCAGGGCACTTTTCTGCCCTGTTAAAAAACCTATTCCTAGACTTGCTTGCGGTTCTGCAATATTTGCCCGAATCTTGTCTGCAAACCAATCGCGAACCACTCGCCCAATGTCACCAGGGACAGGACGTACGATAGACACAATTGTGGCACGACTCATACTGGCTGGAAAACTTCCAAAGCCCGGCTTCAACAAGCTTTGAACCGTTACAATATCGCCGCGTTTTATATCCGTACCAGTAAGGCTTACCAATGCACTCCCTGGCATGCTTTCACCTTCAATGACGACAGTATCAAGTTGCAATGACAGCCCCGAGCTATTACGACTGGGGTCTTCTTTTACCTTACCTGTAAGTTGCACCAGGTTGCCAATATAAAGCGTGTACGCATCACGCTCGCCGAGAGCAGCTGAACCATAACCCAGTCCAATACAAAGGCCCACACACGCAAGTAGGGGTAACATATATACTCGCAGGCGCCAAAAACAAAAAACTAATAATGGGAGGACTGCCACGCCAACCCAGGTTGGCACTCGCAACAAAAGAGCCAACCATACACCAACTACGAACGCGGCACAAAGGACGGCAATGCCCCAGGACGAATGTACATATTGCCGAAACCACCAACCCACCTACTTATAATAGCGATAGAAAATGAGATAGTTATGTACTTATAGTGTCAGTTTCAACCAAAGAGCGATAATTATACATGCCTTCGCCCTCGGCTTTGTAGTTCCAATAAAAACGGCCGAATGCCCTCTTGTATATTCGCCTTTGTCGCTCAATGGTACCAGCTAGAAGGTTGTAGTGTTGGTCTTGTGGAGTTCTATTAAACATTTCCTGAGGTAGCACCGAGCTCCATTCCCCTACGATGACCGGTTGGCGCCAATTCGTTAATAATAACGCGCCGCCAAAAAGTATCCGCCTAAAACGATCGTATGATGTTGGCGACAAGCTAGACAATAATTTTGGAATTGCAAGATAGAAGTGAGTGTCCATAATTACCGGATGGTTTTTTCGCGCCCAAAGCACGCCAGAAAACAATAGCGGCACAAAACCATCTTGGAATATAGTATACGTTCCAGGTCGCAATATGCTTCGCAGTACCTTGTAAGCATCCCGGTAATAACGAAGTAGTGCAATATAATTACCAATTACTTTTGGCTCGTTAATTATTTCAATTCCCCATAACGAAGGAGAGTCGCGGTATCGTAGCGCCAACTCCTTTAACACATCCAAGGATTCTTGTTCGTACGCACGCCATTTCACCGAACCAATTTTTCCGCTATGGATGGTTCCGTTTTGTGAACCTTTCAGCGCATGCAAATCTAGTAGTATGTGAATATCGTATTTTTCGGCCATAGCAAATGCCCAGTCTAAATGTTTTGCTACATTTGTATAAGGTTTGTCGTCATGAAGCGCCCAGTACCCAACGGGTAAACGAATATGCGTCACATTATTGTTTGCCAACCACTGCCAATCCTCTTCAGTAATAAATTCCTGACGATGCTTTTCAATTCGCAAAGGCCCAACCTTCGTTTGCATCAACGAATATTCATCTTCTGTATCGGTATCTTTAAAAAGCGACGGGGTCATCCAACGCTCTACAAGTAGCCAACCTCCTAAGTTCACCCCTTCGAACGTGGTTTTATTTTTTGCCATCAAGCTTTAGAGTACTTGACTCATCCATGTGCGCACCCGCACTTCCAACATGTTTATCAGAAATAACCGCACCGTGTTTAATAACATGTACTATCGCCATGGCGTGCCCACGCCCTAGGCCGAAATCAGCGCTTAGCCATTCAACAATCTCGCTTGCCTTCACATCGGTTCTATCTAAGCCTTTTGCCTTTGCAAGGGCAATAAAGTCGTTGGGAGTCTTCCCTGTTTTTTCTTGTATGTTATCGAGATAGGCTTGAAATGACATGTATCCTCTTTTCTATACCTTATAGTATAAAAGTTCTCCAAATAAAAAACACCCCCGGTAGCGAAAATGGGATGTTCTTTATTTGAGGTCTAAACTTTTGAGAACTTAGACCCCGGTTTGTCGGGATAATTGTATGGAGGGCCAGATGGGACTTGAACCCATGACACCCTGCTTAAAAGGCAGGTGCTCTAACCAGCTGAGCTACTGGCCCACGACCTTATGCACTATACAACAACAGGGGTACTGTTGTCAATGTCCCTATTTCTTCTTACTATCCTTATCTGTTTTAGGGGCAGGTTTAGTAAAGAATAAATCAACAACCGCTAAAATAACACCGGCGCTAATAACAAGATCTTTATAGCTTATCGCTTGATGATATAAATATGCGGACGTTCCTTCAAGGGGCAATGCAAACCCAATCGGTTCAAGTAAGAATGCAACCGCAAGGATGGTGAACAAAAGTGAGCCAATGACACGAGAAAAGACTGATTTGTATTTGTAACCGTGAAACAACAATACAATTGCTGGCAACAACACAACAATAGATAGCGCGAGGGCGTTTGTAAGCGGACCTACGGGCACTAACCCTGTCATAGAGATAATCAATCCAGCGCTATCGCTCCAGATTGTGCTAAGTGTTGCACCAGCGGTTAGCGCTAAGCCAAGCAATCCAAACCGTCGCTTTGATAAAAACGCACCAATAAACAAAACAAGAGCGAGACCAATAAATACGGCTGGTACTATCATGTAGCTATTATACCTTTAAGTTGAACGTTGCAGTATCCCCAGTTTTTATGCCGGCTTTCTTTACACTTCCAGCAGGAAGCTCAAGTACATACCGAGCGGTATCCTTAGGGCTATAAACAGTTTTCGCAGGGTTTTCAGGAGGAGCATTCTTTACAATATATACAACTTCCTTGTTGCTATCTAACCAAATAAGGTCGAGGGGGAAATTCATGTCTTTCATCCAAATACCGTGGGTATCGTTTGTGTCGTAGGCCATAAGCAGCCCACCGTTCAAGTGAAGCTTATCGACATCTGATAACCCTTGAATCCTACTTGCTTCAGTATCTGCCAGCCACAAAGAATACACGCCACTTCCAATACGCACCTGAGTGGTGGGTTTGAAGGTTGTGAGTGCGAATGAAACCACCAGCCCAACTAAAATTAATACCAATCCAATTACTAAAATAATTGTGGTAGAACGGCGCCATACAAATAAGCGGAGTTTGTCCATGTTGACTAGTATAACAGAAGCGGGTTATGCGCCGATGCGGTCTTTTTTGTTTGAGCGTTTTGCGTTTTGTTCAATGTACTCAATAATCTTGGTGGCAACGTCACGCTTTGTAATAGCTTCAGGAGTTTTCAGGCTTGCTGATGAGTTTACTTCAAGGACGAGCGGGCCGTTTGCACTACGCATCATGTCGACACCACAAATAGGAAGCCCCATTGCTTTAGCTGCCTTAAGCGCAGTCTTTTTTTCTTCATCAGTAAGTTTTACTGGAATACCGACGCCACCTTGATGAGTATTAGAACGGAAATCGTCGTCGAGGCTTTGGCGTTTAACGCTTGCAACAACACGGTTACCTACAACTAATGCACGGATATCTTCACCAGCAGATTCTTTCACGAATTCCTGAACCAAGAAGTTCACACCTTCAACATAGAAGGCTTGCATTACGGCTTTAGCAGCCTTAGGCGTTTCCGCAAGTACTACACCATTTCCGTGTGTACCGCGTGCCACCTTAATAATAAGTGGAGCGCCACCAGCAAGTGAAATTACGTCCTCAAAGTTTGCTGTTTCACGAGCGAAAACGGTTTTAGGGATTTGTACACCAGCCTTTGCAAGAATTTGATAGGCACGAAGCTTATCGCGTG
>Ga0247815_10002918_pt1 | contig 12483 bp, 11 predicted proteins | sample UWRJL194509B1_FD_181014 | JGI IMG/M metagenome (GOLD analysis project Ga0247815, IMG submission 181014) | Plant litter microbial communities from Arlington Agricultural Research Station in Wisconsin, United States - UWRJ-L194-509B-1 | ecosystem: Environmental > Terrestrial > Plant litter >... | reverse complement strand
CTTCAAATATTTTTTCAAGTGCTTGCGATCATACGTTTGCATCCATTTGATATTATATAAGAGGTCGCAGTATTTTACAGTTTGTGCCGCCGGGCTAATTGTGAGCAGTCGCGCCTGTTCTTTTTTTTTTCGTTCTTTTTTTGTGAGATTTGAATATGCCGCTTTAGTAAAGACATCAGTTAGTTCCACAACCGTTGTGGTTATTGTATTAGCGTCAATTTCGCTATATCCGAAACTCGTCAGCGTACCTGGTAATTCCTCCGCAGTAGTGTCTGTATCCTCCAATAGATCATGACAAAGACCTATTTCAAAACCTAAGGCAACTGCTGGTTTAGCCATATTGGCGACAGTGAGCACATGGTTAAAATAGGGTTCAATAGTGCGCTTGATCAGCTGACCGTGATGCTGAACGGCCACCCAGTTTACCAGATTTTCTTCCGGTGTCATTTGAGCTTATCGAGTTTATAGTAGCCCAATTGTACCTGGTCCTCTGGCAGACCAGCTGCTTCAGTAATTTGTATTTGGTAGTGATCTTTAAATTCAGGAGCAAGAATATCTTCAATCCTGTAAATATCATCAACATCAATCCCATATTTTTCATCAATATGTGAGCCTGCCCCCTTTAGCGTATTTGTTTTGAAAAACACAGTCCGTTTAGCCTGCTGAATAGCCTGGGTTCGTTCGTCATGAACACTTAAAACAGTATAATGCTGTTCCTCAAGTATACCAGAAGTATAACCGCCTAAATTGATAAAGAACAGTTTTTTAGATGGTGTGATTGCTTCTTCTCCTTTTAGTACTACCCTGATCTGGTATCCCTCAACATGGTTGATCTCCCGCCATCCATCGAGATGTATGCTGTCCCCTGCCTCTGGCCAGAAACTTCGGATAGAAGGAACCAGCTCCTTCAGGCTGGTAGCAATACCGAAAAAGTAATCGTGCTGTTCCACATTTCTGTTTGGTGCAAGTGAGCCCAGTAAAATCATGTATAGTTTAAGTCCTTCGCTTGTCTTTCCGTTGTCCATCATACCAATAGTCTTTTAATAATTGCCGCAGAAGCCGCTTCACTGAAATCCAGGCCAGAATAGTCTGGGTTATAACCGCCAATATACGGAACTGCCATAACGTAGATCCGATCATTCAAGGCTCCAAAATCGTCTACCACCTGAAAATTATCATTGATAGTGATGCCCGGAACCTTCAGGTAAAGGTCGCCATTTTGATCTTTGCTTACTTTTGCCCCCTGATCAATCGCTTTTTGCCCCTCCGCTGCAGACCGGAATTTAAGTTTTGCAGGGCTGATTGTCTTTCCAGATAATAACCCTTTAAAAGGAAAATCTTCAAAAGCAAGGTGTGGCTGGCCAACACAATCTACAAAAGTATCAAAATGCACAGATAAGCGTTTGCCCGATTCATCGGTATACTTATAATATACACCGCCTTCGTTGTTGGCTTCAACTTCACTATCGTCGCCTACAGCTATTAAGTCGAGTACACCGGCCTGGTGTAATGCCAATAATTCTTCACTGGAGCTCTGTGGAATGTAAGCAATTACGATGGAAATCAAAGGCGTAAGCGACTTTTGTAAACGTTGCATGTCCTCAGCGGAAAGATATTTAGCTGGATAGTTCAACGCAAAACTAAGCACACCGAGCATTTCCTTCCAGTAAACTGACTCCCGCCTTTGGATGGATTTCTCCGCCTCGGCATATTCCGCTTTAAGCAGCTGAAATGGATCAATCTCTTCCCTGAGATCCATCATGGCGCTGACAAATTCTTCCACACCCATGTCCTTAATCCTGGCATAAAACTCCGGGTTTTTCTCCTCTATCGGTGCTTTAAAGTCTTTCTCGAATACATAATCCAGTGACAAAAAGCCATCATTTCCAGCGATATGCTCAGCGATTTCTTCATCAGTCAGAAGCGCATCATTAGACAGATGGGAATCTTCCAGGTGAAATCTAACGGCCGGGAGCATCCCATTGCGGGTATGCAGTATTAATTTAAAATCGGGACTATCTGTTAGTAAACGGTAAGAAACTCTGCCGTTACCGTCCTTTTCGAATGTTCCATTATAGCGTGAAAGCGTTCTTACTGCATCGACGGCAGTTAATGACGATCCTTTGATAGCAACGGGGTGGTTTAATTGCCGGGATATTTTAAGTGGGGGATAAGGCGAATCAAAATAACCCGCAATTTTTCCTTCATACTGATGCGGCCAGTTATGTCCGGTGCAAATGATTACCTGGTCAAACTCAAACTTTTCTTTTCCATTTATCTCCACAGCTACAGTTTCATCCTGCGGCTGGTCGGTTATATCGGTTACTGTACTGTTGTAATGTACATCAAACACCATTCCTATCTCTTTCGCCTTCTTTTGCAACAAATCAAACTGTGCAGTAAGATATTGCCCAAAAAGCAGTCGTGGCAGTACTTTATATTCATTGAAACGACTTGGATCGATATGAAATTTATCGAGGGTATCTTTATGTACCGATTTTATCCAGTCAGCCAATGAGGTTACCAATAATGGAATTTCATTGCTGGATACATTAGTAATGTGTTCATCACTGGCGCCTTCAGTACTGTAGGGCATGCCCTCACCCAACTTTTTTTTTCGTTCAAATATTGTTACTGAAATGTCTGCCCTGCCGGAGTCTATAATTCTTTTAAACATGAACAGGGCACTTGGGCCTCCGCCCAAAATAGCGATGCGGTTATTTTTCAAATGAGTAAGTAGATTTTTGAATTGAACAACAATTCAAGATAATTGTTTTTGAGATGTCCTGCCCGTCATTTGGCCATACAGATTATTCATGATGTTTTAATGCAGCCAATATCTCCCTCAGAGAGAACTTTGCACCGCAAATAACCTCATCAGCAGCACCATAATAAACAATTAATGTATCCCCATCATCCTGTAATATATGTCCGTTAGTAAATACAACATGTCCAAAAAAACCAGTAAGTTCATAATCTTCTGAAGGTACCATAATCGGGTCTCCAGTCCTTGCCAGAACCTTTGAAGGATCATCAAGATCCATTAAAAACGCCCCAAGACAATATTGGTGTGCCGCATTCGCCCCGTGGTAAATTTCCAGCCACCCCTGCTCAGTTTTTATAGGTGAAGCCCCAGCGCCAACACGTGCACTATCCCAACTATTTGGTCTGGTTTTAACGATGCACTTATGGTTTCCCCAGTGTATTGCATCCGGGGATTCTGCTATCCAGATGTAGTTACCGCCTATATCAACACTGCTCGGCCGGTGAAGCATAAAAAACTTTCCGCCAATTTTCTCCTCAAAAATAGCGCAGTCTTTGTTGTGTGGGGGCAGGATCATTCCATGTGATTCAAAATGTTTCCAATCTGAAGTAGTACGCATACCTACTCCTACCCCACTTTCTGAAACAGAAGTGAAAGTGAGATAGTACTTATCCTCTATTTGAGTTACCCGGCAATCTTCAATTCCAAAAGTTTGAAGTATACCTTGGCCAAAAAGTTTTGGAAAATCTTGCGGTTCGTTGAAATGAACACCATCCTCGCTACACAATAAGCGGAGATGTGATAAGGTAGTAAGATAATCAACACCTTTATAACGCACTACACGCGCATCTGTAGCAATAAGATCTGCATCATCCAGCGCAATTTCCATTATTTTTGTTTCGCCTGTTTCTGTTAGGATAGGAAATGAAACAATGACTTCAGATTGCTCAGGGCGCTCTGCCACTCTAACGAGCATCCATATTTTACCTTCAAAACGAAATACCCCCGGATTAAGAAGGCAGGCGATATGTATGCCATCAATACTAGGTTTCAGGTCGGACGGGCGAAGAATTGGGTTCTCTGGGAAGCGTTGCGCAAGATCTTTCATAATCATGAGTGAAATGGAATTGACCGGATAACCACCAATTAGAAAAATAGTTTTTATTCCGCCATTCTCAGTGCTTTCCCAAACCACATTTTATCAAAACAAAGCGGTTCTTCGTCTGTTCACAAACAATGCTTAAACCCTTATTATACAACAATTATGAACGGATTAACCCCATGGGCTATCTCAGCAGGCTCAGATTTAGCCGACCCTATTTCGAGTTTATTTGAGGCACAATCTGGAAACTTCGAATTTAAAATACACAACACACTGGATTCTTTATGGATCACTACTATTTTGCCTGAGGGCGGCCGTGCTGATTTTAGGGCTGCATTTTCACCTGGCGGAGACATTAAAGTTGAGAACTTAAAGGAAAGCGAAGGCACTTTTAAAATAGTACTATCTTCATCCATCGGCCAGTTGCTTGTTACCATTTCAATTGATCAGCAAACCGAAATACCTGTGCTAAGGTATACCACTATCCTTAAACCTGCAAAAGACACTTCAATTCCATTCTGGCCAAGAGACATTATTTTTAACAGCCACAACGGGAGTCCTGAAACTACCAAAGGTAAAATCCATGCGGGTCAGGCAGGGACCAGAACGGGATTTATCTATATGTCCCAAACAGTTCCAAAATCATGCACACTGCTTTATCATCAAAATTTAACGGCACTTGCCGGATACTGTGATCAAACAGAAACATCTGCGGCCGACACTGTTGGAGGTACCTGGCCTGAACTAGGTTTTGCGTTACCAGCGGCTAAAAAAGCTTTAGCTGCTAATACCGAATATATTATAAACGATGCTTACGTGGCGTTTGACCCGGAACTGCCAGCCGACGAACCTGCTGTCAACAGGCAGTACCTGGATTTACTGGGAAGAATATATTTACTACTTCCAAAACCGGAAACCCATTATAAACACTGGCCAGACATACTTATTAACGGACTAAAAGACCTGATTGAAAATCCGGGATGTACAGTTCAGGTTGCAGGACATAAGTTTTTCAACGCTTATGTCAGTGATTATGAAACCCCTCCGGAAATCATGGTACAACTGGCTGTCTTACTGCCACTGCTCGATTATACGGAATGGAGCGGTGACAAGATAGAAGTAATGAAGGAAATAAAGGAAGGTTTACCATTGTTCTACGACAAGAAACTAGGCACCATTATGAGGTGGCTACCTGCTGCTGAAGACAAACTAAAGGGCGAAGAGGAACAAAAGGTACCCAAAGTGATGGATTCATGGTATCTTCATCATCCCCTGTTAAATTTATCACGGTTGGCTTTAAAAGGAGATGAAACTGCCAAAACGCTGTTTTTTGATTCATTAGACTACGCAATTAATGTAGCACATCATTTCAAATACCAATGGCCGGTCTTTTATAAAATGGATACCTTAGAAGTTATCAAGGCAGAAACAGCAGAAGGCAAAGGGGGTGAGAAAGATGTTGCCGGGCTTTTTGCGCACATCATGCTTCAGGCTTACGAACTAACCGGTGAAAAACGATTTTTAAACGAGGCGGAGAAGTCGGCCAAAACCTTAAAGGGCTACGGATTTGAGATTTTCTATCAGGCAAACAACACTGCTTTCTCTGCAGGCGCATTACTCAGATTATTCAAGATTACACAAAACGAAACGTATCTGGACCTGAGTTATATGTGCGTGGCCTCAATTTTTAGAAACGTACAGATCTGGGATTGTAATTACGGATATGGCAAGAACTTTCCAAAGTTCTTTTCTTTGTTTCCTTTGAATGATGCACCATATACAGCTGTCTACGAAGAACAGGAAGTATTCTGCGCACTTCATGATTATTTAGAACATGCCGAAGGTGTTGCAATATTGCCATCTGTACATTTATTGATTGCCGAATATATTCGTTACCTGATTGATAGAGCTGTATACTACTATCCTGCAATGTTGCCTAAAGAAATGCTGGCGGAGAAACCGAAGGTAGGTGAAGTAGATCCCAATCTATGGATTGCACTTGAAGATCTCCAGGACGGATGGGAGCAATCAGGCACGGTTGGACAAGAAGTTTACGGTGCTGGAAATGCATTCGGTATCTTGCCAAGGCACTATTTGCGGGTCGAGGGAGAGGAATTTATGGTGTATGTGGATTACCCGACAGCTGGGTTCAATATGGCTAAGGGTAAAAACATTCATTTTACCATTTTAGGAAATGAAAGCATTTCCTGCAGGCTGATGATAGTTAAAACAGGTAACAAGAAACTTCCTGATTTCGTTATCAAAACGGGTAAAACGAAGGAAAAGCTAAAAGGTAAAATTGTCAAAAATGGCCATATCGAATATAGCTTAACCGGGAATAAAGTGGTATCAATTTCCTGGAGTCACAGTTAATACAAAATCAATAATCCCATTATATGAAACCTACCTCTTCTGGCCGCCATTCCTTTTTTTACAGGAACGGGCTCAGTTTTGTCTTTTTGACTCTATTTTTAGTTACACTTGGAGCCCAGGCCATCACCGGATGGAGGCAGCACAATCAGGATCTCACCGAGGAGCATGCTGAAGCCCTTGACTTAATTACCTATTTAAAAAGCGGACATTTTATTTCTGCAACCTTCGAAAACTTTGAAAGTGAGTTTCTTCAAATGGCTTTATATGTCCTTCTTACGGTATCATTACGCCAGATCGGATCGGCAGAATCCAAAAAAATTGACGAACCGGAGGAAGTAGACCGGGAACCGGTGGTATCCAAAGACGCCCCCTGGCCCGTGAGAAAAGGCGGATGGATATTAAAACTATACAGCCATTCATTATCAATAAGTTTTGGAATACTTTTCTTTATGAGCTGGGGACTGCATCTATATGGCAGCTGGCAAAACCATCAGGTAGAACAGGCGATAAAACACTTGCCTCAAAACACAGTATGGCAATACCTTGGCGAGCCGGAGTTTTGGTTTGAAACTTTCCAGAACTGGCAAAGTGAGTTCTTGTCTGTTGCGTCAATTGTTATACTTACGATCTTTCTACGGCAAAAAGGGTCTCCAGAATCAAAGCCTGTTGATGCACCGAATATGGAAACAGGGAAATAAAACGTCCAACTTGTGCAGATACCGGCCTGGGAGTGACTCGGGAATTGCCTACTTCCCAGACTTCATAGTATAAATAGAAGGGCACACCCATTTATTTTCAATTGGAACAGGAAAGCCATATTTACAAAAAAGATACCCCTGTTACGCTATTTTCAAACAGATAAGCTTAATTTGACAATGCAAGTAATGATGGCCATGCATCTGGTCGCAAAATATAAACGGTATACAACAAAGTAATATATAATGGAAATAGCATCAACAGATTCTAAAGTAAAAGCGACAGAAAACAAAACAGCAGAAATTGAATTATTATACGAATTACGCATTTATACATTCAGCAGCACCAAACAGCAACAACTTATAGAAGATTTTTACAGCCTTGCTATACCTGCCCTTAACAATTTAGGTGTTGAAAAGGTAGGGCTTTTTCTGGAATATGAACCTGCCTCCCCTAAAAAGTTATTTGTTCTTATTCCCTACAATAGCCTGACTCATTTTTCTGAGGTCAGTAAAGCATTAGATAATGATTTAAACTTTCAGCAATCCGCAGTTGCGTACCTCAATGCCCCTGCAGACGAACCTGCATATGCGCGCATCGAAAGTTCCCTGATGAAGGCTTTTAAAAACTTCCCATCCTTGGTTACCCCCACAAACGAGACCCGGATTTTTGAATTGCGTCAATACCAAAGTGCCAGCGAAGCTGCGGGCAAAAAGAAAATTGAGATGTTTAACGATGCAGGGGAAATTGAAATATTTAAAAGGCTGAAATTCAACCCTGTATTTTGGGGCGAAACAATCATTGGAGCAGAAAGGCCTAACCTTGTCTATATGGTTACTTTTGAGGATTTGAAAGACAAAGAAACTAAATGGTCGAACTTTATCAATGATGCCAAGTGGAAGGAAATCAGCAGCCTGCCTGAATATTCTAACGGCCTCTTGATTAACCTGATTACTTCTACCATTCTGATTCCTTCCCCACACTCTCAAATATAATATATAAAACTACTGATATGACACGCTATAAAATCGCTGTATTAAATGACTACCAGGATGTTGCCAGGTCCTTTGCTGACTGGACACCAATAAATGAATATGCAGATGTTGAAGTTTTTACCAATCATCTCCATGATGCTGATGAACTGGTGAAGCGGCTGCTGCCTTTCGATATAATATGTGTAATGCGGGAAAGGACACCATTAACGGCCGCTTTGTTCGCACGTTTGAGTAATTTAAAGCTTGTTGTTTCTACAGGTCTTCGCAATTTATCAATTGATACCGAAGCAGCCGCTAAACAGGGTATCGAGATTATTAATACGGGTTATAAGGATCATGGCGCATTAGAACTAACCTGGGCCCTGCTGATGTCTATTGCGAAACACATTCCGCAGGAAAATGCAAATCTTCGGTCGGGAGGATGGCAGCACATGGTTGGAAACGACCTAAAAGGTAAAACGCTGGGTATTCTCGGACTTGGTAACCTTGGTGCAAAAATTGCCGGAGTAGCAAAGGTTTTTGATATGAATGTGATTGCCTGGAGCCAGAACTTAACACCAGAAAAAGCTGCCGCTGCCGGGGTTAAATATGTAGATAAGGAAACACTTTTCAAAGAGTCAGATTACCTTACGGTATTGATGGTGCTTAGCGAACGGAGCCGTGGAATTGTAGGCCCACAGGATCTAAACCGTATGAAACCCTCTGCCTATATCATCAATACTTCGCGAGGGCCACTAATAGATGAAGATGCTTTAATAAAAGTGCTAACAGAAAAAAGGATAGCGGGTGCCGCTCTTGATGTTTTTGATAAAGAACCACTTGATGCTGGTCACCCTTTCAGGCAATTGCCAAACGTATTGGCCACCCCGCATATTGGCTTTGTTACACAGGATACCTATAAGCTGTTCTATACCGATACAGTGGCAATCCTACTATCATGGCTTAGGACAGGGGATAAATAAAAGAGGTCGACCTAAGTACTACATTTAATCAGGCTTAATTGCATACCAAGATAAAATTTAGCATTTACGAATATTCAAAAAGCCGTTTCCTTTGATGGGAAACGGCTTAATATATAAATTGTTTTTCAGAATTACCTTACTGGCCAGTACGGCGAGTCTGTTCTTGCTGTTAGGAGATAGTTCTCTATTTCTTTTACCACATCCGGATGTTGGGCAGCAATATCATTTTTCTCACCAATGTCTTCCTTTACATTATACAATTCAAGTTTCTTTTTTCGGACTACCGCTTTCCAATTTCCATAACGAACGCCTTGCTCAAAACCCTGCTCAAAGAATTCCCAGTATAAGAACCTGTCTTTCATGACCGGTTTTTTCCCCTGAATAGAAGAATAGATGCTGGTACCATCGGATGTATGCTCCAGTTTCTTACCTGCAATCTCAGCAAAAGTTGGCATGATATCAGCAAAATAGGCCGGAACATGAGATGTTTTAGGCATGTTCTTTAAATAGGGTGACCATACTATAAATGGAACCCTAATTCCGCCATCATACATATCGCGTTTGTGGCCCTTCAAAGGACCATTTGACACAAAGAAATCAGATACAGCAGCTAACTGCTTTGTATTCTCAGACCTTGGTCCGTTGTCTGAAGTAAATATTACAATTGTATTTTTTGACAGCCCGCTTTTTAGAAGATAGTCTTTAACTTTAGCTACTGATTGATCCATATAATAGACCATTGCGGCATATGTTTTCATGTCTTCAGGCCAATCTTTTCTGGCAAAAATCGCCTGGTCAGGCACATCAAGCGGAGAATGTGGATTATTGAAATTTAACATCAAAAAGAATGGCTTTTTAGAGTCCTTCTGCTCTGTTAGGAAACCAATCGCTTCATCAGTACATAAATTGGTTTCATAGTATCCCTTTTTTCCACCTGTATTTTTATCAACCGGCACGATTTTACCATTATCATATCGTTTTTCAGGCCAATAGGTACTGGCATATGTTTCAGGATAACTTACAAGCCAACCTGTAAATCTATCAAAACCATGCTGTAGTGGAGTGGCAAGTGTATCATAACCGTCTACATGCCATTTTCCAACTAATGATGTTGTATAGCCTGCGTCATGCATCAGGTCTCCAATGGTATAATCTTGTTTGCTGAGGTTAGTCCTGTTTACCGTCGCCTTTCCCTTTTTACCCGCGATGCCACCTGTGATAGTATTATTGCCGCGTATCGTCGCATGACCAGTATTTAAACCTGTGAGCAGAGATCCTCTTGAGGGCGAACAAACAGGTGCACCAGCATAAAAATCAGTGAACCTTACTCCTTCTTTAGCCAACTGATCGATATTGGGCGTTTGAATTAGTTTTTGCCCATAAGCCCCAACATCCCCATAACCAAGGTCATCTGCCAGAATAAAAATGATATTTGGCCTCTCGTCCTTCTGCTGGGCAAATGCAGCAGTGGAGCAATTCACTATGGTAGCAAACAATACTAATGTTATATATTTCATTCCATCCATTTTTAAGTACGGCAAATGTAAAAGAATAAAATCTACAATTTGAGTATACTTTCAATTTTAACAAATCACTATCTGCAAATATTTGGTAGAATAACAGTACAACGCTTCAATTTTATTTAAGAAAGAAATTATTCGCATTCGATTTAACTATTTAATTATTTATTTATTATTTTAGCGGCATTATTAACATTAACGATTTGCTGGAGAAAAAATGAATCTGGAAACATATCCTTATTTCGCAAACAACAACTTCTTAAATTATGAGTTCTTTAGCATGGGGCAAAAAGGAAGGATCAAAAAATCAGTGCGCTTTACTAAGATCTCCCTGGGTGATCCCAGTATTTACAATCTCGGATTTGGAGATGTTGTTGATGCGACAGATGAGATTGATGACCATGCAATAACTAATAATGGTGATAGAGATATTATTTTAGCTACAATTGCGAATACAATAATTGACTTTACAGATATGTATGTAGATAGTTATATTTTCGTAACTGGAAGTACACCATCAAGGACAAGACTGTATCAAATGGCCATATCTAGAAGGCATGAAGAAATCAGCATAGATTATATAGTCTTTGGTTTGAGAGACAGATTATGGCATAAGTTTCAGAAAAATGAAAACTATAATGCGTTTTTGGTTAAAAGAAAATAACAGGGTATATTTGATTAATAGAAAGGAGTTATTATGACAATGGTTAAAAAACAATCAATTTTAAAAGGTAATGCAGTTTTGAGCGATAAGGTCAAAGATCGTGGTAATGACCCTTATTTTATCAAAAAGGCAGAGCAGGCAAAGGAAATTCTACGCGAAGTAGGAATTCCGGGAACCAGAAAAATAAATTTCAAGTAAGATAGAAGCTGCCTATTAAGGCAGCTTTTTTTATATCATACATTTAAAACCACCATGAGGGTACTCATTACGCCAAAAAGCAAATATTTACTGATAAAATATTAAAGTAACTGCAAAAAATTATATATTAGCTATCAATATTTGGCAGAAACAACAGATTTCCGAAGACTTCAGTACAAATATCACCATTTTCCAATTGCTACAAACCAAATTACTACAATAGTTGATTATTGCAGGACATCACCTCAGCATTATTTGAATTTTATGGAGTATTTTGATAATGATGAGATATTAGCGATAAAAAATGGTGACAAAGGTGCATTCGAGAGTGCTTATTACAATTGGAGCAGCAAGGTTTATTATTATATATTCAAACAGTCAAGCTCCGAGGACATCGCAATTGAGGTAGTACAGCAGGTATTTGTACGCCTTTGGGAAAAAAGAGAAGGACTTTCAGACGAGCATACTTTAAGCATTCAGCTGTTCCGAATGGCCAAAACTATCTTCGTTGATGAACTTAGAAAAGCTGCTCAATCGAGAAAATATATACAGCACATACAATCTAAAGAACGGCTTTTCGCAGAAAACACGCTTGAACATAAAGAAGCATTAAGTATAGTTTATCGGGCAATAGCGCGTATGCCCACTGTGCGTAGGCAGATTTTTCTTATGAGCCGGATGGAGCATTTATCCTATAATGAAATCGCCCAAAGACTTTCCATTTCGCCTAAAACCGTTGAGAACCATATTGGGCTTGCGCTGCGCTTTTTGAGAGGCATTAGTCCACTGATTATTGCGTTACAACTGGCCTAAAGCGGTGTAGAAATATAATAATTTCCCGGTTGGGGGTATAGCCATTTTCAAACGTATTGAAGAAAATGGAAATCAATAAGGCCCTACTCGAAAAATTTATAAAAAACCAATGTAATGCAGAGGAAGCGGAAGCTGTGGCAAATCATTTGCTAGAACATCCGGATTTACTGGACGGGTTATTCCCGGTGCAGGATTGGGAAGAAATAGATGATTCCCAACTGCTCCCTGCGGACAAATCAGATGAACTACACAAGAATATCTGGTCTACACTTAAATTTCAAAACGTTAAAGCTCAGCCTTACTGGTGGCTGACGGCCGCTGCCTCTATTCTAATAATTTGCTTTGTCAGCACACTAAATACAAGGGTAACCAAGCCTGTAACCAAAAAAACAGAAC
>Ga0247815_10002917_pt1 | contig 12483 bp, 18 predicted proteins | sample UWRJL194509B1_FD_181014 | JGI IMG/M metagenome (GOLD analysis project Ga0247815, IMG submission 181014) | Plant litter microbial communities from Arlington Agricultural Research Station in Wisconsin, United States - UWRJ-L194-509B-1 | ecosystem: Environmental > Terrestrial > Plant litter >... | reverse complement strand
ATGGCTACGCACGACTTCAAGAATACGCGCAACCGAGTCCGTAGGAAGGGCACCGTTGTCAAGCCACCAGTGGATGCGATCGACAGCCCATTCCATGCGCTTTACAGGTTTTGCTGCATTTTGCTGTGTGCGCGGCGTGTAGACTCCAAGGACCTCAAGTGGCCGCGCATTTCGCCGTTTGCGCTGGTCGATCGCAACAAGATGCATGATGCGGTTGTTGCGAACGCCATGCATCGCGAACCGTAATCGCACCGTCATTGTAGCAAGGTATAGGGCGCGTGAGCGGAGGCAAGAGGAACGCTGTCCGGCCACTGCCGTGCTCATTCGCGTCCAGGTCCATCTCTTCTCACTTCATGATGTTCACCTCCTATAAAGGAGATCGGACGCGCGAAATGTTGGAAAATAAATCTTGAGCTGCATGCTTTGTCTACACAGGATGGTTTGAGTATGTCCCAATTCGGTACACATCCGGCTTCAAGCTGGGCGAACATGAACGGCGTGACATGGACCAGTGCGACATGGTATCATCTGGTAAACATATAGGCAATCTCCGGGTACTATGAGCGGTCATTCGGCGTTCTCGGTGACGAGGGACAGCTCATTGCTGCACAGAGTGGCCGTTACCTGCGCTGAGCGTCCGCATCGCCATGACCGCCCGCCTGTTGCTTCACCGACTGAGGAAGCACTGCTTGCTAGCTGTCTCGACACGACCGGATCGGACGGATGTCGGACACCTAAAAGTACAAAATCAGAATCTGCCGTAGCGTGGGCTGACATTAATATTCAGGCGCAACCCGGTGCAAGCCGTTCGAGTACATTCCCAGATGCCTAAAGCAACGACCAGCAGCCAGCCGAGTCTGCGCCGCAATCAAGGTGCGTTTACTTGTCTGCCTCTTTAATGCGACTGCCACGTGCTCATCAGAGTCCTTACAGCGTGCCGACAGTGCCGGAAGCGCAAGCTGGTGTGTGACGCCTGGCGCGGTCATCTCGGCCACTCATCCTTCTCACGCCCCATCTTCCTTTGCCTCTAGAAATGTGACGCTCAGCGTCCGCACTGTGGCACCTGCGTCAAGCAGTGGCACGCTCAGACTTCAGTTCCACCGCCAGTCGGCTTCGCGTTGAGTCCTCTCCCAGAGATCGTGCAGACACACCATAGCTGACACATCGCGCCAGGCACCCTACAGAACCACAATGCTCATACGACCCTCTCGACGTTGGTGCACTCTTAACGGACGGGCCTGAAGACCAGAGTCTACGCATAAGCCAGCTCGAGGCCCAGATCGGTGTGTCTCATTGCCCGACGCCGGCCATTCATCGACTGCCGGACTGTTGCTGACTGACGCGTCCCCCTGCCGCCCATCCATTCATTCACACACAATCAGCCGACCTTCAACTCAAGCTTAACAGCTCGCAAAGCCCGCCACCTAATACTTCACCGCCGTCGAACCTCTACAGTTTCTCGCCTGCGCCATCCAATTCGTCTGCAAATGGTCACTTTGCACAGTCGCCAGGTCTCTCCCCACCAGCGCTTCATGCACGCATCAGCGCGGGAGACATCAGAATGTCGTCTGCCGTGGACGATCAGAAATATTCGCCGCGCTCAGGCATCATCCTGCCGCAGGCATCACTCAACATTCCCGCGAGTACCTACTCGGGCTCGACGCAGCCGTCACCTATCGACGGCCCTAGTAACTCCTTGATTGGCGGCAGCCCCTCATTTTCCTACGTCCCCACGATGATCTACTCTGGTTGGAACCAGTCGTTACCTGACCCAATTGCGCTGAGCCATCTGTATGCATGACACACCTCGACATCCGCGGCGGTTCACTAATTACCTCATTCCTCATCGCAGCGTCGAAACCTACTTCCGTTGCGATCCCTGCGCGTCTCGAATCTTTCACCGTGGCTCGTTCTTGGCATCGCTCAACCTGCCTCCCACACATCCTGACTTCCCTCACTCGGCAATCTTGCATGCAATGTGCGCCTCTGCGTCGCGCTGGACATCACAAGAGCTCCAGTTTGCCTCGCAACCAAAGCGGCGGGACCGCTTTGCCGAGTTCCATGCTGCCAAGGCGCGCAGCTATATCGATCGCACCATGTCGAGTGGTGCCCAGATTTTCTCAGTCCTCCAGGCGTGCATCATTCTCTCATGGTGGTTTTACGCCGAGGGTCGTTGGGTTGAAGTGTGGATTTTCGCAGGCTTCCAGTGTCGAGCTGCGATCCCTCTCGGAGTAAGTTTGTTCGCCCAAAACCTACACGTCGATCTGACAATCCACCGTTGCAGCTGAATTACCCAAACACACATCCGAAGCGGCAGCAGTCGGTGTACCTGGAGCCTCCGAGGAACGACCGGGACCTCGAGTTGCGACGTCGTGCGTGGTGGATGGCATTGGTGTTTGACCGCCTCGTTTCGGCCGGTGGCTGGCTTCATGCCGTTGACGAGCGCGATATCGGCACCGAGCTGCCTCTGAGACAGCTTGACTTTGACAGCGACGACATTTTCCACGTAGGGAGTAATCCGCAGAGTCTACTGGCCCCAGGATTTTTCACAAGTCATCCGCCGAGCCATACCGACTCATTCCTGCTGCTCATTAAGGCGTCCATGGTGAGATCACTTTTACACCAAGCAAACCACAGTACTAAAGCCCCTCGGCCCGCAGTTGTTTGGCCGCGTCACCGATTACAACTCACGCGTCAACATTCAAAATGTCCCCCTGTCAGCGGCGGGTGATCGTAGACTGGCGCGCGACTTCCAAGAGCTTGATGCTCTGGTCAAATCTTTTTCGCCAACATTCCCGCATGGATACAGGAACTACCTCGCTCCAGGCGACACGGCCTCGCTCACCAACGTCGACACCGACCTGTATCTTGCGCATATCATTCCCTATGCCGCAATGATCACGCTGCATAGCCCGCACCTCAACGTGACGGACCCAGAGTGCGCGTCCGTCGCAGCGTGTATCACCGGTTCTCGTCAAATCATCGACGCCTACTACCTGATTGCGGCGACGTCTTTCGACATCACCCGGCTGCATCCTTTCATTGTGGTAAGTTCCTTTTTGTTGTATCAACCGTGAGCTCAAACTCATAATCTTTGCAGACAGTGTGGTATCTTGCTGCCGTGGTACAAGTTCATGTCTGCAAGCGGATGATTCAACTCGGCGACTCGATTTCTGAGAATTCCGTCTGGGGCGAGATAAATCTGATCCGGTTCGTGTGCACACAACAGTGCGTGCGAGTCCGTCTAACATTCGCATTACCAGCTACGCGCTTTTGCAGTACGGGGCTCTATCACCTATCGGTATCCGTCAGGAGAAGATGCTGCGCGACGCCATGACCGAGATTCTCAACCTGACGACCCAGTCATCGCCTTTGGATGTCAAGGTTCCACTCTATCACGGTTCGGCCAAAACTGTCTTTAACCAAGTCAAGACGGAGGAAGGCATTGAAGCCGAACCCACGGCGCCTCTGCCGCACTTCAGTGACGAGCAAGTGATAACAAACAACGGTGCCTCGCCTCCTGCACCAAACCGGGCCATTCCTGTCATTCCGACTGTTCCTATAGTGCCGTCGATCTCCTCGATTCCACACCACCAACATCATTACTCTTCAAGTGTGGAAACCTGGCAGTCTCAGCAGCAGCAGCAACAACAGATGCCGTTGGCGATGTCGCACTCTCCTCAGATGCAAATGCAGGTGCCGTTGGCGATGTCTCAGTCACCTCAAATGCAGATGCATGCGCCGGCGCAGCAGCAGCCTCACGTCCGCACCAACTCGTATGGTGGCGGATATTGAATTATCTCACGTTTCTATTTCACTGCTTGGTTTCTCGTAACAAGAAGGGACATATTGTTCCAATTGCTATTGCTGCTGACTTACTCTTCTCGAACTCTTGCTTCATCGGACCGACTCTCACTCTCTCCATTTCACTGCCGGGTTTGTGACCGTCTCACATGTGGATATATCTTGTTATTGATGTGATTGCAACGCTAACTTGTATTATACAATCTTGGTTCTCTCAAATTCTTGTCTTCAATGACGCGTTCAACCGCGATCGTAATTCAAGCGATTTCGAACGGGAGGCTGTTTGAAACGTGAATAAATGCAGGCACTGCGTCTGAATTTGCATCACGTGCGATACTATACACCTAAACGAAAAGGGATAATGCACGAGATGAGGTAGCAGGTCATCTCATGTATGCGGGTACCGCCCGTACTATGCTTTCTGCTGGCGCAAAACTGATCCTGGTATCTGCCGCAGTTATCGATGTGATCTCATACTCCTCGGTTCTGTGTTGTTGTTGTTCCAGCTGATACGCCCCGTGTTGGTAAGGTCCCGGGCCACGCTCAGAGTAGTCATCGATGCCCTCCTGCTCCTGATATTGAGGAGCATGCGAGAGGTATGCACTGCGCGGTGGCAACCGAACAAACTGCGTCGGTTTCTGCGGGACAGCTGGCACAGATTCGATGTCATCGATGTCGAATGACGCGACGGTGGACGCGTCGAATGGGTCCAAGTTCTTCTGATCTTTATAATCTTGTGAAGTGATGTGGAGAACGTCATGTGATCCGCCACCGTCGGTAGTACGTGACTGACGGGTCCCGTGTTGTGGTGAGAGAGGAACCGCGGAAGGAGGGTGTTGTCGATTGCTGCCGTGTAAGGGTAAAGGAGGGTTGCGAGAGGGTATATGGAAACGCAAGCCCCGCGCAGTGGCCGATGGCGATTTAATGGTGGGGAGCTTGGAGCCTTCAGGACGTGATTTGCTGCCTCTACTGCCGCGACTACCGTTACTCTTCTTCACAAGACTGAGAGCGGGAATGTCAAGATGTGAATCAGGAATCGAGTTATTGTGCACATACCCATCATCATCGCTCGGTCGTAGGCATGAGCAGAGTAGCAAGTTCTTCCAGCGCTCGAGGATGGCCTGGAAGTTACACCTTCAGTTTGCGCATTTCGGGGCCGAGAAGATTGCCAACCTTTTGTGTACCAAATGCACACCACATCCCGAAGGCGAAAGTTGCGAAGATGAGATCGGCGGCCTTCGCGTCCCAATCAACTGCAGACCAAATGGCGAGGCCGAGTGCAAGAACGGCGTAAAAACCAAACACCATGACGCGCCAAACCAGCGAAGGCTCAATGCGATGTGCGAAGTTGAGTGGGTTTTCGCGGCGCATGTTGATGAAGATTAGGACTGAAAGCGGGGTAAATGACCCACGTGCCCATGCAGCACAAGGCGAGGGCCGCACCCTCAAATGTGATGATGGCCACGAGCGTGAGCGCATCGTAAACGCCATTTACAAGGTCTCTGCGAGACTGTTAGTCCAGCGCGGAGCAGAGCATCCAACAAATTGATACGTACAATGCATTCGAGTCGTACACGCAGTAGAAATGCGATCGCTTCAGATTGTGTGGGAAGCGAGCGCCAAGTATGGCCACCGCGACGACCGTGATAGCAAAGACAATGTAAGGAATGATAATGAGCTGGAAATAAGGTGAGCTAGATCTGGTATGTGTATGAGAGGAGAAGACCGCTCACCAGCTTCACATTAAGGAACAATGGCATAGTAAAGCGATGGCGGATTGAAGAGCCCAAGAGAGAGTAAACCTGGCGTCATAAGATCAGTGACAGCTTTTGTTTGAGCATGAGCGTAACCAACATGTGCGACCAACGCAAGACCAGCTGTGCCTGTTCTGTTCATCATATGTGAGCGTCAGCAGGTCAACGAGATGACGAGAGCTCACAGATGCACCTGCGCCATGACAAGGGACGCGCTCGCCGTGCAGACCGCTGAACTGGGAGGAGGCCCTTTATGCTGCCCGGTGAAAAGCCTAGCGTCTCATATGAGAAGGCCGCAGATAATGCCGTATTGCACTCACAACAGGCACATCATTGGGGCTGACACCAACCAAGTCGTGCAGAAGGACGTCAGAACATGGTTACTGTGATGAGTCGTGAGCCTCGGCCATAATGTACGTCGAATGTCGAATATCAGTAGACGCACCAACGGACTCGACTCCAGGGCCACAAGACGGTGAGTAGCATGAGACCCAGAAGCCCTCCGCCAGCGAGATGGAATCCATAGTACCACCCGTATTGCCAGTTGCTCATCGCGTCAGAAGAGCACCTGGAGCCGGCGCACCCAGCGAAGCCCGGTTCGCAGGCAAACGAGGGAGTAGTGGAACTGAGAAACAAGGAGAAGGGAAAGACGCGATGAGAGGCGCCACGCCGGTCTCCCACCCGTTAAGGTGACCGCGCGGCGGTGGTGGAGATCATGATATGATTGACTCTCTTTTGCAGCTTCTAGATGAGCACGTGCGGCAACTACCATTTACGGGCGCCATCAGCGTGGCGAGGTGTTTGCGCTCACCAAGACCGGCAACTAAGACATCGACCCGGGGATGTCAGAGCGATGTTTGGCCCTGTGAGACGCCATACGGTCAGTTGGCTTCGATTCAGCCTCCCAGATTGCGAAGTCGAATGCGCTGAGCCGACGCTGAGAAGCTGCCAGGGCGCTCAGCGCGTGGAGGCAGGCATCAATCCATTGGAGCGGCGCATCTAACCGCGACGCTGAGGGGTTCGAAGCTGCCCGAAAACGAAATCCAAGCATGTACATTTCGGCTCTTGCTGTCGTCGCCGTCAGTCAAGTGTGTAGGAAGCATGTAGTTGACGTCCCAGCGCTGTTGAATAATGACTGCGTTGTCAACTGACTGACAGACTTCAAGAGCTAGAGTGGCCTGGCTGGCGTGAACTCCGCCGTCGCGACTCTGGCTGTTCCCGAACACGCGCCTGTGCCATGGCAAGCCAGATCCTGCCTCTTGGTGCTCAATCTGTTTCCTTTACTCCCGTGTGCACGTGTGCTTACCTTACTTGCAACGCGTAGAGCTGATTGACCGGTGCATCGGATCGCGGATATGGGTCGTAATGAAAGCCGACCGCGAGTTCACCGGCACCCTGCTTGGATTTGACGACTTCGTCAGTGCGTAGAGCCGTTTAACTGTCTTGGATTTATGTCTGACTCTTATGCGTGTGCAGATATGGTTCTCGAAGACGTTACAGAATAGTACGTGAGATCTGCAAGGATATTGAGTGGGCTGGATCTAAACGCGCCACAGCGAAACGTTGCCAGACGGGTCACGCAAAAAGACAAAGCTGCGGCAAACGTTGCTCAATGGTAACAATATCTGCATAGTGCGCGCGACATGTTGCTGTCCAGTAATGCAGAATCTAACGGGTCGTCCAGCTCATTCCTGGCAGCGCTGGTCCAGAGGATTAGAACTCATCAAGGTCGCGCGTAGAGCTCGTCTTCGTCGGTACGCTTCGCTCTACATCACTATGTCTCGTTTTTCCCGCTCACCTCATGCTAGAGCTGAAATAGGTCCCCGAGCCGAGTGTACATCTACGTCCTGCGTCTACTATGTAGCATACGGTATCTCCGATTCCTCAATGGCCCCGTGTCCTTCACCATCGTCCCAGAAGCGTCGCTTCGGCACCAGCATTGCGAACTCGCGCGATGACTGCCGCGGCGTCCATATCTGCTGAAGCTCCGACCTCTACAAAGTATGTGTCTTGGAATGGTTCTGTGCTCAGCGACGGCCGTCGATCGATTTTGAGGATTTCTAGCTCGAGCGCCGAAAGCATTGCCAATATCCCGACGTTACTGCCCGGGGGTTGAAGGCGGAAGATGGCCCGACCAGCTGAGGAGCCTTTGGAAACCGCATCTAGTGTTGTCGTCGCGAGTGAAAGCCGCAAGAATCGTGTGAAGTTGTCTGCACCACGCTGGTCACTATAAAGCTAGGAGAGTTGTGCGGGGGACTTGCCTCCTTGGTCTTGGATCCCACTACGGAGAATGCTCAGCTCGGGATATAGCGCAATTACTGCCCGACTGCAGATGGCCGCACGACCTGCTCCTGGAAGGTCTTTACGGATCATACATGCTGCCTCGGCTGTAGAAGAGCATTTGACACGTTTGGCCGTCGGTAAGTGCTTATTGAGGAAACTGAGGCATTGTCCGAGCGCCTGTGTGCGCAGAAGAGTCGGTATCTCTTCACATAGTTTAATATCCTCTTACCTGTTCGTGGCTGAGAACAACGCGGATATCATCAAATGAAACGCCTCCCTGTGCGATGAGACAGTGTTCGATGCGAAGAACGGTGTCTCCTCGAATTCGGACGCGAGTGCCGACATCGGGGAGTCGGAGCAGATCGTACGTATCGACGACGTGACCGTGCGTCGAGTTTTCGGATGGCAGCAGTGCGTCTTGAACGTTGCCCGAAAGTGCCTCGTATGTCTCTGCCCACGAAAGTTGGTAAGCATATAAAGGTCGTCGGTGGCAAATGATCACGCCGCACTGGTGATCGTCGCTTGAGGCACGAGCTCAACGTCGGGGCCGAACATCTGTATGCATGCCTGTAGCTTTGTCGGCATTTCGAGAACGTTCCAGATCAGTTTCGCAAATACCTGATGACTGAAAGTGCCGAGGGGACCCAAGAAGGCAACAGTTCGTTGTGTGGACATGAGTGCGCGGATCTGAGTCGCGTCCTGACTCCGACGCTCTTGCTCCTGCCATGACCACGAACGCCGCGCAACTGCTCGCGCAGCCTTCTGAGCTGCGCGACATCATCCGACCGCAGTTTCATCAACTCAACTTTCCCGCTGAGGACCATATCAAGAACAAAATTGGCTTACGGCTGGACAAGGACGACCAGATCTGCCGACTTTCGCTCACACAAGGTGGCTGCCCCCTTGGCCCGCGCCAATGTCCATTCCGACACACAGAACCGTCACCGCTTAACTTCCAACCACCGAAACCCCAACCGACACACCCGCGCGACCGAGAGCGACTGTCAACAGTGTGCAAGCATTGGTTGCGTGGCCTCTGCAAGAAGGGTGATGCCTGCGAGTTCTTGCACGAGTACAACCTGCGGAGGATGCCAGAGTGTTGGTGGTATGCCAAGTATGGTTATTGCTCGGCGGGTGATGAGTGCTTGTACGCGCATCCCAAGGAGCGCAAAATCGAGTGTCCAGATTATAAACGCGGTTTCTGCAAGCTTGGTACGCGTTATTTACGCGTATTTGTGACTGAAGAAAAAAACTAAATGTTGCTGGTTGTGCTTATGAAGGGCCATTATGTCCGCGAAAGCACGTACGACGAGTCGCGTGCCAACTCTATCTCACTGGGTTCTGTCCCAAAGGATCAGAGTGTCCCCACGGCCAGTGTGTAGTTTGCATTTTATCCATGAGTTGCACTACTGACCAATATTTCGCAGTCCCAAACCCGACATGCCGCCTGCAAGGGCGTATGCGCCACCGTCACCTCCTGGCCCGCGCGAACTTGGACCTGCGCCACCAGGCTACGGCCGCTACGCAGATTACGATCGCGCGACAGGCACCGCTGGCCCGCCATTACCTTCGTTCCATGGTGCGCCCCGTCGAAACCTCGACGAAGTACTATGCTTCAAGGTCTGTGAATTGCCCTGTGCATTTCGTCTATTACTGACTGTACCCTTTCAGTGCGGAGAGAAGGGCCATTATGCCAACCACTGTCCGAATAGGGTACGTCCGACACTCTGAATTCATCTACACGTTGTATTGACCTGGCTTAGAATGTCCCTGGTTCGAGAGGCGGCGTCGAACGAAACTTCCGCGAGAAAGGGGGAAAGTTCGAAGACGAATAAGCACCTCTTGCTACTCCTTCAACCTACGAGTCCAGCTGTATTATTTCCACGACGCGATGCTGTGGCCACGGAGCCCTTTAATGTGTGCATCATTGTCTCCCGTCGTGACTTTCGCTGTACTCGCTCTTGCCACCCGCAGCTCTACAAGACCAACCGACCCATGTCCAAGGCCATTTCCAGGTCAAGGGTGCGCAGTTGATTGACCAATGCGTGTTCTATTTCGTCCGACTTCCTTTGAACAAGGTGTAATAGCGATATCGTGTGCTGAGTTGTGCCGGCCGCCATCAAACGCTAAACTTGGAATAACGACCGTGATAAAACGACTGGCAGGTTCTTCTGAAAGCAAGAAAAGTTGTGATCAGCCTTGTGTAGACTATCACCTGCGCTCATCGTGTTCGTACCTGATTGCCAACTGCATTTTGTACCCACGCGCCTCGATTACCGCAGCATTACCACACACCTATTTTAGCCATACAGCTTTTTTTACCAACAGGTGGCATATGATATACAATTTTCAACAGAGTCTTGAGTGTGAGAGATGTGTGGCTCGTGATCCGCGCGAACTCTGAAAGGTGTGCTGTATCTCGCATCGCAATACTCATCATTGCTGGGGTATGCGAAATCATTCACCAGCGCCGTCGCCATCGTCAGTTGACAGGACGTGATTCTCATCGAGACTGGCAACGTGCGCGCTTCTCAACAAGTTTTGTCCTCCCGTCGGCGAAACGCATCACTCTTATATACGCGAGGCGTCGGAGCCTAGACCCCTGAACGCATGAGTACGAGATTTCTCTCGCAAGAACGCCGCAGTAAGTCCTCCAGCCGTTGCCACAACGAGTCAGGGGGTGTGGACATGGAGGCCTCGGCGTGTTAAGGAATTGGCGGGAGCATAGTCGCGGCTTGCCAAGACGGCTGATCGGCGTCTGGAGGCTGCGCGGCATAGACACGGGTGATGGACGGATGCACCAAAGCTCGAAGCAGCGTTTTCTCGGCGCGACCGCCGCGGTGAGGGAGGGCAGGTATGAGGATGAGACGGTTGACTTGAGCGCTGTGAGGGCAATAGTTTATTGAGACGGATGTTGTCAGCGCCACCACACGCGGAGCCGCGGGAGTGCAGTGCATCACGAAGCCATCGGTGTCACTCGGGTCGGGCCGCCCGTCTGCCCCGCGGCGGCTGTACCTCTTCTTCTCACACCACCTCTCGTCTTTACTTTTGCTCGACGCTGTCCACTGCGTCAGCACCCACTTTGCTGTTTGTCACCCTGGCTGTTTCTCTATTTGATGTGCACATGTCGGCCTTGTCTGTGCTAGTCGCGCTTGTGTTCGCACTTGGGGCGCATGCGCTCGATTATTCCTACACCGCACCGAGGTATGCTTGTTCTTAGCCAGTGTGCTAGCTCGGTATCTAAAGTACTTCCTCAGTCAATGCGACCCGATGACTGTGATGTGGGAAAGTGCGTTGCGCCGTCGCCTGATACGTTGTCGAAATTACTGACGCCAAGTCTGCGCAGATGGTCAGCCGCCATTCACGTTGATGCTTAACGCCGTACGCATTCCTGCACTCTTATACACTGCAGAATGCTCATACTCGAACCGTAGGGGTATGCCAGCCCGATCATCTACCAGATGGAGGACAAGACATGGGACGGCAAGAAGGGCACGTTCACGATCGACAACCTGCCTCTAGGCTCCAAGAAACGGTTTATTCTCACTATGTATGACAAGAGCGGCATCCTCAGTGCCGTATCATCCGAGATTTTGACCGTCGGCTTGCCGATCAAGAACGCCACATGCGACACCAACCCAAATCCTGCGCAGTTCACATTTAGCGTCGACGATGCTTTGCGCCAGTGCGGCATGTACAACTTCTACGCATATAATGGGGCTGGAGTTACTCTACCCATTACGGTGTACGGCATCATCGCAGGTGGGACGGTCTTCCAGCGTCGCGCGGGGGCGACCGACGAGCGTCATCCGGTACTGGTCGACTTGCCCACGGGAACCAATCTCGTTTACTGGATGACCGATGCACGAAACCAGTCTGGTGGTCTTACAGACGTGCTGTCCGTGCTATCTTCGGAGGATACTTCTTGCATCACTGCCGATTCCCCGAAGGTAACTGGCGACGGTCCGACAGCGCTCGAACCCGATGCCAGCGAGCTCTCCACAGGAGCCATTGCTGCGGCCGTAGTGGGCACTCTCATCGCATTTGTGGCCATCGGCGCCTTCATCTTCATCCGTAAACGCAAGACGAACGCGAATAATTCGGGCGTTCTGCCCGAGCCATTCGAGGCTGGTCACGGACGCCAGGCTTCGCGCTTCTCGCGCCGACGCCGTTCCGTCGATCTCTTGGCTGCCAACCAGCAAGGCTACCACCAGGCTGCTGGCATTCCATCGCCACTGACACCAGCACGGAACTACCCAGGTTACCAAGACCCAAGTTTCAACTCGACAGATCCATCATTCGCTCCGGATCCCTTCGTCGGCGAGCCCACGCCACATACCGTAACAAGCTTCCAGATACAACAAGAGTCTGAAGTTGGCGTCCCACCATCCACACGACGCAGCTCAACGAGCAAAGGCCAGCTAAGGACGCCGGGCACACCACGGTTTATTCTCCACACCGACGCCGGCGTTGTGGAGCCTCGAGAACCCGAGGATGACGAGGTTGTTGAGCTTCCCCCGATGTACAGCGACACCCGACAAAGAGCAAGCGGATCAAACCAGCCTTTACCGGGTACCAGCACAAACGAGAAGCAGCGCTTCCCTCCGCCGCCACCGATACCAGAGGATCCGTCGCGACCACT
>Ga0247815_10002916_pt1 | contig 12485 bp, 15 predicted proteins | sample UWRJL194509B1_FD_181014 | JGI IMG/M metagenome (GOLD analysis project Ga0247815, IMG submission 181014) | Plant litter microbial communities from Arlington Agricultural Research Station in Wisconsin, United States - UWRJ-L194-509B-1 | ecosystem: Environmental > Terrestrial > Plant litter >... | reverse complement strand
ACCGCGCGGTCGCCATATTGGTACTCGAGCGCAAACGGCTGACTGTCGCTGTCAGCCCAGTATGCCGACCTCGTTCATTACTTCAAGCACGCAAGTTCTGCATACTCTCCGGTCAAGGTCGGCCGCGTGAACGGTGCCCTGATCGCCCACAAGGTTCGCAAGTGACGCGCCTCTGCGTCGACGACCCACTCTCTAACCACTGCCACCAGATCTTCGACGCGTTAACGGACACGCACGGCTACGTTGCTCGGGACGAGTACAGAAGGGAAATCATTGTGTCATTCCGCGGGAGGTCCGTACGTTCGCGGGAGCGTCTGGGCACTTCTAAACCTCAAGCAGCATCACGCCAGCGAACTGGATCACCGACCTCAAAGTCTCCCTCTCCAGATTCTCGCATGCGATTGACCCCGCTATGGACCACTATGGGCTGTCTGAACACTGTCCTATGGACGCAGAGGTTCACTCGGGGTTCAAAGCAGCGTACGTGGTCGTCATGCTCAAGCCGTTGCAATCGAAGCTGACGCATCTGATAATGCAGATGGAAGGCGGTCGCCAAAAGGACTATGGCATCCGTATACGAGCAGCTCTACAACTACCCAGGCTATTCTGTGGTTGTCTGTGGTCACTCGCTGGGTGGCGCCATGGCTTGTCTCGCAGCTATCGACTTGAGGTGTCTGTGCCCTTCTGCGTGCGTTACGCATCGTCTTCTCGGTGGTTGGTTCGCCTCTTCCCGACTGAGATCCTGTTATTATGCTTAGGTGGCTGCGCGTCTACACATACGGTGCCCCACGGATAGGCAACCCGATCTTCGCAAAGTACGCCGCAGACCTTCTGGGTCCTCAGAACGTCTTCCGAGGTACGTCTTCGTCCTGTTCACATTTCCTCTCGAGCTAAGACCTTCGAAGTCGTACATGGATTTGACGGGTCAGCATGTCGTCTCTCCTCATAGCGACGTTCGCGCTCACATCTCACCCCAGAGTTCCCACCGTTCTTGGCCGGAGGTTCAAATACCAACACTTTGGTGAGGTTACACAACACCGAGACGCGTAGTTAGTCCCTAATCTCTATTAAAGGCACCGAATACTGGTTACTCGCCCCAGCTGGCCCGACGAGGACCTTCATCTGTAATGGGGCAGGCCCTTATCAGGAAGACCCGGAAGGTTCAAACCGGGTTCCATCAATACCTATCGGCTTGGACCATATCGTGGTAACTGTCCTTGCAGTGATGCTTGCCTGCGATATTCTAATGAGCTCTCTTATTATAGTACTTCACCATTCCTTGTTGCACGCCGTTTCATGGCTAGATCACCGGCAGGACCCAGTGGACCGCCTCAGATACCCTATAGAACTGGTACCAAGGGCTTAGATGTCACCTGCATGGACGCTCAGTGGTGGATTATCTTACAGGATTAACTGGAGGTCGTTCGTCAACAGCGAAGCGGAGCCTCAGTCACGGTATCTAATGTAACGATATACCAAAGCCTTCTAGTTGTTTGTCGGTTTATACCACTTCGTTGATTATGATGCGATGGTTAGGAAAAGCAGGGGTGAGTCTAAACGGGTGTGAGGGCTCAGTGCACGCATCGGCGCATATGCTTCTACCTCGTTTCAGATTCGGCACCCGGCAATAAGCGACGTCGATCACGCCTTGTCCTCGTGCCTCACCGACATGCCTGCCACCGCTCCTCTCCTGCCTCCTCAGTTGCTTTCAGACCTGAGTTCCGTAATCCTCCGGGTATTCCAGGCCATCGATGATGGCAGCTCGCGGTATGTCGTGCTTCATGGCATGCGCTACTTCGCTCGAGCTCATCTGAGGTTGCATCATCTGCAGGATCGAAGAACGCAAATTCGAAACAGCAAATGGGGAGATCCTCCGACAAGTTTCCCGCATGAAAATGCAGCACTTGTTTCAGCGTAATCTTCGTCAGCCTCTTTGCAGATTGCCGGTGGACGCGCTAGTCAAGTGCTTGTCCTTCGTGCCTGCGATTGACCAACTCTCCATCATACGCGTGTGTCGACATCTTCGTACGCATGTCACCAATTCCCCGTCACTATGGACTCGTGTAGATCAAATACATCATCCTACTGCGTTGTCCTTTGTTCTGGAGTGCGCCCAGGACGAGGCCGTGGATATCACCAACCTCCGCGTTGGGCCAAACAATGATCAGCTTCGAGTTGTTGCGGCCCACATGCGTCACATCCGCGCTCTCGACCTTTATACTGATCACAGTTTGGAGACTGATGCCCATACGGCATTCTCAACTCCGGCACCATTACTACAACAGCTATCAATTCGTGGATCTGGATACCACTCTATCACAGTGGACTATGGCTCGCTCATTGCAAGCAACTACCCACGACTATCCCACTTCCAGACGAATTGGGCTGGCTTAGATGGCTCCGTTTGCACTTGGCTTCCGGTTGTTCAGTCTCTGCCTACTCTGCATACATTCTCCTTTGATTTTGCCGACGTTTTGGAAGATGGTATCGTAGATAGTTTCGCCATATTACTTCCTAGAGTTGCGAGGATGAATATCCGACTCAGGGGATGGGGTCTGTGGGCACGATCACCGTTCAGGCCCACGCTACACAGGATCAACATCTGCTGGACCAAACCCGGCCCCTTCGTTCCCAGTGACACAATTCCCGATGTCGAGTCTTGGAATTCAATTCGAGTCATACACATCGCACATGTCAGCGATAGCCCAGGCGGTCCATCTCAAGCGAACTTGACTGGTGGAAACTTCCCAATTGCAGCGCAAGCTATACCATATCGACGGTTGTGGGTTAGAGCGAGCGGAGAAAGGGTACATCTTCGCGTCGTTCATCAGGACGAACGCGAGCGCGTCTTCTGTGGTCTCCATCCAACTACAGTCTCGGGACTAGCCGCACGCATCCCAGGACTGGAGCTCACTGCGCTCACCGTCGCTACTACGGCAGTTGCACTCGATGTTCTTGCTGGTGTGCCATATCCCGCCCTGCGCCGTATTCGCCTTGTGTTGGATAGTCGTGACAATGACTGGATCAACATCTTCGCACGGGACATGTTAAACGTTCCGATGCTGGAGCACCTCGAACTCAGCATCGATATGAACGTCATAGCTGACTGGACAACGGCAATGATCCTTCGTGTTATAGGATCCTGCATGGCAGCCGGACACAGCCTTCAAAGGGTTGCCTTCTTGGGGTTTACCCCTGACTCCCGCTGCACTACCCAGGTAGAAGCATTTGCGGACGACGTCGTTGTGGATCGAAACTGGCACGAGCCTGCAAGCGAGCGTGTGTGGTTCACGGAGCCCGCGTTCGAATGGTAATCAGAGACCAAGTTGTCGGAAACCATGTTTGATAAGCTTCGAAGCCATATGTACATGTATGAAATATTTTCTGGTTGTACGTAACCTTCGTGGGCAAAACACTTGTGACTATCCTGGAGCTCTTCGAGCGCGTCAGATCGCCGAACTGAACTTCAGCATCGTTGCTCTTTTACACATATCGGGCTCAGCAAGCGGGTCATGAGCAACAGTAATTGGGCCGAAAGGCAATAGAGACGCGTGATGTAGATTAAGGTTAAGAGTCGATGAGAGGCAAATGGGCAGGAGGCGACGAACAGAGGACGAACAGGGCATCCAAAGAGCTGTATGAACATGTCTTCCAGATCTGGCCATAACGGGTCTCCTGTGGGCCCGTCGTGAGGTACTTCTTGTTTGCTGGTTCGACGTTCGCAGGTGAGTGGTGGCATTTAGACCCGCGGCTCGCGTGCCGCCAGATCTGAAGATTGACAGCGGGCGTGGCAGCACTAGGACTACCGTGTTGCCCAAGGTGGCGCTCTGTGGCGAGGGTACTAATGACGGGCATGACGCGTCGTGGCTTGAACTTGTCGGCTTCTATTACTAACATGGCGTTGTGACCGCCTCCCACGCGTTCGACTTCGTTCGCGCGGCTTCTGGACTGGGACGCGGCGGTCTTGGAGAGAATGATGATTCGCACGTGACATGGGCACAGACGAAGAAAATGAAAAACCGCGAGAAACCACGCGCCGGCGCGGACGCGTTCGAAGACAGGAGGCAAAGACGAATGCGGATTCGGCGTGCCCCGCGTCAGGCCAAGACCTTCTTAGGCCCCACCCTTGTCAACACCAACATGCCTGCTCCTACTTCCCTCATACCACCTCAGCTGCTCTCAGAGCTCAACTCCGTGATTTTGCGGGTATTCGAAGCCATCGATGACGGCAGCTCACGGTGTGCAGGAGGCCCTAGACCGATCGAACTCATCTGAGAACGCATCATCCACAGGATCGAAGAACGTAGAGCTGAAAAGGCGGAGGACGAGTTCTTTCTACAGGTTTCCTGGCTGAAATTTCAACATTTTCATCAGCGCAACCTTCGCCAGCCTATTTCCAGGTTGCCGGTCGAGATGTTGGTCAAATGCTTGTCCTTCGTGTCGGCAAAAAACCAACTCTCCATCATAAGGGTGTGCCGTCACCTCCGTGCACGTGTGATCAACGAACCTTCACTATGGACTTGGGTGGATCGGATTGAGCATCCTACCGCGCTGTCCTTTGTTCTGGACTGCGCGAAGAGCTCGGCCGTCGACATCACTAACATCCGCATAGTGGGCCAAAATGATGATAGGCTTCAAGTGGTAGCCTCCCACATGCATCACATGCGCATTCTCAGTCTTTATATTGACTGCAGCTTCGTGGTTGTTGACCACGCAGCTTTCACAACACCAGCGCCTTTGCTACAACAGCTCTCGTTCCATAAAGCCAAGTCAGTCAGCTTTACTCCATCTCTGACACTCAGGCTCAATGCGAGCAATTACCCGAGGCTACATTGCTTTCAGTTGTACTCGATGATACACACAGGGGACTTGTTCTCTGAACTACGGGCCGTCGAATCTTTGCGCATCATCTCTCTTGGCAAATTTACCAACGTGAACCTGGATTACCCGATGCGTATTTTCGGATTCTTCTCAAACATCACCACAATGAATATTGAACTCGCCAACTGGGGGCCGATATCGGGATCTTTCGAGCTGGGATTGGCCTCACGCAGAATTAACATCCGCTGGACCAAACCTGGCTGCTTCAATCCTCGTCAGGCCCTACCCAGCAATGAGGATTGGAACAACATTCGGGCCGTGCATATTGTACACGTAGGCAGCAGTCTAGGTGATTCGACTCAAGGCGACACCAGTATGAACCTCCCGGTTCCAACAGAAAGTAGACCGTATCGAAGCCTGTGGATAAGATCACGCAGCCTGCAGGTACACGCTCGCACCGTCCACGAGGATGGAAGAGAGCGCGTCTTCTGCGGTTTCCACCCGAGTGCTGTCGCGGGAATAGCCACACGCATTCCAGGATTGGAGCTCACCACGCTCACCGTCGCTACCACAGCAGTTGCACTCAATGTCCTTTCAAACTCAACGTGGACCTCTCTGAACCGTATCCACCTTGTGTCAGATACCTACGACACTGCCTGGGTCAATATCTTCGCACGGGACATGTTCAATGTCCCCAGGCTAGAGCATCTCGAGCTCAGCATCGAATGGAATGCCGTATCCAGCTGGTCAACTGACATTATCATCCGCGTATTGGGATGCTGCATTGCAGCCGGACATTACCTCCAGAAGGTCGTGTTTCTGGGATTCTCACCTGATTCGCGTTGCATTACACGGGCAGAAGCATTCGCGAAGGAGGTCGTTGTGGATCGAAACTGGCGCGAGCTCGAGAGCGAGCGTGTCTGGCTCACAGAGCGGGCGTTTGAGTGGTAATCAGTGTTGAAACTACAGATGCCGATGCCGGCTCACATATGGCTGAGAGAGAGAAATACATCGATGCAATTAGTCCCTTCTCGTGTGTGAGTTTCGAGAGCGGAAACACTTGTGATCCCAGAGACTTTCGATTAAGTCGCACTTCAAGACGAACCAGATCCCCAAAGGGCATTTTTGTCTCACCGGCCAGCGCTTGCGTTCCGTCCGGCTTCTAGTCTCAGACACTGCGCACATATCCCCGACATGTCGATTATTTGTATCACTCGCAATACTATCTCGAGCTACGGATGCGAATGATGTACTCACCGGCCATGGCTTAATGTTTATTGGTAACGGCTGCAAGAAGAATCATGTCATACAACACGAGCAGAGGCGTTTGCGGAAGAGGTCGATGTGGATCCCAACTGGCTAGATTCCACGCGTGAGCATTTCAGGTTCACGAAGCCCGCCTATGAGTGGTAGACCCCACACTTGAGGGCGGAGCTGTTTGACCTCCTCGAATATCGATTCGCAGAGCCGTGATTGCGGAATTTGTTCGCAGACTCGGAGCGGGTCTTCTGTGTTCTGTACGAGGACGCTCAAAGAGCATGAACAGAGATAAGTAGCAAACCGCGAGGGATCAGACATTGGCATCGTTGGCTAGTTGTTACGGCCGGATTCTGGCGCAATATGAGGACGACAGGTGGCTACGACACAGGTAAACAGCGCGGTCGCCATATTGTCACTCGAGCGGAGAACGGTTGTCAGCCCAGTATGTCTATATCGCTCACCATTTCAACCGCGCGAGCTCTGCATATTCTTAGGTCAAGTTCGGCTGGGCGCATGGTGCCCTGATCGTTGACAAGGTTCGCAAGTATCACGAAGAAGCGCGATACTTGCGACGTCACAACTATCTAACCACTGCTGCGAGACCTTCGACGGGTTATCACTAATTATGCCCCTATGATGGCCGTCACAGAGGGTAACATGGCGCCAAATAGGCAACATCGCGACCCCACGTTTTGTGTCGCGTTTTCCTGATGATGTTCGGCAATGAGCGGCCCTATCACGCCTTGTCCTCGTCCCTCATCATCAACACCAACATGTCCAACGCCGATCCTATTCTCCCGCCTCATCTTTCTTCAGAATTGAATTCTTTGATTGTCCGGATATTCAAATCCGTCGACGACGGCAGCTCGCGGTATGTCACGGCTCGCGCTGCGTGCCATAGTTCGCACATATTCATCTGAGGTCGCATCATCTGCAGGATCGAAGAGCGCAGGATTGAAAAAGCAGATGAGGAAATCCTTGGACTGATTTCCTCCCTGAAACTTCAAAGCATGCATGAGCGCAACCTTTGCCAGCCTGTTTGCAGGTTGCCAGCGGAGATGCTGGTCATGTGTTTGTCCTTCCTACCTGCCAAAGACCAACTCTCCATCGTGCGCGTCTGTCGGCACCTTCGCACACACGTCATCGCCGACTCTTCATTGTGGAGTTGTGTGGATCAGATTGATCACCCAAACGCACTGTCCTTTGTTCTGGATCGCGCCAAGGACTCGGCTGTCGACATCATCAATCTCCATATAAGCAGCCAGAACGATGATAGGCTTCAAGTGGTTGCTTCTCACATGCATCATCTGCGCACTCTGGACCTTCATATTGACGGCGGCCTTACCATTGCTGGCCACGCAGCTTTCACAACACCGGCGCCATTGCTACAGCGACTTTCACTTTTCAAAGCCCAAGGCACGAGCGCCACCGTATCTTTGACATTTGGGCTCAATGCACGCAATTATCCGAGCCTATCTTCCTTGCAGTTGAAGTCAGTTCGGATCACCTCGAGCATCTACCACGGGTTGCGTACCGCCCCGTCTTTACGCATTATCTCCATTGATGCAACAAGCCCGCCACTCTATTATCCTATGGCTTTTTCCTACGTTTTACCCTCCATCACGACGGTAAATCTTGAACTTGCCGGCTGGGGCGAAATCCCAGGTTCCTCCTCACCCATACAAGCCTTGGATCGAATTAACCTCCGCTGGACCAAACCCGGCCCTTTCGTTCCCAACGACGCGATTCCTGAAGGTGAGGCTTGGGAATCAATTCGGGTTGTCCACGTCGTACACGTAGTCGGCAGTCCAGGCAGTCCGTCGCGGGCAACTTCAATTGGTGCGAACTTCCTCATTCCATCAGAAATCGAATCAAATAAACACCTGTGGGTGAGGACCTCTGCTACAGGAGATCGACAGGCACATGTTCGCGTCATCCACAGGGATGGTCTTGAGCGCGTTTTCTGCGGTCTCCACCAGACAACTATCTTTGGACTAGTTGCATGCAGCCGAAGAAAGGAACTCTCTGAAATTACTGCCGCTACCACGGCAGTTGCACTCAACGCTCTTTCAAATGCACGCCGCCTCGCCCTGCGTCGTATCCGTCTTGTATCGGATACTCAGGACACAGCCTGGGTGAGCATCTTCACACAGGACATGCTCAACATTCCGACGCTGGAACTTCTCGAGCTCGCTATCGATGCGGACGGCATAGCTGGTTGGACAACAGCGGTTATTCTTCGCGTTCTGGGATCCTGTATGGCAGCCGGACATAACCTTCAGAAGGTTTCCTTCCTGGGGTTTACGCCGGATTCGCGTTGCGCTACACGGGCGGAGGCGTTCGCGGACGAGGTCGTTGTGGATACAGATTGGCGTGAGCCCGAGAGCGAGCGTGTGTGGTTCACCGAACCTGCGTTCACGTGGTAGTCAGAGACCAAGTCGTGCCATCAAGATGTAAGACTCATGAAACCTCCCCATCCTGTTTTCAACGCGTTCGTTTCGACTGTTTGTCTGGAGCTGTGTTTTGAAAAGATTCGAAGTCATATGTACATTTATACTATTATTTCCTGGCCGTAAGCGTCCTCCGTGGGCAGAATAAATTGAGATTATCGCAGAGGCCTTCGAGGTATCGCACCCCCGAACTGAACTCCAGCACTGTTGCTCCTTCACTCATATCGGTCACAACAAGCGGGTTGCGGGAAATATTAATAAGTTCGAAAGGTAACAGAGACGCGTGATGTAGATCAGGGGTAGAAGTTGATGAGAGGCGATTGGGTAGGAGGGTGACGAACAGAGAACAAACGGGACGGTCAACAGGCTGTATTGACGTACCTTGCAGATCTGACCATATCTGGTATCCAATGAGCCCGTCCTAAGGTAGTTCTTGTTTTCTATCGATGATTTTGATCTGTATGGGCGAGTGTCAGTAAGGTGGTGGAAATGTCGTCGCCGGCGGGCCTTCCTCGAAGGTAGCTCAAGCCCGACTAATGCACCAGACGCACCTGGTCACTGTGGTTTACAGTAGGAATATGGCCACCATTTGTACAGAAGACGGTGCCGTCAATGACGATGGTGAGTGCAAAAGTGCAAGACCTCGCAGCAGCATCGCCAGGCATTCACCGACTCGTACCTGCGCGCACTCTCATCGTATAAACCGTACACTTGCGTTATTTACCTGCAACGTTGAGCCAGACGCGTTAGATCTTGCGCGCATGTAATGACCGACGCATCCACACGCACCTGCTCTCATAGTTCCCGCTAATTAGGCCAAGCCGCCGGCCACTGCACTTCGAGCGCCAGATAATGACCGTGGATTCCGGCGCACACGGTTACTGGCGCGTTCATTCAGTTTCAGATCGCCTTCTTCGAGAAACGGTTGATGTGTTTGAGGGCGGAGCTGTTTGACTTCATCCTCGGGGAGGCGCAGTTGCGCAGTTTGTCTGCGGAGCGGGCGTTGTGTGTTATGTACGAGTATGCCCAAGAACACGAGCAGAGCTGAGTAGGAAACTAATCGAAATCGGACATGGCGCGCCGTGTGCTAACGGTCGTGGCGCTGATTTTGGCGCAAGATTGAGAGGGCAAGTGTGCGAAGCCCGGCTCGGCAAGTCACGGCGCGCTCGGGCCTCGTCCTCTGGTCATGTGTTCATCGTGAACTACACCGCCATTCTTTCCGCATTAAAATCGTATTGCCCTCCGTGCTTGTGCCGCCCATCGTGCATTACCTTTCAAGTAGTTGACCCTTTGCACCTTTATCCTGACCTAGACCCCTGCGGTTTCTGGATTCACTTTCTTGTCTCTCGCCTAAAGTATCATCTACCGGATGGCCATCTGTGCCTGTGCGAACTTGTCGTGGCAGGACCCTGGTGTTGATGCCGGCCGGCAGCAGCACTATTTCAGCCGTATTCACGACCAGGCCGCACAGGCAGGTTCGAGCCTACACCCGCACACTGTCCTGCGATCGTCTCTTCCGACTCAATTGCTTCTTCGACTCCAGAATTCACACCGTAGCATACAGTCGAATATTCGAATGGTATGGAAAGAGCAACGCCAGGGGAGATAGGTCGCGTTATGTTTTTGAGGACTATGGCGTTAGTGCTGGGACCGCCCAGTCGTTCTTTTCACTGCCCCTGGTGCACCCCTGTGTATCACATCCGAGTTGCAAGCTATTCTCAAGTGTCAGGTGGTCTCAAAGCAGGTTCAGACCTTGACGCGCTCAACAAAACCTCAGTTGGACCATGCACACTGGAAATTGAAAGCCCACCCCCTAGACGGGATACGATCCCGAACCGCTGCCCCTGCAGATCTGGTGATTCAAGCCGGGAACCTGAGGGCAGGAAGTCTTCCTGAGCACAAACAGCAACGAGGGCACCGGATACAACGTGCCCTCACGGAAATGAAACCGAACCTATGTCCGAGAATAGTCTATTCGCGCGACCGGCTATGAGTGTGGCTGTTTGGTATCTAGGCCGTGAGACACATCGCAGACCCTGCTCGAACTATGGGCGGTACATATACACTGGCTGGGCGGAAACGACTCTCAAATGACTTGGCACGCCCCTTCGTCGTTCTGATGTTCTTCGAAAAGCTTCAGGTTTTGAACCAAGAAAATCCGTTGGCCAAGCTCGCGGGTTGCGTGCAAGACGCCTTCTCGTTGGGCGAAGGAAAGGCAACCACGACACCGGGTGCGCAGCGAGGCCGCCACATTGTTAGTCAAGCGCAGAGCGGCTGACTCTCGCGGCTAGCCCAGTATGCGGACCTCGTTCATTACTTCAAGCACGCAAGTTCTGCATACTCTTCATTCAAGGTCGGCCGCGTGAATGGTGCCATGATCGCCCACAAGGTTCGCATGTACCGCGCTTCCGTATCGACATCCCCACAGGCTGACCACTGCTGCCAGATCTTTGACACGCAGACGGACACGCATGGATACGTCGCCCGTGACGAGCAAAGGAGAGAGATCATAGTGTCATTCCGCGGAAGGTGAGTACGTTCGCTAGCTCCGATCACCTAGGTGATTCTGAACTTCGGGTAGCATTACACCGGCGAACTGGATCACCGACCTCAAAATCTGCCTCTCCAGATTCTCGCATGCGCTTGAACCTTCTCCAAACCACCATCGCCTGTCTGTACATTGTCCTATGGATGCGGAGGTTCACTCGGGGTTCAAAGCAGCGTGCGCGGTCGTCTGCCTCAAGCTCTCATAGGCGAACTTGACTCATTCGAACACACAGTTGGAAGGCGGTCGCGAGAGATACCATGAGCTTTGTATATGAGCAGCTCTGCTATAACCCTGGCTATTCTGTAGTCGTATGTGGTCACTCGCTTGGCGGCGCCATGGCATGTCTCGCTGCTATCGATTTGAGACGTTTGTACCCGTCAACGTGGGTCACGTCTCATCTTGCGTCGCATCAATACAACTGACAGGGATTATGTGAATGGTCTTTAGATGGTTGCGCGTCTACACCTACGGAGCCCCACGCATAGGCAATGCAGTCTTCGCGCGGTATGCCACCGACCTTCTGGGTCCTCAGAACGTCTTCCGAGGTATGTTATCCTTTTTTAATTCCTTCTCAGGCTGACGCATTTCGCAGTCGTACATGGGTCTGACGGGTCAGCATGTCTCTCCTCGCGATGGCGTTTGGGCTGACACCGCACCGCAGAGTTCCCACTGTACTTGGCCGAAGGTTCAAATACCAGCATTTTGGTGAGAGCGAATAAAGATGTGATGCAGGACCAATTATTGATTTCCATCAAAGGCACCGAATACTGGCTACTCGCCCCAGCTGGCCCGACAAGGACTTTTATCTGTAATGGTGCGGGTCCTTATCAGGAAGATCCGGAAGGTTCAAACAGGGTACCGTCGATACCCATCAGCCCGGACCATGTCGTGGTAGGTTCTCTTGCAATGCATGCATATTGGAAACTGATGCTTCTCAGTACTTCACCATTCCCTGCTTCACACCTTTTCATCGTTAGATTTCGAGCAGAAGCTCGTGAATTCGCTTGGAGCCTGGATGAGAAGAATCGCGGGTAAATGAGAAAAGATCTTTTGTTCTAATTCAGGGACATATGTTATTTCAAAGAGTTAATTGGAAGCTGTGTCGAGTGCGGAACCGAGTAATAGAAGAAAATTTAACCTTATAGGAGAGCCTGTGATCGTTTCACTGGTCATCGAACTTGTCCGAGCATTATTCGGCGCACAAGAGCAACATAGCAGTGCCTGTCAGTATGCGGGTTTGAGTGTATGTATAAGCGCGTGGGTCTCTACCTCGTCGGACCAATCGACCACGGCAATGAGCGAGGTCGGTTACGCCTTACCCTCGTGCCCCATCAACACCGACATGCCAGCTACTCCTTCCCTCATACCGTCTCAGCTACTTTCGGAGTTTAACTCTGTGGTTTTGC
>Ga0247815_10002913_pt1 | contig 12489 bp, 13 predicted proteins | sample UWRJL194509B1_FD_181014 | JGI IMG/M metagenome (GOLD analysis project Ga0247815, IMG submission 181014) | Plant litter microbial communities from Arlington Agricultural Research Station in Wisconsin, United States - UWRJ-L194-509B-1 | ecosystem: Environmental > Terrestrial > Plant litter >... | reverse complement strand
CATCCAGTAAGGCGTACCAGCCATGGTCGTCCGTGGTACGCCGGGGATGATCTGTGCACAAAAGCCAAAGTCGGCTCCAAGGCGGTGTCAGCACATGATATGAAGCCAACAAAACCGGACGTAGAACATACTAATCTTGATGTCGCCGTCCAAACTGAGCAGGATATTGTCGCTTTTGATGTTACGATGGATGTCACAATGCCGGTGAAGGTGGTCTAGTCCACGCGCGATTTCGCGAGACACCGCGGCGATCTGGCGCGTGCCGATGCCGCTGACCGAGACAGACAGGCCGCCGGAGGTGCTGCCACCGACGGTGGGAGTCTTGTAGGTGCCGTTGTAGTGGATCGCGCCGCAGTGCCGACCCGAAGTTGAGACAGGTATGGGTACGTGGCGTAGGGTATTTGGAACGATGTACGGAGAAGGAATGGAGGAATGCCGATATGGCGGGCAGGCCCTCGGATTTCTTGGCGTAGGTTTCGATGTTGAGTGTGAAGAACGGCGCAGCATCACCGCCAGGTGCAGTAATATCGGGGGTCGGCTGCTCGTAGATGAAGAATGCTTAGCTGCGGAGATAGAACGAGAGGATCAGAACCGGATTGCGGTCACGCAAAGCGAGCATATTACTGACCGATGCGGCGCTCCCCCTGCCGCCTCTGCTCGATACAACAACTGGGTATCCATTCTGGATATCAGGCATCAGCGTCTATGGTCTCGCATCGCGCTTGGGGTTACGCGAAGACGGCGATGACTGGGATGTTAAGCCGAGGAGCCGCCTTCCTACCCGTGACTCGGCGCTATCCCAGCTACTAGCAACTAGTGGCGTCTTCAAAAAGAATCCAGCAATACCATGCAAAGTAGTATCAAAGAGACGAGACGGTGGTACTGGCGATATTAACTGTCGCCAGTGATGAGTGTATACCTCGTGGCAGCAATTACTCGTACAGGTTCAAGTAGAACACTGCGTCTTTGAGCTCGTCCTCGACGGTCATCAGCAGGACACGCGAATCTTTGAGCGTCATGGTGCTTTGAGTCGCCGATTTGGTGCCCTGAGAGGAGGTCAGCTCATTGCACAAAGCACGCAAGTTGCGCGGAGGACGCACCGCGTCATTGCCCACTGTGCGTATGACGGAATCGTAGTGCCAACTAAAGCTGGAGCAGCCGCGAGCGGCGAGTCAAAGCCGAAGCAGAAGCGATTGACAAGCACTATCCTAATGTGACACAGCTGAATGTGAGCCGATTCCCCGCGATCGGTAATGACGTCGACAGGTACTAGCGTTGGCATAAAAAGAGGGATTCGGTGAGTGGGAAGAGGCAGAGGCGGCGCGAGTCCAGCCAGATGCCATAGCGCGACCGGGTAGCTCTAAGCGCCGCCTGGGGTGCAAAGGCTGCGCGCGATTCAGATCAAGATATCTCAGATTTTCTATCTGGAAGCCTCAATGCAGTCCGCGGAGTTTGTAGAACGAAGGGATAAAAAAAGTGAGCGCGTCCTGAGAAGGGTATAGGCGCGCGACGGTGGACAAGGATAACAGCGGAGTCAGACTGTCTGGAGAAGCTCCCGGCACGCACCAACAAGCCCGAGGTCAACCGTGACGATGGCTCACAGTCAAACAATATCGCAATTGGACGCAGACAGAACAGCTTTGGATGCTAGATTGAGAGGGTGCATAGTGCGAAGGTCGCAACATTAGTCGTGGTCATTGCACCTTTAAATTGACCCTGTCTGCTCCCGATCCGCACACATTCCCGCACAGTCTTGAAACTCATAACTAAATCAAGCAATGAAAACTGAAAACGGTCAAATGGCACGCTGCAAGATGGTCGACCTTGCCTCTCGCCTTCCCGCACGTCCTCGTCAGTCGTCGCCGCCCGTGCACTCACAGCCGTATATTACTCTCAAGCCATCAAACGCATAGATGAAACGAAAATACGACGAAACGAATGACAAGCTCAAGGGTTTCTTGCGGCCACGCTCGCGTCAGCGCGTCCTCGCAACCCCGGAGCATCGTAGTAGCCTGGAGCCAGCGGCCATGCATGACCAAGAAATATTGACTAAGAATAGCGAGGTTGTGATCGCAAGCCAGGCGGTGATCGCCCCCATCCAAGCAGCACCTGTCGTCGGTGACTCAAAATCCGTGTTTGACGAACTTCGAGGCGCAATGGACAGCGGCGACACGAGCCTCTTTAAGCCGCTTCAGATTGCGCTAGATGAACTTGTCAATATTTGCCATTCCAAAGTGAGTTCGCTTGAACTGACATATTTCCTGCCTTATTCTAACACAGTAAATACAGGGAGACAGCTCTGTTAAGCGCGAGCTCGCGGCACTTGAGGATAGGCTGCGTAGCTTCAAAGCTGTTGCAAGTGTTGCGACAGCGGCAGTCATGATTACCTCCAAGACGGACGAGGCTAGCCGGGATGGAGTTAACGCTGCTGCAAGTGTTTCGACAGCGGAAGTCGCTACCACCTCCGAGTCGGACAAGGATCTTCAAAAGCTATTGGGTGCTATTGGATCGTGGGTACCATAAGACCCGCATCACCCTGTTAGCTTATCTGATCTTTAGGGTGGTCCTGCTCACTTGGGATGCGCTCTCGCGTGTGGCCAACTATGGCGCCACGGGCCAGCCACTACAAACTGTCCAGGATTTCGAGAGTTGCAAGTGCATGCTTACAGTACTGAGACTGCTTCTCAAAGTATTCGAGGTATCCCTATTTGGTGTGTAATATGGCATGATTTGGTTGACTCCTGCGATTAGTTTGAAGGCCCTGCCCCGGCCAACAAGCAATTGAAACGTGTTCGCCAGGTAATGCGCCTCGACTGTAATTAAAATCAGGCGCTAAATATTCACAGCAACTTAAATCGCCTCTCGCAAAGGATCCAGCCGATTTCCGCGTGGTGGTGCGTATGCTAACGTCCCTCATGTGCACTACTCAGACAGCCGCAGGCAAGCGTCGTGAATCAGAACAGCAATACCACAACTGTTTCCGGCAACGGATCTGTCACAAACAACAACTGGGCGATTAACATCATTCAGGCCGTTGAGGAACAGGTCAGTGGCTCGATCGGGTTAAGCTTTATATATTGTTGATACGCTTTACACGTGAAGGCACTCGGAAAGATCACTGCTGGTGAGACAACATGTTTTAAATAGAACAAAGACGCAGCTGACATGTTGCAGCTTTGAAAAAACGACATGTACCGCAGGCGGTCTACGATGCACAGCTGAACTCCGGCTGCATGGATCAAACTCGCGTCCGTATCCTGAGCGAGACCGCGGCCTGGATCAAAGACCCTGATTCGCTGAAGATCTGCTGGATCGCCGGGATGGCGGGGTTTGGTAAGACCTCGATTGCAAAGACAGTTTGTGCGCAAGCCAGTGCCGACACCGATATCCTACTGGGTGGCAGTTTCTTCTGTTCTCGGTCGACTGGCATAGAAGCTCAGCGCGACGTTCGCTGTGTGATTCCAACTCTCGCACAGCTTCTCGCCAGAGACTCCGTCGACTTCCGCCTTGCTCTGGCCGAGACCATTCACGACGACATCCAACACAAAGAAGTGTCGGCGCAGATTGAACTCCTTCTTCGCACGCCACTTTCAACCCTGAAAGACACAGACACGCCTATTCTATTTGTAATCGATGCGCTCGATGAGTGTGGCGGAGAGACCGCCGACGGCGTGCTCGACGATATCAAGTGCCACGCTGTCGTCGCCGACATGCTCGAAACGCTCGTCAGCCTAACGCAATCCAAGCCCCAGCTACCAATCAAGTTTCTTGTCACCTCGAGACCTGAGACTCAGATTCGCGACACTTCTATCTCAAACGATAAGCTCAGTCAAATCCTGAGACTTCATACCGTAGATGTCACCGAAGTCAATGCGGATATCCGGCGCTACATCAGCAAGACCCTCGAATCCAAGTTATCTAGACAGCCGGAGCTCCGAGACTGTATCACGGACAGCGATATCGAGGATCTCGTTCGACTTTGCGAGGGTCTTTTTATCGTTGCCGCAACCGCCATCGCGCATACATTTGGTTTTGGTACCGCAGCAGCTGTCTCCAAGTTCAAGAAGCTGCTCAACATCTCTCGCACTGGTCTCAACGAGAGAGCAGCAGCCCCTCTCGACCGCATGTATGAGATCATCATAGATAGCGCAGCGAGCGAGAACGAGCTTGAGGCAACAGAGCTGCCGGTACTGCAGCGTCTCCTAGCCTCGCTCCTCTCTGCCCGCATGACGCTGTCCGTCACGGCTTTGGCCGATCTTCTTGACATGGAGACGTACGATGTGACGGCGAGTCTGTCCCAACTACACGCAGTCGTCTATGTGCCGGAGGATAACGGCATGCCTGGCCTGCGCACTGTACACGCATCATTCGGCGACTATCTGTACAACCGCGCTCCTAGCCACATTCGCATTCGAAAGTCATTCGGCCACGATGTCCTGGCGCACGGATGTCTTGATGTAATGGCCAAACAGCTTCGTTTCAATGTCTCGAAAATCCGCTCTTCCTACGAGCCGAACCCAATAAAATGCCCAGGCAGCATCACGCTCTCTCTAGAGTATGCATGTATGCAGTGGGTATACCATCTCTCTGCCCTCGTCAACACGGGAAACCTCGACGCCAAGATAGGCAAGATCTTCCGTCCAAGACTTTTACCCTGGCTCGAAGTTATGTCAGTCCTGCGTCAAATCTGGCGCGCTACCAGAATGTTATTTGCTGCAGCAGGAACTGTTGTTATCCAAGCCGACTCGAACCTGGCGCAATTTCTCCGTGATGCTCACTCTTTTGTGGCTTCGTCTTACGAGGCAATCGAGCGGAGCGCGCCACATATTTACCTCTCGGCCCTCCCGTTTGCAAACAAGGACTCGCTTGTCTACAAGGAATTTTCCGAGCATTGTATTGGCCTGACAACAGTTGATCGATTTGCAATCGGTAACCACGGTGGAAGTACTGTGATGACGCTCACCGGTCACAGTGGTCCCGTCCTCTCAGTATCGTATTCTGGTGACGGTAGACTTCTTGCATCTGGCTCTAAGGACGGGTCAGTCCGTGTCTGGGATACGCGGACAGGCGAGGAAGCACGGGCACCGTTTCTGGGTGACAACGGCTCAGTTTTGACAGTAGACTTTGCTCAGAGCAACCGGTGGGTTGCATCTGGCACTCAATCAGGTGTCGTGTGTGTTTGGAGTATCACATCAAATCAAGCAAGTCACCGACGGCTGAACGGTCATTCTGATTCTGTGAATTGCGTCAAGTTCAGCCCAGATGGCTTCCGCCTTGCTTCCACATCGGAAGACAGATCTTTGTGCATCTGGTGCCCAGATACAGGGGGGCAACTTGCGGCTGTGCATGGTCACACGAATGGCGCCATGGGAATTGTCTTCTCCCCAAATGGGGAGATTCTGGCATCCTGTTCTGAAGACGGAGGAATACAGTTGCGGCACACTACCATGGATAAACCTGCATATAAGCCCCTCGGGCGCGGTGGATACAACTGCATTGACTTCTCACCAGACGGCGAGATAATTGCCGGAACATCTCGGAACACTGTTGTACTGTGGCAGGTCAAGACCAAGGAGATAATCACATCGCTCAAGCAGGACGGTAAGAATTCCTCTGCCCGATTCTCCCCTGACGGCGGGTCAATGGTGGTAACGTGTGGATCGGCAGTCCGCCTTTGGAGCCTGCGTCCAAATCCACAGCAAGCTTCCTGGGTCGATCTTGGAGGTCACGCAGGCGAGGTAAACTGTGCCACCTTCTCCCCAGATGGGCTGTACATTGCATCGGCCTCTGACGACTCCACAATCAGGATCTGGAGTGCTGCAAGCGGCCAATCGGCTGTTCAGCCGCTGCCCGCGCATGAAGGCGCAGTAAAATCGGTGGCGGTCTCGCGTGACGGCTCTGTCATTGCAAGTGGCTCCGACGACAAATCGGTGCGGGTGTGGAATGCGTGCACCGGCGAGGCGACGATTTCACCGTTGCGCGGGCACACATACAAGGTACTCTCTGTGTCGATATCGCCAGACGGGTGCTTGATCGCATCGGCGTCGGCGGATCGCACCATACAGCTGTGGGACATACAATCGGGAGCAGAAGTTGGGGAACCAATGTGGGACCACATCAATTTCGTCATAGCAGTGTCGTTCTCAAACAACGGGCGTTGGCTTGCATCAGCATCGGACGACAATACCGTGCGCATATGGGACGTCACGACACAACAGGCGTCAGCTGTAGGACCATTACACTGCCAAGCTTCGGCGCTTACTGTTGCATTTTCGCCTGACGATAGGCTTGTTGCCGCAGGAGACTACAGCGGACGCATCTATCTGTGGCGGACAGATACGGGCAGACGAGCGCACGAGCCGTTCCATGCAAACGGAAATAGTGTCCGGTCCGTTATATTTTCACCGGAAGGTGCGAGAATCGTGTCCGGCGGAGAGGACAACGTAGCGCGTATTTGGGATGTAGCCGCGGGCCAATGTATCCTCGCTCTCCGGGGTCACACAGACTCTATTCTGTCTGTAACGTGGTCTCATGATGAAAGCATCATTGTGACGGGGTCTAATGACGGCACATTGCGTCTGTGGGACGCAATGACGGCTGTGACACTTGCGACACTCCAGGGTCACACCGAGGCTGTTAGATCTGTGGCGCTCACACGCGACTGTCAGTTCATCGTATCGGGCTCTCAGGACTGCACAATCCGCAAATGGGATGTTTGCCTGGCCCGTCGGTTCTCGGGAAGTAGCACCAATCCCGTTACAGCCCTGGCGTCTGCCACTCTCAAGAACGGATGGCTGGTGGGATTATCTGGCGAGCTCATCTTGTGGGTGCCAGCCGAGTATCGCACGTATCTTCAAGTCGATCCGTGCACCCTTCTAATTGATCACAGCCGTGTCATTATCGGGGTAGGAAGCGATGGTCTGCATGCTGGTTTGGACTGGACCTCATGCTGGCGAGATTGACTGATGCGGCGCTGCGATTACGGCTTCCACGCCGTACCACCGTTTCGCGATGTATAGCAGTTTCCTCTTTGATAGCCATTGCCAGAACCTCTTTTATTTTTGAGTATCTACACCATAAAAAATTACGAACGTTCATGCAGCCGAGAATGCAACGCCGCATCTACACTCTTGGTAGCCGCCAAAACTGAGATTGGAGATAGCTATCAGATACACACAACGCACGCAACGTCATCCAAGCCCTCTCCTCTCGCCGCTCGCGTCAACGTCGGCATCACCATGCTCGAGACCGAGTGAGGTACTATAGATCGAGCGACGAGGAGACGAGGAGGGGCTGGCAGCACCGGCTGTGGACGTGACAAGCGACTTGTTGGAAGCACCGGCAGAGGTCGAGGAAGTCGTGCTAGTTGCAGTGGGAGGTGGCGCAGAGGTGGAGGCGGCGGAGGTTGCGTGCGGTGAGGAGGTTATCCGACAGCGAGATTCGGGCGCGGGATGATTATGATGATTATGAGCCGGGCTCACCGGCGTGTCGACCACGCCGAACTGAGCACAAACACCATCCGCAGAACAACATCGCGCGCCCTGTCCATGCGCGGGGAGCCGAACAGAACGCGAAGCCTGCATGAATAAAGGTCACCGTGTCGCAAGACGGAACAGGCGGATGGCCCACCCGAGTCGCTTTCCAGCTGCGACGACGTAAGCGCCTGGGCAATGACGCCCGGTTTGAGGGGTAGTCCATTTTGAGCGACGTGTGGCGGGCTTCCAGAAGTGGCGAGACGTTAACGGCTACGACGGCGGACGTTGCTGGGTCTGCAATGCGGGTGAAGTGCGCGTGACACAGACCAAAGCGCGAGTAGAACAACGTTCTGGCACGGCGTGAACTTAGCATCCTTATCGCGTCCATTGCGTCTGGTTCTTAGTACCACTCGGTTGCTGCGCGACCAGCTGGCATCTGCGCCGGGACTTTGAGCATGGACAGGCGCCAAGTGTCCTGACAACTCGTACAGTACGCAAGTGCTAATTTCTGAGCATCAGCTTTCTGGCACAAGGTTAGGTAGGTAGAAGCTAGTCAGACTCATATTTAAATACGCAAGTTCACTTATGCTGAATGTACAGTGTGCCTAAATTGGTGTACGCAATGGGTGCGTCGACGCGCTGGTTTCAACACAATGGGGTGCGTGCACTTTGCACTCGAGAATTCTGCATTCGTGCCGAGGTTAAAGCGGTGGATGGTGTTGACGGCAACGCGAAGTGGTTCGAAAGCGCGTAACAGGAGGACAAGCTCGGAAATAAGCGCCTGCGGAGCTTACACGTTCCGGTTTCACGGCGACGCGATCGTCTTGCGCAGGCGTCCCTGGCATTCGTCGTCATCTACCGGATCAAGGACATACAGAAGAGAACTGGTGGCGAGGATGAAGGGGCCGCCGCATAAGACAACAAATGCATCGATGTCATGGGCTTTGTACCAGGTACTTTCGGGTGCTCTGTGTTCGAGCATGTTTTGGATATAAAGCCGAATGCCTAAGGTGATCTCTTCGGCATTGGTTGCATGCAGTTGAATAATGATGTTATTTATGGGGCTTAAGACTGGAGTGCCACAGCTCTGGACGAGACGTGAGAATAAATTTGACATTTGCGTCGCGCACGAAGTCCGCGACAAGCTTCAGAAGCTCAGCTCATAGTCATTGCCGCACTCGTCGAGAGCGTCGATGAGGAAGAAAATGGGACTGAAGGAAGATGAAAGAGCAGCCAACAATATACGCAGAAGGGGCCCTCTGTCCGCCACAGCAGGCTTGTGGCCCAGATGGCGAGCTCGTTCGCAAGTATATGAGTTCACTGAAGGTTCCAGCCATTTCATACTCGTCACTGGGCAAAGCTTTCTACATCTTTTTTTGTTTCGATTTGGATTTAATCAAGCAAGTGAAAACACAGTTATGATTGATGAGCTTCTTAGGCTTCTGTACATATATATCTTTAATCACAGTGGAGTGGTGCATGAAGAACGGCCTAAATGTGGTAAATACTCAACTACTGAAATTTTGAGCGATCAAGCGTTTCCTGATTCTGATATTGCTTTGCAGAAATACGAATATCCAACTACGAGCCGGTTCCAATGCTATACCAAGCTTTGATGTTACATGTATGACGGGAATTTGTCCCGCTATGGCGTATCAACGACGTCGGCCTCGGCCACGGACTCTCTGAAAGCCTTCACGCTCTTCTTTCTGCTCGGCATTCTGAGTCTCAAGAAACTTTTTATGCCATAGCGACATAGTTTCTGTGAATGGTGTCCGGTCAGCCACGGCATCAGATATGGCCAGCCGGCTGCCAGCTGCATAAGATCCTGGTCGCGAGTCGCACCAAATTTCGACTTTCTCGCGGTCATGATCCGGTAGAGTGGCGATTGTTTGCTGCACCAGAGTGCGGTTAGCTGGGCTTGCTGCACCTTGGTATAGTCGAATGACAACATGACGAAGACCCCAATGCGTAAGAGCGTGCCACAGAATATCGTAAAGCACTCCTCCAGTGTTTTTGAGGCCAGGCCAGTGAGTCAGAGAATGATATTGCAAGATTCGTGAGGCATCCAGGCAGTCCCGTTGCCAGATATGCCTTTGCAGCCTCCAAACTAGGTCCCAGTCGAGTTTCGACAGGGTAGTACAGCGAGAGATGTGTCATAGTGCGCGGTAGCCCTTGCGGCCAATGCTCTGTCCATTCGTAGAAGTGCCTGAGCGTCGGCACCATTCCAACGTTGAACAAAGGTCTAATTAATGCCGAGTCGTAGAGCGTATGGAGCGCAGTAAGGCGTCGAAGATGGTGTGGGGGGACAGTCATCTCACAGAGTGTGGTGAGCGCGACCGAGGAGAGGGTGCAGGTGAAAGGGGGACCGAGGTTGGCAATAGATACGGCACCGAATACAACGAGTCTTGGCTAGTGCTGCGAGGTTGGCCGCCTCTTGAGCACTCTTGAGTGAGTCTGAACTTGAGGGAGCGTCGAATGCGAGTGTCTTGATGGCTCTGTTGACCGAAGAGCGAGGCGGGAGCGTTCGCACTTGAAGTCAACTGGGGGTGACTGCGAATCTGATATTCGTGGCTACTACTCGAGAGGTCTTAAATACACTTCGGAAACAATATCGAGTCATGTGTGCGTAAGTAGAGCAATAGGAATCACCGTGTCGTTATGATGTGGCTTGTTTGTCTCGCCTGACGGTCGTATAGCGACTCCTGGTGACAGAGTGTGCGTCGTGCGTCGCGTGATCCTGACATGCGGTCCGAGTATCGGCGCGACTGCCGGTCGAACCTGGTCGATGTCGAGTGTGGTAACGCGTCGGCATATCTCCGTATTGCTGTTTCACAGGCTGGGTGCGAATCGCGCCCCACAATGGTTGACAGTGAAACTCTTGGGTAGCTCAGTTACGCACAGTCGACGGACCAGACTGCATAGTCGTTCCGATGGAGGCACATTCAGCGTGGAGTCCCCAATAGCACGGTTGGTCTTGGTGCGAAACACGCGCATGGCTAGCTCGGATCGTCCTTGAGTCATCAGGAGCGTACGGTACAAGACGGGTATGACCGCATAGTAGCCGACTGGGCAGCTGATGGCGATGTTGAGCACACTTTTGCGGTCCAACTCGACGAAAAGCTCTGCAGCAGCCTGGCATATCTTGGAAATAAGTTCAATACGTAGATGGCTCATGGTAGAAGCTGCTTCACGGCGGTCATCGCCTATAGGTGTGGGCAATCTCGTGAAAGCAGTCGAAGCGGAAGGTGATCTGGAAGGACCGGGCTGTGCATCGCTATCCACAACCAGATCGAACGGATGAAGTGGTGTGTGTATCTCTACAAGGTCTGCGATCGATATTCCACTGTCTGAGACAAGGTCTGGTGCAGCGATGTCCGCTAGATCTTGCGCGACAAGAGCCTGAACCCTCGCCAGCATGCCAATGTCGAACCCCCCAAGCGCTGCCCGATCACCCACTTCAATGGCCCGTCGTGTATCGTGTATTTTCCGCCTCTTTTCGTTTGTTTCTACTTGAGCCCTTTCGAATGTTGCATGTGCATCGCGCATCGATTTCAACGCCTGCACAAATGCGCGTTCTTTAGCCAGTAGCGCGCTTTGGGCAGTTGTTTCAGCGTCAAATAAGGCGACGAGATCAGCCTGAAGAACGCGCAGCTTGAGAGCGGCACCGGCGCGCTCGTCAGCAGATAGCATGCCGAGGGATTTGGGATCAATAGAGATGGCGGGAAGCGAATACTGTGTTTGCGTATTGACACGGTACCGTGATGTGCTTGTCCACAGATTTGCCCCCGCAACACCTCGCGATTGGACCGAGATCACAAGACCATCGCCAATGGTGCGTTTCTGCATGTCTTCAGATGAATTGGAATCCAGTGGTAGAATCCCGATGCGTGAGCGGATTGTTACAACGAGTGCTCTGTCACAGGGCTTTGACCCAATACTGACAGAGGTTGGTGAGAAATCTCCCAGTGATGGCTTCACCTCGTCAATTAAAAGCTGATGTTGACTCACACAAGATATTTGCGGTACATGAATGAGGAAAGCAAAGCAGGATATAGCGAATCAACGACGTCTGCGTCCACGACCTCTTTTGGAACGATCCTGCCCTTCTTGTCGCTTTTTGAATTCTGCTTCGGCTTGAATTCTGCGGGCCTCCGCCATCTGTGCATGCCTGAATGATTCGGCCTCCGTGAATGGCGTACGCCCTGCCACAACGTCTGTTATTCTCAACGAGCTTTCACCTGTATCAGAGCCTTCTCGTAAGTCACGCCAGATCTCGACTCGTTGGCGGTCATCATCCGGCAGCGTTGCAATGGTGTGCAATGCGAGACTATAGCTGGCTTGGCTCGCCGCGCTTTGATATAGCCAGATGACGACTGATATCAGACGTTCTTGCTGGAGGAGAGACTTCAAGAGGGGGGTAACTGCTTCTGTAGCACTGTTTGGTGAAGCAAGCGAGTCCGAGAACGATATCGCGAGGTTTGTGACGCTTTCAGGCAGTTTTGCCGCGATCCATGCTTTTGCAGTTGTCAGACGAGGCTCCAGCGAGACTCCAAGAGGATAGAACAGTGCCATGTGCGTAATTGTGCGCGGAGGCGCTTGTGGCCAGCGCTCCGTACACTCGCAGAAGTGCCTAAGGGCAGGCATAGGCGCAGAGTTGAGTAATGGTCTTACCAACGCAGAATCATACACGGTATGAAGTCTGGTCAGGCGCCGAAGATGATCTGCAGTGAAAGCCTTGGGGATTTCCGTTACGCACAAGCGACGGACCAAGTTGCATAGTCGTTCTGATGGAGTTATGCTCAGCATTGAGTGCCCAACAGTGTGGTCGGCCTTGGTGCGAAATACGCGCATAGCTAGTTGGGCCTAACAATTGGCCCGAAATTTGAGGAATGGGCTCCCCAATTCCAGTTCACCAAATTCACTACATCCTGTTCCCGGAGAATGTCAGGCTCCGTCGTCTCATTTATGTTCACCAAATGTGATTGATATTCTGTAGAAACTATATACAGTG
>Ga0247815_10002912_pt1 | contig 12492 bp, 23 predicted proteins | sample UWRJL194509B1_FD_181014 | JGI IMG/M metagenome (GOLD analysis project Ga0247815, IMG submission 181014) | Plant litter microbial communities from Arlington Agricultural Research Station in Wisconsin, United States - UWRJ-L194-509B-1 | ecosystem: Environmental > Terrestrial > Plant litter >... | reverse complement strand
AGTGACGGACCTGTTGGCGCCTGAGTCGCCGCTGCAGCGCTCGTGTACATGAACTGTTCTGTCCTGTCCTTGGACTCTTTCATGTTCTGTATGTGACGCCCAGTCAGCCTTGAGGCATGGGAAAGAGACCAGCGGGTGGGCGACAGACCTGAGTGCGAATCTCTAGGACGTCCTTGAAGGACATGGAGGTGTTTGCGAGCTTGCTCTGGAGCAGCATGACGACGTTGGAGTTGTGCTCATCAATCTGCTTCTGTGTGCCAGCTTTAGACTGGCCTTGACTCTTGACATAGTGCTGGAGCGACGCTATCTGCTTGTTGATGTTGGCAATGTCTTGCTTGATGATATACGTAAGCTCCTTCACAGTCTGTCAGTCCTACGAGTCGCGAAAAGCAGTTTCAAGAGGTGCGCACGCTGATTTCTACGGGCTTGTCGTCGAAAAGCGTCTTGCGCTTAGCGACTGTGCAAGCATTTGATGTCAGTGGGGCGCTGCTGCAGGGCGCTTGTGACGCACGCTGGGCAAGTTTTCCGAGCTTCACAGTGGTCGCACTGATGTCTTTGCCGATATTCGAAGCCATGCTCGCGAATTCGCTACGCTTGTTGGTAGGTGCTGTGCGCTGGCGACGTGGCGCTGCGCTGCGAGAGCGAATCGACTGGACACAGGCTCGGAACTCGTTCGTGCGGTCTTGGACGGGCATCTTGTAATTTGGGTTTGTGTGTTGTACACGGAGAGTGTAGAAGCCGAGTGGAGCGGGAGACTATAGAACGGGACAACAGGAGGCAAACGAACACTGGGGCAGTATCGGCCACCTCCGCTTCTCCCCTGTCTTCTTGGCTAGCTACCGTCACGGCCACAAGCAACGGCAACCAGAACCTCAGTAGAATGCACGGTTCCACTTGTCGAGTGCACGGAACGCCGCACACTGCACCTCGTGCGACATCTCCCACTCTGAAAATTTAGTTGTCAGTGACAGACAGGGGATTCGAGACAGTGACCCACGGGCTTCGTAGCATTCCTGACAGCCAGTCAGAACCTGTTCACAGACTCGAATAAGTGATGGCGTACCTGAGAGCACCACTTGGTGCGCGGGCAGCCAGGACAGTCCATCAGACCAGGCTCGGTGACGATGCACTCGCGACGCATACAGGTCTTGACGGACGGGCCCTTCATCTCTTCGTTCAACTTGAGCATGCTCTTAGTCGACCCATGGAACCACTACAACTCTTGTCAGCTCGAGTTTATACCAATATGTACTGCTTACCTCGAGCTTGTTGAGAGAGAGCTCCTTGTCGCCGAGTAGAACGCCGAGCGAACCGTCACCAAGCTTGCAGACCATAGGGTCCTCAATGGCAACCGTGCCACCCTGCCTGACCTTGCTCATTGCCGTCTTCTGCCCGTTTGGGTCGGTCACCTGGATTTGCACCACAAACTCGGTTCCGTCCAGGTCCTTGCACACAACCTGGTTCGAGGGCAGCTCGCGTGTCTGGAGCAGGGCTGCGATCTCGGCATCTGCCACTACATCGGCCAACAGCACCTTTCCCGTCACCCGGCCCGGTGCCAGCTTGCCGAAGCGTACAAAGTGCGAGTCTTTGAGGATGTCGAGGGTATGTGTGAGACGTTTGGCTGACTGAGGTGGCTTGGTGGGAGACGTCTGGTTATCGGCCACCTTGCGGACAAAGTGGCGAATCATCGTGGCCAGAGGTCAAGTGCGTGCCCCTGTCTTTTCGAGTTCCACAGACCATCCAAATTTTGTAGAAAAGATCGCGTTCAAATGCATAGAAAGTGATCGAGTAGAGCACAAGCCACCGGAAGCAATTGTCCGTTATGAGCGGGTATAGGCCGGAACACGAGGTGCTGGCCTCGAGGTCTGCCTCCTGTCACAGCGCATTTGCCCAAAGGCCACGCGCGGACGCCGTCCGACTCGGGATACGAACCGCTTTCTACCTGTGAGCACGCGATCTACTCGTTCTTAGCGCGACCTGGCCGGATGGCAGACAAGTCGCGCGACTCGCTCGCTCCATCACTGACCACAAGCCGCCGTTCTGTTCGCAGCACCTATCCACGTAGCGTTACTTTCGCTTCTCACTCGAACATCACCCTTGACGAGTCAGAGGACCCGCCAGCCTACCTGTTCCAGCGCGACCGTCCTCAGCCGACTCTTCTTGCAGAGTAAGTAAACAGTCCCTGTTCTGATGATTTTGGGAGTATAGTTGACTTATAGATTTGTGTTGATTGGCGCTTGTAGGTCATCATCTGCTGCTGCTGCCGCTGCTGCCGTCCCCAAACAGTCCAACTCGTTCCTCCGCCGCACCCTCCGCAGACTCAGTCTCAAGCCTGTCCTCGACGACCCCGCGCAAGATCTCAGTCCTGCGCAATCTCCGTTAGCAGAACACTTTGCAGACTCGCAACAGCCTGCAGCAGAGTCCTCGACCTTCCGATCCCGCCGCCACGCACTCACAAAGCTCGCCCGCCAAGCCTTCTCTAGCTCGTTCTCAAAGCCTTCATCGCATTCGAATTCTCTGAGACAGCTTCCACCAGCTGCGCGACAGTCCGTAAAACCAACAACTCCAGTCCGACAGTCGTCCCGACAAGCACCGCCGCCAGGGCCACCAGACCTTTCGTGGTACTCCTCGTCTTCGACTCCACAGCGGTACAATACAAAGTTCCGCCCACCGCTCGACCATCGCCCGTACGGCAGGCCAGGTCCATCCCAGCCTCCAACTCCCACTCACAGCCGCTCTCGCTCCGTCGACAGAGGTCACCTTCCTCCGTCACCAGTCTCTCCAACCTCGCCCTCGTCTGAATCACACAACCTCAGTCGTTTCGGCCGTCGATTAGCCAGTGGGAACAAGTCCAAGTCGACTGTTCATCTTGAACACATCCCCGAGGTCGTCTCGTATTTCGGGCAGACCTTAATCAACCCCGAGGCTTTTCTAGAGTCTCCCGACCAGAGCGACTATCCGTGGAACGCATCCGGACACCCGTCGCAAGCCAGCTTCAGCGAACCCGAATCGAGACACGTATCCCGACCCGTTTCCGACGCACTCTTCCCCTACAGCTCCGATCTCAGTCTACCCGAGCGCAGTGTACCAGCCCAAACTCGGTCGCTAGTTCAAGTTACTTCGCGCTCAAAGCCCAAGGTGCGTGATTCGCTAGCGCGGGTGGCACGTGCTAGACAGCAGGCTCACGCGCCTCACCCTTACCCTTAGACCCCAAAGAGCATCCTCAAATCCCCTTCTCGCTCGTTCTTCCGTCGCGCGTCTAGCCCGCCTCCCCCTCTCCCTCCTCCGCCATCGACCAAACCGGATTTCGGCGCGTCATATCAAGGCTCGCTCTTCGCCACCGCTCGTACTCTCAGTGAATCCGCACCGGATCTTATCCTAGCGGCTGAACCGGAGAAAGAGGACACTCAGCAGCAACAACTTGCAGACGAGAACTCGCGCGAGCCCTTTCCAGTTCATTCGCCAGCGACCGACGTAGGATATTGGCCAGCACCCACTCCCTTCCCTTATCACCAGTCGATCGCGTCGCCCCCAGGACCATTGGCAAATCCAGACTCGGACTCGTCATTTTCATCCAACTCCGCGCCAGACGATTCGTTCCAATCGCGTACCCTTACCGACGATACAGATCCTGCACCTGAACCACCGACACCAGGATCGTTCAAGAGTCGACTACTCAGCGTTGTAGTAGACCTCGACAACCTACCACCACTACCACTTGAAACTCCCGCAGACACTATGGGTGCTAAAGACAACTACTGGCGTGATGAGGGCATCACCTTCGCCGCCGACGATGAGGAAGATGCTGAGGGCATGCAATGGTTCCAGGTGCGTCTGTTGCGCGTTGTAGCGCGCAGAACACGCTGCTGATCATTCTCTGGGGACACAGGACCGCCCGCAGAGGCCAGAGGCACCACCACCACAGACAGCCGGGTCAATGTACCAGCCACTCCCGAACGTGATCGAAGACAACGAACGCTTCATCATGGCGCTCAAAGGGTCCCCGCGCGTCATGTACCAACGCTACAAGGACTTCGGGCAGATGGGCGTGTTCGGCTGGACAGCGGAGCTATCGGAGCTGATCGACGCGCTCAAGACGCTCGGGTTCGAAGGTAACATGTTTGTGAGCACGCGCGAGGCGGCGCTGACGGCGTGCGAAAAGCTGCTGTCGCTCGTCCAGAAGCTCGAGATCGAGATGCAGATCATCATCATGTATCTGAGCAGCCAGGTGGCGCGGCTGAGGAGGTTCTTGGATTCGGAAAGGCAGTGGAACGATTATCCGAAGCCCAACTTCCCGTCGAGCGAGGAGATGGATTAGGTCATAACGCGCATTTTTACGATTTGTCAGTGTTCGGGTAGTGTTGTTACTGGTCTCGTGTCTCGTGTCTCGTGCTTGTTCTTTTGCCTCTCCTCTCGATTATCTCATCCCATATCAAGGTTCTTGTCTCGCCATGTATTCGAGGCAACATTCTGTACACTTAGGTACCTCGGATTTGGTCACGAATAAACACATCGGAATTGCTCGCATTAAGAATGCCTCGCGGTTGGTCGGAGCCTTAGATTCGCGCCGCAACTTCTTCTCTCCCCTGGAATGAACACGCTTTCTCGACGAGAAGAAGAGACACTCCTCAAGGAGACAAAAGCGCGCGCACTGCGCGAGTGCGATGACCTCGTACGGGGTACGTGTCGCATGCTGTGTGAGGAGCCTTCGTGCTGACACCGGTCGCGCAGAGTTTGCACAGTGTTGCGAAGGTCGCACGATCACCGTCGCATGGGCCTGTCGCGGCAAATGGTCTGGCGTCCAATCATGCATGAAGCAGTAGTGCGTTGTCTCTTTTGCGGTTGTCTCTAATGTGAAACCGCGCTGATAAGTCGGCATACTGGGTTGCTTCAGCACCGGACCAGAACAGATGGATGCCTTGCGTGCGGAATATATCAGGCTACGTAGCGCGAGTCAGCCTCAGACGACGGCAGACTCGGACAGTTGATCGTGAGCTTATGTGATGCGCCATTTGTTGCAACTTGCATGGGTCCGGCCAAATACAAGGGTGATTTCGGCGCGCCACTTTGTTCTTGGACGCGACGGTTCTCCTAGTGTCGGGACGATCCCTGGCCGGCTCCGTCGTCAAGCTGTTTCACTTCTCTCCCTCCTCCCACACACACTCTCGTTTCTTCATTTTCTCTTCGCTTCGCTTTGCTTTGAACTGCTATTGAACTGCGGCTGTGGGCGCTTTGACTCTGCGATCATGATACCCTCATTCGCGCGACTCGGCCTCAGCCTTGCGACAGGTGTCGCCCTCTCGACGTATGTGACCTCGACCGCAGCGCAGGCGCCCGGTACTTTCGAGGTCGTCGGCGACACTCTCGTCTCTGCCATGGTGCGAGCCATGTTTCGCTATTTGTCGCAAGAGTGACCGACCTTGTGCCCGTGCGTCAGATGATGTTTGTGGGCAATGACGAGAAGGTGTACATTATCGACAAGGCCGAAGCCAATCCGACACAGGTGCGCACCTCTCGTCATTGAGAGCGTGTGCGACTGAGCTGAGCTATGTATGCTAGATCGACGACCATCCGGCATGGGGTACCGTCTGGTGAGCTGGCGTTGCACTCGGGACCGAGCTGAGACGCGCGACACTAACTGCCACGATAGGGACATCAAGTCGAGAAAGGCAACACCGATGAAGATGTTCACAAACTCCTTCTGCGCCGCGGGTTTGAGTATGCCAAACGGCTCGTTCGCGGTGTTTGGCGGCAATGCGCCCGTAGGCCCAGACGGGAACACTCCCAAGTGCGTCCTTCTGCGACAATCTGCGCGCGTGCATTTCTAACGACCTTGTGGTATCAAGGGTCAATGGAAAGACGGTCCAAGACCCGACCTACAAGGACTACGACGGTCGGAAGGCAATCCGCATTCTTGACCCCTGCACGGGCGATTCGGCGCAATTCGGCGCGCAGTGCGTCTGGCACGACGATGTGCGAAACCTCGCGATGCAGCAAGAACGGTGGTATCCTGGAGTCGAGAGTCTTCCAAACGGTGACGCCGTGATCATCGGTGGAATGAAGAGCGGAGGTTCGTTTCATTTCGTATCATCTTCCAAGATAGCAACTGAACCATCGCGACAGGATATGTGAATCGCAACTGGCCTGATACAGATCCGGGTCGTTCTGGCGGTGGCGCGGTCCCGACTTTCGAGTTCTTCCCGAGTCGTGGAAACTCGACCGTCATGCAGCTCATGATCGACACAAGCGGCCTCAATACCTACGTGCACACATACCTCATGCCCAGCGGTCTCATGTTTGTCCAGTCGTACCTGAAGACGAGTGAGTAGCCAGCCTCGATCGCTTACTTGTCTGCTCACGATGCTTGCCAGTTCTGTGGGACTACGGAAAGAACGAGGAGCACAAGTTGCCAGACAGTGAGTGTGTCCTTTACAAATTATCGCAGACGTCTCACGCTCCTAACCAGTGCCAAATGGCATTGTGCGCGTGTACCCTGGATCTGCTGGCGTCGCCATGCTCCCTCTCACGCCAAAGAACGGTTACACACCCACCATCCTGTTCTGCGGTGGTTCTGACCTGAAGGATGCCGACTGGGGAAACTACACCGGACCGGCCGTTGACACTTGGGACCACCCCGCGTCCAAGGACTGCCAGCGCATCACCCCTGAGCCTGTCGACAAGTCTGAGCCCAAGTATGAGAAGGACGACGAGATGTTTGAGGGTCGGACGATGGGCCAGTTCGTCATCTTGCCGAATGGCAAGCTGCTGATGCTGAACGGCGCGACAAATGGCACGGCAGGGTACACGACTGCCGGGGTGCGTTGCGTTATTCATTGACCGGGCAGGTCCAATTTCTGTCAGTGTTACTAAACGACTGCTGCAGACGCCCGATACCCCAGCGGACAAGATGCCCTTTGGCGCTGGTCTTGCGTCTGGTCCGACATTGCAGCCTGCCATTTACGATCCGGAGGCTCCTGTTGGCAAACGCTGGTCCAATGACGGACTCGAGGCCAGCTCGATCGCGCGGATGTACCATTCGTCTGCGTTGTTGCTTCCAGGTCCGTGTCTGCGGCCACGTCGATATCCGTGATTGATGCTGAACCGTCTGCAGATGGCTCCGTATTCATTGCTGGCTCTAACCCGGAGGGCGAGTATCGCCCGAACGCTACGTTCCCGACTGAGTACCGTGCCGAGGTTTTCTACCCACCGTACTGGAATCAGACAAGGCCTGTCTTCCAAGGAGTTCCGCAGAGTCTTACCTACGGCGGTCAACCCTTCGACATCAAGATAGACGCGACCTCGTACAGCGGTGACTCGAATGCCGCAGCACAGAGCGCAACCGCCGTCATCATTCGTCCTGGCTTCTCAACACATGCAATGAACATGGGACAGCGCTTCATGCAGCTCAACTCGACATTCTCCGTCGCCGACGATGGAACGATCACCCTGCACGTCTCGCAACTCGTGCCGAATGCCAACCTTGTCACACCGGGTCCTGTGCTGTTCTTCGTGAACATCAACGGTGTTCCGAGTGTGGGAAAAAGCATCATCGTGGGCTCTGGTGTCATTCAGAAGCAGGAGATGCTCGAGCAGGCTCCTCTGCCTGTGAGCATTCTGGCGACGAACGGTGTCACTGGAAAGGCTGCAGCTGCCAACTCCGACAACAACGATGTCAGTCCCCAGAGGGAACTCCAAACCAGCACCTCGGGCATTCCTATTGGCGCTATTGTCGGTATCGCGGTTGGTGGTGGTGTCGTGCTTCTTGGACTCGTCGCATTGCTCGTGATCTGCATGCGTCGGAAGAATGCTGCTGCTGCCCAGAAACCCAGTGTCGCCAGGAACATCACCATCGCCCGCGCACGGCCAGGGACCACGCTCGGTTTCAAGGACTTTAGCAGGTCGTCTGGGCCAGACATTGGGCGGGAGATGGCCGCTGCATACCCAGTCCTCGGGCGCAAGTCGCCAATACTAGGAACGGGAAGTGGCGCGTCCCCGCTGCTTGCAGCTGGCTTCACGTACCCTGGGAGAGAGGGTGCATCCAGTCCAGACTCGGTGTATAGTTCGAGCACGCGCTTGTCGGCGGACCCCTTGGGGAGGAGATAAGATATGGACGGTGTGATGGAAACTCTTCGTTCGTGTTCACTAGACACTCGCGCGTCGTTACGCGCATTTCATTCATTGTATCCGTGTCCTAGTACCGTGTACGTGACTGCCAATACCAGAGGACTTTGATCCTACAGCTCACGTCCTAAGGCGGGCGACGATGCTTGACACTCAAGTCGTATCATCAAGGGAACTCTTGCGTTATTGACCAAGGTACAATAGCACATACACTGTGGTTGCCGTGGCTATATGTTTACTTGCATTGCTGCCACCCAAGTTGTCCCGCTCCAATACACGTCCATTAGGTCCATAATTGGGACCAACTTGGTCGTACTTGGGCAGCGCAAAGACTAGTGCACGCAAAGCTAGCCACATTTGTAGTGAAGTCGCTGAGGTTCCGCTGCTTGAACCGTCCGGCGTCTGCCGGGGACAATCGGATGTCGCCGAGGCTCCGGGACTCCAAGGAGCAGACCACCTCTGGATTACAGCCCAATTGAACGCATGAGAACCATAATAACCGCAGTGATGGATGTTCATGTCGGTGCCACGCCAGAGGTGGCAGATCGTGTGGCGCATCTGTTAATCACCCCCTGACACCAATGAAGTCCTTGGCGTCCCTGCATTTTGGCTAACACAAGAGTTCAATGAACTCTAGGGGAAAGCAAGATGTGAAGGTCAATAGTGAGATGGTCGGAGGGCTAAAGGACGGAACAACTCATATAGGCAAGAAGGGCCTAGCTGTCTCTGTTGCCCGCCGCAGAGTGCAAGACAGCTCACCGAAGCACGTTCTGGTTCCTCAAACAGGGTCTGGGCGACTGGTCGTCGGTTGAGCGGTTGTGCGGGTGCAGACGTCACGTGCAGGTATGTGCGGATTCCGGGAGCAGCAGTTGCGAGTCCGCAACGACATTCTCGCCACCTGTACAGCTCAATAAAAACCTCGGTCGATGAGTCAGGCTGGCTTCAGACGCAGGATTTCGTGCACGCCCGCACGTATCCAAGGCGATATTGCTGGTGGAGATCGCAATTGTCCTGCCCAGGCGTATCGCCGGGCTCACACAAAAGCTGGATGACTTCAGGCAGCACAAGCCGAGCATGGACACAGTCGAAGTGCCTCGCATCGCCCTGTGTACAAGCCGAGAGGGAGTATGCCGGTGGCGGCGCTTCCAGGTCAAGACAGAGCCCGAGAGGGTCGCGTTGGGGCTCAAAGCGCCCACACGTGCAGACCATGGTGGCCGCGGCGAGGCGGCAGGGGGAGGTCAATGACGCTACGGAATAACGCTCCCAATAATTTGTGTAGAATGATAAAGATGTGAGAGGCTGAGGTGGGACATGAAGGCGTTTCGAAGGTGGGTGGAAGCGGCAATTGAACATCAGGATGTTACCGGAGTCAAATTGCACTTCTGCCACTTGCTTTGAGGTCCTGTCCTGCTGCGCGCACTTGTTCTTCTCGTTCGCGTCCCGCATCGGCAGTCTCGAAGCAAGCATGGCCTCCACTGATGACGAGTGCGCGCCGCAGCCCCCTACGTTTGCTTCTGCGCACGCTCTGACCTGGCATTCCCCCTTGTCTCTCTATATTGCAACCACAACAGATCGGGTAGCACTAACTGGCGCGAGAAGTACTTCGACGTTGCCAACATGCTCGCCGAGACGCGGGCCGAGCTCGACGACTTCCAGCATTCGAGCAAGGAACTCGAGGAGGAACTTGAGCGAGAGTTGGAGCGTACCGAACGTGCCCAGGAGGATCTCAAGAACAGAATTGCGCGCGCAGAGTCGGAGCGCGAAGACTGGAAGGTAGTTTCAAGTCGTTAATTGCATGAGCTAATAAGTTGACAATCGGCGGTGCAGAACCGGTTCATGTCTCTCCAGACGACTCACAACACAACCACCACTTCTCTTCAACGCGAGCTTGACCAACTTCGACAGACGCACCACCAGCTAAAGTCCCAGATGCGAGAGCTTGAGATTGGAAATGACGACCTCGAGGGCCGTGAGCGCGCCATCACTTCGTCGCTCAATGACCTCGAGTCCCGCTACGGCAAGGTCCTTGAAGAGAAAATTCTGCTCGAACAGGAGCTTCTCGACAAGGCCTCGCTGGAGGAGGAATGTCAGCGCCTGAAGGACGACAAGCGAGGTCCGTGATCCCAACTTGCCTATTGTCTCGCCCTAACTGACACGCCACCTTCAACAGATCTCAACGAGGAAGTAGATGTCCTCAAAGAGCAGATCGCCGACGCTAGGGCGCAGCTGATCGCACCCTCAGCGTCATCGTATCCATCCACAAACTCGTCGAACGAGAACCTCATGCAGACGGCCGTGCCGGACACGCTCAGAGACCAACTCCGCCGCCAGCAACATCAACCCGCCACTTTCGAGGACGAATCGCCGATTGGCACAAGTCCGTCGTCCGCTACCGTTTCCGTCCCTGAATCAGCACCGTCAGTTGGCCAGAGCCCTGTGTACAAGCGTGCGGGCTTCAAGCCTGGCACACCGGGTGCTATCCCTCGTTCAGTGACCATGCCTACCACAATGTCGCCTTCACCGTCGCGACTACCGATGACGCGCCCGCCGCGGATGCAAACGACCACGGCGGTTCCACGTGTGAGCAGCTTTAACGCCGCTGTACCGTCGGTGTCCAAGAGCAAGGGCGTGCAGATGGTCAGCGAAATGCGCACACGGGTCAAGGCACTCGAGCAAAAGATTCACTCGCGTGTGCCGAGGCTGCGGATTGGCAGCATCTCGGGACGCGGAGGCTCCAGCGACTCGATGTCGAAAGACGTCGGGAAGGTAGAAAAGACCAAGACCAAAGAGAAGGAGAAGACAAAGGAGACACCAGACCGGCCAGGCGTAGATGGCTGGGTGCTTATCATGGAGGAGAACACTCCAATTGCACAGCGACATCGCCGGTCTGCAGACAGCGGCGGATCACTCTCGTCCCCTGAACGCCGTCGCTCGACCAGCCCGTCAGACCCACCGTCGTCGTTCCGAAGGCATGTTTCGCAGAGTATACAGAGTCCGATTCCTGCAGCTGTACCGTCGTCGTCGAGGTCGGCCTCTGGCGGACTGCGTCGGCCTGCTTCGAGGCTGTCAGCCTCGACGGACGGCGGCCGGTCGTCAATTGGTAGCACCATCTCGACAAGCTCAGCAGCCAGCACCGTGGCTTCGTCGCGTCCATGCACTCCGACATTCCTCCCTGTGCCAACGGGTGGTCTGCGATCGTCAACGTCGGTTGCCTCTTCAGGACCTAGGCGATCGTCGCTCGGTACAACGCAGAACTCGCCCTCTCAGCCTCCCTCGCCACGCAAGCGACCCACATCTGTGCCCATGGCCGGCCTGCCGTTCCTCAACACCAGCAACATGGACACGTCGCAGCCGCGGTACCGCCGAGGGACACCCAGCCCGACGAAGGAGATGCCTCCACAGGAGTCACGCAACCCGCTGTCAACAAGTCGGATCGGTCGGCTTGCAGCGGCACCGAGTGCGTTTGCAAGCATGTCTCGGCGTGCACAAGACGACTCGGTGGCACCGGCCCCGGGTGCACCGGCCGGGACCACGACGAATGGCCATCTGAAGCTGTCGCGGTTTCGCTCGGGCAGCTTTCGCTCGTAAACTCGAGCACGAGCCTCAGTCGTGAGTTGGTATTTGTTGTGCAAAATATGCCTGGCGGCTTCGCCGTCAACACCTAGAGTGTAGTGGTATATGCGTGCTTCTCCTCTCTGTCCCGTCTCGTGTCTCGTCATCGTCGTCGTCGTCGTCGTCGTCGTCGTCGTCGTCTCTTCTTATTTCGAGCCGCCCTGTCGCTCGTCTCTTGCGTCTCGCCTCTTGCTCGGCTCCTGGTTCGGTTGTTACCCACTCAGCATGATATCCCGCCTCCTCCTCTCCTAACGAACCCCACCCTTGTTTCTCGGTCTGCTGCCTTGCCACCAACACCACCAACATCGAAAGGATGAACTGTCCCTCTCCTGCAACAACCAAACCAACAACCACATCACTCATTGAAAAACCACACACATTTTTTTACAGTCTCGGCCTCCCACTCGCACTCTATGTTCTCCACCTCCCCCTATGCAAGCCTCGCTCACTCCTCGCACCCCTCCAAAGGACGTAGCGGAAGACTCGCCATCTCCGACTCACCGTTCCCGTGTACAGTGTACTCGACGTTGCTCGGCTCGCCCGTAGATTTTCGTCACCATATGTTCCCGGTTTCGGACCTCGACTCGGTATTTTTGTGCGTGTCTTTTCCGCGCATTTATCGCTTCGTTTTGCTTCTCGTTGTCTTGTGCTTGTGCTCCTGTATTTGACAGTAGAACTTTGTCTCCTTCCTCCACCTCCGCACATCCTCACACATCCTTTGAAACTCCCGCTCCACCCCTAGTAGTAGTCGCGATTTCG
>Ga0247815_10002911_pt1 | contig 12495 bp, 13 predicted proteins | sample UWRJL194509B1_FD_181014 | JGI IMG/M metagenome (GOLD analysis project Ga0247815, IMG submission 181014) | Plant litter microbial communities from Arlington Agricultural Research Station in Wisconsin, United States - UWRJ-L194-509B-1 | ecosystem: Environmental > Terrestrial > Plant litter >... | reverse complement strand
CACCAGGTTGTTGGTGCCATAGTCCTGGTCGGCCAACGTGGTCAAGTCGGCGGCCATGGTCGCGCCGTACACCGGACGGTGGATATTGATCGACGCGCCGGCGCCGATGTCGAGCTTGTAGCCGTAGTCGAAACGCCCCGCCTCCACCCCCAGCAGGTATTCCACCGGCACCTGGAACAGCGTGCCGCGGCCGATGATTTCGGACTGCGACACCAAGATGGTCTGGGTCGCGTGGTCGCGCTGCGACACGCGCTTGACCATGCCGGCGGCATCCACCAGCTGGTCCAGATCGTTGTTGAAGGTGTCGTAGCTCAGGCCGGCGTCGCGGTAGCTTTCCACCTGGTACAGCAAGGCTTGACGGAAGTGGTCGCCGTTGGCCAGCTTGTAGTCCAGCTCCAGCCGGGTGGTGTTGTCGACGATGCGCATCTTGTTGCCGGGCTCGCCCAGGAACCGTTTCGCCGGCAACGACAGCAAGGCCTGGTTGGCCAGCAGCTGCGGGTTCCAGGTGGCGTCCAGGTAGCCGCCGCTGTAGGCCAGCGTCAGTTTCAGATCGGGCGTGACGCGCCACTCCACCACCGGCGCGACGAAGGCCGAGTTGCGCTTGTTGTGGTCGGCGTAGGTGGCGCCGGTGTAGGCCTGGGCGTTGACGCGGTAGGCGACATCGTCCACCACGTCGGCCACGTCCAGCCGCACCCGGCTCAGGCCCGGGCTGCTGCCGAACACGGTGATGTTGCGGTAGTCGCGCAGGCCGGGCATCTTGGCGACGCTGTTCAGGTCGCCGCCCGGCTTGCCGTTGCCGTACAGCGCCGATGCCGGGCCCTTCAGCACTTCTATCGATTCAATCGCGCAGAAGCACTCGGTGCCCAGGTAGCCATAGTCGCGGTGGCCGTTGCGCAGCGCGCTGTCGTTCTTGAAGCCGCGCAGGAAATCGCGGTTGTATTCGGAACCGCCGAAGGTGGCCGGCGCCACCGCGCCGCTGGCGTCGAGGTCGGTGCGTTCCACCACCAGCGCCGCCACCGGGCGCTCCATCGCGGCGTTGAGCGGCTCGTTGGCGCGGACCTCCTGCGAACGCGCGTCGGCCACCGCGCACAACGACAACGTCAACGCCGAATAGCGCAACGTGGCATGTAGATTTTTCATCGAGATCGATTCTTATTGTTGAAATGAGGCGCCGGAACGGCAACAGTGATTGCCATCGTGGCAATAACTCGACGCGCATCATAACGGACAAAAGAGACGAAAAACCGCCGTGTAGCACGTTTGTGCTACACGGGCGGCGCGCGGAATCGCGCGGGCGGTTTCAGGCGAAGGTGGGGCCGATCAGGTCGATACGGTCGGTGCAAAAGCCGTCCACGCCCCAGGACAGGATTTCGCGGCCGCGCGCCGGATCGTTGACGGTGTAGCAGAACAGGCCGTAGCCGGCCGCCTTGATCTTCGCCGCCAGCGCCGGCGTCAGGTGCTTCTGGTTGGTGTGGATGGCGACCGCGTCCAGCTCGCTGGCCTGTGCCTGCCAATCGGTCGGAATCTGGTCCAGCAGATAGCCGCGCGGCAGGTCCGGCGCCGCGTCGCGGGCGGCGGCCAGCGCCGCGAAGCTGAACGAGGACAGCAGCGGAATCGCGGCCGTCTCGCCGGCGGCGATCTCGGCCTGGTAGCTGTCGCGCGTCACCCTGGCGACCCAGTCGCCGGTCTCGGCCTCGAAGCCGTCGGCCGGCTTGATTTCCACATTCATCCAGATACGCTGTTCTTTGCAATAATCGATAAACTGGGTGAAGAACGGCACCGGCTCGTCGCGGAACTGCGGGCCGAACCAACTGCCGGCGTCCATGCCGGCCAGGTCGACGGCGTCGCTGCCGGGCACGCTGCCCTCCCCGGCCACGGTGCGGCCGAAGTCGGGATCGTGCATCACCATGCCGATGCCGTCGCGCGACAGCATCACGTCGAACTCGACCGCGTGGAAACCGTAGGCCAGGCCGGCACGCAGGCCGGCGACGGTGTTTTCCGGCGCCAGCGTGCCGCCGCCGCGATGCGCAACAATTTTTGGGTAGGGCCACATGGCTGTGCCTTGCAAAGTGATGATGACAATGATATCAACACTATCACGAACGGCGCTGATGATGGCGATGTTCTTGCCCGCCGTCACCCATGCCGAACCGCTGACGCAGCAGTTGGTGATGTCGCGCGCCGCCATCCTGTACGCCGAGCGCGTGGCCGGCGTGTCGGTCGACGGCGACGCCCGCTTCACCGAGCGCGTGCGCGGCATCGCCCTGCCGTTGATCGCCCAGGCCCGGCGCGACTATCCCGACACCGCGCACTGGGACTGGGAAGTCCACACCACCGACGACCAGGACCAGAACGCCGACTGCATGGCCGGCGGCAAGATCCTGGTCAGCAAAGCCTACGTCGAGCGGCTGGGCCTGGGCGACGCCGAACTGGCGATGTTGCTGGCGCACGAAATCGAACACGCCGCCCTGCGGCACAACCTGAAGGAATACCAGCAGGCGTTGCGGCTGGAGCCAGGCTGGGCGCGACGCCCGTTCATCGAGCTGGAGGACGCGGTCGACAACGACCGCCAGTTGATGACCAAACTGGCGCAAACCAATTACGAGCATGAGGAGGAAGCCGACCGCGAAGGATTGCTGCTGGCATGGCGCGCCGGCTGGCCGGCCGCGCGGCTGGCCGGCTACTTCAAGAAAATGGTGCGCGCCAGCTACTGGCCGAACCACGTCAAACCCGATTACCCCTCGCCGTTCGGCCGCTTGCGCGCGGCGCGGGCGCTGGTCGACGGCTTGCAAAAAAATCCAGTGCAAGCGGCCGACTGAGCCACTACACTAGCGGCCTGATTGGATTACTCAAAAGGTTAAACACATCATGACAGCTGCCAAAGCGCTAGGCCACATCCGCGTGCTCGACCTCAGCCGCGTGCTGGCGGGACCGTGGTGCTCGCAAAATCTGGCCGACCTCGGCGCCGACGTCATCAAGGTCGAGCGTCCCGGCGGCGGCGACGACACCCGCGCCTGGGGTCCGCCGTACGCGCGCGACGCCGACGGCCGGGACACCACCGAAGCCGCCTACTACCTGGCCGCCAACCGCGGCAAGCGCTCGATCACGATCGACATCGCCAGCGCCGAAGGCCAGGCCCTGCTGCGCGAACTGGTGGTCCACTGCGACGTGGTGCTGGAAAACTACAAGGTCGGCCAACTGAAACGCTACGGCCTCGACTACGAATCGCTGAAGGCGATCAAGCCGGACCTGGTCTACTGCTCGGTGACCGGCTTCGGCCAGGACGGCCCATACGCGCACCGCGCCGGCTACGACTTCCTGATCCAGGGCATGGGCGGCCTGATGTCGGTCACCGGCGAGCGCGACGACCTGCCCGGCGGCGGCCCGCAAAAAGCCGGCGTCGCGCTGACCGACTTGATGACCGGCATGTACGCGACGATCGCGATCATGGCCGCGCTGACGCACCGCGACCGCGCCGGCGAAGGCCAGTACATCGACATGGCGCTGCTCGACGTGCAAGTGGCGATGCTGGCCAACATGGGCAGCAACTACCTCAACAGCGGCAAGCCGCCCAAGCGCTGGGGCAACGCGCATCCGAACATCGTGCCCTACCAGACCTTCGCCTGCGCCGACGGCTACATCATCGTCGCCACTGGCAACGACGGGCAATATCAGAAGTTCGTCGAAGCGGGCGGACGCGGCGACCTGGCCTTCGACGAGCGCTACGCCACCAATCCGCTGCGCGTGAAAAACCGCGAAGAACTGGTGCCGCTGTTGGCCGACATGGTGCTGAAGCAGCCGCGCGATTTCTGGATCGAGACGCTGGAGGCCGTCGGCGTGCCTTGCGGTCCGATCAACAACCTCGACGACGTCTACAAGAATCCGCAAGTGCTGGCGCGCGAGCTGGTGATGGAGGTGCCGCATCCGACGGCGGCCAAAGTCAAGCTGGTGCGCAGCCCGATGCGGATGTCCGCCACGCCGACCGACAACGCCGTCGCCCCGCCGCTGCTGGGCCAGCACACCACGGAAATTTTACGCGGCCTGCTGGGCCGCGGCGACGACGAGATCGCCGCCCTGCATGCGAAAGGAATCCTGTAATGGTCACGCTGGAAGACATCACCGCCGCCAACTTCGAAGTGTTCATGGACATGGAGCTGCCGGAGCACCAGCGCGGCTTCCTGGCGAGCAACGCCTTCTCGATCGCGCAAGCGAAGTTCTACGTCGACTACATCCCGCGCGGCATCTACAGCGACGGCGAGCCGGCCGGCTTTTTGCTGTACGACCGCATGTCGAACGACACGCCGGGCGAATACGGCATCTACCGTTTCATGGTGGACCACGCGCGGCAGGGCCAAGGCATCGGCCGCCAGGCGATGGCGCTGCTGCTGGAGGAATTGAAGGCCAAGCCCGACGTCCAGCTGATCACGATCTGCTACAAGCCGGACAACAGCGCCGCGCGGCGTTTCTACCAAAGCTTCGGCTTCGAAGAAACCGGCCTGGACGACATCGGCGAAATGATCGCCGTGATCCGGCCTGGATGATTAGCGTTTGTACCGCTCACGCTCGCGGTCGGCGCGCCGCATTTCCGCCTTGACGGCGCGGATGGAACCCCTCACAGCACCCGTGAGGGGCGCGAAATAGCGACGCAAGCTGTCCTTGAACATGCGCATAGCGTAACTTTCTTCTTTGGAATTCGGATCGAGGTTCATTTTGCTAGTCCTCTCAGAAACTCCCATCCGGAGAAAAGAAGGGAGATACAAAATAATATCACGTCTAAAATCAGCATGAAATGCGCAGTCAACGAGACAACGTAATAAGTAAAATCCGACACGCCTAGCAACCTTACCCGTTGCGATAGCAAGTCCAGCGCCACGCCAGCGGTGGCAAACACCATGAAAACAACAACGCTGTAGAACAAGCGCACGACCTCGTTCCGCATCGCATTTTGATGATTCATGAGCCACCTCGATCCGCTTGCCAATACAACTTCGACCGTTCGAAAGCTCAACGGTTTCAATCGCTCGCCGCCACGCTGATGCACATCAAATCAATGCCATTTAGCTCAGGCGCCGGTGTCGCGCGCCAGATCGATGAAGGCGCGCAGGGCTGAGGACATCTGCCGCTGTCGCGGGTAGTACAGCATCATTCCCGCCATCGGCGGACACCAGTCTTCCAGCACGCAAACCAACTTGCCGTCGGCGACCAGCGCCTTGACCTTGTGCTCCGGCAGGAAGCCCAACGCCACGCCATCCAGCGCCGCGCGCAGGATCAGGTCGGAGTCGCCCACCGACAAACGGCCGGGCACATCCACTTGCAACTGCACGCCGTCCTTCGCCAACTCCCACTTGTAAAACGCGCCGCTGCGGAACCGGTAACGTATGCAGTCATGCCGCATCAAATCATCAGGATGCCTCGGCACGCCGCGCCGCTTGAAATACGCCGGCGAACCGATCACGACGAATCGCTGCTCCGGCCCCACTGGTATGGCGACCATGTCTTCCGGCACCGATTCCTCATAGCGTATGCCGAGGTCGAAACCCTGGCCGACGATATCGACCAAGCCATCATCGCTGACGATGTCGAGCTGGATGTCCGGATACATGCGCAGAAAGCGCTCGATCAGCGGCGCCACCACCACCAGCGCCGCGTCGCGAAACGTGTTGATGCGCAAGGTGCCGGCCGGCGAGGCGCGGAACAGATTCATCTCTTCAAGCGCGGTGTTGACGCTGCCCAGCGCCGGCTGCAAGCGCTCCAGCAAATGCCGCCCCGCTTCGGTCAGCGACACGCTGCGCGTGGTGCGATTGAACAGGCCGACGCCGAGACGGTCCTCCAGGGTACGCACCGCGTAACTGGCGGCCGAGGCCGACAGCGACAGCTCGGCCGCCGCCTTGCGAAAGCTGCCATGCCGCGCCACCGCCGCGAACACCGCCAGATGAGAAAGATTGTCGAGCTGCATTGTGCAAATTTCCTGTTCAATACATGCAGGGATGGCCGCTTGTTTGCGGGTTATACAGGGAATTATAGTGCAAGGAAGGACGACAATCGCTCGTCACAACCAAGGAGTTCCCATGTTCCAAGCACACGGCTATGCCGCTCATGATTCCCATTCACCGCTGGTGCCGTTCACGTTCGAACGCCGCGCGCCGGGCGTCAACGATGTGGTGATCGACATCCTCTACACCGGCGTCTGCCACTCCGACCTGCACCAGACGCAAGACGACTGGGGCGGCTCGCTGTATCCGATGGTGCCGGGCCACGAAATCATCGGCCGCGTCACGCAGGTCGGCGACGGCGTGCACAAATTCAAGGTCGGCGATTTGGCCGGCGTCGGCTGCATGGTCGATTCCTGCCGCCATTGCTCGGCGTGCCGGGAAGACCTGGAGGTGTACTGCGAGGAAGGCGTCACCGTCACCTACAACGGCAAGGAGCGCGGCGGCGAGCGGCTGACCTTCGGCGGCTACTCCGACATCATCGTCGTCGACGAGCATTTCGTGGCGAAGGTGTCGCCCAAGCTGGACCTGAAGGCGGTGGCGCCGCTGCTATGCGCCGGCATCACCACCTACTCGCCGCTGCGGCACTGGAAGGTCGGCCCCGGCCAGAAGGTCGGCGTGATCGGTCTCGGCGGACTCGGCCACATGGGCGTCAAGTTCGCCAAGGCGCTGGGCGCCACGGTGGTGATGATCACCACCTCGCCGGACAAGGGCAAGGATGCGCAGCGGCTGGGCGCCGACGAGGTGCTGATCTCCACCGATGCGGCGGCGATGCAAGCGCACGGCAACAGCTTCGACTTCCTGCTCAACACCATTCCGGTCTCGCACGACATCAATCCCTACCTGGCCTTGCTGCGGCGCGACCGCACCATGACGATGGTGGGCGTGCTGACGCAGTTGGACCCGCCGCCAAGCGGCATCAACCTGATCATGGGCCGCAAGTCGGTGGCGGGTTCGGCCATCGGTGGCATGAAGGAGACGCAGGAAATGATGGACTTCTGCGCCGAGCACAACATCGTCAGCGACGTCGAAATGATCGCCATCCAGGACATCAACCAAGCCTATGAGCGGCTGGTGAAAAACGACGTCAAATATCGTTTCGTGATCGACATGGCGTCGTTGAAAAGCGAGGTGTACTGACCTCCCGCACCAAGCGCTAAGACTGCGCGGTTGGGCGAACAACAATCTCTCCGACGTCGACATCCGCCGGCTGTTCGATCGCGAAAGCAATGCATCGCGCGATCGCTTCCGGCGGTATGCCGATTTCCTTCATCAGTTGATTCGTCGTGTTGGCCGCTTCCGCGTTCGTCATGGACGAGGCCAAACCGGTCTGCACGAATCCAGGGGAAATCGCCGTCACGCGCAACTTGGCGCCGGCCTCTTGCCGCAGACCTTCGGTAATCGCCCTGGCGGCGTTTTTCGAGCCCGCATACACGGCCATGGTCGGGACGATCTTCAAGCCCGCGGTGGACAAGGTGTTGACGAAGTGCCCGAATCCCTGCTCTCGAAAGACAGGCAACGCTGCCGCGATGCCGTACAGCAGTCCCTTGACGTTGACGTCTATCATCTCTTCCCAGTCCTCGACTCTCAATTCATCCAACAGCGAGGTGGGCGCGATGCCGGCGTTACTCACCAGGACATCGAGTTGTCCGTATTTCTCACAAGCCGCATCAACGAAGCGCACCAGATCCTCGCGTTTTTTGATGTCGATGGCCACCGCCAGCGCTTCGCCTCCTTGTGCGGTGATTTCTGCCACTATCCCAAGTTTTTTCGTTTCTGAACGTCCGCGCGTCGCGTTGCACGCGCTTCGAGGCGAGCGGTAATTGGTCTTATCGCTTTCCCGCAAAGCCTGCGCTGAAGTTCGGCGCGATTCTGCGTGGCGCCTGTTGGATCGACTTTGGTCCTGGGCAGCGCCATCAACTCGGCGCCGGCGACTCCTTCCTGATCGCCGACGGCCCAAGCTATGTGCTTGCGAATGACGAGTCGGCGTTTCCTGAGGATGGAATAGCCATGTTTGACTGGGAGAATTCAGACCTGGCGCGGCATCAGGGATCCGACACCATAGTCATCGCCGGAAGCTTCACCTTCGAGATGTCGGATGCCGATCTGCTGCTTGAGGCGCTGCCGCGCTTTCTGCTCATACCGGCGCGGCATCCGTCGGCCTCCATCATTCGCTCCACGTTGCATATCATTGCAGCGGAACTTGGAAGCATGCGGATCGGAGCGACAATACTTGCGGAGAGGCTAGTTGACATCCTTTTGGTACAAGTGTTGCGCGCGGCATTAGACCAGGACCGCAACAAAGACTTTGGCTGGATCGGCGCATTGACCGATCCGCGTATCGGCAAAGCCATCCAGATGATGCATGGCGATGTCGCCCACCCGTGGTCTCTGATGCAGCTTTGCGCGTCGGTGGCGATGTCGCGATCCGCATTCTCGAAGAGATTCAAGGCCCTGGTCGGGCATGCGCCGCTCGACTATCTGCTGCGCTGGCGAATGAGAGTCGCGCGAAATATGCTGCGTAAAGGAGTCCCGGTAGCCACTGTCGCGAGCGATGTGGGCTATGCGTCGGAAAGCGCGTTTCGGCATGCTTTCAAGCGCCTGTATGGCCATGCGCCGGGACGTTACTGGCGTGAGACAGAAAAACCGTCTTGGCCGGAAGACCCAAGCGCCAACCGCCATACCTAGCTTGGGCGCTTTTGCGTGTCGCGCTTCAGTTCCTGGATTTGGCCGTGCATCTGCGTGACCGCGTTTTTCATTTGCGCGGACAAACGTGGAACGTTGATGCACACCTGCCGCGCCCGCTCAGCCAGCCGCTCCATGTCGGCGACCATCTTGTCGATGCGCGGCGCGTCCTGCGACAGCAACACCGCGCGCGCCGTGTCGGCGTGCCGGTCCAGCCGCTGGATGCTGTCGCGCAGTTCGCGCGGGATGTTGTGCTCGCTTGAGCAGGCCTGCGCCGCCAAGCCGATCGCCTGCTCCAGCAAATGGCCGCGATGTTGGATGTCGTTAATCTGCAGCATGATGGTCTCTCCTCTGTCGGTCACGGCACCACGTGCCAGTGCGGATTCGACAATGAAGCGGCTCATCGGTTGCCACCGAACGCCGAGTCACTGATGCAGATCAGATCGCGGCGATTTATATTTACCGCTCGGCGGGAACCAGCGGCGCCAGGCCGCGCAGCTTCAACGCCACCATCACCGCCAGCGACAGCGCCGCGCCCAGCACCATCACCACGCCGGGCCAGCCGGCGCGTCCCCACATGATGCCGGTGGCCGATCCCACCACGCTCGATCCCATATAGTAGAAGAACAGGTACAGGGCCGACGCCAGCGCTTTATTGCTGGTGGCGCGCCGCCCGACCCAACTGCTGGCCACCGAGTGCGTGGCGAAAAATCCATACGTGAACATCGCCACGCCGGCGATCATCAGCGGCAGCCAGTTCGACAAGGTCAGCACCAAGCCGCCGAGCATGATGCTCATCACCACCCACAGCACATGGCGCCGGCCGTAACGGTCCGCCAGCCGCCCCGCCCAGACCGAGCTGTAAATGCCCAGCAGATACAGGAAGGACACCGCGCCGACCAGGCTCTGGCTCAAGCCGAACGGCGCGCCCAGCAGCCGGTAGGCGATGTAGTTGTACAGGCTGACGAACGCGCCCATCAGCAGGAACGCCAGCGCGAACAGCCACGGCAGTCCCGGATCGGACAAGTGCTGTTTGAAGCCGGCCAGCATCGGCCGCCAGCCGCCGCTGCTGGGCACGAAGTGGCGCGACACCGGCAGGCTGCGCCAGAACTCCCACGCCGCCAGCACGCCCGCCACGCCGACCGCCCCCAGCGCCAGACGCCACGAGAAATGGTCGCTCAGCACCGAAGTGATCACTCGCCCCGCCATGCCGCCGAAGGCGCTGCCGCTGATGTACAAGCCCATCGACAGCCCCAGCGACGTCGGCTCGATCTCTTCGCCCAGGTAGGCCATGGCGATCGCCGGCATGCCGCCCAGCGCGATGCCGAGCAAGGCGCGCAGCGCCAACAACTGCGGATAGTTGTGCGCGAAGGCGCAAAGAATGGTGAGCAGCGCCGAGATCGCCATCGCCGCGACCATCAGCGGCTTGCGGCCGAGCCGCTCCGACAGCACGCTCGACGCCACCAGCGACACCGCCAGCGCGCCGGTCGAGACCGACAGCACCATGCTGCTCTGCGCCGCGCTCAGTGCGAATTCGTGCGACAGCAGCGGCATCAGCGGTTGCACCGAGTACAACAGCGCGAACGCGGAAAAGCCGCCGAAGAAAAGCGCCCGGTTGCTGCGCGTGAATTCAGGGCTGCCGGCGGCGATGCGCGGCGCCGGCAAGGCGGAGGTGATGGACATGATGGCGATCCGGTGGATGAGACGATGAAGCCATCATAGGATTGCGCTGAATCACTGTCCAATATATATTTAAGCCTTTAGTCATACTTTTAAAAGATAACAAAAAATGGAATTACGCCATCTTCGCTACTTCGTCGCGGTCGCCGAGGAGCTCAGTTTCACCCGCGCCGCCGAACGCCTGCACATCGGCCAACCGCCGTTGAGCCACCAGATCCAGATGCTGGAAGCCGAAGTGGGCGCTCAGCTGCTGGAGCGCAGCAAGCGCTGGGTGCGCCTGACCGAGGCCGGCAAACTGTTCCTGGACGACGCCCGCCGCATCCTGTCGCTGTCCGAGCAAGCGGCCCAGACCGCGCGCCGGGCCGAACGCGGCGAGGCCGGCGAGTTGCGCGTCGGCTTCACCTTCTCCACCCCGCTGACGCCGCTGTTCGTGGCCGCCATCAACCGCTACCGCCAGCGCTATCCCGGCGTCACGCTGACCCTGCGGGAGATGTCGACCCTGGGCCAGATCGACGCCATCGCCAACCGCGAGCTCGATTTGGGCCTGGTGCGGCCACTGGAATCGGCGCTGCCCGACGGCCTGCGATTGACCGTGCTGCGGCGCGATCCGCTGGAGATGGTGTTGCCGATCGACCATCCGCTGGCGAAACAGCCGTCGATTTCGGTGCGCGACCTGGAAGGCCAGCCGCTGGTGATGTATCCGGAAAGCGCCGGCACCGGCATCCACCCGCAGATTTTCCGGCTGTGCCGCGAGGCCGGCTTCAAGCCGACCATCGCGATGGAGGCCGCCGAATCGTCGACCATCATCGGCCTGGTCGCGGCCGGTTGCGGGGTGTCGGTGCTGCCCAGTTCGTTCAACATCATCCAGATGAGCGGTGTCTGCTACCGTCCGCTGGCCGACGCCGAGGCCACCACCACGCTGTCCCTGGCGCAACGCAAGGACGAGATTTCGCCGCTGGTGGCCGCCTTCGTCGCCGTCGCCACCGAAGCGGCCGCCTAAATCCCCCACGGCGCCGCCGCTCGCGCCGCGCCATCAGCAAGCGCTGAAAAAAATATTTCTTTCAGCGCATCCGTTTCGCGTCCGCGACCGTACTTATCAAAAACAAATAATTGCATTGCTGCAAGCTTCTGGCCGCAGCCCGTACCCATTTACCCACCGCTTCATAACATAAGGAAATACTATGAACAAAGTGCCATACCGGCATCGTTTGAAAATAGGCCTACCGCTGAGCTTGTCGCTGTTGCTGGCGGCTTGCGGCGGCAGCGGCAACGGCGGCGACGCCGCCTCGCCGGCGGCCAGCGCCAAAGTGGCGATGGGCGCGCGCATGGCGGCGCTGGAAACCGCGCTGACGCCGACCGCCACCTCGGAGTCCTCGTATGAACGCGGCGACCTGACCGCCGCCTCGGCGATCGACGCGGACGACGTCAACAGCCGCTGGGGCAGCAAGTTCACCGACGACGAGTCGATGACGCTCGATTTCGGCAGCTCCCAGCTGATCACCCGCGTCCGCATCAAGTGGGAAAACGCGCACGCCCTGAAGTATCTGCTGCAGGTCTCCGACGACGAGAAGAACTGGACCACGATCAAGACCGTGGACGACAGCGCCGGCGGCGTCGAGGACTTGACCGGCCTGAACGGCCAGGGCCGCTATCTGCGCGTCCAGGGCGTCAAGCGCTCGACCAACTACGGTTACTCCATCATCGACATCAAGGCCTTCTCCGGCACGCCGGCCGAACAGCCGACCGAGCCGACCGACCCGACCACGCCGACCGACCCGACCACGCCGCAACCGCCGGTGGTGGTCGATCCGACCAAGCCGGGCGTGCTGATCAAGCCGAACGAGGCGACCTCGTCGGAAGTTGAAGGCGGCATGACGGCCAACCTGGCGATCGACGGCAAGACCAACACCCGCTGGGGCAGCAAGGCCGAGAACGGCGCCCATATCCAGTTCGACTTCGGCGCCAAGACCCAGATCGGCTATATGAAGCTGCAATGGGAAAACGCCTACGGCAAGGAATACGCGCTGAACGTGTCGGACGACAACAAGACCTGGAAACAGGTCCGTTACGTGAGCGACGCCAAAGGCGGCATCGAGGAGTTCTACAACCTCGGCATCAACGCCCGCTACGTGCGCCTGCA
>Ga0247815_10002910_pt1 | contig 12508 bp, 10 predicted proteins | sample UWRJL194509B1_FD_181014 | JGI IMG/M metagenome (GOLD analysis project Ga0247815, IMG submission 181014) | Plant litter microbial communities from Arlington Agricultural Research Station in Wisconsin, United States - UWRJ-L194-509B-1 | ecosystem: Environmental > Terrestrial > Plant litter >... | reverse complement strand
AAATTTATTATTCAACTTCAATTTAGGGCAAAAAAAGTAGATTTAAATTTTGCTTTCGTCGGCAACGGCATCCTGCCATTTGTCCCAAACTTTTACACCGGCATCGTAACCGTCGTAACCAAAGTTCTGACTTAACTGACCTTTAATATTAGGCTCTATAGCGAGTCTAAACGGAATTGGCCAGTAGTTATTACGTTTGTCCATAGTGTAAAACTTTACGCCTGGTTTGATCGAAATACCGGCGGGATGTTTATTGTAAAGCGTATAATGCACAATACGCTGGTACCAATAACTTCCTCCGGCTGCATCTGTTCCAGATTGTTTGTCCCAATTGGTTATGCTGTACGTGTGACCCCATTCATCTGGTTTGCCGCTTAGGGCCAGACAGTGCGAAATACGTTTTAACTCTACATTTCTCCATTCTTCCAGATAAAGTTCTCTTCCTCTTTCGGCACAAATATCACCAATAGTTACAGTAGTATACATTTGTGTTGCCTTTGCTCTTGCTCTTACGGCATTTACATCCTGAGCCGCTCCGGCAGCATTACCTTGATAAAAACGCGCTTCTGCACGTAATAAATAGGTTTCGGCTAAGCGGTATATGTACAGGTGGGCACTTGCTCCTGCAGTAGCTCCCTGAAAATCATTTGCTGCCGGATTAGCTTCCGCTACAACATCGTGTAAAAAGATTTTATAATGAGGAAAATCAAACCAGTCACGAAGGGAATCCTGAGCCAGCAGTTTGCCGGCTGCATCCTTCATCCTAAAACTTTGCCCCGCCCAAGTTGCACTGCCTCCTGCTCCGGGAGCGTATTTAAGGTCTTCCATATTTACCCAGTTACCAACGGTACTATTGTGTCTAAGATCTTGTTTGTCCTCGATACCGTTTACCACCCACATAGGATGCTGTGAATAATACGAACCACTGATAACACCAATACCTCGTCCTATCGCTCTTTGATAATCATATTTTGCATTATAATTTGTTTTATCCGTTAGTGGAAAACGCGGTGCCGCTGTTTTACCATCCGGAGTAATCAAATTGGCATCATTCCAGTTAGGTCCAAAGATTCTCATTGAAGAAAATGCTAAAAATGACTGCGCTCCTCCATTTGGTGCAATTAATATCGCTTCAGTATTAGCAGAAATCACTTTATTCTCAGGTCTGTGCAAATCCCAGATTACATTTCTGGTAATAGGCCAAGCCGTTGGATTTCCTCCCGGATCAAAAATTCCTAAAGTGTTTTGTACTAAAGAGTAGCCTGATTGACCAATCAAAATATTGGCTTGAGCCTCAGCGTCTGCAAATCTGCCAGATGCTAAATAGCACTTAATTAGCAACTGACGGCATGCTCCTTTACTAACCATTCCTACATATCCTATTTTTGACTGCTCTGGCACATATTGTACCGCTTTCTCCATGTCAGCTGTAATCATTTCTATGATGGCTTCCTTTTTAGTAGAATAATAACTCTGCTTTGGAACCTCCAAAATTTTAGTAATCAACGGTATATCTCCAAATTGATACACTAGGTTAAGATAACGGTAGGATCTATGAAAATAGGCTTGTCCGATATATTTATTTTTAACCTCCTCTGATAAACTTTTTACATTTCCAATAAATGTTAATACGGTATTAGCATTTTTAATACCTGTATAAGCTTCAGTCCACAGAAATCCAAGATAAAGCGATTCTCCACCTGCGTCTCTTCGAAAATCTCCGGTAGGAACAATGGTATTAGCATAATCAGCAATATTACTGCCGGTGTCTGTTTTTCCGTATTGCGCCATGTCAGAGAAAAGATACTCTGTACCAATAGGCACACTGACACCAGAATAACCATAATGAATATAATTATTGCGAAGCTGTTTGTCGCACAATGCTAAAGTTGCCTGCAGTCCTGCTTCTGTAGAAAATGTAGTTTCAGGTTCATAAAACGAAAGCGGATCTGCTTCGAGAAAATCTTTTGAACAAGAACCAGAAAGTGCAGCCAATACTATAAGAGGCACTAGTCTGGAAATTTTATTTTTTATGTATTTTTTCATTGTTGAATAATTTTTAAAGTTGGAAATTAAAACCTAAATTAAACTGTCTCGTAGCCAATCCTCCTGTTTCCGGATCTCCAAAATATTTCCATTCTTTAGAAGCAGACCATGTTGCCACGTTTTGAACTGACGCATAAATTTTAATATTTTTAATGCGCACGCGATCTAAAAGATCTTTAGGAAGTGAGTAAGCCAGCGAAATATTGTCCAGACGAATAAAACTGCGGTCATACAATTTTCCTGGTGCAACAGGAGTTCCTGCAGGACCTTTTGCATCAAGACGTGCCCAATCATTGGTTGGGTTGTCGAGTGTCCAATACGGATTCACATATGGATTGAAGTTGAATTTATATAAACTGGCATCGTTGAAAGTATTCATGTAATTTGAATTAAGTGATTTACCTCCAATATTGGAATACATACTGATTCCTAAATCCCAATTTTTATAAATCTTAAAGTCATTTCGCAGCGACCACTGTACAGGAGAATTTGAATTTCCTAGAAACTGCTTGTCTTTTTCATTATAAACCGCTTTTTTGTAAGCAGCACCATCTGTTCCTACCGCATCTACATCGTCTGATGTATCGCTGTTTTGAACTTTTGGATCTCCAGGGCGTTGTCCGTACTTTTGCGCCTCTTTCCACTCATCTTTTTGCCAGATTCCAGTTATTTTATAATCCCAAATTTGAGAAATAGGCCTACCTATAAACCATCCGTTAGCTGAATCATTACCTTCTTTTTTTCCAATAACATTTCCATTGGCATCCTTGATATCTACCATATTACCGTATAAGGAAACAATTTTATTTTCGTTATAAGACATTCCAAATGTAGTACGCCATTCTAAGTTTGGTTTTTTCATATTAAGAGTACTTAAACTCAATTCAAAACCTTGATTTTGAACTTCTCCAAGATTGGTTGCAATGGATGAAAATCCTGTGAAACCAGGCAGAGACTGACTCATAATCATATCATGAGTAGATGCCTTGTAAAAGTCTAAAGTAGCAGTTATACGATCATGCAAGAAACCTAAGTCAAGACCAATATTTGTTGATGTTGTTTTTTCCCATTCCAGATTTGGATTTGACAGACGATCAAGGGCTAAATATTTTATTTCAAGCGCTTTTCCTGAAGCATCTAAATATCCCATTGTTCCAGTGTTAACTAAGTTAGCCAATGAAATGTAAGGATCTGCAAGTGACCTGTTTCCATTTCTTCCCCATGACATACGCAATTTACCTGTGCTCATCGCATCCCAATTAAACCAGTTTTCATTTTTAAAGGTCCATGCAACTCCAAAAGAAGGGAAAACCGCATACGGATTTGAAGCTCCAAATGCCGAATATCCATCTCGTCGGACAGTCGCTGTCAGCATATAACGATTATCAAAGGAATAGAAAAGTCTTCCCATCAATCCATCTGCCGTTTCATGCGTGTCGTTTGATCTGATAGCACTATTTGCCATTGTTGCTGTATTGACAAGGTGAAACCCTAGAGCATCTGAAGGCTGAATATTATAAGCATCCATTCCATCAGACCAGTAGCGGCGTTCTTCAGCTTCCTGAACAAAAGTGGCTACGATATGATGTTTTTCAGCAATGGTATAATCCCATGTTAAGGTATTATTTAAGTTATAATCAAATCGTGTTGCATTATTTCTATTGACACCAGTGGTAGCTGCAGGCCAATTTGGGTTCTGTGTTGACCTGAAATAACGATCATGATAAAATTGATAACGAGGAGAAATGTTAAACGCATAAGTAATGCCTAAAGGCAGTGTTACCTTTGCGTTGAAAATGGTATTCAGTGTGGTATATCCTGTTTCCTTCTCAATAAACTGTCGCTCATAGTAATAGTTATAATTCTGACCGGAAACATTTTTTCCCATTGGCTGTCTCTCATAATTGCCGTTTGCATCTCTAAAAGTTCCAAATGGGCTGGTTCTCATCATATTATTATCCCCGGCGCCCGTACCTAAAGAAGGAGTAACATCTCCATCTGATCGATCTTGAAAGTTAATATTGGCTCCAAGATCAAGCCAATCTGTAATTTTAGCATCTACTTTCATATTCGAACGAGCTGCTTTATAATCATTTCCTACAATGGCTCCTTCTGAGGTTAAATAACCAAAAGACATATAGTAATTAACCCTGTCGCTTGCTCCTGAAATACTCAAATTATTATCATGATTAATCCCTGTTCTAAAAGAGCTGTTGCTCCAATCGTGTGTTCTTACTTCCAAAAAATTAGCCATCAGCGACGGATCAAAATTCAATCCCAAACGTGCTCCCCATACTTCTTTCGAACTTTTTCCTGTTGTCTGCGCAGCTGGCTGATAAGCTAACCATTGTGCCTCAGTAATACCCCATTTTCCTAAATCATCAGGACTAGAAAAATATCCGGGTTTGCCAGGAGCCACTGTTCCTACCATCCATGCTTCGTATTGTCCTGTTGCTGCATTACCGCCATAAGTGGCAGCAGTTTCCCAATCTTCACGATACTTTAAGTATCCTTCCGGAGAATATACACCACGATAGGCACTCTTATTGCTAATTGTTGTGTTTGTAGTGAAACTCACCATAGGTTTGCCAGTTTTACCTTTTTTAGTTGAAATCAAAATAACCCCTGCCGCTGCTTTTGCTCCGTATACAGATGCCGCCGATGCATCTTTTAAAATATCAAGCTGGGCAATATCATCAGGATTGATTTCTGAAAGTTCCCCATAAAACTGCATTCCGTCTAAAATAATAAGCGGTGAATTATGATTTCCTCCAGTATAAACAGATGTCTGCCCTCGAATCTGTATATTTCCACCACCTTTTGCAGAAGGATCATAGCCTACTCTTACTCCGGGAGTGCCTCTTAAGATATCCTGAACAGTCTGCGGATTTTGGTTTGCTAATTTGTCAGGAGTAACCTGAACAATTGCTCCCGTTAAATCCTTTTTCTTCATTTTACCGTACCCAACTACAACCACTTCTTCTAGTGAAGTTGTAGTTTTTTGCATTTTTACATTAACTGAGGCCAGGCCTTTTGCAGTAACTTCCTTAGTTACATAGCCCAAATAGGTAAAGACCAGCACCGGATTGTCATTTTCGACTTTTAAAGTAAATTTTCCGTCGAAATCTGTTAAAGCAGCATTCTTAGTTCCTTTTTCCGAAATCGTTAAACCGGGCAAAGGCATACCGTTTTCGTCATTGACCTGCCCTTTAACATTTTTCTGCTGTTGTTCATTTTTTGGGTCTGTTGAACTCTTCGAACTAATAGCATATCCGTCAACTTGAGATAAAGAAAACAATGCACACAATATGATCATTTTCTTTTTCAAATTAAATCCAGATACGCAATCAGGACTTTTTTTAATCCTAATAAAATTTGTCATTTTTGGTTTTCATTTTGGTTAATAGTTAGTTTATGAAATCACAAGGTCATCGGTTAGAGCGAGTAGTGATTCGCTTGCAAAAGTGATTAATAATGATTTTAATAGGGAGTAATAAAATACGTTTTTGGGGATGCTAGAGTCTTGGGACTATGTTTTATTTGGTTTTTTAGCTTTAAAAAAAAGTATTATTAAAAAAAATCCTAAAAAAATAAAGAATACTTAAATAAGTTTGAATCCTTCATTATAGTGTAGTTTTTATATCATTTTGGATTATTGCGCTGCATCCAAGGAAGTTGCTTTTATGACGAAATCTCATTTTGTAATATTATTCAATCAAAAAAATATTTATTTTTACGTTATTAAAAACTGCATTCATGAAGTTAGAGCAAAATGGGAATAGTTATTTTGTGCGCCATAAAAAAGTATTTGATCCACATCTGGTTGAAGAAGTTTTTGTAAAACAATCTTTTGAATTTGCTTATGAAATGGCTTATGGAAAAGGATTTCATCGGGATCATCGATCAGGAGGTAAAATGAATAGGAGTGATTCCGAAATTTTTCAGAATACTTTTCAGGGAAAAATAGCCGAAATTGTGCTTTATAAAAACCTATTGCTGCAAGAGGTAAATGTTGATCTTCCGGATTTTAGTATTCACGGAAGGGGAATTTGGGATGATGCCGATTTAAAAGCAGCAGGAAAATCGATTTGTGTGAAATCTGCGGCATTTTTTTCTAATTTATTGTTGTTAGAAACTAAAGACTGGGACAACGAAGGAAAGTATATTCCGAATCGAGACAATTCAAAAGCCGCTTGTGTTTATGATTATTTTGTTTTGGTAAGAATCAAGCCAGACATAAAAAAATTGATTGCAGAAAGTGTAGAAGACAAAGAAATACTATGGCAAGAGATTCAAAAAAATAGCTGGTTTTATGATATTGCAGGCTGTGCAAGCCTTGAAACCGTTCAATTCATAATAGATAAAAAATATATTCTTCCTAAAAATGCTCTGCTGAATAATAGAATTAAGATGGATGCTGCGAATTATTACATTCAGGCAAATGATTTGCAAAACTTAGAGAAATTGTATTCGGCTTTAAAAGAAAAATAGATTAAATTTATCTTCTAAGACAAATTTAATCTATCATGGATAATTTAACTCCCGAGCAAAGGAGAAAAAATATGCAGGCGATAAAAAGCACGGCGACTAAAGATGAGGTCAGGCTGGCGAATGCTTTATGGCATTTGGGTTATCGGTACAGAAAAAATAATAAAAAGATATTTGGAAAACCAGACATCACGTTTGCAAAATATAAGATAGCCATTTTTATTGACAGCGAATTCTTTCATGGCAAAGATTGGGAGTTACAACAATTGCGTATCAAATCGAATCGGGATTATTGGATTCCCAAAATAGAACGAAACATGAAACGCGATATTGAAGTTAACGCTTTCCTGCTTTCGAAAAACTGGACCGTTTTGAGATTTTGGAGTAAGGAAGTTCAAAAAGAATTAAAAACCTGCCTCGAAAAAATTGAAGAAGAAATTGCAATTTCAAAAATAAAAAATGTTTCTAAAAACCCAATCTGAACAAAATATTGAAGATTATTCCAGTGCCCTAAAAGCGATTGGCGCGTTTTCTAATTTATTTAGTTCTTCTGATAAACCTTTTATTCAATATCGAGTTGCCGAAAATGCCTTTTGCAAAGCTTTTGGCGCAAATAATTTGGCCAGAGCCGATGTTGCTTATGATGCCGTTATCAATGGCTGCGGTATCGGAATCAAAACATTTGTACTCACAGGTAGTTCTAAAATAGAAAAAGTGGCAGAGTTTAATTCGCTCAGCGCCGAATTACGAAAATTAAACGGAATTGATTTAGCCCATAAACTGGCTGATTTTAGAAACGAGAGAATTCTATTTGCTGACAGACTCTATGCTATTACCAACAGAGTGTATCATATTATTGGACGTGATAAATTTGTGATAAAGGTTTTTGAAACCGGATATGATTTAATAGATAAGGGTTCCCTGACAATATTGGACGAAACCAAAAGTTCCTTAAAATTTAAAGATGCTTTAAACGAGTATAATTTCAATTTTTCTAAAAGTGTTTTAATGAAACGCTTTGTTGTTCCTAAAGATTATATTGAAATTAATGTCGAAATTTTAGAAGAACCTATAAATGTATTGTTGAATTTGAATAAGCCAGATTCAAAACGCAATGATACATTTATAAATGAAGATGAACTAAATTCTATTGGATTAGTAATGCAGGAAGAATTAATCCCGTTTGTAGATTATGTCGTTTTACCACTTTATTCTCCAGATGCCAAGAAAAAAGTAAAAGAACCAATCGTGCCTTTTAAAAGCCAGTTGAATCAGTGGAATGCAGGCGGAAGACAAAGAGATCCGGGAGAAGTATATATTTCGATACCGTCTAAAGTGCGAAATCAAGCTCGTGGTTTTTTTCCTGAAAAAGATGTTATTTTTAATCTCATGACTCCAAATGGAGAAATCTTTTCGGCCAAAGTTTGTCAGGAAGGAAGCAAAGCCTTAATGACAAATCCAAACAAAGCATTGGCAGACTGGATGCTGCGAAAAATCTTAATGTTAAATGAAGGTGAAGTGCTCACGTACGAAAAACTCCAGAAAATTGGTTACGACAGTGTGAAAATCACAAAATCTGATGATCACAACTATTTTATAGATTTTACCAAACTGGACGAATACGAATCTTTTATAGAAAAAAACAACTGGACATTGTTTTCTGATTACTGAAGATGCTACACTTTTTCTTTTGTTTTTTTCTTTTCCTTAGATTCTACTGTTTCGATTACTTTAACAATTTCAGAAGCCAGTCTTTGAATGACGGGCATACTTACCGAGTTTCCGGCTTGCTTGTATAAATGCGAATTTGAAATCGCAGGTAATTTAAAGTTATCAGGAAAACCCTGAAATCTAAAACATTCTCTAGGAGTTAATTTTCTAAATCCAAAATCAGTGGTAATAATTGGTACATTATGGCCGCCTGTTCCCATATTGGCAGTCAAAGTAGGGCAGACGCTGGATTTGTTTTCTCTAACATATTGTCTTCTAAATTGATAAATTCTTTCTTTGCTCACAATAGATTCTTGCAGCATGCTGTACATGTATTTGTCTTCGTGATAATAGAATTTTTCATCCACTTTTTCTTTGGTAATCAAATCTTTTATAGATTTGGTAAGATTTTCTTTTTCAGGAAAATGAAACTCAAATTTGTCGTCTTTGATAAAATCTTTATCAAATGCGATCATGAAAATTCTTTCTCGGTTATGAGGAATATTGCCGAAATCTTTGGTATTCAAAACAGCACTGTCAAAAGTATAATTTCGTTTTCTGATTTCGTTTTCAATTACTTTAATGGTGTTTCCTTTATCGTGTCCTTTTAGGTTTTTAACATTTTCAAGAAAGATTACCTTAGGTCTCATCTCATCTATGAAATCCAAAATTTTGAAAAAGTGATTTCCCCTGCTGTCTTCAAAACCTTTTCTATAACCTGCAACCGAGAACGGCTGGCACGGAAATCCTGCAGTTAAAATGTCAATTTTTTTAAGAGCACTTACGTCCAAAGCCATCACATCACCTTCTATAAGGTTGTGGTCAAAATTGTTTTTATACGTAATACAAGCATTTTTATCGAATTCATTCGCCCATTCTAATTTAAAACCGGCATTTTCAAAACCTAAACATATACCGCCCACACCTGCATATAAACTTCCTACTGTATATTTATTTTTCATTTATTTTTGTTTTGATCTAATGAATTCCTAAAATTCTGAATCGAATTTATTTTATGCAAAGATATTAATTCGGAAACATTGTTTAGCAGCAGAATTTAAAAAGTAAAGTATTTTAAAAAATCTGTGTATTTTGTTATTCTAAGTTCTTTCTCACTTATTTATTTTAGCAGTATGTTCCTTCAAAAAAAGTATTTCAAAAAAGAATATTTCATATTTGAATTTGACACAAAATTTGAATTTTTCTATATGAAAATCTTTTAATTTTGCTTTCAGGAAAAACAGCCATAGTCCAGTGAACAGAACTATTAGTTAAAGAGAAGATAAAATTTATAAAAATCAATCTATCTGGTAATAAGTGTATTTGGTATAAAAAGCGAGGGTAACATAAAAGAAAAGTTAATGATTTAATAAAGGTTTTTTTTGTTTTTAAACTTGCATTTGTGCAAAAAACGTATACATTTGTCAAAGAATTTCAGGTGCGAAGTTAAATTTGTGCGAAATTTCAATAAAAGCCATTATTAATAGTATTAGGAAGTTGGATCGCAATAGGTTGAGTTTATGAAGATAATAAAAACATTTTTTTTAGCGTTTATTTTAAGCCTTATGAGTGTGTCGGTTTTTTATGCAAAAACACCGCCAAGCCCGAATAATGTATCAGCTCAAAAAAGTGCGTCAGCTAATGGGACAAATACTATACTTGCAGATGATGATGGTGATGGGATAGATGATGATATAGATCAGGAGCCCTTGCCAATTAATCAAAATCTCATATATTTAATAATCGGTGGTGTAGTTTTAGGAACAACCGTAATATATAGAAATAAAATAAAAAAAGCTTCCATGTAAATAGAAGCTTTTTTTATGAAGTAATTTTCCTGAATTATTTGTTTATCGAATAAAGTCTTGAAATGTATTTTCCAACAACATCAAACTCCAGATTTATTTTTGTTCCCACTTTGAAGTTTTTAAAATTGGTATTCTCATAAGTATACGGAATAATAGAAACGCTAAATTCATTAGTTTTAGAATTTACCACCGTCAAACTTACACCGTTTACAGTTATAGATCCCTTTTCGATCGTAATATTGCTGGCATTTTTGTTGTATTCAAAAGTATAATTCCAGCTTCCGTTCGCTTCTTCGATTTTAATGCAGGTTCCGGTTTGGTCAACATGGCCTTGTACAATATGTCCGTCAAGGCGGTCGCCAAGCTTCATTCCTCTTTCAAGATTTACAATATCGCCCTCTTTCCAATCACCAATATTGGTTTTCAAAATAGTTTCGTCAATTGCCGTTACAGTGTAAAAGGAATCTTTTATGGCTACAACAGTAAGGCATATTCCGTTGTGCGAAACACTTTGGTCAATTTTTAATTCGTTTGTAAAAGAGGAATCAACAGTTATGTGAAGATTATTTTGGTCTTTTCGTATTTCGTGAACCCTTCCTAGGGTTTCTATAATTCCTGTGAACATTGTTGTTTTATTTTACTAAATTTGCACATCAAAATTAGTAATAAATAATCTGAGCTCATGAATAAAAAAGCAGAAAATATAATTGTTGGAATTTCAATTGGAGATTTAAACGGTATTGGAAGCGAAGTTATATTAAAAACATTCGAAGATTCTCGTATGTTAGAAATGTGTACGCCAGTTATTTTTGCAAATGCCAAAATACTTTCTTTTGTAAAAAAGAGCTTTACTTCGACAGTTCAGTTTCATGGCGTAGATAAATTAGATCAGGTTTTGCCTGGAAAACTGAACGTTTATAATTTATGGAAAGAAGGAGTCGATGTTAATTTGGGTGCGAATGATGAGAAAATTGGAGAATACGCGATAAAATCATTCGTAGCAGCAACCAAAGCTTTAAAAGACGGAGTGATTGATGTTTTAGTTACTGCTCCCATAAATAAATATAATATTCAGTCAGAAGAATTTAAGTTTCCCGGACATACAGATTATCTCGATCAGCAATTAGAGGGAAATGCCTTGATGATGATGGTTCAGGATAATTTGAGAGTGGGTTTGCTGACAGATCATGTTCCGTTGAACGAAGTTTCTTCTCATTTAACAGAAGAATTAATTACGAGAAAAATAGAGACCGTTAGAAAATCGCTGATTCAGGATTTTAGTATTGTAAAACCGAAAATTGCAGTTTTAGGATTAAATCCGCATGCAGGTGATGGAGGAGTGATTGGAAAAGAAGACGATTTGGTTTTAAAACCGGCTTTGAAGAAAATATTTGAAAACGGCACAATGGTTTTTGGTCCTTTTCCTGCTGATGGATTCTTCGGAAGCGGCCAATATGAAAAATATGATGCAGTTGTTGCCACGTATCACGATCAGGGATTGATTCCCTTTAAAACATTATCTTTTGGTAAAGGTGTTAATTATACAGCGGGTTTAAATAGAGTCAGGACTTCTCCGGATCACGGCACAGCCTATGATATTGCTGGAAAAGACATGGCAGATTTTAACTCATTTAAGGAGGCAGTTTATCTCGCGTTAGATATTTTTCGTTCGCGTAATCAGTATGAGGAGATTAGCCAAAAACCTCTTAAAATAAAAGAAAAACAGTTATAAACAAAAAAAGGTGAATAAGATTATTAGTTTTATAATAATTTTATATCTTTGCACCCCAATTCAGGTATCTGAGTTCTAGAGATGAATTGGATAAATTGATGTTGAAATGAGCAAAACAAAAGAATTTTTAATTCCTTTCATGGGATTAAAGCTGGGAAAACACCATTTTGAGTATCAAATAAGTAATACGTTCTTTGCGAACTTTGATTACGATGAATTTCAAAGTTCAGATATCAAGGTGGGTTTGGTTTTAGATAAGAAGAGCAACATGTTAGAGTTGGAATTCAAACACAAAGGAACCGTAAATGTACCTTGTGATCTAACAGGCGAAGAGTTTGATCTTCCTATAAAAGGAAAAATGAAACTAATTGTTCGTTTTGGAGATGAATTCAATAACGATAATGAAGAGCTGTTAATCTTGCCGCACGGAGAACATGAAATAGATGTAGCACAATATATCTATGAAATGATTGCACTTTCGGTACCACTAAAACGAGTTCATCCAGGAGTAAAAGACGGAAGTTTACAAACTGAAGCCTTGAAAAAACTAAATGAACTGACCGTAAACACAGTCAAAGAAGAAAAAAAAGAGAGTAAACAAGAAGAAGATATTGACCCGCGCTGGGACAAATTAAAGCAACTATTAACGGATAAATAATATAGTAAAATGGCACATCCTAAGAGAAAAATCTCGAAAACAAGAAGAGATAAGAGAAGAACACAT